>Ga0075421_100005926_pt1 | contig 14838 bp, 8 predicted proteins | sample SoiMetdeltSBSDD5_FD_75292 | JGI IMG/M metagenome (GOLD analysis project Ga0075421, IMG submission 75292) | Bulk soil microbial communities from a Populus tree surrounding site in Tennessee, USA - Soil MetaG P. deltoides SBSDD5 | ecosystem: Environmental > Terrestrial > Soil > Tree plantation...
GCCTCGAGATAGTTGAGAGCGTTGGGCGGTCTCATCATGCGCGATATGGCGCGGCGCATCCGCCCGCGCGGGAGCGCGATCATAACACGTCGTCGAAGGCGGCCCGCTTGACAGGGCAGGCGAATCAGGCAGATCATTGATAACAAATAACTACCGGGACACCATTACCTGACGTGCAAAGCAAACCGACCTCCTTCGCTTCAAACGCGGGAATCCGTCTGCTTCACGCCCTCGTCGTGCGATCCTCGAGGGCGTCCCTGATCGCCTTGTTTCTCGCAGTCTCGGCGGTGAGTCAGGGCCACGCCGCTTCCCTGTTCCCGAATCCAATCTACGGCCTCAACTCCAATCCCTGGTCCGTCGCGACAGGGGACTTCGACGCGGACGGGCGCGAGGACCTCCTGGTCTCCGGATCCAGTGTCGATCTGTTCCCTGGTCTCGGCGATGGCACCTTGGGTCCCGCGACGCGCGTTCTCGACTACGGAGGCCCGCTCGCAACGGGGGACTTCGACGCGGACGGACGTCTGGACGTGGTGGCAGGCGGCACGTTGCTCCTGGGTCGCGGCAACGGCACCTTCGCAGCCTCGATGATCCCCGGGGGAGAGTACGCCTCGTTTGTGGTCGCCGGCGATGTCAACGCCGACGGCCTTCCGGATCTCGTCATGGCTCGATCCAGCTCGAACAACAGGCTGGGCATTTTCCTGGGGAGCGGAGATGGCACGTTCGGTCCGCCGAACAACATCACCGGAGATACACCCTTCGACTCGGTGGCGATCGGTGATCTCGACGGCGACGGGCGCCAGGATCTGGTGGGAGCGTACTACGGCGGCAAGGTGCTCATTTTCCCGGGCCTCGGTGACGGCACCTTCGGGGTTCCAACGGTCCTCACGGTCGGTGCGGGCAGCGAGTCGGTCGCCATCGGCGATTTCAACGAAGATGGGCACCGGGACCTGGCGGTCAACGGCTGGGGAACCCGTGTGTTCATGGGGCTCGGGGATGGCACGTTCGGCAGTCCAACCGCTGTGCCGAACACGGGGTCCCACCTCGTCTTCATCGCGGATTGCGACGGCGACGGTCACGAGGATCTCTTGACGGGTGGGCAGGTCACCGTGAATCTGGGACGGGGCGATGGCACCTTCGGCGCCGGAATCCGCTCCACATCGGAGGAAGACATCAGTGATCTCGCCTTCGCGGATTTCGACCACGATGGACGGTTGGATGTGGTGACGGCCGGAAAGGTGAATTTCGGGAGCAGCATTGTACCGAGAGAATTCACCGTGCTCCTGGGGCAAGGGGACGGCACGTTTGGTGGCCGCATGACACACATCCCGGTCGCAGGAGGCGCGAGGTCGGTGGCATTCGGAGACATGAACGGAGACGGCTTGCAGGATGTCGTCGCCGGAAATTCCGTCACCCTGAACCTCGGTGGTGGCGCCTTCGGCCCATCGATGCCCCTCGGATTGGATGACGTTTCCCGACCGGTGGCGATCGGGGACTTCAACGCCGACGGGCGCCGGGACATCGTGTCGCCGGACAGAAGCACAGGCAGCGTGTCGATTCTCCTGGGTCTCGGCGATGGTACCTTTGGTGCCGAGATGATCTTCGCGGCGGGACCTGACGCCGGGTCGGTCGCCATCGGCGATTTCAATGCCGACGGCCGACAGGATCTTCTGGTGGGGAGTGCTTCCGTTCTCCTGGGCCTCGGAGATGGCACGTTCGGACCGCCAATCCCGACTGCTATCGAAGAAGGTCTGGTGGCGATCGCTGATTTCAACGCTGACGGATACCTGGATCTGGCCGGCGCCGATGGGCACTCAGTCATCTCGATCCACCTGGGCCACGGAGACGGCACGTTCGGACTGCCACTCACGACTGCTGTCCAAGGAGGCTTGGCGGCGATCGCTGATTTCAACGCCGACGGGTACCTGGATCTGGCCGTCACCGACAACAACGGACACCTTTCGATCCACCTGGGCCTTGGGGATGGAACCTTCCGCCTCGAGACTCGCTTCACCTGGGGAGAGACTTTCTCCGGGGTCGCCGTGGGCGATTTCAATGCCGACGGACTGCCAGACCTTGTCATGTCGGACTCGTACAAGCTCCGTGGCGTCACAGTGTTCATCGGCCGCGGAGATGGCACGTTCGGTCTCTATCGGGTCGGAGGGGGACCACGTGCGAGTACGGTCGATGTCGGCGATTTCGACGCAGACGGCAACCAGGATCTGGTGGTACGGAACGGCTTCACGCCATATGTTTCCGTGCTCATGGGTCACGGCGATGGCACCTTTGATCCGGCGGTCCGTTTCATTGCGAATTACGCCGCCTTCGTCGCCGTCGGTGATTTCAACGCCGACGGGCTCGATGACCTCGCGTTCGGCCCCTCGACGGGCGTTTCGTTTCTTTTCAGCCAGGCCCCTGTCGTGGATTCAGACCGGGACGGGATCGTCGATGGCCTGGACAACTGCCGCGCCCTCGCCAATCCGGACCAGACGGATTCGGACGGCGACAAGCGGGGCGATCCCTGCGATGACTGTCCGGCCGCCTACGACCCTGGTCAGGCCGATGCCGATCGTGATGGATTCGGAAACGCCTGCGATTCCTGCACCGACATGGACGGCGACGGGTTCGGCGTTCCGGGGTTCCCGGCGAACACCTGCCCGCGGGACAACTGCCCCGGCGCCTTCAATCCGGATCAACGGGACAGCCACGGTTACGGAGTGGGAGACGCCTGCTATCGCTGCGAGGACCGCGATCACGACGGATTTGGCGATCCCGGCATTCCGGGGAACACCTGTCCCACGGACAACTGTCCGGAGCTCTACAGCCTCGACCCGCGCGACAGCGATGCAGACGGGCTCGGCGACGCATGCGACAACTGCCCGACCACCTACAACCCATCGCAGCCCGATACGGACCGCGATGCGGTCGGTGATGCCTGTGATTCCTGCATGGACATGGAAGGTGACGGGTTCGGCAATCCGGGATTCCCGGCCAATTCCTGCCCGCCGGACAACTGTCCTGCCGTCTACAATCCGTCGCAGGCCGATGCCGATCACGATGGGATCGGTAATTCCTGTGATGCCTGCACCGACCCGGACGGTGATGGATTCCGCACGCTGACCGGCGAAGTCTTTGGTGTCCTTCTCTGCCCGGCGGACAACTGCCCCGATATCTTCAATCCCGACCAGGATGACAGTGACCGGGACGGCCGGGGAGACGCCTGCGATGACTGTCTCGACTCGGACCGGGACGGCTTCGGCGACCTGGGCATTCCGGGGAATGCCTGCACCGTGGACAACTGCCCGCTCGCGCTCAATCCGAACCAGTCCGACGCGGACCATGACGGGATCGGCGACGTCTGCGATCCGTGCACGGACACCGATGGAGATGGGTTCGGGGAGCCAGAGTACCACCCGGTGAGTTGCGCCCCGGATAATTGCCCGGGCGCCACCAACCCGGGCCAGGCCGACAAGGATCAAGACGGAACAGGAGATGTCTGCGATCCCTGTCCGGTTGATCCCTTCAATGACGCCGATCGCGACGGGATCTGCGGGGATCAGGACATCTGTCCCCGGAACGCCAACGCCGATCAACGCGACACCGACGAGGATGGCGTCGGGGACGCCTGCGACGACTGCGTCGCCGCCTCGAACGCCACCCAGGCGGATGCCGACGGCGACGGGGTGGGGGACGCGTGCGACAACTGTGCGGCCACGTCGTCCGTGACGCAGACCGACTCGGATAGCGACGAGGTGGGGGACGCGTGCGACAACTGCCCTCGCGCGGCCAACCCCAACCAGACGGACACGAACCTCGATGGCTCGGGGGATGCCTGCCAGCCGGAGTTGCTGCTCTCCGGCATCCAGTCGGATGGCGTCGGGGTCCTGGCCGCGGCGGCTTTCGCCATGGACCCTCAGGACGATCCGCTGCGCGGCCATGTCGATTTTCGACACGACGATTCGAGAGTCGTCACGGTGCAGGACATGAGCTCGTCGTTCGATTGCGCTCTGGGGTATTCCCTCGACGGGAGGCCGGGTGAGGGGATCGGGTTCGCCTTCGGGACAGACTACGAGCCTCTGCTCTTCGACCTCGACGGCAACCTGGAATGCGCCGACGCATCGCCGGACTTCGAGCTCGCCGTGGGAGGCTGCGATCACCCGTCGACCCCGTTCGGCAGCGTGCTGAGCCTGGACGGCATCGCCGTCCCGGCTTCCATCTGCGTGCGCAGGGTTCAACCGGGTCAGGGGGCGATCGAGCTGCGGCTGACCGATCTGACCCCCGATCATCTGAGCGCCTCAACGACCCGGAACGTGGCCCTCGCGATCCCCTTCGATTCGGGCCTGCCCCGCCGCAGCGACATCTCGTCGCTCCTGGCGGGGAGGACGTACGACCTGGTCATCACGATTACGGACGGGAACACAACCCCGGTCGAGGCCGGGGTGAGTTTCGTCTCCCAGGGCGAGACGGTCCTCGTGATCGATACTCCTCCACATGCGGTCGCCAGCGCCGCCGGAACCGTCGAATGCAGCGCGCCATCCGGAGGGGTCGTGAGGCTGGACGGCTCGGAATCACGCGACCTGGACTCGACTCCGGGGACGAACGACGACATCGCGGCGTACGAGTGGTACGAGAACTACGGCTCGTCGACGCAATCCCTCCTCGGCACAGGGCAGGTGCTCACGACCATGCTGTCGGTTGGTCTCCACGCGGTCTCCCTGCGAGTGACCGACTCGCAGGGGCTGAAGGACGCGACCACTCGAACAGTCGCGATCGTGGACACCAGGTCCCCATCGCTGACGCTGAAGGTCAGCCCGCCGACGCTCTGGCCTCCGGACCATCGCATGGTGCCCGTGCAGGTCACCTGGCAGGTCGACGACCTTTGCGATCCGGCGGCCGGCGCGGTGCTGACCTCGGTGACGAGCAGCGAGCCGGACGATGCGCCGGGGGGCGGGGATGGCAGAACCACGGAGGACATCCAGGGGGCCCTCGCCGGATCCGCCGTGACGACGCTGCGGCTGCGCGCGGAACGCTCGGCCGGAGGGCCGGGTCGGAGCTACATCCTGACTTATCAAGCTCGCGATGCGGCGGGGAACACCGCGTCGGCGGTCGCGGTCGTGACCGTGCCGCGAGAACTGATCAAGAAAGCCGGTCCATCGTCAGACAGCAGGAAGAATCGATCTCGCGCAGCAGGGGCAGGCGTTCCGCCGGCTTGATCTGCCTTCGACGGCTGTCCTATGATGGCGCGCCCGTCGAGACAAACTGTTCGCGCAGACCATCCGCGTTTTCCCGCCGAGGGTGGTTCGACGCTCCGGATTGACGCCGCCTGGCCAGGACGCGGTGGGGAGGCATTCGTGCTGGAAGCCCTGCGACAGACCGATCCCGAGGTGGCGGCCGCGCTCGAGGCGGAGATCGCCCGCCAGGCCGATACCCTCGTCCTGATCGCCTCGGAGAACTTCGCCTCGCGGGCCGTGCTCGAGGCGATGGGCTCGGTGTTCACCAACAAGTACGCCGAAGGGTATCCGGGCCGTCGTTACTACGGCGGATGCGAGCACTCGGACACCGTCGAGCGCCTGGCCATCGACCGCGCGAAGGCGATCTTCGGGGCGGAACACGCGAACGTCCAGCCCCATTCGGGCTCGCAGGCCAACATGGCGGTGTACATCGCGGCGCTGAAACCCGGCGACACGATCCTCGGAATGGACCTGGCGCACGGGGGGCACCTGACGCACGGCCACCCGCTCAACTTCTCCGGAAGGTACTTCAAGATCGTGCCGTACGGCGTGAGCCGTGACACCGAGCTCCTGGACTACGACGGGATGGAGCGCCTGGCCCGCGAGCACCGCCCGAAGATGATCGTGGCCGGGGCCAGCGCCTACTCGCGCGTCATCGACTACCCGCGCATCCGGCGGATCGCCGACGAGGTCGGCGCGCTGGTCATGGCCGACATCGCCCACGTCGCCGGGCTGATCGCCGCCGGCGTCCACCCCAACCCGGTGCCCCACGCCGACTACGTGACCACCACGACGCACAAGACGCTGCGCGGCCCGCGCGGCGCCCTCATCCTGTGCCGGGAGAGGCACGCCAAGGCCATCGACAGCGCCGTGTTCCCCGGGACGCAGGGGGGGCCGCTGGTGCACATGATCGCGGCCAAGGCGGTCGCATTCAAGGAGGCCATGGGCGAGGGTTTCCGCCGGGACCAGGCGCGGACCGTCGAGAACGCATCGCGCCTGGCGGCGCTCCTGACGGAGGGGGGACTGCGGATCGTCTCGGGCGGCACCGAGACGCACCTGTTCCTCGTCGACCTGCGGCCGAAGAAGCTGACCGGCCGCACGGCGGAACAGCGCCTCGAGAAGGTGGGGATCGCGCTCAACAAGAACGCCATCCCGTTCGATCCCGAGAAGCCGATGATCAGCAGCGGCGTGCGCATCGGCACCCCCGCGGTCACCAGCCGCGGGATGGGCCCGTCCCAGATGGAGGAGATCGCCCGGTTGATCCTGGAGACGCTCGCCGAGGAGCCGGACGCGGCGCGCATGACCCGCATCCGGGAGGGGGTGTCCGCCCTCTGCCGCGCCTTCCCGATCTACGACTGGCTGCCGGGCGGGGGACCGCGAGCGGCGTCGCCGCGCGGGTCCTCCTGAGGAACGGAGGCCGGGCCTCGGCATGGCGCAGCGTCCTGATCCCGAGCGCGCGATCTACCTCGTCGACGGCAGCAACAACCTGTACCGGGCGTTCTTCGCCATCCGCGGGCTGAGCAACAGCAAAGGACTTCCGACCAACGCGATCTTCGGCTTCACGTCCATGCTCCGCAAGCTGCTGCGCGAGCACCAGCCGAGGTACCTGGCGGTCGCCTTCGACCTCGCCGGCCCCACCTTCCGCCACGAGGCGTACGCCGACTACAAGGCGAACCGCCCGGAGACCCCGCAGGACCTCATCGCGCAGATCCCCTTCGTCAAGCAGGTCTGCGGGATCCTGGGCGTCCGCGTGATCGAGAGCGCGGGATACGAGGCGGACGACCTCATCGCGACCCTGACCGAGCGCGGCCGGAAGGACGGCCGGCCGATCGTCATCGTGGCCACCGACAAGGACCTGCTGCAGCTGGTGGGGGAGGGGGTCGTGGTCTACAACCCGGTCCACGACGAGCTCCTGGACGACGAGGGGGTCGAGCGCGTGTTCGGCGTCAAGCCGTCGCAAGTGCGCGACGTGCTGGCGCTCTGCGGCGATGCCTCGGACAACATCCCGGGCGTCCCGGGGATCGGCGAGAAGGGGGCCAAGGACCTGATCCGTCAGTTCGGCGATCTGGAGGGGGTGCTGCGGGCCAGGGACACCCTGTCCCGCAAGAGCTACAGGGAGGGGCTGCAGAAGCACGAGCAGGACGCGCGGCTGAGCCGCGACCTGGCCACCCTGCGCTACGACGTTCCGGGCGACTGGGATTTCGACTCCCTGCGGGTGAAGCCGCCCGATTCCGAGGCGGCACGGCGGATCTTCCTCGATCTGGAGTTCGGCGCCCTGGCGCGCGAGTTCGCGGCGCCGGTCGCCGCCAGTCCCGTGGCCGCGACCCTCGTCCTGGACGCCGGCGATCTCGAGAGGGCCGTCGCCCGCCTGCGGAGCGGGGGCACGCTGGCCTTCAACCTGGAGCGGGATCACCGGGAGCCGATGCGGGCGTCGCTGGTGGGGATCGCCCTGGCCGGACCCGGAGGGGAGAGCCACTACGTGCCGATGGCGCACCGGCACCTGGGGACCCCCGTTCCGATCGACGCCGGCGTCGTGCAGCGCCTGCTGCGCCCCCTCTTCGAAGACCCGGAGGTGCGCCGGGCCGGGCACAACGTGAAGAGCGACGAGGTGCTCCTGCGCCGCCTCGGCTGGCCGGTTCCCTTGGTGGAGTTCGACACCATGCTGGCCAGCTACCTCCTGAATCCCTCGCGGCGCAGCCACGCGCTCGAAGCGGTGGCCCAGGAGATCAGCGGCCTGGCGGTCCCCTCGTACGAGTCGGTCCTGGGCCAGGGGGCCCGGAGCCTCCCGCTGCCCGACCTGGACGTCGAGCGGGCCTCGGCGCTGGCCTGCGAGCGGGTGGGGGCCGTCCTCGCCCTGCGCGGGCCGCTCGAGCAGGGTCTCAGGGACGAGGGCCTCCTCGGACTGTTCAACGATCTGGAGCTGCCGCTCGCCTCCGTCCTGGCGGAGATGGAGAGGGCCGGCGTGCGCATCGACACGCCGTTCCTCGCTTCGCTGTCCGCCGAGTGGGAGGGCCGGCTGGCGGGCCTGACGCGGGAGATCCACACCCTTGCGGGCCGGGAGTTCAACATCAACTCGCCGCGGCAGCTGGGGGAGATCCTGTTCGAGACGCTGAAGCTGACCCCCGGCCGCAAGACGCAGAAGACGCGCTCCTTCTCGACGAGCGTCGAGATCCTCGAGGAGCTGGCGGAGGAGCACGATCTGCCGCGGAAGATCCTGGACTACCGGAGCCTGCAGAAGCTCAAGTCGACGTACGTGGACAGCCTGCCCGCGCTCATCAACCCCGCGACCGGCCGGGTCCACACCTCGTTCAACCAGGCGGTCGCGGCGACGGGGCGGCTCAGCAGCAGCGATCCCAATCTCCAGAACATCCCGGTCCGCACCGAGCAGGGCCGCCAGATCAGGCGCGCCTTCGTGACCGAGCCGGGATGCGTTCTCCTGTCCGCCGACTATTCCCAGATCGAGCTGCGCGTGCTGGCCCATCTCTGCGGCGACCCCGCGCTGGTCGAGGCCTTCCGCGCGGGGGAGGACATCCATCGCCGCACCGCGGCGGAGGTCTTCGGGGTGCCGCTCGACCAGGTCGGCGAGGAGATGCGCCGGCGCGCGAAGGTGGTGAATTTCGGCATCCTCTACGGCATGGGCTCGCAGCGCCTGGCCCGCGAGCAGGGGATCCCCCAGAAGGAGGCGGGGGAGTTCATCGAGGCCTACTTCAAGCGGCTCCCCAGGGTGAAGCAGTACCTCGATGCGACGTCCGCCCAGGCCGAGTCCGAGGGCCGCGTCCGGACGATTCTTCAGCGCGTCCGTTACTTTCCCGAAATCCAGGGGGGGGACCGCAATGCCCGGCAGCAGGCGCTGCGGGCGGCGGTCAACACCACCATCCAGGGGAGCGCCGCCGACCTCATCAAGCTGGCCATGGTCGCGCTCTCCCGCAGCCTCCAGGAGGCGGGGAGCGCGTCCCGCATGACCCTCCAGGTGCACGACGAGCTGGTCCTGGAGGTCCCCCTGGAGGATCTCGCGGCGACGGCCGCCACGGTCCGCCGGGTCATGGAGGGGGTCTACCCGCTGGCCGTTCCGCTCGTGGCCGACCTCAAGGCGGGCCCCAACTGGCTGGACATGAAGCGCCTCGAATCCAAAGATTGAAATCGGCCGCCCCCCGCGGGACCGGAGAACGGCCCGGCGTTGCGCGGGAATTCGCTGCAACCTAGATTGCGGATGCGACCGGTGCGGCGCGCCGCCCCACCACGCTTGGACAGGCCGGATGCCTGAACCGACCCACATTCTCATCGTTGACGACGACAAGGCGATTCGCGACGTCCTGTACGAGAGCCTGTCGGACAGCGGCTACCGCTGCGACACGGCGTGCGACGGCGCGGAAGGCCTCGCGAAGCTGAAATCGAACGGCTTCGAGCTGGTGGTCAGCGACATCGACATGCCGGCCCTGGACGGCGTCGCCCTCCTGCAGGAGATCAAGCGCCTGCGTCCCGACACCGAGATCATCATGCTCACGGGTGTCGTGGACGTCGACACGGCCATCCAGTCGATGCGGCTGGGGGCCTCGGACTACCTCACCAAGCCGTTCAATCTCACCGAGGTGCGGATCACGGTCGAGAGGGCCCTGGAGAAGCAGCGCCTCGTGCGGGAGAACCGCGAGTACCAGAAGAATCTCGAGGCCATGGTCCGCGAGCGCACCGCGGAGCTGAGCCGGAAGAGCGGCGAGATCGAGGATCTCTTCCACCGCCTGAACGACTCCTACCAGACCACGCTGGAGGCCCTGGCGACCGCCCTGGACACGCGCGACACGGAGACCCTGGGCCATTCGCTGCGGGTCGCCTCGTACACCGCCGCGGTGGCCCGCAGCATGGGCGTGGTCGATCCGGAGCTGACCGACATCTATCGCGGCGCCCTGCTTCACGACGTCGGCAAGATCGGCATTCCCGACGCGATCCTGCGCAAGCCGGGGAAGCTCACCACCGAGGAATGGGTGGAGATGAGGCGGCATCCCGAGATCGGCTACCGCATCCTGCAGGGGATCAACTTCCTGGAGGCGGCGCGCGAGGTCGTCCTCAGCCACCAGGAGTGCTACGACGGGTCGGGCTACCCCCGCGGGCTCAAGGGGAAGGAGATCCCCCTGGGCGCCCGCATCTTCGCCGTGGTGGACACGCTCGACGCCATGACCAGCGACCGGCCGTACCGCAAGGCGCTGTCCCAGCAGGCGGCCCGCGAGGAGATCCGCAAGTTCCGCGGGACCCAGTTCGATCCCGACGTCGTGGACGCCTTCCTGGCCATCCCGGAGGACGAGTGGATGACGATCCACCGCAAGGTCATGCAGGACGTGATGGCGCGCACCCAGGCGCGCTTCTAGCCCGGTCCGGGCTAGGGACGGGCGGATTCCCGGGGAACCAGGCCGACGAGCAGGGCCAGGTCGTGCTCCAGGGTGGTCCCGGGGCTCTCGACGATCCGGCCGATCTCCCGCCCCTCCGCCCTGAGCACGATGGTCGGGACCCGCTCGATCGACCCGCGCCGCGCGAGCCGCGCGGGCTTCGTCTTGGTCCGATCCAGGGCGAAGTACCGGACCCGCAGTCCCGGGAGCGAGGCGCGGTCGAGGATCTTCACCAGGCGCGGCAGCTCCCTGCGGCTGTCGCCGCACCAGCTGCCGAAATACACGTCGAGATCCGCGGGGCCCCTCAGGGTGGCGAGGGTCTGGAGATCGTCCGGGGCCGGCTCGTACGCATCGTAGTCCTTCGTCCACGACTCCGTGATGGACGGCAGGGCGGAGGGGCGCACCTTCCCGAGCAGGACCTCCTCGGCGCTGCGCGCGGACACCGCGGCGGCGGCCAGGATGACCACGAACAGGACGGCGCGTCGAATCGAGGCTCGCATGCAGGCTCCCGCGGAGGATCATCCGACGGCGGCCGCGTAATGTCAAACGGGGCTGGCGCGCCGGCACGGCTCCGGCGCCGTTGCTTGACGGAGCGATCTGCGTCTGTTACATTGCCAGCGATTCGTTCTTGCGGAGGATCTCGATGTCGAACCGCATGCGACATGCTCCTGTGCCGTTGGCAGCGGCGCTCCTGTTCGCCTCCCTGGCCCTCGGGGACACGGCCAGGCCGCCCGCCGAGGCCACGAACGGCCGCGCCCCGGCTGCGTCGCAGGCGGACCCTGTGCTGGCCAGGATCCTCCGGGAATTCGATCAGGCGCAGCGGGACACGTCGACCCTGATCGCCGGGTTCACGGAGAAGAAGGACCTGAAGCTCCTGGCCAGGCCGGTGGTCTCGCGGGGCGAGCTCTACTACAACCGCCCCAACCAGGTCCGCTGGGAGTACCTGGAGCCCGACAAGAAGATCTTCGTGATCACCGAGGAACGGTACATGGCCTACTACCCGGCCCTGAAGCGGGCGGAAGAGGTCCCCATCAAGAAGTTCATCGGCAAGCGGCTCTTCCGCTTCATCGGCCTCGGCCAGTCGATCGACGAACTGGGGAAGTACTACGAGTTCCAGCTCGCCGCGCGGAACGATCTCAAGGACACCCACCTCCTGGTGCTGGTCCCGCGCAAGAAGAAGCTGCGCGATCGGGTCGCGGAGATGAAGATCTGGGTGGATGACGCCACCCACCTGCCGCGGCAGCTGCAGTACGTCGAGGCGGACGGGGACACGACCCTCCTGACCTTCCACGACCTGCGGTCGAACGTGGACGTGGCGGCCGCCCGGTTCCGCCTGGAGCTTCCCAAGGACGTCGTGGTGTCCGACTCGTTCAACGGATTCTCGCTGGGCGAGCAGAGCTTCTAGGCGGACACCCGGACCGGAATCCCCGGTCTCCCGGACAAAAAAAGAGCCCCTCGCAACGCGAGGGGCTCTGTGTTTCCCGAACGACGGTGACTCGATCCGTGCGGCCGGCGATGCTGCAGCCGGCCGCGGCGAATCAGTACATGTCCCCGCCGCCCATGCGCGGTCCGCCGCCGGCCGGGGCCTTGTCCTTCTCCGGAATGTCGTGGATCAGGGCCTCGGTGGTCAGCATCAGCGCGGCGATGCTGGCCGCGTTCTGCAGGGCCGAGCGCACGACCTTGGTCGGGTCGATGATGCCGGCGTCGAACATCTCGACCCACTTTCCGGTGTAGGCGTCGAAGCCGATGGAGGCCTTCTCCTTCTCCTTCGCCTGCGCGACGATGATGGAGCCCTCGTAGCCGGCGTTGATGGAAATCTGCCGGATCGGCTCCTCCAGCGCCCTGCGGACGATGTTGATGCCGGTCTGGACGTCCTCGGCCTTCTCCTTCAGCTTCTCCAGGCCAGCCACGGAGCGCAGAAGCGCGATGCCGCCGCCGGGGACGATCCCCTCCTCGACGGCCGCCTTGGTGGCGTGCATCGCGTCCTCGACGCGCGACTTCTTTTCCTTCATCTCGGTCTCGGTGGCCGCGCCGACCTTGATGATGGCCACGCCGCCGACCAGCTTCGCGAGCCTCTCCTGCAGCTTCTCGCGATCGTAGTCGGAGGTCGTCTCCTCGATCTGGGCCCGGATCTGCTTCACCCGGCCTTCGATGTCGGCGCGCTTCCCCTTGCCCTCGACGATGGTCGTGTTGTCCTTGTCGGCCGTGATCTTCTTGGCCTGGCCGAGGTCCTCGATCTTGACGTTCTCCAGCTTGATCCCGAGGTCCTCGGTGATGCACTTGCCGCCGGTCAGGATGGCGATGTCCTCGAGCATCGCCTTGCGGCGATCCCCGAAGCCCGGCGCCTTGACGGCACAGACCTGCAGCGTGCCGCGCAGCTTGTTGACAACCAGGGTGGCCAGCGCCTCGCCCTCGACGTCCTCCGCAATGATCAGGAGCGGGCGGCCGCTCTTGGCCACCTGCTCGAGAAGCGGCAGGAGATCGCGCATGTTGGAGACCTTCTTCTCATTGATGAGGATGTACGGGTTCTCCACCACGCACTCCATGCGCTCGGCGTCGGTGACGAAGTACGGGCTCAGGTAGCCCCGGTCGAACTGCATTCCCTCGACGATCTCGAGGGAGGTCTCGAGGCCCTTCGCCTCTTCCACCGTAATGACGCCGTCCTTGCCGACCTTCTCCATCGCCTGGGCGATGATCTCGCCGATGGTCTCGTCGTTGTTGGCGGAGATGGTGCCGACCTGGGCGATCGCCTTGCCGCTGACCGGCTTGGAGAGCTTCTTGATGTCCTCGATCGCCTTCTCGACCGCCTTCTCGATCCCCTTCTTCAGGTCCATCGGGTTGGCGCCGGCGGTGACCGCCTTCACGCCCTCGCGATAGATGGCCTGGGCGAGGACCGTCGCGGTGGTCGTGCCGTCGCCGGCGACCTCGGACGTCTTGCTGGCGACCTCACGGACCAGCTGGGCCCCCATGTTCTCCTTGGGGTCCTCGAGCTCGATCTCCTTCGCCACGGTGACGCCGTCCTTGGTGCTGGTCGGGGAGCCGAACTTCTTCTCGAGAACCACGTTGCGGCCCCGCGGGCCCAGCGTGACCTTCACGGCCTCGGCGAGCTTGTTCACTCCGCGGAGAATGGCCTGCCGGCAATCCTCCGAATAAATGATGTCCTTGGCTGGCATGTTCGAAATACCTCCTTAGGGTTTATGGACTGCAAGGCGACGGGGCCAGGCCCCTTTTCAGCCGATCACTCCGAGGACTTCCTCTTCCCGGACGATGACGTGCTCCACGTCCTCGATCTTGATCTCGGTCCCGGCGTACTTGCCGATCAGGACCCGATCGCCGACCTTGACCTCGAGCGGGATCCGCTTGCCGTTGTCGTCGAGACGGCCGGCCCCGATCGCGACCACCTTCCCCTCGAGCGGCTTCTCCTTGGCGGTGTCCGGGATGATGATGCCGCCCTTGACCTTCTCCTCGGCCTCCACCCTCTTTACAAGGATGCGGTCGTGCAGAGGCTTCACTTTCATTGAATCTCCTCCTGCTGGGTTTGACCCTGGGTTGGACCGGGTCTGCGACTTTTGTTGATGAACCGGCTTTGCTAGCACTCAATGCAACCGAGTGCTAATCATAGCCGTACCCCACCGGCGTGTCAATAGCCCGATGCGGCTTCTCGGCCCTATACTGGCTGGCGAGAGACGCCGGTGCCCAGGAGAAGGGCGGGGAGATGAAGTGGGAATGACCCAGGAACGGCCCCTCGTCGAGGTCATCCGATCGATCATCCAGAGGACCTATGACCTCACCCAGGTCATCGGCGAGGTCGGGCCCTATATCGTTGGTGATCAGGGCTTTAGAAGCCTCTACGGGGGGGCGCCGGACCCCTCCGGAGCGGCGGGGGCCCGTCTCCTGGTCCGATACTCCGGCGACCATGTCCGGGCGGTCGTCTACTACCCCGACGCCCTGGTCCGCCACCTGGAGAGGTTCAATCCCGTCGAGGGCCTGGGGGACATCAACATCGTCCCCTTCGCGGTCCTGGTGGAGGAGATCGATCACCTCCTGACCGTCGCCAGTCGCGCCGTCGAAGGGAGGAGCGTGACGCTCCTCGAGCTGGAGCACCACGCCAACGTGACCAAGTACCTCACGGTCCTGCATTTTCTGGGGAAGCAGACCGGTCGCCGCAAGGTGGACGAGGGACTGAAGCAGTGGGCGCGCCACCACCTGTTCGAGAGGTACTCGGGGAGGGA
>Ga0075421_100005932_pt1 | contig 14830 bp, 10 predicted proteins | sample SoiMetdeltSBSDD5_FD_75292 | JGI IMG/M metagenome (GOLD analysis project Ga0075421, IMG submission 75292) | Bulk soil microbial communities from a Populus tree surrounding site in Tennessee, USA - Soil MetaG P. deltoides SBSDD5 | ecosystem: Environmental > Terrestrial > Soil > Tree plantation...
GTTTGGCCAGACCCTGGCGCAGGTGCGTGCCGATCTGCAAGCCTCCGGCGAGGGCGCGCAGGACATCGATCGTCTGGCCCCGCACAAGGTGCACGCCGGCAACCGTGCGTGCAGCGTGATCCTGTTCCCGCGACTGGAGCCCCGCACCCTCGGGCGCCTGCTCGCGTGGTACGAGCACAAGGTCTACGTACAGAGCGTCATCTGGGACGTCAATCCGTTCGATCAATGGGGGGTTGAGCTGGGAAAGAAGCTCGCCGGCCCGATGGTGCCCGCGATCGAGGCAGCCGCCTGGCCCGATGGTCCGGCGCAGGTCCAGGACCTGTTGCGCTACGTAGGTCGCTGGCGAGGCAACTGATGCCGCGAGCAATATTGCCGATCGCGTTCCCCGGGTCACGAGGAAGCCAGTGCCCGCATAGGGTAATATTACGGTTTCGGTCCGCCATGCCGACCTTGTGTCGGCCCGTAGCGGCCGGATCGACGGGGGCTCCCGCGGATTTTGTCACCTTGAGCCAGGCGCTGCGCAAGCGCGGCACCTGACAGGGGACGGGCTGGTTAGGAATACGCATGCAGAGGTTCACATGGGTGAGGCCGGGGCAAATCCTGTTGACCGTGGCCGGACTGTTTATAGCCGGGCTCATCCCGCTTCCTTCGATCGCCCAGACTCCCACAGAAGAGCAGATCAGGATCTTCCAGAGCCTGCCGCCCGAACAGCAGCGCGCGATACTCGACGCAATAGGGGTCCAGGCAGGCTCGGGCGTTCTCGGCGCGCCGGGCACCACGGCGCGCCCCGATGAGCGCATCGAGCCCGTGCCGGGCGTCGATGCGCAAGCTGGTCAGGAAGACCTGGAGGACCGGACATTAACCGGTGAGCCTCGGCTCAAGCCTGATGACACATTGATCGTCGAGATCCTGCCGATGCAATGGGAGGGGCAGGAGCGAGTGCTGACGCTTCGGACTCAGATGTTCCCGCAGCCGACCTCGCCCGACAGGTCTGCGGTCGCGCCGCAAGTGCCTCGTCCCACACCGGCTCAGGCATCTGTGGCACCGAAACCTCCGGATGCTGTACTGATCGAGCGCGACGAAGCCGAGACCGCGAAACTGCAACGTCTGATCGACACCGTGCGTCGCGGAAATCCTTACCGCCTGACGCGTTCCGGGACGCTCGATTTGCCCGGGCTCGCCGCGATCCCGGTGGCGGGGTTGACGCCGTTCGAGGCGACGCAGCGGCTTGCGGTCGAGAGGCTGCTGCAGGATTTCCGGATCCGGCTGACGTTGTTGCCACTCGAGCCCGCGCTCAAGCCCTTCGGCCACGACCTGTTCACGAGGGCGCCGTCCGCCTTCGAGCCGATCGTAGGAATTCCGGTGCCGGTCGATTATGTAGTCGGGCCTGGCGACGTCCTCGATATCCAGCTGTTTGGCAGCACCAAGGGGCAGTATTCCCTCATCGTGAACCGCGATGGGAACATCAGCCTACCGGAGCTCGGCCCGATCCCGGTCAGCGGCCTGCGCTTCGAAGATGCGCGCTCACAGATACAGACGCGTGTGACCGAACAGATGATCGGCACGCAGGCCAGCGTTGCGATGGCGGATCTCCGCTCGATACGCGTGTTTGTCGTGGGTGATGTTGTGCAGCCCGGGTCCTACATGGTCAGTGGTCATGCGCCGATCAGCCATGCGTTATTCGCGAGTGGCGGCATCGAGGCGATCGGGTCGCTGCGCGACATTCAGTTGAAGCGCAAAGGCAAGCTCGTACAGAGCCTGGACCTGTATGACCTGCTGCTCAGAGGCGACACGTCGAAGGATATCCGCCTGCAACAAGGAGACGTGATTTTCGTTCCTCCGGTGGGTGTCACCGTGGCGCTTTCGGGCGAGGTCCGCCGACCGGCCATCTACGAGCTGAAGGGTGAGGGGACGGCGGAAGAACTGATTCGTCTTGGCGGCGGGTTGACGCCGGAGGCCGATCCCGCGCTTGCGCGTCTCGAGCGCATCGATGCGCCCCGCGAACGGGTCATGATGGATATTGACCTCACGAGCGCCCAGGGTCGCGCTGTGCGTCTTCAGTCCGGCGACCTGCTTCGCATCGAGCGAGTCAGGTCTACGTACGCGAACTCGATCCAGATCGAAGGGCACGTGCTGCGGCCCGCTGCGGTGCAGTACCGATCCGGGATCCGGCTCACTGATGTCATCCCATCGATCGCGGACCTCCGGCCCAATGCCGACCAGCGATACGTGCTGATCCGCCGCGAGCAGGTGGGCACGCGGCGCACCGAGGTTCTATCCGCCGATCTTGCGGCGGCGTGGCTGGCGCCGCAGTCCGACGCCAATCCCCTGCTGTCGCCCAGGGACCGGATCCTGATCTTCGACCTCGAGGCGGGTCGGGGTCCGATGCTCGAGCCGATACTTCAGGAACTACGTTTGCAGTCCGTCAGTGGCCAGCCCACGCAGACGGTCCGTGTGAGCGGACGTGTAAACGCGCCGGGCGAATATCCGCTCGAGCCCGGCATGACGGTCAGTGACCTGATCCGCGCCGGCGGCGGGCTGGCCGAGGATGCCTACGGGGGCGAGGCGGATCTAGCGCGCTACGAGACTCAGGACGGGCAGACACGCCGCACCCAGGTGATCAAGATCGACATGGGACGAGCAATCGCGGGTGATACGGCCGCGAACTTGACGCTTGCGCCGTTTGATTTCCTCGTCATCAAGGAAATATCGCAATGGGCGGGATCGCAGGAGACCGTGCGGCTCGAAGGCGAAGTCAAATTCCCGGGTGAGTACCCGATCGAGGGCGGCGAGACGCTGCGATCAGTCGTCGCACGTGCCGGCGGCCTGACCCCGCTCGCCTTCGCCGGCGGCAGCGTGTTCACGCGGGAAACATTGAAGGAACGCGAGCGGCGGCAGATCGAGATGCTGGCCGACCGGATGCAACAGGATCTTGGAGCGCTGGCGTTGCAGGGAGTGCAGGCGGGCGGGCTCGGTGCCACTCAGGCGCCGAACACCCTGGCGATCGGGCAGGCATTGCTCGCCGATTTGCGTGACACAGAACCGGTTGGCCGCCTGGTCATCGATCTCGATCGCATCCTGGCGGGATCCGGGACCGATGACGATATCCTTCTGAAGACCGGTGACACGCTCAGGGTGCCGCGGCAGGCACAGGAGGTCACCGTGATCGGCGAAGTGCAGAACGCCACCTCGCATCTTTATGACCCGTCGCTGTCCCGAGACGATTACATGCGCCTCAGCGGCGGCACAACACAGAAAGCGGACGACAAGCGGATCTACATCGTGCGCGCGAACGGCAGTGTCGAAAGCGGTGGCGGCAGCCGGTGGTTCGGCGGCGACTCGAGCTCGGTGCAGCCGGGCGACACCATTGTCGTTCCCCTCGATGCAGAGCGAATGCGGCCGCTGCCGTTGTGGACTGCTGTGACGACGATCATTTACAACCTCGCGGTGGCGGTCGCGGCCGTGGGGTCGTTCTGATTCTCGCCGCGGTAGTGCATTCGTGTTCACCAAGGAATCCATGCCCCGGATACTGCTTGTCAATTCGCGATACCGACCTCCGCACTTTCGGGGCGGGGTCGAGCGGTACATAGACGTCCTGGGCAAGGCATTGCGACGTCTAGGGCAGGACTGCGAGATCGTCGCCCTCGAGGAACCAATACCATGCAACGGTGGTGTACCGCACAGGTTCCTCGACGTACCCGCGGTACCGTTCCTGCGCCCTCTCCTGTTCGGATGGATGGGGCGGCTTCTCTGGGCGTCAGCGGATCTGATAGTTCTCCAGTACGCACCACTGGGGATCCTGATGCCCAAGCAAAAGCTCGTCTGCACCGTGCATACCACAGGATATGGCGAAGCACGGGCCCTGAGGCGGTCAAGCAAGGCGGGTGTGCGCCACAGGTGGCACTGGCTCAGAAGAGTCGTGGTCCTGCCCATGGAGCGCTACGTGTATCGCCGCGCGCGGGCAATTGTTGCGATCAGCGCTCAGATCGCTGAAGAGCTGGTCGTGGCATACGGCGTCCGGCGTGAGAACCTCCGTGTCATAGGCAACGGCGTGGATTGCACCGAGTTCCAACCGGACACCGCCATTAAAGGAAGGAGTCCGTTCCGCTTGTTGTACGTTGGACGGTTGGCAAGGAGAAAGAACGTTGATCTGCTGGTTGAGGCCGTCTCGAAGTGCACCGCAAGGGTTGAACTGAGAATTGTCGGAGCGGGCCCGGAACGCCCCACGCTTGAAGCTTTGACTTCAGACCTCAATGTGGGCGAGCGCATAACGTTCTGTGGACATCGTAAGGGTAGTGAGCTACTCGCCGAGTACCAGTGGGCCGATCTCCTTGTGATGCCGTCGTCCTACGAGGGCGTTCCGCTTGTGTCGCTGGAAGCCAAGGCGGCCGGGCTCGCAATCATCGCTGCAGACTTCGCCGGCGCCTCCCATCTTGTCCCCGCTGACTCGGGATGGATAGTGAAGGACGTCACGCCGGAGAGGCTGGCCATCGCGATAGACGAGAGCAGCAGAGACTTCGAGCGGCTCAACCGGATGTCGAGTTGCGCCCGGAAAGAAGCCTTGGAGACATACTCTTGGAACGCGGTTATAGGCAATCTGTCGAGTTACTACGATTCGGTACTGAGGCAGGCCTCCTTTTCCCGATGAACCGGAAAACCCACCTCTGCTTCTTCGGCAAGGGCACATGAACTCTACTGCGTCGGATTCCCGCTCTCACAACCTAACCATTGTGGATGTGGCTGTGGGTCTCTGGACCTATCGATGGTCATCCCTGGCAATTGTTTCTTGCCTAACCGTGCTCGCAGCAATCGTCGCGTTCGTATCGACGCCGATATACCGGGCCGAAGTCCTGTTGAGCCCACAGGCTGATGACAGTGCGGCCCTTGGAGGGCTCGGCGGAATCGTCCGTCAACTGGGAGACCTCGGACCATTGGCCGGACTCGCCGGCCTTGGCGATGCCGGCCTGAAGGAGGAGGCGATGGCGCTGCTGACGTCGCGCAGCTTCCTGACGGCGTTTATCAAGGACGAAGACTTGATGCAGGTACTGTATCCCGGCGTCCCGGAGTTCCATTCAGCGGCCGGTTTGGCGCCGTCAAGCGATTCCGATGAGTTGCCGACAATCGGGGATGCATATTACCGCTTTAAAGGAAGGATCCTCCAGGTCGAAGAGGACAGTGAGTCCGGGCTCGTCACGCTTGCAATTGAATGGCGCGATCCCGTCGTCGCCGCGAAGTGGGCGAATCTGCTCGCGCAGCGGATCAATGCTCACATGAGAGCACGCGCGATTACGGAGTCATCGCGCAGTATTGACTATCTCCACAGGGAGCTTACGAAGACCAGCGTCGTTGGCATTCAGGAAGGCATCTATCGGTTGATAGAGTCTCGCATCAGCCAGATTGCGCTGGCCAACGCGCGCGACGGATATGCGTTCCGGGTGATAGATGGGGCGGTCGCACCCGAAGAGAAGGACTTTGTCAGACCACAAAGGCGGTTGTTGATAGCGTTGGGCATCGTGGGCGGATCGCTGATCGCGTTCGTCGTCGCGCTGTTGAGGCTCGTTTGGCAGCGACATCGATAGCCACAGCCCAGGTGGCGCCCGGGGCACCTCGCTCCATCGGTCAAGGCGAGCGTCGAGCAACATGGCTCGTACACCTGGCTCTGGCCGGCACGGTGCTGGTGCCTCATTTGGCCGTCGGTGGCCTTGTGGTCGGCGCGGACGACCTGGCAGCGCTGATACTGCTCCCCATTCTTTCGATCGGCCTGGCGATTGAAGCACGACGAGCGCTGGCCCCTGCCACTCTGGTGATCGCCTGTTTGTGGCTCGCTATCCTCGTTCATGGGGTCGTGATGGGGGTTGTAGCCAGCCTGCAGTTCCTGGGTCAGGTCGACCTGCCAACCGAGATGTGGCAGTACGTAAAGCGAATTGCATTCTTTTATGCTGCGTTTGCGCTCGCATCGCGCTCCACCCAGACTATCGCGCCGGCGTTCAAGGCGATTACAGCTGTTCTGCTCGTTGCTGCCTTGATTGGAATCCTCCAGATTGGCTCCGGCGGGCTCTCCGAAACGCTGTCGTCGGTATACATGAGAAGCGATGCTCAGTTGGAACGACTGGTGGATCGCGCGCTGGAGACACGGAGAACCTATGGCGTTGCGGGTCATCCGGTCGCTTGGGGCGGATTTTGTATGTTCATGGCTGCTATGGCGCTGCCATTCGTTCTGGTTCGGAGACGCTACCGTCGAGAACCGGGGCCGGGCTGGCGAGCCGCGTTTTCGGTGCTCCTGGCACTGGCGACCCTCAATCTGCTGTTTTCGGTCTCCCGAGTAGCCTTGGTAGCGTTTCTATTCGTGCTCGTGTTGAAGGGCGGGCTCGAACTCTTCGTTAGGCAGGGCGGGCTATCGGCTTTCATAAAATGGCTTGCCTGGGTAGGCGGTACACTTGCTGTCGCACTCTACTTTGCATTAGACCGACTCGCCCTCCTGGCTTTCCGCTTCATGGCACTCGCAGATCAGGCCGGTGGCGGGCGAGTGGACCAGGTCGCGTCAGGTCTCTCACTGATCGACTCCGGTGCGACTTTGCTGACCGGCGTGGGTAATGCGGTTCAGCGGTTGCAGGGCGTGTCGCACGGAGTCGAGGTAGAGCCGGTATATCTCCTGGTCAACTATGGCCTGGTCGGAACCCTCTGCAGATATGGTCTGCTCCTGTCGGTAGCTGCGATCGCGATTCGGGCGACGCGCAGCAGCGACGAGTGGAGTTCGGCGGCAGGGATGGCGGCACTCCTGGCGTTGGGTGGCTACGCTGTATTCTCGCTTGGATACTTTTTCTTCCAGGAGCTCTACGTTGGGATGGTGCCGTGGCTGCTTTTCGGGATGGTGACCGGGCTGCACCAACTCGGGTGGTCGGAGAAATGCCCCGTCCGCTCCTCGCCCTCAGCTGATTACGCTGAACTTGCCGGGCGGGCCTGAGATCTCGACGACGAAGGGCTGCGGAAGTCCGCGGCAAGCGGCGTCCGCTGCGAGTCCTCTGGACTGCTTCTACATGAGCAACTCATCTAACCGCGTTGTCGGGATATATCAACCACACTTCCTCAGTATCTCCATGACGTTCATCTATCGTCAATTGATAGGTGTAAGCGATGAGTTCTCTCCGGTCGTACTGGCGTCAAGACTCGATAACCAGGAACTATTTCCCTATCCGCGCGTGTACGAACGACGTATCAGCGCGCTGGAGCGAATGTATGTCCGGGTGGTTCGAAAGACTACTGGTCGGTTGCCAAATATGCCTCTTTCGCGCAGGCGATTCTGGCGAAAGGTATTGATTCGACAGAACGTCCAGTTTGTTCACAGTCATTTCGGTCCGTCGGGTATCGACATTCTGCCGGTTGTGAAGTCCCTGAAACGACCGCTTCTTGTTACGTTTCATGGCTGGGATGCATCACGATTGCTGGCTAGCCCGCACTACGTCGTCCAGCTTCAGAGACTGTTCGATTACGCGCATGTAATTGCCGTGTCAAAGGACATGGCCGATCGCTTGATAGAGGTCGGTGCACCATCTTCGCGAACGTTTGTCCACTACATTGGCGCTCCTGTGGAGGATTTCTCATTTGTTCTTCGCAAACCGCTCGACGCGAAGTACGTTGATAAAGATGCCGTGGTGTTTCTGCAGGTTGCTAACTTCGTCGAAAAGAAGGGTCATGCGTATAGTTTAGAAGCGTTCCGGAACTTCAGTGATCACTACCCGCGCTGCAAGTTGATTCTGGCTGGAGAAGGCCCTTTGAGGGAACAGATTGAACGTCAGTCCGAAGAGCTGGGTGTCCGGAACAAGGTTGAGTTTGTTGGTCCAGTCTCGAAATTGCAGGTCTTCGCTCTAATGAAGAACGCCGATGTATTCCTCCATCACAGCGTCACGGCTGGGGATGGTGACAAGGAGGGAATTCCGACAGTACTTATGGAGGCGATGGCCACGGGCCTTATTGTCTTTAGCACGTATCATTCCGGGATACCCGAGCTGATCAGCGACGGCGAGAATGGCTTTCTGAGCGCGGAACGGGACGTGGCGGGCTACACGGAGAAGCTGATCTGGTCCCTGACGCACGGGAGCGGTATACCGGAGAAAGCCGCAGGTACGGTTGCGAGGGATTTTGACCAGCGCAAACAGAATACGACACTCAAGGAGATCTACAGACAGGTTCTTAAGGGCTCGGAGTCCACAGGGTAAGAGCCTGTTGATCAGCCGCGTTGCGCGCTTCACCAACTCGCATCTACGACATCACCGATGAATGATGTAGCCATCGTACACGTTGCGCACGGAGACGCGCTTGGCTCCGTGTACGCGGCGCAGGTTTTACATCCGATGCTGGCCGTGCGGCAGAGAGGGTACCCTGTCAGGCTTGCGGCGTTCGCATCGCCTGCCGAGTACCGTCGCGGGCCGCTTCGACGGCGGTGGATCGACAGGCGGCGGGAAGCGGAGGAGCTTGGCCTCCAACTGGATCGTCTATTCTCTCCGTTCAGGAGGTTGGGCTGGACGAAGTTGGACGTCTGGAACCTCCGAAGATGGCTCGTCGAGCGGCATTCCGGTGTAAGACGTGTGATGCTGCACTGCCGTGCTGAGGTGGCCGCCAACGTAGCGATTCGTGCGGCGGACGGAGACCCGCGCTTCAGAGTCATCTTCGACTGCCGGGGTCTCTCGGCAGAGGAATACATGTATCGGATGGGATACCAGACGCTACATGACGCTCCAGATTCCGTGCGGCGCCAGGTGAGAGCACGTCATGACGCGCAACTTCGAGCAGCCCGTCATGCGCACGCTATGATCTGCGTATCGCAACGCATGAAGGAAATGGTTGCTCAGAGCTGGGCGGTACCCGCAAGTAAGCTCTGGGTCGTGTCGTGCAGCACGGATGCGAGTCTGGGGCTAACAGCATTTCGCTCTAGAGACGAATATCGCAGGAGCCTGGGTTTAGAAGATCGCTTTGTGGTCGCATTCTGTGGTAGCGCTCCGCCGTGGCAAATGCTCGAACAGACATTGGCGATGTTCAACTTCATCCGGGAGGTACGGCCTGAGGCTCATTTGCTTGTCGTGACCACAGATGTCGCCGCTTGGTCCCGGGCAGCCGACGACGGTGCGATCCCCGTTTCTTCGAGAACCATCGTGTCAGTTCGGCATGCCGAAGTTCCACGGTACTTGGCGGCCGCCGATGTCGGGCTAATGCTGCGAAATCGCAACGTAGTGAATCTCGTTGCCTCGCCCGTGAAGTTCGCGGAATACCTCTCTTGCGGAGTACCTGTGATATTGACGCAGGACATAGGAGACTGTTCCTCTCTCGTCGAGCGCGAGAAAATCGGGCTCGTTGCGCCGGATACGACCCTGTCGAACGATCTGAAAGCGCTGGTTGGCGGTTTCCTCGAGTCATACGAACGCAATGCGTCAGCGATGCGGCGCCGATGTTTATTGGTAGCGGAGAAGAACTTGAGTTGGCAGGCGACGGGCGCCGTACTCGTTGATGTCTACAAGGCACTAGATGAAGCACGCGGCGTTCGAGACGCGTGCGACGTCCCAGAACAATCTGACAGCGGGCTGGCGGCAGGTATCCGCGGACCACGGTCGTGAGTGGCAAAGAGGACTATTTCTCGAGCGAGCATCTCCATACGGATCTGAAGGCGAAAACCGTACGCGGAGGAATCGTTGCAGCGTCCGCGCAAGGTGTAACGGTAATACTGAGCCTGGCAGCCATTCCGATTTTGAGCCGCCTTCTCGATCCGGCGGATTTCGGGCTAATCGCGATGGTCAGCGTCTTTACCGGCGTCGCGGCCATGTTCGTAGACGCAGGTCTGACCATGGCGACAGTGCAGAGAGATGAGCTGACTCACGAGCAGGTCAGCAGCATGTTCTGGATTGCGACCGCGCTCGGATTCCTGGTCGCTCTGATCGTGGCCGCCTCGTCCCCCGTGGTCGCTTGGTTCTACGATGAACCGCGCCTCGTGCCGGTCACCTGGGCCATGGCCAGTGCCCCCTTTCTTGGGGGTCTCACTATCCAGCACCAGGCGTTGCTTCGGCGGAACATGCGGCTCGCACAGCTCGCTGCTGTCCAAGTCGTTTCCGCCTTTGTCGGTTATGCCGTTGCGATTGTCTTGGCGTGGCGCTTTCGATCGTACTGGGCGCTTGTTGCCCTGCCCGTGTCCGTGGCTGCCCTACGAATGGCCGGCACATGGGCTGCCTGCTCGTGGCGTCCAAGCCTTCCCCGTCGCGGTGCTGGAGTGCGCGCGATGATCGGGTTCGGTGCAAATCTGACAGGCTTCAACTTTGCGAACTACTTCGCCCGTTCCGGCGACAACCTGCTGATCGGTTGGGCTTGGGGCGATACTGCGTTGGGCTTCTATGAACGCGCCTATAAGCTGATGATGGCGCCGCTCCAACAGATCAACGGACCTCTATCGGGCGTAATGATTCCTGCTCTCAGTCGACTCAACGGCCAGCCGATCCCCTACCGAGCCGCATACTTTCGTTCAATCTCGGTCCTTCAGCTCGTGGCGTGTCCGCTTATGGCGTTTGTTGCAGTCATGGCGCCTGATGTTGTACGAATCGCATTCGGGCCCGACTTTGGAGAAGCAGGACCAATCCTGAGATGGCTGGCGATTGCCGGCTTCATCCAACCTCTGCTCAGTTCGCTGGGTTGGCTATACGTCAGCCAGGGTCGAGGTCGCGACCTGCGAAACTGGGGACTTGTCGGTTGCACGCTCATCGTATTGTCGTTCGTGGTTGGCCTACCGTCCGGGCCGCTGGGGGTGGCGCGCGCCTATGCGATCATGACCTGCCTCGTCGTAGCGCCATTAGCCATATGGTTTGCAGGAGCAGCGGGTGCAGTGACCCGCGCGGATCTGGCGCGGTCGTGCGGATTGGCACTTGTCTCCGCCGCTCCGATCGTTGCGGTGACCTCCTTGGTTGCTTACGTGGTGCGACCGGCTTCTCCATGGCACGCTTTAGCGCTTGGGGCCACCGGCTCGGTTATCGCCAGCGCACCTCTGCTGCTCCTTACGAGGAGAGGCCGTTGGATTCTCGAGCAGTTCAAGCAGATTGCCTTGCAGGCACGGGACACTGGCATTGGGCGTGAAGCTACGCCATCTGTCTTTGAGGCCTCGAATGAGCCAAAAAGCTAGGCATCGAGGTACTCTGAAGCCCGACGACACCGGACTGGTTCGGCAACCGGCTAGACAAAGCGCTGGCATGTCGAGGCGCAGGGCTTCTCCTCTCGAATCGGAATCGACCGGAAGGTCCCAGGACGATGAACAACAGCGGTGAGTGGAAGCCAGGCAGATTTGCTTTCAAAGATGGGAAACTGGAGATCTCGACTGACCGCGCTGAATTAGCGGTACAGTCGCGACTAATAACATGGTTGGTCGCGGAGGCCTTTAACGAACATTTTCTTAAGCACTGCCGCGGAAGACTGCTGGACTTGGGTTGCGGTAAGGTTCCGTTCTACGAGTTCTATCGCAATCATGTCGAGGAGACCGTGTGCGCCGACTGGGGGAATACTCTTCACGGTAGTCGGCACGTTGATGTCACTTGCGATCTAACCAAGCCACTGCCTTTCCAGGACGACGAGTTCGATACCGTGCTGTTGTCGGACGTACTAGAACATATCGCGACGCCGCAACAACTGATGAACGAGGTCTCCCGCGTCTTACGGAGGAACGGTCGGTTGATCCTCAACGTTCCCTTCATGTATTGGCTTCACGAGACCCCGCATGATTACTATCGGTACACGGAATTCGCGTTACGAAGAATGACGGAGCTATCGGGATTGGACGTGTTGTTACTGGAACCACTCGGAGGTCCATCGGCAGTACTGGCCGATATCTCCGCCAAGCGGCTGATCCAAATTCCCGGCATTGGTTCATTGCTCGCACGAATGGTCCAAAGTCTGTGCCGAGTCTGGCTGCAGCTGGCAAAGCGTAACGTTGTTGGCAATGATGGGAAGCAACTGTTTCCCTCCGAATATTTCATGATTGCTCGGAAGCCCGGTTGACGGATCTGTCCGAGCGCCGTGCCGTCACAACCGGCGCATCAATCCAGGAGAATTTGTTTGTGGCAACAAACGCACATACGAGAGCGTCGATCGCCCGCTACTACGACGCATTCTCGAAGCGGCTCCTGCAGGATTACGTTTACGGTAATCGGCGTATCGAGCTTGCGATCAACCGAGTGCTTGGCGCTGCCGACGAGAACACCAAGCTGATTCTGGACATCGGTTGCGGCATCGGCCACTCGTCGGAGAGATATGCCGCGCACTGCCCAGGATGGAAGGTCACTGGTGTCGATATCAGCCCGACCAATATTGAGACAGCCACGCGCCTGTTCGAAAACGAGCGCCTACGGTTCTTGGTGTCCGACCTGGTGGAGAATCCCTTCTCGGAGCGATTTGACCTGATCTCCCTTATCGATGTCTATGAACACATCCCCAGAGCCCATTGGTCGCGGTTCAACAGCACCCTAGGCGATCTGCTTTCCGATTCAGGAACTCTCGTGCTGACGACCCCCACTCCCCAGCATCAGGGTTATCTGCACCAATTCATGCCAGATGAACTGCAAATCGTCGACGAGACTGTCCAAATCGAGGACATCGTCGAATGTGCCAGGGCAATTCGAGCAACTATTGTTTGCTACGAGCAAGTGGTTGTCTGGAAGCGGTACGACTATCTACATGTGGTTATGCGACGAGATCCTGGGTATCGGCCTCTGCTTCCTTCTCCAGTTGCTACTCGATGGCGGAAAAGGTATGAAGGCGTGGTGGGACGCTTCGATCGGCTTCACCGGAGGGCGCGCGTGCGGTCGCGTCTCGGCGTCGACATAACTCGTAAGGCTCCAGGGCCGCAGGCGTAGGGACATTCGCCGGTCACGTCATCATCCGCGGTGGCCGCTTGGCTGTCACTGCTTGACTGCGATACGGGCCGTATAGTCGATGCGGCACAGCAAGAGGGACAGTTTGTGCTCAGCGATGTACTCATCGACCGCCTTTCTCGCACCATCCCAGTGGCCATAGTCATCGATGATAAGGACGCCGTTGCGCACGAGCCTCGGGTACAGATGCAGCATCTCGTGGCACGTTGACTCGTACCAGTCGGTATCCAAACGCAGTATCGATACCGGGCCCGCAGGCATCCGGTCCGGGAGGGTGTCTTCCACTTTGCCCTTGATGAGGTGGATGTTCTGGACCGGGTAACCGGTGCCCGCGAGATTTTGCTGGACTTCGTCGATGGTACAGCGGCACCAGTCTGACGAGTCATCCGACCGACGACGTTCCACGAACCTCCGATGTGCCATGTCACCGTTGAAGGCGACGTCCTCGCGGCTCGGGGCGCTCATACCCTCGAACGTATCGTACAGATAGAGATGCCGGCATTCGTCGCCCAGTTCCTTGAGCATCAGCGCGACCGCCATGGATGAGCCGCCGCGCCATACGCCGCACTCAACGAAATCGCCCTTGATACCATTGGCCACCGTGTAGCGCACCGCGTTGACCAGCGCCTGAACACGTTCCGGACTGGTCATCGTGTAATCGGCGACCGCGTTCAGGATGCGAGTCGTTTGCTCGTCGAAATCTGCCGGGATCACGCGCGGCTTAGGTGGACGGCGGCGCTTGAACCCCATAGCGTGGGCGAAACGTTTGAGCTGAGGACGCATGGTCGGGTAGAACTTCATCGATGATCTCGTCGCCAATCGCGAGGACCGGCTTTCCGAAGTATGCAGTGCGGTTTATGAAGTAGGGAAGGGTCTCTCGAGGGCACACGCCCCGATGTTCTGGTTTTCCGGACACGCATAAATGGATCTCAAGCGCCGGCACAACGAGCTGACCGGACGAGCGAGATCCATGAAGAAGCCGAGAGGAACCAGTCTTTGGCGACAACCCCGGGGCTAACGACGGACGCGAGCGGATCCGCGAGCTGCACGAGAAGATCGGCGAACTCACGGTGGAACGCGATTCTTTAGGAGCGTTCGCGAAGTGCCCCGGCCTGAGCGGCAAGCGATGATCGTGCGGGCTATCGAACTGCCGGTGAGGCGGCGGGCGCAGCTCTGGGCTTGAGCCATTCGAGCGTGTACTACGCAGCACGACCACCGTGGCAGCCGATAATGCAGCGCATGCGGCGGCTCGAGGACATGTGGGGAGGGCATCGTCCGCACCGACGTGCAGCCGGTTATGTGGATGCATTGGTGCGGGAGGAGCCAATGATGCTCAGGTAGAAGCCTTCCAAAGCATCGAGCTCGCGATCCCATCGGTAGCGTGTTTGTATGGCTGACCGGCCGTTGGCGCCAAGCCGACTTGCGTATGGTCTATCCATCACCAGCAGCTCAATGGCGTCGGCGAGTGCGCTTGTATCTTGGGGATCCACGCAGATGCCGCACTCGCTGCTGTCGACGACGGCTTTGTAGAGAGGGAAATTGGACACAACAACCGGCAGGCCGAGCGCCATGTACTCAAACATCTTGGTTGGAAAGGACTCGATGTAGTTTGGCGCGGGGCTGAGGATTGCCAGACCGGCAACTGATCGCTTCGCCAGCTGCCACGCCCGGAGGGGCTTCATATATCCGTGCAGGGTCACGCCCTCCAAGCCACGCCGATGCAGCATCTCGGTCAACTCCTCCTTGTGGCGCTCAGCAATCGGGCCGACGATGTCCAGCGACAAGGCCAGGCCCCGCCGTCGAAGCTCATCCATTGCTTCGACCATTCGGAAGCTCCCTCTGCTTGCCGAGACGCGACCAACATAGATGACGCTGTCAATCTTCTCCGTCTCAGAGATGCCCAGCAGTGCCTCGGTGTCGGGCATATTCAGAAT
>Ga0075421_100005933_pt1 | contig 14829 bp, 11 predicted proteins | sample SoiMetdeltSBSDD5_FD_75292 | JGI IMG/M metagenome (GOLD analysis project Ga0075421, IMG submission 75292) | Bulk soil microbial communities from a Populus tree surrounding site in Tennessee, USA - Soil MetaG P. deltoides SBSDD5 | ecosystem: Environmental > Terrestrial > Soil > Tree plantation...
CACGGTTCCCGACCTCGGGGATTTCAAGGACGTCGAGGTCATCGACGTGCTGGTGAAGGCCGGCGACAAGATCGACGTCGACACGCCGCTGATCACGCTGGAAACCGAGAAGGCGACGATGGACGTGCCTGCCACCGCGGCTGGCGTGGTGAAGTCGGTGGCGCTCAAGAAGGGCGATCGCGTTTCGAAGGGCAGCGTGATTGCGCAGGTGGAAGGCGGGGACGCGGGTACTCAAGAGAAGAAACCCGCCGCCGCGCAGCCCTCGGCACAGCCGGCTCAACCGGCACCGAAAGCCGAGGTCCCCGCAGCCAAAGCCGACGCTCCAGCAAGACCTGCAGCGGCTGCACCGGCACCCGCGCCGGCGCGTCAACCGCAAGCTGCCGTTGCTGCCACAACCGACTTTTCGCAGGTGCACGCGAGTCCGTCTGTTCGCAAATTCGCGCGCGAGCTCGGTGTGGACCTGCCGTCCGTCAAGGGCAGCGGTCCGAAAGGGCGCGTCACCGCCGACGACGTCAAGAGCTGGGTCAAGCAGGCACTCAAGAGCGGTGCGCCGGCGGCCGCCGGCGGGTTGCCGAAAGTGGCCGAGGTCGACTTCGCGAAGTTCGGCCCGGTCGAGGTCAAGCCGCTCGGTCGCATCCAGAAAATTTCCGGTCCGCGGCTGCAGGCGAGCTGGCTCAACGTTCCGCACGTCTGGCAGATGGACGAGGCCGACATCACCGAGCTCGAAGAGACTCGCAACAAGCTCAAGGGCGAGGCGAGCAAGGCGGGCGTGAAGCTCACGCCGCTGGCGTTCATTCTGCGTGCTTGCGTCAAGGCGCTGCGCGAGTTCCCGATGGTGAACAGCTCGCTCGATGCGTCCGGTCAGAATCTCGTCTTCAAGAAGTACGTGCACCTCGGGTTCGCGGCCGACACGCCCAACGGCCTGGTCGTGCCCGTGATTCGCGACGCCGACAAGAAAGACGTCTACGAGTTGGCGCGCGAGCTGGCCGCGCTCTCGGAGAAGGCGCGCGCTGGCAAGTTGACCGCGCTCGAAATGCAGGGCGCCAGCTTCACGGTGTCGAGCCTCGGCGGCATCGGCGGCACATCGTTCACGCCGATCATCAATGCACCCGAAGTCGCGATCCTCGGCGTCGCGCGTTCGAGCATGCGCCCGGTCTACCAAGACGGACAGTTCGTGCCGCGTCTGATTCTGCCGTTCACGTTCGCCTACGATCACCGCGTGATCGATGGTGCGTCGGGCGTGCGCTTCACCACGTTCCTCGCGGAGCGGCTCGCTGACATCAAGGGCTTGCTGGAAGCCGTGCCGTGACGCGAGTAGTCGTCCCCGATCTCGGCGATTTCAAGGACGTCGAAGTCATCGACGTGCTCGTCAAGCCCGGCGACACGGTGCAACTCGAGACGCCGCTGATCACGTTGGAGACCGAGAAGGCGACGATGGACGTGCCATCGTCTGCTGCGGGCGTCGTGAAATCGGTTGCGGTGAAGAAGGGCGATCGCGTGTCGAAAGGGAGCGCGATCATTGAAGTCGAAGGGCAACAGCCTGCGGCGCCGGAGCAACCGAAGCCGCCGGCTCCCGCTGAAACTGCGAAGCCCGCTGAGACCACCAAGCCTGCTGAGGCTGCGAAGCCTAAGCCCGAACCGGCGCCTTCGACTCCATCCGCATCCTACGATTTCGAAGTCGTCGTGCTGGGCGCTGGCCCGGGCGGCTACACCGCCGCATTCCGCGCCGCCGACCTCGGCATGAAAGTCGCCCTCATCGAACGCTGGCCGCAGCTCGGCGGCGTCTGTCTCAACGTCGGCTGCATTCCGTCCAAGGCACTGCTGCACGCTGCGAAGGTCATCGAAGAAGCGGAAGCGATGAGTAGCGCGGGTGTGCAGTTCGGCAAGCCGCAGATCGACGCAGCGAAGCTGCGCGAGTGGAAGAACAAGGTCGTCGGCAAGCTCACCGGCGGTCTGACGACGCTCGCGAAGCAACGCAAGGTCGAAGTGATTCGCGGTGCCGGCAAATTCGTGTCGCCGCACGAGGTCGAAGTCACGGGCGACGGCGCGCCACGCCGCGTCTCCTTCGCCCACTGCATCATCGCCGCCGGCTCGGAATCGATTCGCTTGCCGAATGTGCCGAACGATCCGCGCATCATCGATTCGACCGGCGCACTCGAGCTGGATCTGCCCAAGCGCATGCTCGTCGTCGGCGGCGGAATCATCGGCCTGGAGATGGCGACGGTGTACGACGCGCTCGACGTGAAGGTGAGCGTCGTCGAGCTGACCGACGGACTGATGCCGGGCTGCGATCGCGACCTGGTTCGTCCGCTGGAGCGGCGCATCGCCAAACGCTACGAGCGCATCATGGTGAAGACGAAGGTCACCAAAGTCGAAGCGGCCAAGGAAGGACTGCGCGTGACGTTCGAAGGCGAGCAGGCGCTGGAGCCGCAAATCTACGACCGCGTACTGATCGCCGTCGGCCGCAGCCCGAACGGCCGCAACCTCGGTGCGGACGCGGCGGGTGTGCTCGTCAACGAGCGCGGCTTCGTGCCGGTCGATCGGCAGATGCGTACGAACGTGCCGCACATCTTTGCCATCGGCGACATCGCGGGGCCGCCGATGCTCGCGCACAAGGCGTCGCACGAGGGCAAGCTCGCCGCGGAAGTCGCGCACGGCGAGAAGCGTGCCTTCGATGCCCGCGTCATCCCGTCCGTTGCGTACACCGATCCCGAGATTGCGTGGGTCGGGCTCAGCGAGACCGATGCGAAGGTGAAGGGCACTGCCTACGCGAAGGCGACCTTCCCCTGGGTCGCGAGCGGTCGCTCGCTAACACTCGGCCGTGACGATGGCATGACGAAGCTGCTGTTCGACCCGGCGACCCGTCGGGTCATCGGCGGCGGCATCGTCGGGCCGAATGCCGGCGACTTGATCGCCGAAGTCGCGCTCGCGATCGAAATGGGCAGCGATGCCGCCGATCTGGGCCTGACGATTCATCCCCACCCGACCTTGTCCGAGACCATCATGTTCGCGGCCGAGGCGTTCGAAGGTACCTTGACAGACCTGTACGTGCCGAAGAAGAAGTAGAATCCGCGGGCCCGCAACAACGATAACGGGGAGACCTGCCGTGGACCTGAACAAGCTGATCGCACGCGTCAAGGGCATCCTGCTGACGCCGAAGACCGAATGGCCGGTGATCGCCGGCGAGACGACCACTGTCGCGGATCTCTACAAAGGCTACATCGTCTGGCTGGCCGCGATTCCGCCCATCTTCGCGTTCCTCCTCACCGTGCGCTTCTTCGCCGGGCTCGCGCTGGGGCAGCTGATCCTGAGCTACGCATTGGGGCTCGCGATGGTGTACGTCGTCGCGTTGATCGTCGATGCGCTCGCGCCGAGCTTCGGCGGCACCAGGGATCGGATCCAGGCACTGAAGACCGTTGCCTACTGCTATACCGCATCGTGGATCGCCGGCATCGCCGCGATCCTGCCGTTCATCAATCTGCTCATCGCGCTGCTGGCGGGTATCTACGGGATCTATCTCCTCTACCTCGGTCTGCCGCACACGATGAAGTGTCCGCAGGAGAAGGCGGCTGGCTATACCGCGGTCATCATCATCGTCGTGCTCGTGCTGAGCTTCCTGATCTTTGCGGTCGTCGGTGCCGTCACAGGCGGTGGCATGTTCATGCGCGGCGGATCGATGTTCAGCTCCTCGCGCGACACGAGCACGACGACCTTCGACGAGGACAGCACGGTCGGCAAGCTCGAGCAGTACGCGAAGCAGGTCGAGGAAGCCGGCAAGAAGATGGAAGCCGCGCAGAAGTCCGGCGATCAGGAAGCGCAGGCCGAGGCGATGAAGAACATGATGGGCGCGGCGCTCGGCGGCGGCGGCAAGGTCGAAGCGCTCGCGCCCGATCGGCTCAAGCCGTTCCTGCCCGAATCGCTCGGCGGATTGACGCGCTCGACGTTTTCCACTCAACGCAACAGCGCGATGGGCATGCAGATGACCGAAGCGCGAGCCACGTACATGGCCGACGACGGCCGTCAGTGGGATTTGCAGGTTACGGACACCGGCACCGCGAAAGGGCTGCTCGCGCTGGCGGGCTGGGCCAACATCGAAGGTGAGAACGAAACGGCGACCGGCTACGACAAGACCTATCACGAGGACGGCCGGCTGATTCACGAGCAATGGGATCGCAGCAGCTCGCGCGGCGAGTACGCCGTGGTGCTCGGTGATCGCTTCACCGTCAAGATCGAGGGCCAGGCCGAGAGCATCGACGATCTGAAAGCTGCGCTGACCGATCTCGATCTCGCTGCGCTCGAAGCGATGAAGGGCGAAGGCGTCGCGAAGAATTGATGTCGAATCCGGCTGCGCAGCGCATGAAGGTCGTCGACGTTCCGCAGCCCGGCGGACCCGAGGCGCTCGTGCTGGCCGAGCGTCCCGTGCCGGAGCCGGGCCGCGCCGAAGTGCTGATCGAGATCGCGGCAGCCGGTTTGAATCGCGCGGACATCTTGCAGCGTCGCGGTTTCTATCCGTCGCCGCCCGGCGCGCCGACATATCCCGGGCTCGAAGTGGCAGGCACGATCGCTGCAGTCGGCGGCGACGTCACGGAATTCAAGATCGGTGATTCGGTGTGCGCGTTGCTCCAGGGCGGCGGCTACGCCGAGTACTGCACAGTCGATGCCGGTCAGGTGCTACCGGTCCCGGGTGCGCTCGACATGATTCAGGCGGCCGCGCTGCCCGAAGCGATGTTCACGGTATGGAGCAACGTCTTCCAGTTCGGCCGTCTGCAGCAAGGCGAGACGTTGCTCGTGCACGGCGGCTCCAGTGGCATCGGTGTCGCAGCGATTCAACTCGCGGTCGCGCGCGGCCACACGGTGTTTGCAACTGCGGGCTCGGCTGACAAGTGCCGCTTCTGCGAAGGTCTCGGCGCGCGGCGTGCCATCGACTACAAGGCCGAGGACTTCGTCGCCGAGCTCGCCAAGGAAACGGCCGGGCGCGGCGTCAACGTCGTGCTCGACATGGTCGGCGGCAGCTACGTCGCGCGGAATCTTCAGGTGCTGGCGAGTGAAGGCAGACTCGTCATGATCGCGACACAGGGTGGCGCGAAGGGCGAGATCGATGTCCTGCGAGTCATGCAGCAGCGGCTGGTCATCACTGGTTCGACGCTGCGACCTCGCTCCGCAGAGTTCAAGCGCACGATTCGCGATCAGCTGCTTCAGCACGTCTGGCCCTTGTTGGCAGCGGGCCGCATCCGCCCGGTGGTCGACTCGGTGTTCTCGCTCGCTGAAGCGGGCAAGGCACACGCACGCATGGAAAGCAGCGAGCACAAAGGCAAGATCATCCTCACGGCGATTTGACAGATTGCACTGACAGGTTGCCAGTGCTCGTCTTCTGTCGCCGACACTTGCGCCGGGGATAATGCGCGGTGTAATGACCAATCCGTATTTATCCTCTTGCCGGACATTTTTGCCGAAATGTCTCAGCGAGTATCGTCGGCTGTCTGGTAGAAAACTTCGTCGGCAACTCAGCGGGTGTCCCGGTCCGTACGGAAACGGCGTTGTCGGTGTCAGCTCGCGCGCGGCCTCACTAATGACGATGGAGGCCGCGCGACAGGGGAATCCGAACAGGACGCGGATGTGAGCCAACTCGATCTCGCACATTCCTTTATCGATCAGTGCCGGCGCGGCGTGCCGGCCGGCGAGCTCGCGACGGTGTTCCAGCGTGCGCTCGACGGCTTCGGCTTCCGTTTCTTTGCGTGCTGCTCGCATGTCGACCTGCTGCGGCCGCCGCGCGGCGCGGTAGTGCTGCACAACTATCCCGCCGAGTGGGTGCGCGCGTTCAGCGAGCTCGACTTCTACTACGTCGATCCCGTTTTCCATTACGCCAATCGCTCGCTCACGCCGTTCTTCTGGGACGCCGAGGAATTTCGCGCCGAGCTGACCGCCCCGCAGCTGGAAATCATGGAAGAGGCACGGCGCTTCGGCATCGAGCACGGCTACACCGTGCCGATTCATGCGCCGCGCCCGATGAGCGCGTTTCGCGCGTCCTGCTCCGTCGTGCCGGATTCGACTGCGATAGCGGGCGAGAGCTACCTCGCTGTGCAGCTCATGTCCTGCTACATGTACTCGGCACTGAGTCGGGAAGCAGAGGCCGAACCCAAGCCGGGCAACGGCGCGCCGCGCGCGCTGACGCGACGTGAGCGGCAGTGCCTGGAGTTGGCCGCGCAGGGCAAGAGCGATTGGGTCGCGGGCCGGATCCTCGGCATCAGCGAGCGCACCGTGCACAACCACATCGAGCACGCCAAGCGCCGCCTCGGCGTGGCTACGCGCGTTCAGGCCATCGTGCACGCACTGGTCAGTCGACAGATCGCCTTCGGCGACGTCATCCGTTCCACTGCGGACGAGAATGACGAGCCCCGACGAGCCGGCCGTTCCTAGTCTCGTCCGGGCCGGCAGCGGTTCCCTCACAGCGCGCATTGATCCGATCAGCTCAATTCCGCATGCCGGGGAATTAAGTCAGTCTTGCCGGCACCAGGGAGGGGAGCCGTCTATGACCATCACTTATTCAATGGCGCGGCTCCCATCGTCGCCTGCCGATTCCTGCCGCGCTCATAACCGGGGACGCGTCGGTACGCCGACGTCGAGAGTGAAAGCATGAACACACTGGCACACATCTCTTTGAAGCGACGGATTCCGCTTCAGCTTGGAGGCGAAGGTTCCCGCAAGGGCGACGAGGACCCCATGACAGAAGGTGCCGTTTACGAGCGCATCAAGAACTGGCTGCTCGCGCAGACGCTCGTGCCCGGGCAGCTCCTGCAGATCGGCGTGCTGGCCGACGAGCTGGGCGTCAGCACGACGCCCGTGCGCGAAGCGCTCACCCGGCTCGCCGCCGAGCGCATGATCATGTCCGTGCCGAAGCGCGGCTTCTTCGCGCGGACGCCCTCCGAGGACGACATCCTCGGCCTGTATTCGGTGAATCAGACGATTCTCGACGCGGCTGTTGCGCACTGGCCGGCGCAGCCCGCAACCGCGCCGGCTGCGGCTACGCCAGCCACCGAGGAGGTCCCGCTCCAGGAGCGCAGCGCCGAGCAGCTGGCTCGCCAGACAGCCGAGCTGTTCCTGCAGATCGCGACGCGCTCGGGGGTGGGGGAGTTCGTCGAGATCATCCACAACATGAACGACCGCCTGCATCACGCGCGCGTGCTGGAGTGCGAGCTCGTCGCGAACGTGTTCGTAGAATTCGGGCGGCTCGCCGCTCTGACCACGACGAACGAGCCGCAGCAGCTGCGTCAGGCGCTCAAGGCCTATCACGACGAGCGCCTGCGGATGGTCGCCGCGATCTCCAAGGAGCTGCTGCTGCGGCCGTTCACGACGGCCGACTGGTAACAGCGTCCTGCGGTGCAGTGCGCCGGCCCGCCCAGAGGGCCGGTTCAGGGAGCTGACCCCGCCGCCTCGCCCGGTCTAGATCTGAGGGAGTCAGATTTATTCCGCGAGCGCAGTGATCGAACGTCAGCAGAACGACGAGCCAGAAGCCGAGCCGGCGTCGGAGCCGGTCCCTGGCTCGCGTCAGCACAGCTCCGATCCCGAAAACGACCCGCGCAACCGGCGATTGGTCACCTGGTTCAAGCGCTGGCGCAAGCCGATCCGCCAATGGCTGTCGCACCGCTCCTCCGTGCCGACTGCGGACCTGGACGATCTGGCCCAGGAAGTCTTCCTGCGCCTGCTGCGCTATAGCGACGACGTCGCCATCGAGAACCCGCAGGGCTATCTCTTCCGGATCGCCGCGAACGTGGCCAACGAGTGGCAGGAGCGTGCGCGCCATCGCAAGCCGCACGATGACAGCTGGCTCGAGGACCTGCAGGTCGAATTCAACGACGAGCCGGAAAACGCCATCGCCCGCGAAATAGCCAACGAACACATGAAAGAGGCGGTAAACAAGCTCCCGCGGCGGCAGCGGGAGGTCCTGTTACTGCACATAAACGAGGGGCTGACCTACAAACAGATCGCAGAACGCCAGGGACTAACCTACCGAGTGATCCTGCGCGACCTGACCCGCGCCTACAGCCAGCTGCGCATGCAGCTCAAGCAGGATGACCTCGGCGACATGGAGAATAGGTGATATGGCAATGAAGGAGCAGGACGAGGGTCTCGTGCAGTCGGTCAGCGACCAGGCCGCCGAGTGGTTCATTCGCTTGCGGGATCGGGATCTCACCACGGCCGATCGTCGCAAGTTCGTGCGCTGGCTCAAGCAAGCGCCGAGTCACATCTCCGAGTTCATGCGGCTGTGTCAGCTGTATGTCGGCGTCAAGCGCGCCAAGGTGCCGACGCTGCTACCGGAAGAGGTGGAGTCGAACGTCATTCCGCTCCTGCAGCGGGGGATCGTGCCGCTGGAGGAGCCGGCGGTGCCGCGAATGTTCGCGTCGCGGAAGATTCAGTTTGCTGCTGCGGCCTGTTGCCTCGCGCTCATTGGTTTGATCGTCAACATCGCGCTGGCGAGCAATACGATCGAGACGCGCGTCAGCGAATGGCGCAAGGTCCAGCTCGCCGACGGCAGTCGCGTCAGTGTTGGGCCGAACACGCTGCTGAAGGTCGATTTCAGCGAGGGTGTTCGCCGGGTTCATCTCCAGCACGGTGAAGTGTTGTTCGAGGTTGCGAAGGACGCGGCGCGCCCGTTCATCGTCAATGCCGGCAACGCTGTCGCTCGTGCAGTTGGTACGCGCTTCGCGGTCGACCGTCGCGACGACGGCGTCAGCGTCACGGTGCAGGAGGGCAAAGTCGCGGTCGTGCGGGGCGATCAGGCGGTCGCCCTGGAGCGTGTCGTCGACATGCGGGTCGCAATCGCACTGGAAAAAGACGAGCGGCTGGAGATTCCGGTCAATGCGCCGACCGCGATTCCGCTCCACAAGGAAAAGGTCGATTCAGCCTCCGCGCTCGCCTGGGCCAACGGCCAGCTGGTCCTGCAGCAGGAGACGGTTGCCGAGGCCGTGCGTGAGTTCAATCGCCGCAACCGGCTGCAACTCGTGATCGAAGATCCGACTGTTGCGGGATTGCACCTGTGCTGCATCTTCGATGCAGGCGATCCTGAAACCTTTGCCAACATGATCGTCGCCGCCGGCGAAGACGTGCAGCTGGTTCGCGATGGCGACAGGCTGCGCATCGTTCAGCGAAGCGCTGGCGCAGCGGAAGCTCCGCCGGAGAACTGACCGCTCTGACTACGTGCAATACGTAGTCTCCCAGGGGTTGCAATTGCGGCCCCACCCGATCGTATGGCATAAGGGACCCCGCTCGGCGGGAACAGGAAGAGACGGTTGCCCCGCGATACGCGGCGCAGCCGATAGCCATGAGCGACGCAGATCACCGCGACTCGGATCGTCGCGAGGCCAGGAAGCGCGACTTGATCAGCCAGGAAGCTGCTGAGTGGTTTGCGCGCATGAAGGATCCCGCAGTCCCGCTCGATGACCGACAGCGCTTCCTGCGCTGGCTGAAGCAATCGCAGGTTCACGTCGCCGAATACCTCAGAGTCGCCGACATCGACGGTGACTTGCGCCGCGCCGCGCTGACCTTCGCAATGAGCGACGAAGTTCCGTCCAACGTCGTGCCCTTGTTCGCAGGCGAGGGCGCACGCTCGACTGAGCGCAGCTTCGCGTCGGTGCGGTGGAAAGTTGCTGCAGCCATCGTCGTGTGCGCACTCGCCACGCTGTTGTTCCTCGGTGTCGGCGCGGCGTGGTACGAACGTTCGATCGAGACGGATTTCGGCGAGTGGAAAACAGTCGCGCTTGCCGATGGCAGCGAGCTGCAACTGGGCCCGAACACCCGCTTGACCGTGGATCTCGGCGACACGCAACGCTCGATCGTGCTGGCGCGCGGCGAGGCTTATTTCAAGGTCGCGAAAGACGCCACGCGTCCGTTTCTCGTGCAGGCAAAAGCCTTCGCCGTGCAGGCAGTCGGCACGGAGTTCGCGGTCTCGCGTCGCCAGGATGAGCTGATCGTCACCGTGCGCGAAGGCACTGTGCGTGTGACACCGAGCACCAAGTCGACGAACTCGCGCGTGAGCGATGCTGAGCAGTTGGACCTGGGCGTGCCGATCGTCGCGGACTACCAATTGAGAATCACCGACGACAACACGTGGCCAGTGACGCCGAATCGGATCGATGTTCGCTATGAGCTTGCGTGGCGGGAAAAACAGCTGATGTTCAAAGCTGGCGACACACTCGCGGATGCCGTGGACGAATTCAATCTGCGCAACCGCGTGCAGCTGCGCGTCGATGCGCGTGCGGCCTCGCTGCCGGTGCGCGGCACCTTCGATGCTTCCGATCCGGTCGCATTTGCGCAGACCGTAGGCAAAACCTCGCCCGTCGTCGTGCGGCGACTCGCAGCGGACACGCTGCAAATCAAAGCAGAATAGTCAACGCAGCCCCGCGCCGCGCTCGCCAGCCGGGATGATCGCGCGAGCACGAGGGGTCTAACTGTTGGGCTCGCGTCTTTGCACGCACACTTAGCAAACGACAAGAATCATGGGGGCATACCGGTCTGTTGCGGCAGGAGCGCTGCGTGCGCGTGTGTGGTCGACGCGCGCGGCGTCGCCATCGCTCGACGATCCGCGTTTCGAGTCGCTGTTGCTGCGCCTGCACGCGAGCATCGACATCCGTGAATTCTGGGGCGCGTTGTCGTCGATACTCGACGAGCTCGTGCCGCACGACGCGTGCGTCGCGTATCTCGATTACGTCGACTACGCGCAGACGTGGGATGCGTCGCGCATCCTGTCGACGCCGAATGCGCGCAGGTCGCGCGAGTGGCTGGAGCGGCGGCGTGAGGTGAACATGATGCCGTCGTTCGCGCTGTCGAATCCCGGCTTGAAGCTCTATCGGCTTTCGCAAGTCGTGCCGGATCCGCGGCAGCTGCGCGAATCGGAGTTCTTCCGGCGCTACATGGCGGCGGAGGGCTGGTACTACTCGGCATCCCTGCTGTTCTGGGATGCCGATCGTCTCGCCTCCGAAATAGTGATCCGACGTACAGCGGAGCAGGGAGACTTCACTGCACGGGAAATGGCGCTGCTGCAACGATTGCATCCGCATATGGAAACAACGCTGCAACGTTTGTCGGCAGTCGAGCGGCGTGCGGGCTTGCCCGGCGCAGTGCAGCCCGACGACGTGACGAAGCACGATGCGATTCGGTCGCTGCCCGGCGAGCTCACAGTCGCGGAGCGCGAGCTGGTGCAGTTCGTGCGTATCGGATTCAGCAACAAGGAGATCGCTGCGCGCCTCGACAAGAGCGTGCGTACGGTCAAGACGCAGCTGACGTCGGTCTACAAGAAGTGCGGGGTGCGCAGCCGCACCCGGCTGCTCGCGATGATGATGCCGCGGCTGTCATACGACTGAGAACATCTTCGGGTAGAAAATATCGCGGAAAATTTAGTCCTTTCGGGCAGGTAGCGCCCCGGCCGTCTGTGAGATTCCGGCAAAATACTGGCTGCCGGGGCTGACGTCTCCTCATGCGGCGGTCTACACGAGTAAGGGTAACCACGCGTATGGAACGTACCGAAGAAGGCACGCCGTCGTCGATCAGGGAGCACGCCGCAGAGTGGTTCCTCCGCCTGCACGCGCACGATCTGAACGTAGCTGAACGTTTCGCTTATCTCCAGTGGCTGAAGGCTTCGCCGGCGCACATCGGTGAAACTCTGCAGATCTGCGTGCTGTATTCGATCCTCTATCCGATGAAGAAGCAGCTGTTCTTCACGAACGAGGACGACGTCTCGAACGTCATCGCGCTGTCCGCGCGCGAGCCGTCCATGGAGCCGGCTCGAAGCCGCAGCAGTTGGCATGTGCGTGCTCTCGCCGTTGTCGTCGCAATGGGGCTGGTGCTCATCGCTGGAACGATTGCGAGCCGCGCCTGGCTCGAGTCCACTATCGAGACGCAGGCGAGCGAGTGGCGCAGCTTGACGCTGAACGACGGCAGCTTCGTCAGCGTCGGTCCGCGCACCGAATTGCGCGATCGCTTCGGCGAACAGCAGCGGCTGTTGAGCCTGTCGCGCGGCGAAGCTCTGTTCCAGGTTGCCAAGGATCCATTGCGTCCGTTCATCGTCGAGGCGGGGCTGGCAGTCGTGCGTGCAACAGGCACGCGATTCGCAGTGGATCGCCGTGAGCACGACGTCGTCGTTACGGTCGAGGAAGGCACCGTGCTGGTCAGCGATGGCAAGGGACGCGCCGGCGCGATCTCGCTCACCGCAGCGGAGCAGTTGACGGTAGCTGGAACTTGGCCGCCCGTCGTCCAGCACGTCGATGCGACGCGTGAGTTGGCATGGTCGAATCGCCGGCTCGTATTCGTGGACGACACCATCGCGGCCGCGGCCCAGGAATTCAATCGGCGCAATCGCGTGCGGCTCATCGTCGATCCTGCATTGGGCTCGGAGCAGGTGCGCGGCGTATTCCATGCCGACGATCCCGCGTCGTTTGCAGACGCGATTGCAGCTGCTCGCAAGAGCGTTGTCGTGAGGGAGTCCCGCGACATCATTCGCCTGCGACCGCAGGCCGAGGCTCCGCAGGCTGCGGTAGCCGCGCCGCCTCCCGCAACGCGCTAGCCGGCAAAAGTCACGTCTCGCTAGAATGCCGGGCCGGGCAATGGGCCCCGGCATGGCTCGCGAGGTACGACCTTGGTCTCATACGCGCCCCCAGGGGCCTCCGCTACGCTCGACCGCGAATGGAGTCGGACGGGCGGGGGATCGTGCATTTGGACGTGCATATGAGCGTTGTCCGCGTCATCGACTCGCACACCTGCGGCGAGCCGACCCGACTGGTCATCGAGGGCGGACCGGACTTGGGCAGCGGGCCGCTGAGCGAGCGCCTCGCGCGCTTCCGAGAGCAGTTCGACCACTATCGCTCCGCAATCGTCAACGAGCCGCGCGGCTCGGATACCGTCGTCGGCGCACTGCTGTGCACGCCCCATCGCAGCGATTGTCGTTTCGGCGTCATCTTCTTCAACAACGTCGGCTTCCTCGGCATGTGCGGCCACGGCACGATCGGCCTCGTGGTATCGCTCGCATTCGCCGGCCAGGTGCAGCCAGGGCTCGTGAAGATCGATACGCCGGTCGGTCCCGTCGACGCGGTGCTGCACGCCGACCGACAGGTCACCATTACCAACGTCACCAGCTTCCGCAAGCACAAGCAGGTCGCTGTGCAGGTGCCGGGCATCGGCGAAGTTCGCGGCGACATCGCTTGGGGCGGCAACTGGTTCTTTCTGGTGGAGCGTCACGAGCTGCGCATCGATCTGCAGAACGTGGACGCGCTGACCGATTTCACCTGGCGCGTGCGCCAGGCAGTGAACGCCGCCGGTCATCCGGAAGTCGATCACGTGGAAATGTTCGTACCCTCGGCCGCGAGCGGCGCGAACAGCCGCAATTTCGTGCTGTGTCCGGGCAAGGCGTACGATCGCTCGCCCTGCGGCACGGGCACCAGCGCCAAGCTGGCGTGTCTCGCCGCTGACGGAAAGCTGGCCGAAGACGAAGCCTGGGTGCAGGAGAGTGTGATCGGCAGCGTGTTCACTGCCCGTTATCGCTGGTGTGACCGTCGCACCGGCGAGATCGCACCATTCATCACCGGCAGCGCGCACGTGACTGCTGAAGCGACCTTGCGCCTCGACTCGAACGATCCTTTCCGCTGGGGAATCCGCTCGCCGCACTCCGGCAGCGGCGCATGAAGCATGTCCTGATCTGCGGTGCCGGTGCGGTCGGACTGTGCTGCGCTCTCTTTCTCCGCGAGCGCGGCTATCAGGTCACGGTGATCGAACGCGACGCCGCCAGCGTCGACGGTTGTTCCTTCGGCAACGCCGGCATGATCGTGCCGAGCCACTTCACGCCGCTGGCAGCACCGGGAGCGATCGGGCTCGGCCTGCGCTGGCTGCTCGATCCAGGCAGCCCGTTCTACATTCGTCCGCGATTCGATCCGGCGCTCGCCGCCTGGATCGTGCACTTCATGCGCGCCGCGAATCGCGAGCACGTGAACCGCGCCGGACCGATCTTGCGCGACATGCTGCTCGCGAGCCGCGAGCTCTACGAGCAGCTGTCAGATCGCTGCGGTGACACGTTCGGGTTGGTGAAGCGCGGAATGATGATGCTGTGTCGGACGCGCGCGGGTCTCGAGGAAGAAACGCGGGCGGCGCGTCGCGCGCGAGAGCTGGACTTGCCAGTGGAGATCGTGTCGTCGACGCGCGCTGCCGAGATCGACCCCGGCATTACGATGGACATCGCGGGCGCGGTGTTCTATCCGCTCGACTCTCATCTCGACCCGCGCCTGCTGATGCGCAAGCTCACGGAGCTGGTGATCGCAGCAGGTGTGACGATCCACTGGTCGACGCGACTCGATTCGTGGCGAGCTGCCGGCGGGCGAATCGCAGCTGCCACGACCTCGCAGGGCGATCTCGATGCAGACGAGTTCGTCGTGGCAGCGGGCGTGTGGTCCGCGGAAATCGTGCGCTCGCTTGGCCGCAGACTGCTGCTCCAGGGCGGCAAGGGCTACAGCTTCACACTGCCCAATCCGACGCAGTTGCCACGGCTCTGCTCGGTGCTCAGCGAAGCCCACGTCGCCGTGACGCCGATGGGCGACTCGCTCCGCATCGGCGGCACGATGGAATTTGCCGGTTTGGATCGTTCCGTCAGCGAGCGTCGCACGCGGGCAATCGCGGCGGCAGCCGCGCAGTACTTTCCGGCCCTGCGCGCTCAGGACATCACGCAAGTGCGGCCCTGGGCTGGGCTGCGTCCATGCTCGCCCGACGGTTTACCGTACATCGGTCGATTTGCGCCATACTCGAACCTGTGCGTGGCGGCGGGGCACGCGATGCTGGGCATCAGCCTGGCGC
>Ga0075421_100005935_pt1 | contig 14827 bp, 13 predicted proteins | sample SoiMetdeltSBSDD5_FD_75292 | JGI IMG/M metagenome (GOLD analysis project Ga0075421, IMG submission 75292) | Bulk soil microbial communities from a Populus tree surrounding site in Tennessee, USA - Soil MetaG P. deltoides SBSDD5 | ecosystem: Environmental > Terrestrial > Soil > Tree plantation...
CGCTGGCCCGGTACGACAGCACCCTGGCGCCCCGGCCGTACCTGGCTCGGCGCTGGGATTGGTCGGAGGACCACCGGCGGCTCACTTTTCATCTCGAGACTGCGGTCCACTGGCATGATGGCCGGCCAACCACCGCGCGCGACGTCGTGTGGACCTTGAACGCCGCCCGGAATCCGGCCACCGGTTATCCCCGGGCCAACGAGGCCGCAGTGTTTCAGAGCATTACCGCCCCGGATGATTCCACTGCCGTGGTGCGGTTCACCAACCCGCAGCCCGGCTTTCCCGACCTGCTGACCGATCTGGCTATCCTCCCGGCTCATCTGCTGGCCAATGTCCCCCTCACCGATTTGCGGCAAGCGGACTGGAACAGAGCGCCCGTCGGCAATGGTCCCTTCCACTTCGCGTCGCACGAGGCCAATCGGCGCTGGGTATTCTCGGCTAACCGTGCCTTCCCAGCAGCGCTGGGTGGGCCTCCGCGGCTGGATCGGTTCATTGTCGTCGTGGTCGACGAGCCCACCACCAAGCTCGCCGCCCTCACCTCTGGAGAGCTCGATTTCGCGGGCATTCAGCCGGCTCATGCCGAGTTTGTGCGTCGCGACCCCAACCTGCGGGTCCTGAGTTATCCGCTGCTGATGACCTATGGCATCGTCTTCAATACCCGCCGCTCTCCCTTCGACCGCTGGGCGGTGCGCCGCAGGCTGAGCGATGCCATCGATCGCGAGGAGCTGGTCCAGGGCTACATCTACGGTTTTGGGACTCCGGCTCTCGGTCCAGTTCCTCCTGCAGCGCCGGAGTACTTGCCCATCGCTCGAGCTTCCCTGAGCGGACCTGGTGTTTCTGTCCAAGGCGTTCCGTTCGAGCTCTTGACCGTCGGCAGTGGCGAGGCCGCCTTGGAGCAGATGGTTCAGGCCCGGCTGCGACAAGCCGGGTTTCGGGTGACCATTCGGCAGCTGGAGCTTTCGGCCTTCCTGGCCCGGGTCTACGGCTCCCGGCACGACTTCGAGGCGGCGGTGCTCGGAATCCCGGGCGATCTCGGTCTCGGTTACCTTGCCCCCCTGGCTGATCTGGCCGGCCTTCGAGCTCCGCGCGATCCCGCGGCGGCCCAGCGGATGTTTGCCGATTCGGTGCCGGTCGCCTTCCTCTATCATGCGCGAGGACTGCAGGGGATGAACCGGCGAGTCCACGGCGTTACCATGGATCTCAGAGGAGAGTTGCCGACGGTGCAGCAGTGGTGGGTCAGTCGTTGAGCGGGGAGACCTACTGCGCTTCGGCACCGGTCCGACTGGATCTGGCCGGCGGATGGACCGACGTACCCCCGTTCTCCGCGAACGAAGGCGGCACCGTGGTCACGGCTGCCATCCGGCTGTTCGCGCGCGCGGAGGTGAAGGTCGGGGGCAGTGGATTCCGTCTCGTCTCCGAGGATCTGCGGGACCGGATGGAAGTCAGCGACTCGGCGGGCCTGGTGCGGGATGGTCGACTCGACCTGCTCAAGGCCGGCCTGCGAATGCTCCCGGTCGGCGCGTGTACCCTGACGACACGTTCCGATGCTCCTCCCGGGTCAGGCCTGGGAAGCTCGGGCGCGCTCGACGTCGCCCTTGTCGCTGCGCTCTCGTCGGCCCGCGGCGAGAGCCGGGATCCGGTTGAGATCGCCGAAACGGCATGCCACCTCGAGGCGGTCGAAGCCGGAATTCCCGGCGGGCGGCAGGACCAGTTCGCCTCGTCCCTGGGCGGGTTTCTGCGGCTCGACTTCCGCGATCCCCAGGTCGAGATCCAGCGAATCAAGCTGGAACCAGAGTTCATGGGTCACCTGGCCCGCCGCATCGTGCTCTGCTACACCAGCGCATCGCGGTTCTCCGGGGCGACCATCGACCGGGTAATGCGAGCGTACGAGAAAGGGGACCGTACTGTCGCTGCCGCTCTGCACGGCTTGCGCGAGGTCGCGGAGGCGATGGCGGACGCGCTGGTCGGCGGGGACATCGGGCAAATCGGCCGGCTGCTGACCGCCAACTGGCAACATCAGCTGGAGCTGGATGCCCGAATGCGAACCCCGGAGATGGCGCGTCTGGAGCAGGCCATGAAGAATGCCGGCGCTATCGGTGGCAAGGCGGCGGGATCCGGTGCTGGTGGATGCATGTTTTTTCTCGGCCCCGAAAACTCTTCCGAGATGCTTCTTGCTGCCGCCCGGGCGGACGCCGTGGTGCTTCCGGTCGGCTGGGCCCTGCGCGGAGTGTATTTGTGCTGAGCGCGCTTGAGATTGGCGCCAGACAGGAGGAGATCGCCAACTCCTCCGATCTGACGGCTTTGCTGCAACGGCTGGGGGAGCGCGCCCGCCCGGTGCTCGAGCGCATGCCGCCGGTTCCCCAGATCAAGGCAATGCTAAGCGTTGACGGTGGTGTCTGCCCTGTCGACGGAGCCCGGCTCCAGTTCGACCCCTGGAGCCCCGATCAGCACCGCTGTCCTCGCTGTGCCGGACTCTTTCGAGGTGAGCGACACGATGCAGCCTGGGCCCACTACCAGCACCTCTGGCTGGCCGAGCGGATGGCACACCTGGCGGCACTCGCCGCGGTCGGCAACCAGCCTAAGGCTGCGGCCCGTTCCAGCGAGTTGCTGCAGGCCTACCGTCATTATGGCGAGCTGCCCAACCGCGACAATGTGCTGGGCCCGAGCCGCCTGTTCTTCTCCACCTACCTCGAGTCGATCTGGGTCACGAATTATCTGGCTGCCGCGGTCCTGCTCCGCGAGGCCGGTGCTTTGTCCGAGGAGACCGCCGAAGTGGTGAGTGCGGTGGCCGACGAGGCAGCCAACCTGATCGGCGAATTCGATGAGGGAATGTCCAACCGGCAGACCTGGCATAACGCCGCGCTGGCCGGCATCGCCGTCTGGTTCGAAGACGAGGATCTCGCCAACCGGGCAATCCAGGGTTCCTCAGGCATACTGGCGCATCTGCTGCATGGCTTCGGACTCGACGGGATGTGGTTCGAGGGAGACAACTATCACCTCTTCGCCTTGCGAGGGCAGCTGGTTGCGCTCGACTGGGCGCGCCAAGCGGGAGTCGACCTCTTGGAGGACCCTCGCCTGAAAACCCGGATGGCGGCCATGCTGCGGGCTCCCGCACTGACGGCGCTGCCCGATTGCACTTTTCCCGCTCGGAAGGATTCCCGCTTTGGTGTTTCCCTGGCTCAGCCGATGTATCTGGAGCTGTGGGAGATGGGTATGGCGCGACTCCAGCTGGCGGACGCCGCGCCGGGGGAACTGTGGAGCTGGCTGGGCGAACTCTACCAGTTGCCCGCGCCCGAAGCTCAGCTGTTCGAATCCTATCTCCATGAAGTCGGTGAGCCGCCTCTGCAGCGGCGCACTCGAGCGGATCTGTCCTGGTGGTCATTGCTGGGCATGGCTTCCTCCATTCCGAGCGATGTCCCCGCCTTCGACCCGGGGAGTGTCTACCTCGAAGCCCAGGGCTATGCGATCCTGCGGCAGGGAAGCCGCTACGTCGGCCTCGAATGCGGAGCCCATGGCGGGGGCCACGGCCATCCCGATCGGCTCAACCTGGTCCTCCATGCCGACGGCGAGTACTGGCTGCCCGATCTCGGAACCGGCTCGTATGTGTCGCGCGATCTTTTCTGGTATCGGTCGACTCTGGCCCACAACGCCCCCCGCCTGGACGGGGTGTCCCAGCCGATGGCGGATGCGGCCGGCGAATACTTCGAGCAAAGCGGCTCCTGGTCCTGGGCCCGGGGGAAGTTTGGGGAGTGCACCCGCGCGGTGATCGCGGGGCCGGACTATGTGCTGGACGTGGTAGAGCTTTCCTCGGCTGACGATCATGTGCTGGAGTTGCCCCTGCACCTGACCGGCCGGGTGGAAGTTCAGCCGCCTGGCTCCTGGGAGCGAGCCGAGCTGGCTGACGAGTTTGCCCGCGACGGAGAGCGGTTCGTCCCCGCATCGGACCAGCCTGTGGTACTCCGTGCCTGCGGCCACGAAGGGTCTCGTATGGCGGCCCACCTACTGTTCTCCGGTGAGCTGCTCCGCGCTCATGCGCCGGGGGTTCCCGGCACTCCGGGCCTGCAGCCCTTTTATCTGCTCCGTGAGCGGGGCCGGAACCTCCGCGTCGTTACCGTTCTGGAGCCGGGCCGTGATCTTTCCAAGGTCACTCGGGCTCAGATGAACGAAGCGGCTATCGAGGTGCATACCGCGTCAGGCATCGATCGCCATCTCGGCACCACGGCTGGCTGGGAGGTGCGCACTCCCACCGAAGTAATCCGGCTGGGCGGTGCGCGGCGCCAGACACCGGCCTTTCAGCCGCTGGTGCGAACCGATCGTCCGCTGGTGGCCGCGGGCATTGCGGTGCAGGTGGCCGGCCCACCGGCACTGGACGGGACGCTCGACGGATTCGATTGCAGTGAGCCGCTGGAGCTGGATCATGAAGACCAGTATCGCCGGAGCGAAGAGCCGTATCCTGGGCCGGAGGAGTTTTCCGCCCGGGGATACGTCAACTGGAACGAGGAGGGCCTCTATCTCGCTATCGAGGTGATCAAGCCCGAGGTGTTCGCTCGAGACCCCGATGCTCGGCCACTCCGGCTGGATAATGAACCGGACGAGATTCACAGCGATGGGGTCCAGGTGTATCTCCGGCCCGGCGCCGATGGGCCGGTGTATGGCCTACTGCTGGTTCCGTCCGCACGAGGCGCCGATCTCATTGGACGGGCAGTGGCCGAAACCGGTGCCACCTCGGGCATGGTCCAGGGGAATTGGCAGGCCACCGATACTGGATACATCCTGACGGCGCGGATCGTTCCGCCGGAGTGGGGCCAGCTTCCACCCGGAATCGAGATCGGGTTCGATCTCCTGGTCAATCACATGACGCCTGGCCGCTACCGCCGCGCAGGGCAACTGGTGTGGAGCGGTGGCGGCGGATGGGTCTGGCTTCGAGGCGACCGGCAGGATCCCGCGCGGTTCGGGAGTCTGCTGCTTCAGTGAGAGGGATGCATCCCAGCGAGGCGAGATGACCGAGTTTATCGCCGGCTTTACCTCTACCGGCAGCAAACGACCCGAGACGCTGTTCGGGAGCCAGGATTCGGAGCTTCCTTCGCGGATGACGCGGTCCGTCGGGTGCAGGGTGTGGGACGATCAGGGTCGGGAGTACGTCGACTATCTAATGGGGCTGGGCTCGGTGGCGCTGGGGTATGGTCATCCGGAGGTGTCCCGGGCCGCCGCAGCGGCGATCGAATCGGGAGTGGTCGGCCCGCTGGCGCCGGTGCTGGAAGAAGAGCTGGCCGGCGAAATCTGCCGGCGCATGCCCTGGGTGGAGCAAGTCCGCTTTCTCAAGACCGGAGCGGAGGCCATGGCGGCGGCGGTGCGCCTTGCCCGGGTCGCAACCAGCCGCGAGGGCATTCTGGGGTGTGGTTATCACGGGTGGCTGGACTGGTCCCAGGGTTCAGCGGGGGTCCCCCAGGCAACCCGTGCGCTCTATGGCGAGCTCCCCTTCAACGACCCGGCTCGAGCTCGAGAGCTGATCCGGGCCGCGGGCGACAGCCTGGCAGCCGTGGTCTTCGAGCCGTTGATCGTTACCGAGCCGACTCCCGAATGGCTGGACGTGCTGCGAGAGGAGACCTCGCGCACCGGGGCGTTGCTCATCGTGGACGAGATCAAGACCGTCTGCCGGCTTGCGGTCGGAGGGGCCACCGAGCGCTACCGCCTTGCTCCGGATCTGGTGGTGATGGGGAAGGCGCTGGCCAATGGGTTCCCACTCGCCGCGGTGGGAGGACGACGCGCCATCATGGCAGGGGTGACCCGCACCTGGATCTCCTCCACCCTGGCAACCGAGTTCGTCTCGCTGGCGGCAGCTCGGGCGACCCTTGGTGTTATGGCAAGCCGCGCGGTACCCGAGCACTTGCATAGGGTCGGCGCTCGTCTCCTGAAAGGATTGGGCCTACTCCACCAGGGACATCCTGATCTGATTAGCGGTGTCGGCGGCGTTCCCGAGATGTGCTTCCTCCACTATGGCGACGAAGCTGTGTCTCGGGCCGTGACCGCAGCGTGTGCCCACAGCGGCCTTCTGTTCAAACGCTCAGCCTACAACTTCGTGTCACTCGCCCACGACGAAGCTACGGTGGAGCGAACTCTCGAGCAGCTGGATGAGGCCCTCTCGGCGGTGGCGAGACCAGCCTAAATTCCAAAGCGTGGGCCGGCGTGGTCGCACTTGAACTGGAGGAACTCATGTCACCCCGGAAGCCAACCGTCGACGATCTCGACGATATCGATGATGAGGATGGAGCGCTGGAAGAAGAGATCGTTCGGGAGACCGATCTCGATTTGACCGTGCTCGATGAAGCGGATGCGGGACTCGGCGGGGTCCCCGCCGAGACCGAGGAGCCGGAGGAGGGGTAGCGGAGCTTGCTGATCGACGTTCACGCGCACTTCTACCACGACCGCTCGCCGCGCGCGGATTGGCGCGAGCGCAATGAGAGCCGGCTTCGGGCCGGCGAACACGTCGGTATCACGGTGCACGTGGCGTCGATCCTGGGCAGTTGGGGACTGACCTCACCGATCTACTTCCCCTCACCGGGAGACATCACTTACGCCAATGACTTCCTGCTGACGCTGCAGCGGTCGCATCCGGGGCGGATCCGCGGCTATGTGGTCGTCAATCCCAACTTTCAGGACCATGCTCTGGGTGAGCTGAAGCGCTGCCTGGACGCCGGCATGATCGGCATCAAGCTCGCCGCCAGCCGGCGGGCCAACGATCCGCTGCTGGATCCGATTTGCCAGATCGCTGGAGCCCGCGGCGTGCCGGTTCTCCACCACATCTGGCAGCATCGGCGGCGTGAATATCCCGGTCAGGAGGCCAGCGATGGTGCGGAGCTGGCCGCCCTGGCCGCGCGGCATCCCCGGGTCAATTTTCTGCTGGCGCACATCAGTGGGGGAGGGGACTGGATCCATTCGTTGGCTGCCGTACAGGGCGTGCCAAATGTGTACCTGGACCTGTCGGGCAGCGGAGTGGATGGCGGCATGCTGGAAGCCTGCCTCGAGGCGGTGGGTGTCGAGCGCTTGGTCTGGGGCTGCGACGTGACCATCGATACCGGCTGGGCCAAGCTTCGTTACCTCCGGCAGCTGCTTCCGACGGCGGATGTCGACTTGATCGGATGGCGCAACGCCACGCGCATCTTTCCTCCCGCCGCATTCCCCAGCGATTGATGCGGATCGACGTCAACAGCTTCGTGGGTTCGTATCCCTTCCGCCGGGTGCCGGGAACCTCCGCGGATGCCGTACTGCAGGCGATGGAGCGGACGGCAATTGATCGCGCCTGGATCAGCCACCTGCCCAGTGTATTCTGGCGGGATCCGGCGGCGGGCAACGCCTGGCTCTATCAGACTGCGGCTGCCGATGAGCGGCTCTGGCCGGTTCCGGCGGTGCATCCCGGCCTGCCCGGCTGGGAAGAGCACGTGGCCGAGGCCCGCGCCCGCAAGGTGCCGGCGGTTCGCTGCGATCCTACCCATTACGGACTCGATCCGGTTGGTTCGGAGATGCGGGCCCTCGTGGCGGAGTGCGCTCGCCAGGGCATCCCTCTGCTCCTGGCTGTTCGGCTGGAGGACAGCCGCCAGCGCCATCCCAACGACACCGCGCGTGAGCTGCCCGCTTCTGCGGTCCGCGCCCTGATCCGGGCCGACCCGCGAGTACGGCTCATCGTCACCCATGCCGACCGGAGTTTCATCGAAGAGGTGCACTTTGGTTCGACTCCGGCGGAGTCGAACCGCATCTGGTGGGATATCTGCTGGATCTGGGGGCCCCCGGAGGATCACCTCCAGGTCCTGCTCCACACCATCGGCGTAGAACGGTTCCTGTTCGGTACCGGGCAACCGCTCCGGATTCCGGAGTCGAGTGTGGCCAAGCTAGATCTTCTGCAGCTTCCTGAGCCATCTCGCGCGGCGATCGAGTCGCAGAATGCGGAGCGGCTATGAGCTCGCTGGCTGAGCGTCTCGAGGGCGGCCTCATACCCGCGGTTCCGGTCCCCTTTCGGGGATCGGAGATGGATGCCGCGGCCCAGCTGTCATACGCTGCATGGATGGCGGCCCAGCCGGTGGCGGGCGTCGCCGTATGGGCTCACACCGGACGGGGGCCGCACCTCAACGGAGAGCAGCGGCGGCTGGTCCTGGAGACATGGCGAGAGACATTGCCGGATCGAATCATCGTGGCCGGCGCGCGCGACATCACCATGGCCATCGAGGCCCGGCGAGGAAAGGCCGATGCGCTGCTGGCATTCCCCCAGGCATCTGATCCCGTGGCCTATCACCAGCGCCTGGGCCGGGAGCTTCCCATTATTGCCTTTTATCTGTACGGTGCGGCCGGTGGGGTGGACTACGATGACGAAACGCTGCACCGAATCCTGGCGCTGCCGGAAGTCATCGGGATCAAGGTAGCGACGCTGGATTCGGTCATGACATTTCAGCGGATTGCGGCCGTGCTGCGGGAACACCCGACTAAAATGCTCATCACCGGAGAAGATCGATTCCTGGGCTATTCGCTGCTGCTGGGCGCCCGTGCCGCTCTGATCGGCATGGGCTCGGCATTGCCGGATCTCCAGGCCGATCTCATCCGGGCTCGTTGGGCGGAGGACTGGAGCCGCTTCGTGGCCCTCTCGGAGCTGTGTGACCGTTTTGGCCAGGTCACTTTCATCCATCCGATGGAGGGCTACATCCGGCGGATGCTCTGGGCTGCGGCGGCCGAGGGGGCGATTCCGGAGAGCTCCTGTGATGACCCCTGGGGGCCGCCGCTTCCGGAAGAGGAGCGCCGGGCAGTCGAACGCATGGTGCGAGATGCACGAGCAACTCGAGCGTGACTTCGAGCGCTTCAAGCGCGAGCTGCCCCGCGATTTCCCCGCCCACGTGCGGGAGACCTACCGTATCGATCTCACCGGCCGCTATCTGGGCCATCCCATCCCGCATCCCATCGGCAAGGGCTCGGGCCAGCTTTCCTTGAACGTGGAGCAGTTGGAGGCCGACCGCACCGCGGGCTTGGCCTTCGTGGCACTCAAGACCGTCATCGCCGAAGATCCCGCCGGAGAGCGCGCGATGAACGCCTGGGCAATCCACGAGACGCGAATGAAGGTGGAGCGCCGCCGCTCCGCTGCCGGCCGGGAAGGCTGGACGGTCTCGTGGAAAGGTCGCGGCTGGGATCGGTCCTTCGACGAGTACCTCGAGTTGGTCCGGGCCGCCGCCGATCTGACCCGCGCCGGTGAGCTGGTCGCCGTGCCTTCAGTCAAGTACCACCTCCCCCGGCTGGAGGAGCCGTTCCGCTCCGCTGAGTATCGCTACACTACCGAGCGGTTGGCCGTTGCGTGGGGGGCGGATCCACTTCCGCTGGAGAAGGATTTTTCCCCGACCCTGGCGGGTGACAGGCTGTCCGAAGAGCGACAGCAGATTCTGCGGTGGCTCAGAGAAGTGCCCGGGCAGATCCGGGCAGGGTGTGCCGGCCCGGTCCGGCTCGCGCTCAAGCTGATGAACGCGCGATTTGAGGATGAGTTTCAGCTGGAGATGATGGATGCTGCCGCTGCTGCCGACGCCCTGGTGGTGTTCAACCGACTCTGGGACTCTGCCGCCGGCATTGCCTACGGCGGGTATGACCTGAGTGATCGCAACCTGCGGGTCTTGGACGCGGCTCGCCAGCGTCTGCCGCCCCCGCCCCCGCTTATCGGTACCGGCAATGTCTGCACCGGGCGCCACGTCCTCGACTACGCTCGCCGGGGCTGCGAGAGCGTGCAGCTCCACACGTATTTTCAGCTGCCCCTCTCCCAGTATCCCGCCACCGAGGGCTCCCGGTCCCAGCGAGCTCTGCACGCTCTTGTGTTCGATCCTCGGGAGGGCCTCATAGCCGGCATGCTCGATCTGGAGGCCACCGGCTCTCTGGAGCGCAATCGTGGGGAACTGAAGTTCCTCGACCTACAGAATACCAGGACTCTTGCATCTCCGAGAGGCGGAGAGCTGGAGATTTCTTCGTGACGCCGCGTTGACCATCGAGCGCATCGAGCTCTACGAGCTGACTCTTCCGCTGGTCGAGCCTTTCATCATCTCGGGCGGGACGATGACGGAACGGCGATCGCTCATCGTGATCCTCTACGATGACCAGGGCCGTCGCGGCTTTGGGGAGTCACCGCCATTCGAGTTGCCCTTCTACTCGGAAGAGACCCTCGCGGGCGCACGCCATCTGCTGGAGCAGGTGCTGATCCCCCGGTTGCTCGCGGCCGGGGTGGACTCCGCTCAGGAGGCTGAGGGGGAACTCAGCCGGGGGGTTCGCGGCAACCGGTTTGCCCGTGCCGCACTCGATACCGCCCTCTGGGATCTCGAAGCGGCCCGGCGCGAGGTCGGACTGGTCGAACTGCTCGGCGAGCGGCTCGGGGTACGCCCGGAGCCCAGGATTGCCTGCGGCGTGGCTCTGGGGATACCGGGGGACCGTTCTCTGGACACTCTCCGCCGGTGGGTCGAGGAGGCGCTGAGCCGCGGGTATCGGAGGATCAAGATCAAGGTGGCTCCGGGGTGGGATTCGGCTCCCGTCGCGGTGGCCCGGGAAGCGTTAGCGGGGTCCGGAGTTCCGCTGACCGTAGATGCCAACGGCGCCTACGAGTGGCCGGAGCATGAGTCCAACCTCAGAGCCCTGGATCAGGCGGGGCTACTCTATATCGAGCAGCCGCTCGCTCCCGATGAGCTGGTCGGCCATGCACGACTCAGCCGCCACCTCAGCACTCCCATCTGCCTGGACGAGACCCTGCAGGACTCCCGTGCCGCCCGGCAGATTGCCGAGCTCGAGGGTCCCCGAGTATGGAACATCAAAGTCCATCGGGTGGGGGGACTCAGCGAGGTTTGCCGGATCTATCGAGTGGCCCAGGACGTCGGCGCGGAGCTTTGGGCCGGCACCATGCCCGAATCCGGAATTGGGTCCCAGGCGGCTATTGCGGTGGCGGCGTTACCAGGGTTCGTCTATCCCTCCGATGTTGAGCCGAGTGCCCGCTGGTTCGGGAAGGGCGTCGATGTCATCGATCTGGTGATGGCAAGAGACGGATTTATGGCCGTGCCGGGTGCTCCGATCGAGCGACTGGTCGATGAAACTCGGTTACGAGCCGCCAGTCGTCTACTTCGTACCGCGCATGCCCAGGTCGGATTACACCAACATTGACGGGTCCTGAACCGGGACGTACACTCGGACAAAGGCGTCCCCGACAGTCCTGACCCTGCAAGATCTTTCACCCGGACCTCCCGTGGTCGAATACGCGTTCATCCTGGCCCATAACGCCGCAGGTTTCTTTTCCCAGGACGTTCCGGCCTTGGTATCCCAGATACCCTGGCAGTCGGTCGCTTATGGCGTACTGGGCCTGGTCCTTCTCCGGTTCGCTATTGGTGCGCTCCGGCCTCACCACTGAGCTATCCCCGGCCGATCACCGAATCGAAGTGACCTGACCTACAGCCGAATTGCTCCCGGCCCTGCCATTTTGGATCTGTTCTCCATCCGGAGTTGGTCATGGGTCTCACCGAAATGCTGCGCCGCGTGGCGGGGTGGTTTTGCCTCGGGCTGGTGGCACTCTTCGTCCTTCTGGGGTACTACTTCGGCAATATTCGTTTTGCTCCCCTGGCCGGCGGATTCCTCATCCTATCCGCGGTCTTCCTGATCGAGTTGGGTGAAGAGCAGGCACAGCGCGATGGCGTTCACTCGGGAACAGATTCGCGATTCGATAGAGCGGGCGGGTGACGAACACTGGCAGGCACTGATTCGCCATCACGAGGACGCCTATCCCGCCAGCCGCCCCACCCCTGGTGATGTCGCCCGCGGCGAAGCCGAACGGCTGAACGCCCTGGGACTCGGCGACGATCCCGATCTGAAGCTGGTCGAGAGCCGAGTGGAGCGACTCCCGACCACTGTCCGCCTCACCCATGTCTTTGAGAATCGCCGCCAAGGTACCCGCTTCGAGACCGAGCCGTTCGCCGGCTACGACTGAGGCCAGTTAGCTTTCCCGGTAATGTCCGGGTACACCTTCCACCTGATCCCGCACACCCACTGGGACCGGGAATGGTACCTCCCGCACTCGATCTTTCTTCCCCGGCTGGTGGCCGGGGTGGATGATCTTCTCGACCGGCTCCAACACCAGTCCAATTCGACATTCCTGCTCGACGGACAGACCGTCCTGGTCGAGGACTACCTCCGTGTCAGGCCTGAGCGGGAAGCCCAGCTCAAGGACCTGGTGCGCGCCGGACGGCTGCAAATCGGACCCTGGTATGTGCTGGCCGACGAGTTCATTCCCGGTGGAGAATCGCTGGTCCGAAACCTCCTGATAGGGCAGGCCGACGCTGCCCGTCTGGGAGCAAGGACCGATGTACTGTATTCACCCGACGCCTTCGGCCATCCAGCAGTGTGGCCCCAGCTCGCGGGCGAGTTCGGTATCCGCTTTGGCGTGGCCTGGCGGGGACTCGGCGGTGAGCCCGGCCAGGAGCGCGATTTCTATCGCTGGCGCGGCCCGGATGGGCGCGAGGTACTGCTGTACCACCTCCCACCGGACGGCTACGAGGTCGGCGCCGGTCTGCCTGCGGAGTCCGAGCGACTTGCCGGTCTATGGCCCCCGTTGCGCTCGGGATTGGTGGAACGCGCGGCCACTCACCAGGTGGCCGTCTTTGTGGGGGCAGATCACCACGCCGCTCATCCCGCCATTGAGGAAGTGCGGGCCCAGCTGGCCCGGCTGGAGCCCGCCAGTGAATTCCGCGTCTCCCGGCTGTACGACTTTCTCAGCGCGGCGGCTCCCGAGGCATCCGGGGTACCCGTGCTAAGCGGCGAGCTTCGCTGGTCGTACGGATACACCTGGACGCTGCAGGGCGTGCACGGAACCCGCGCCCGGCTCAAGCGTCGGCATTCCATGTCCGAGCTGTCGCTGACCGCCATAGCAGATCCCCTGGCGGCTCTGGCGCTGGTGCGGACGGGGCGGGACAGCCGGTCGCTCCTAAGCTACGCCTGGCGATTGCTGCTGCAGTCCCAATTCCATGACTCGATTGGCGGATGTACCAGTGACCCGGTTGCCGGTCAGGTGGAATCACGTCTCGTGGACGTGAGCAACCTTGCCACCGAAATAGCCCGAACCTCCGTCGACACTCTCATCTCGAACGAACCGGATCGGGTGCGTGCCGAGCCCGCCATCGGTGAGCCGCAACTGATACTCTGGAACCCGGTCCCTCGCCAAAGATCCGCTGTTGTCGTGGCGGACCTCTCCTGGTTTCTCCGCGACGTGCTGGTGGGGCCTCCAGGGGCGCGCACGCCGCGGACGGGCTCGGGCCGCCGGGACTTTCATCTCATCGGTGGCGGCCGGATCGTCCCGGTGCAGCCGCTCGGCCATCGCACCGGACAGGAGCGGCTCGATGCGTTACGACACTACCCGGACCAGGATGAAGTGGACTGGACCCGGGTGGCGTTCACGCCGCCGACGGTGGGTGGCCTGGGTCTGGCGAGTATGTCTCTAGGACCGGGAGCACGTCCGGCGGAACCTGGTGCTTGGGTGGAGGGCCGGAGATTAGGGAACGACCTCATCGAGGTGAGCATCGACCGGGGCGGGTCGATCGGGCTGACCGACCACCGCACCCGGCAGCGCTATCCCGATGTGCTCGGCTTCGAGTCGAGCCGTGATGTCGGAGACACCTATACCTACGCAGCGCCAGCGCGGGACCAGCTGCGCAGAGCGCGCGGGATTCGAGCTTTTCGGGTAGCGGCCGCGGGGCCGCTGGTCGCGGCCGTTGAGCTCGCCTGGTCGCTCGCAGCCGGTGACGACGAGCAGGGGGTCGGTGCTGGGGTCATGGAGCTTCGGCTGATGCTCTCGGTGTACGCCGGTTCGCCCGCGCTTCGTTGCACCTTGCTGCTCAACAATCGGGCGATGAACCAGCGGCTTCGGGCCCGAGTGTCCACCGGGGTGCCCGGCGGACCGGCACTAGCCGGCGGGCAGTTTGGAGCCCAGGAGCGGGTCGCCAGCGGCCCGGCAGGCCTCCGGTATCCTCGAGAGACGCCGGTCTCCACCGCTCCAGCCCAGCGCTACGTTGTACGGGCGGTCAAGAGCCGGGGTTTGGCCCTCCTTGCGCCGGGATTCTTCGAGTACGAGCTCACCCCCGGCGGTGCCCTGCTCATGACTATCCTCCGCGCCGTCGGCCAGCTCTCCCGCAGCGACCTTACTACCCGCCCCGGTCACGCGGGATGGCCCGTGGCCACGCCACTAGCGCAGAGTCTCGGCCCCGACCGGCTTCAGTTTGCCATCGCGCCCGTCACTCAGCGGCAGCTGCAGGACGGCACCGCGATGCCGGAGCTGTGGGAGGACCTCTTCCTACCCATCCAGCCGATCTGGCTGCGGCAGGCATCGCCTCTCACGCTGCCGACGCTGGACATCCGGCTCGAGGGGGAAGGGCTGGTGTTTTCCGCACTCAAGCCGGCGGAGGATGGCCGCGCGCTGGTCCTTCGCTGCTATAACGCCACTGCCCGGCCGGCGGCGGGCACTTGGTATTTCCCAGTGGCCGTGACCTCGGCACGGAGGGCCCGGGCCGACGAGCAGCCTCTGCATGAGATTCGCCTGGGCGACGGCGGTCGCAGCATACCATTCCATGCCGCGCCACATGAGATCGTAACTATTGTGGTCGCGCTCGCCGAGACTCACTAAGTTTGCGCATGCGCGAGCTTCCGTCGCTGCCGTGCTTCCCCTGCCCCTACCACTCCTCGTGCTGCGGTTACGGCGTCACGCTGAGTGAGGAAGAGGCCGCCGCCATTGCGGAAGCCCACAGCCCCGCCTTGATCTACCGCACCCGGTGGGGCGAGTGGCGTA
>Ga0075421_100005936_pt1 | contig 14826 bp, 14 predicted proteins | sample SoiMetdeltSBSDD5_FD_75292 | JGI IMG/M metagenome (GOLD analysis project Ga0075421, IMG submission 75292) | Bulk soil microbial communities from a Populus tree surrounding site in Tennessee, USA - Soil MetaG P. deltoides SBSDD5 | ecosystem: Environmental > Terrestrial > Soil > Tree plantation...
ACACCGTTGTCAGAGACGTCGCCAACAACGCCGACGATCTCACGCCAGTGATCGACGGCCGCGACGCGAATGCGCTTGCCCAGCGCCGCCTGTGAGCTGCCCCACATTTCACGCGCCATGTTCTCCGAGATCACCGCCACGCGACGGTCGTCGAAGACATCGGTCCAGGTGAAGTCCCGTCCGACAAGAAGCGGTGTGCCGACGGTTCGAAAATATTCGGGTGAGATGAACTTGAAGCGCCGAATGGGTGGAATCGTTCCCGGATCGTAGGCCTTGTCCTCGGCAACAACCGGATCGTTGGGGTTGAACCCTTCGAGTGGCGCCGAGTTGACCATCGCCGCCGACTCGACACCAGGGATCGTCGAGAGCTTGTCCCGTATCTCACTGTAGGTGCGAGCCACGCGCTCGGCATCGGCCTGCACTGTGTCAGGTATCGACACCCTCAACATCTGCACCTCGCCTGGGCGCGCGAATCCAGGCTGCACGTTTCGCAGCGTCTGGAACGTCCGGATCATGAGACCCGATGCCACGAGCAACACGAGCGCCAGCGCAACCTGCACGACGACAAGCAGGCTTCGAGCGCGGTGCCGCTCCCGGCTGTGGCTCGACGTGCGACTGGTCCCGCGGAGCTCTGTCACCAGCTGCGGCCCGCTGTACTTCAAGATGGGAATGGCTCCGAAGAACAGGCCCGACACTAGCGACGCGATCAGCGTGAATCCAAGGACAACCGGATCGATGGTGATCTCGCGCAGCCGGGGCAGCGTCTCCGGAGCGATCGCGAGGAGCAGTCTGAGCGCGCCATAGGCTACGCCCAGACCCAGCACGCCACCCGTCAGCCCAAGCAGCAGGCTCTCCTGCAGCAATTCACGTGCAATACGCGACCACCCCGCACCGAGTGCCGCTCGTGTCGCCAGCTCCTGCTGCCGGCCCTCCACACGCACGAGCAGGAGATTGGCGACGTTCGCGCACGCGATCAGCAACACCACGCCGATCGTCCCCATGAGCACCCAGAGGGTCTCACTCATGTCGCCGACGATGTCCTGCTTCAGTGGTGTCAGCGCAGGTGCGATGCGCGCGCTCTCGAACACCTTTCGATCGAGCCCCATCGGCGCCGGCCATGACGTGAGCCACGTCGGAAGCATCCGGCTGACGTCCGCGTTGGCCTGTTCGAGTGTCACCCCGGGCTTGAGCCGAGCCAGGCCTTGAAAGCTGAAGTTGCCCAGGAACACCCGGTTGCGATCGAACCGGCGCGGGAGGAGGACGTCCGCCTCAACGTCAAGGAACTGAAAACCCTCCGGCATGATTCCGATCACGTTGTGGGGTTTCGAGTCGATGGTGAGCGTTCGTCCCACAACCGATCGATCGCCACCAAATCGACGCTGCCAGTAGCCTGGCATCAGCATGACGGTGTCAGGGGAGCCGGGCGTATCGTCCTCGCGCGAGAACCATCGGCCAAAGCCCGGTGGCACACCGAGCGCCTGCAATGTACCGTCCGTGACCCAGATACTCCGTACTTGTTCAGGCTCGGATTGGCCGGTGATCGTCACGCCCCCATCCGACCAGGCGCCGAACTCGCGGAACGTCTTACTGTCCTCGCGGTAGGTGAAGTACATCGTCGGGGAAATGTTCAACTTTGGAATGCCGGCGCCCACACCCGGCGCCGTATGCCAGACGCCCACCAGCTCGTCGGCGTTGGGATACGGCAGTGATTTGATGAGGACGCCGTTCACCACACTGAACACCGCCGTATTGGCGCCAATACCGATCGCCAGGGTGATGAGAGCGATGGCCGTGAACATCGGGGCGCGCGTGAAGCGTCGCAACACGGGTGGAATCGGAGCCATATCGTCTACTTACGACAACGTTGTGCCAAGGTTCCGGTTAACAGCTACGAAAACAATGCCTTTCAACCACCAACTCCCAACGTCCAACTCTCAAAGCTGCTGAGCACTGGTCAGCGTTGGATGTTCGAAAGTTGGCAGTTGACAGGTTGTTGGATCAAAAAGAGATGCGCGTGAACAACTCGAGCATCTGTGTTTCTGACGGGGGCTGCAGGAGAGAGGTTGCCAGCTCGATCGCTTGTGGATAGCTGGTTTCGCGGATCCGCTCCCCAGCCTGGGCCAGATCGTAAGACGTGTTGCGAAGCTCGACATCTGGACCGATCAGCAGCCAATCCGCGCCAGTGCGTCCGAAGGGCATCCCGACGCTCCCGGCATTGACGACTCGCGTCGTGCCGATCATGCGGTCGAACTGCATGTGCGTATGGCCGCAGACCACGACTGATACACCCAATCCATCGAAGACCGGCAGCAGCACGTCTTCCGGTGTCAGGCGCGTGAACGCGTCGGTCTCGCTGGTCGGTGTGCCATGGCAGAAGAGGATTTCACCCAACCCTGGGACCTCGACCCGCACGGTCTTCGGCCAACTTGCCAGCATATGCGTGAAGTCGGGCGCCACCTGGCGAGCGGTCCAGCGCGGGATCTCGCGGAGCGGCTCCGGGAGAATCGCGCCTGACGTTGTTCCCCAATAGGTCACTGCGCTCGGATCGGGCGCGTTGATGTGCGCGAGCACTCCCAGTTCGCCGTTGCCGTGGATGCACTTCGATGGAGTATCGAGATTCAGAATCCGCGAGAGCGTCTCGCGCGGCATCGGGCCTGGAAGGACATCGCCGCCGAACACGATGAGGTCGACCTGTGCGGCGCGAACTTCTTCGAGTACCGCCTCGAACGCTGGCAGGTTCGCGTGAATGTCGCACAACGCCGCCACCCGCATGGCACGTTCCCGTCAGCGGGTGGCTTTGCGCTTCCAGAGATCCCAGGCGCGCGCGTACTCGTTGGTGTCGCTCATGCGCAGCTTCGCTTCGTCGGCCTCGACGTAAGTGATCTTGCCGCCGAGGGCGATGGCCTGGGCCTGAGCCCTGGCGTTGACATCGAGATAGATGCTGCGGCCAACGACGTTGGGGATCGACGCGGCGACGACGACGGCTCCGTGGCCGCGCATCAGGGCGGCAGACTTCTGGCCGAGGCTCTTCGCCAGCGCTTTGCCGAGCGCGGCATCTCGGACGAGCAGGTCGGTCACCCCAGCGGCCTTCCGGATGTCGAACACCGGCACGCCCTCAGCGACGAAGGCTGCCATGTGATACATCGCGCGCAACGGCACGTCGGAGTCGGCGAACGGAATCAGCGAGGCGGTGTGACAGTGCACCACGGCACGCACGTCCGGCCTCACGCGATAGATCTCGCTGTGGATGAACCGCTCGAGATAGGACGTACGATCGCGGGCGTCGATCGCGTTTCCATCGAGGTCGTACTCGAGGATATCGGCGGCCGTGACCAATTCCGGCGCCATCGATCTCGCGAGCAGGAAGCGATCGGACCTCGCCGTGCGCACGCTGATGTGCCCCATCGCGTCGAGCACGCCTTCCATCGCGAGGACTCGATTCCCGATGACCAGATCGTCGATGAGCGGGTTGGCGGTACTCGTGATCGCGGTCGTGCCGGTCTGAGCCAGCGCAGAGATCGAGTGCGCCACCGCTGTGGCGCCTGCCGACAACGTCCCGAGGAATTGGCGACGTGACGTAATCGATTTCACAAAGAAGCCTCGTGCTTACGGTAGGGCAAATACGTATAGCGCGTTGTAGCCGCGATTGGGCTTGATCCCTGCCTGGTCCATCAGCCCGCCGCTCAACGCGCCGCTGCCCGTGAGGACGGCAATATACTGCTTTCCGTTCACCGAGTACGTAATCGTGCTGTTCTGGACTGGACCGCCGAGCGTCTGCTCCCACAGCGTCTTCCCGCTCTCGGCGTCGAAGGCTCGGAACTTCTGATCGAGATCACCCCAGAACACGACGTTGCCCGCCGTGGTCAGGACAGCGCCGTTGCTCGGCGCGCGGCCGGTGAAGATCGGCTTCATCTCGCCGGTCGACATGTTGATCTTCATCAGGCCGGCCCACGTATTCGGATCCGACCCGGGTCGCGGGATGCCGCCACGCTTCTCGCGCGGCTCCCCGTTCGGCCCCTCGGAGGTCATGTCGAGGCAGTTCTCGACATACGGCACGAACAACGAATTGACCCCGGGATGGTACGCCGTTGGCCAGTAGCTACGCGTATTCCAGTAGCAGATCACGCGGCGCTCGGACGGTCCGTTGAACAGCTTGCTCTTGTTGAGCGACACACGTCCCGTCTTGCCATCGACGTTCGAGATCAGGAAGTCCGGCGTGTCGAACGGAAACGGATTGGCCCAGAGGAACTGACCGTTGCCACGATCGACGACGAAGATGCCGCCGCCCTCGCCCACCATGACCGCGACGTCGCGCTGCTCCCCGCGCTTGACGTCAGGATTGAACCACTTCACGAACTTCGGATTCGGGTTGAACGCCGTGCGCAGCAGCGTGCGCTCGTTCGCGTAATCCTCGTCCCAGTCGTCACCCGGCAGGTGCTGGTAGTACCAGCGCAACTTGCCCGTGTCCGGGTCCAGCGCGATCGTCGAGTTGCTGAACAGATCGGCCGGCGACTCGGTGGGGATCGCGTTGCTGTTGCCGCCATGACGATTCGCGCGTGTGTTCGGCGTCGGATTCGCAACGCCCCAGTAGACCAGGCGCCTGACCGGATCGTAGCCACCAGGCAGCGCCCACGTCGACGCTGCTCGCGTGTCGTCCGGTGCGCCCGCCCATGTTTCCCCGCCCGGCTCGTTCGACGCGGCGGCCGTGTAGAAGCGCCAGACTTCCTTGCCGGTCTTGGCATCGTGCGCGGCGATATAGCAGTCAGCGCGCCGCGGCGCGCATGCGCGGCCGGTCAACACCTTCCCCTCGACAACGATCACTCCCGCAGTCAGTCGACCGGACGACTTAGTCTCCCAGCGCAGTTCACCCGTGCGCGCATCGAGCGCTTCGATGAAGCCATCGGGTGTGCTGTTGAAGATCATGTCGTCGTAGATCGCGATGGTCTTGGCCCGCGACGCGCCCGAGGGGCGCTTGTGCTCCCAGATCACCTTGCCCGTCGCCGCGTCGATCGCCTGTAGCGCGTTACCCGGCATCAGCATGTACATCACGCCGCGATACACGATGGGGATGCCCTCGTGCGCGCCGGACGGCAACTCCTTCTTGAAGACCTCCCGCAGCTGACTCACGTTCTTCGTCGTGATCTGGTTGAGCGGGCTGAATCGCTGCGAGTCGTAGGTGCGGCTGAACATCAGCCAGTCGTTGGCGCTTGGCTTCAGCAGCATCTCCTCGGTCACCGGTTGGAAGGCTGCCGGCTGCTGCGCACGAACGAACGTCGCGGCGAGCGCGGCAAGAACGAGTGCGGAGGCGAGGCGTTTCATTAGAGCTCCCAGATGGTAGAGGCGGGTCCGGCCACAGCCGGACACTATGTACTACGGCTGTCGGTTCGCGACGTAGTTCGCCGTGATACCTGAAACTTTCGTGACCCCCGACTGCCGCATGATGAGCTGCAGCTCGCGACGCAGGATGTCGAGCACGGTCTCGACGCCCTGCTGGCCGAACGACGCCAGCCCCCACATGTACGGACGGCCGACCCCGACCGCTGTTGCACCGAGCGCCAGCGCCTTGAAGACATCCGTCCCGCGCCGGACACCGCCGTCGACGAGAATCGGCGCGCGACCAGCGACCCCCGCAGCAACCTCCGGCACACATTGAATCGTCGGCCGCAGGCTGTTCTCCGCGCGCCCGCCGTGATTCGAGATATAGACGCCGTCCACGCCGTTCTGCATCGCCAGTTCCGCATCCTCGCGCGCGACGATGCCCTTGATCAGCAGCTTCATGCCGATCGTATCTTTCAGACGCTTGACGTAGTCCCAGGTCGGCGATCCGATCTCGGGCTGTGGCGTCGCAGGTGTCTTCAGCACGTTCAACATCGGCCGATGACTCAGATCGGTCAGCGGCTGGCCATTCTGATGACAGGCGACGCACTGTTGCCGATTGCGTTGGAACACCCGATTGAACTGCTCCATGTTGCGCCCACCAAGCAAATCGACGGTGAACACGAGCGCCGGACAGCCGGCAGCTTCAACACGCTTGAGCAACTCGCGCGTCTGCCCCCAATCATCACGCTGGTACAACTGAAACCAGACGGGCTCCCCGCGCGCCATGTTCACTTCCTCCACCGCGGTCGTCGTCACCGTCGACAGCACCTGGAGGTGTTTCTTCGATTTCGCCGCGCGTGCAGTGGCAAGCTCGCCTTCCGGGTTGTAGGTGCGATGTCCTCCGACGGGACTCATGAAGATCGGCGTCTCCCACGAGCGACCGAGGAGCTGAATCGAGGTGTCGACCTTGCTGATGTCCACAAGGCGACGGGCACGAATCTGATAGCGCTCGTAGCCCTCCCTGTTCGCTCGCATCGTGCCGCCATCGTCACCGCCGGTCGACAGCCATGCCCAGTGCCACGGAGGGAGCTTGGCTTTCGCGACAGGCTCGAAGTCGAGGACCGACAGCGCTTCGGCAGCGCTCGTGATCAGATCGTTGTCGGTGGCAGGCGAGGGCGACTGCGCAGACACAGCCTCCACCCAACCGTCGGGCACATTCAGATGGGAGATCAGAGCGCTGGAGGCGAGGAGTTGAAGCAGCCGGCGGCGACCGCTCGCGTCGGTTGAGGGCATGGTCACGCGTAAGTCTACGCGAGAACTAGTCAAGGAGACCGTCGCGGGGCTGCCGGCTTCGCGCTTCAGCGAGCCCCGCTTGACCTGGTGGGGATTCGTTACTTCCCGGCTTCAGGGTCCTTGGGTGCGCCGGTACCCGAAGAGCCCATGAACAAGCGCTTGCCATCGGGCAGGATCAGGTCCGCGCCGTTGGCGCGATTGGCACCGTTCTTCGCCTGATAGCCCTCGATGGTGATCTCGGTGCCTGGCAACAGCGAGTTCTTCGTGAACCCTCGGCGAACGAGCGTGTTTGGCGTACCGCCTTCGATCATCCAGCGCGTCACCGTGCCATCGGGGTTCTTGACGTCGAGGTGAATCCAGCTGTGCGGGTTGACCCAATCCATTTTGACGACGGTGCCCTTGAGCGTGATCGGCTTGTTCGCGTCGAACTCGGCGGCAAACGAGTGATGCGCGCGAAGCGACGACACACTGATGGCCACGATTGCGATGGCCAGTACGACTCGTGATCTGTTCATAGCTCCTCGGTTCCCTGTCCGTGAGGCGCGCGCTCAGCGCTCTTGCTTGTCGTCGGCAGGATCTGCGCCGCTTGGAGCTTTCCCCGTGGCGGCGGCCGCCTTCTCAGCGTCACGGGCGACCTCGAGGAGGTTGAACATGCTCAGGTTGGCCTCGTGACACGCGTACTCGATCAACTCCCCTTCTGTCGGCCGCATCGGCAGAAGCACGGTCCACGGCTTCTCCCACGTGGTCGGGTCACTGACCGTCAGCCGCATCTCGAGCCGGCCCTCGCCCACACGCGTGTAGCGCTCGGTCAGATGCAGACCGGTCGTCGACCCGCGGTAGTTGTTCTTGCCGTTGAAATTCGTCGTCTCGACGACCAGCGTGTCGCCTTCCCAGTGACCGCGCGTGTCGCCGATCCATCCTCGGACGTGCTCGTTCAACTGCGGCCGGCCGTCAAGCGGCACGATCCGCGCCTCGTGAATCATCTCGTGGACGATCACCGCGACGCCGGGCGCTTGCACGATTTGAATGTTGTTGTTGTACAGCGTCGGCAGGCTCGCGCTCGGCAACCCGTACGTGATGCAGCGCTCCTGGTTGCCGCGGTCGAGCCACGACGCGTTCACTGCGTTGTTTCGGTTGGGCGCGCGCGCCTGACGAGCCTTTCCCTCAGCAGTCAGCGCTGGAATGCGGCCATCAGGTGGATCGACGATCAGCGATGTGCGGTAGCCGTCGGAGATGAAGCGACCCGGATCGGTCCAATACTGCGCGTGCGTCAGACCCGGGCGAATCTCTTCGGGTGGGCCATCCATCCGTCGACCGGCGCGGGTCTCGAGGGCCTTCTTCTCTTCCTCGGTGTAGAACTCGCGGGTGCCGAACTCGCGCGCGCGTTCGAGCGGCGTGATGGTCCGGTAATCCCAGGTGCCCTGCAAGTCGGGGTCACCCCACGGAGTCCGCGGCGTCTTCGCTGTCGCCGCGTCCTTCGGAGCGGCAGCGGCCTTCGTCGCGGCGGGTTGAGTTTGTGCCTCGACGTTCAGGACGAGCCCGAGTGTCGCGGCGAGGGTCATGGCGCCAAGGCCAGCAACCCGGAACCCCATGGGTGATCTCCTTTCGACTCCAAGAAATCCTACAACTATGGGCCGCACTTGGATACTCCCAAGACTGATCAGTGCGTCCCGGCCAAGGCGCCAGTGCCCACTATGGCATGCATAACCGCATTTTCGAAGTCGAGGCGAACCTGCTGATCGGGCGTCTGTGTCATCAGGATCCCGACAATTCGCTCCTGCGGATCGACGAAGAAGTGCGTGCCGTAAGCGCCACTCCAACCAAACGTCCCGGCTGACATGAATGAGCTGCGGGCGATGGGATCGTTTACGACGCGAACGCTCAAACCATAACCTTCGCCTTTTGGTCTCCCCGGCAATGTGTCGGGAGCGGCGACCGAGGTCATGACCTCGACTGTCCTGGAGCCGAGCAGTCGCTTGCCGTTCAGTTCTCCGCCGTTGAGCAGCATCTGGGCGAATTGCAGGTAATCCTCGGCCGTGCTCATCAGGCCACCACCGCCAGAGAAATATGCCCCGTTCATGAAAGCGGGGTTGTTCTGTTTTTCGAGCCCCTTCTCGCCGCGGACATAGCGCGTCGCCATACGCGGGTTGCCCTCGACCGGATAGAAAAACGTGTCCTTCATTCCGAGAGGATCGAAGATGCGCTGCTTCGTGAACTTGTCGAACGGCATTCCCGAGGTGATCTCGACGATGCGGGCGAGCGTGTCGAAGCCGGCCGTTGCGCTGTACGCCCAACGCGTGCCCGGCTGGAAGTCGAGCGGCACGCCACCAAGGCGCGGCAGGAAATCAGCCAGCGTCTCCTTGCCTTTGAGGCCAACCTTCTGTGCCTCGCGGTTGCTGACGCCGCCGCTCACGAGGCCGGAGGTGTGCGTGAGCAGGTCGCGCACCGTGATCTCGCGCTCGGCCGGCACGGTGTAGAAGCGAACCGGCGTGCCGGGCGCAGGTGCCGGACCCGCAGGAGCGGGCATCGTGACCGCCACCTTGAGACCCTTCATCTCCGAGATGAACCTGGAGACCGGATCGGTCAAGCGAACTTTTCCTTCCTCGATCATCATCATGATCGAAGCGCCGACGACCGGCTTGGTCATCGACATGATGCGGAAGATCGCGTCCTTCTGCATCGGCTTGCGCGACTCGATGTCCATCAGGCCCTGAGCCTCGAGGTGAGCCACGCGGCCTTGTCGGGCGACGAGCGTGACGGCGCCGGAGAATGTGCCCGCGTCGATGTGGCGCTTGATCAACTCGTTGATCCGCTGGAGGCGCTCAGTGGACAGGCCGACTTCCTCTGGTCGCGCAGTCGGCGTGGCTGCGGTAATCGGCCACGCGACCAGCCCGCCGAGCAGGAGAACCAGGGCGATGGATCTGGCAACGGAATGACGCGCGTGTCGCATAGAGTCCTCCTCGCCGGAGATGATAACCGGTCTGACGGTTGCGGTGTCCGTCGCGTGCCGTTGTTCTCTGACGTTTTCTGCTTTGACGTGCCTGATTCCCTCAGTGCATCTGGGCTCGGTCTGTCGTCATCGTTCACCCATGTCGACGTTCAATCCAACATTTCAGCATTCAGCTCGATGACGTTTCCGTCCGGGTCGGTTACGTAGAGTTGCGCCCACGGCGTCAAATTCCGCGGCTTCTCGAGCACCTCGACACCATGCGCGCGCAGATGATCGAGCGTCTGACGATAACTGCGCACACGCAGCGCGAGGTGGCCGTCACGATCGTCGATCTCGCTCGTCCCCCGTATCGTGCGCGTCGGAGGATGGACGATCAAGTGCAGCTGCCGTCCCTCGGAGAACTCGTACCACGCGCCGCCGAACGGGAACGGCGGGCGCGCGACCTCGGCGAGACCGAGCACGACGCCGTAAAAATGTTTCGCGCGCTCCACGTCGGTCACGCACACGGCGACGTGATGCAGGCTCTCTACTTCGATCACGGATCCTCGCTTTACGGCGCCTCGCACCGTGTTCGCTGGTATGAGAAGTCGATGCGGCGCGACGTTCCGTTCACCTGGCCTTCGACCCACGCCTGAACAATGTCCGCCCCCTCGCGTCGGTAGCCCACGCGCTGCGGAAAATCGTGTTCAGCGTTTTCGAAGACGACGCTCGTCTCGGAGACGGTCGTCGACACGAAGGTTGCCGACGCTTGCCCTGAAGGATGCGCCTCGTACGCGAGACGGTCGTTCTGTTCTTTGATCAACACCATCTCGTATTCGACCGTCTTGCCTCCACGCACGGTGCGCCCCATGCCGAGCATGGTCCCGCCGCGCGGACCCATCCACTGCTCTTCGATCGTGGCCTCGCCTCGCACCGATCGCCAACACCCCTGTAACCACTGAACGCGGTCGACGGTAAGTGTCTGCGCGGCTGCCACGTTGGCACCGAGCACGAACGCCACGACTATGAACGGACCTGAGACTTGGCGCCGTGGACCTGACACATCAGACCTCTGACCTGACACTGAGTACCTTTGACGTTACTTTGCGACCTAGTATACGGGCTCGTTCTTGCATCTCGCCGTGCACGAGGTGAATAGAACTATGTCTCCAAAGGCGAGAATTGTAGTTTCTACCCTGCTCCTGACGCTGTTGATCTCCGTCGCCAGTGCAGTTCCAGCGAACGCGCAGTCGTTCGTCAGCCCGTTCCTCGGCTACAACTTTGGCGGCGACTCCGGCTGCGTCGAGATCACCAATTGCGAGGACAAGAACCTCAATTGGGGCGTCGGCGTCGGCGCGCTGGGATCGATCTTCGGCGGTGAACTCGAGTTCGCGTTCATTCCGGACTTTTTCGGAGAGTCGGCCACCCAGTCATCGAGCGTGTTCACGCTCATGGGGAATTTCATGCTGGCGCCGAGATTCGGACCAGTTCAGCCCTACGGCACCATCGGGCTCGGGCTCATCAAGACCCACGCAGAACTGACGTTGCCTGGCTTGCTCGAAAGCGACAACAACGACTTCGGGTGGAACACCGGCGGTGGAATCTTCATCTTCTTCGGGGACCACTTCGGTGTGCGAGGGGACATCCGTTACTTCCACGCGTTTTCGGCGCTCGAACTCCTCGGATTCAACCTCGGTGATACCAAACTCGACTACGGTCGGTTCAGCGGGGCACTGGCGGTGAAGTTCTAGATGACGGCCTCGGTAAGTCTTACATCGCCCGTTCGTGTGGTTTCGTCGCGTGCCTGAGTTAGGGTAGTGTTGGGCTCACAGGGGTAAGTGAGCCCGGTGCCACCGGAGAATTCAGGCACGGAAACGTTGCTCATCGTGGAGAACGAGCCGGCGATTCGCAATCTGCTCCAGGTGGCGTTGCGAAGGAACGGCTACACGGTACTCGCCGCGGAGTCGGGGCGCGAAGCACTGGAGCTCGTGCGCAACCACGACGGCGCCATCGACCTTCTGATCACCGACGTCATGATGCCGGACATGGATGGCCCGGAGCTGGTGAGGCAGCTCTCCACGATCCTGCCAGACACGCGGACGTTGTTCATGTCCGGATATATGGACGATACGCTCGGTGAACGCGGGATCCTCTCCTCGAACGCCAACTTCATTCAAAAACCATTTTCGCCCAGGACGATCGCACAGAAAGTGCGCGACATCCTGGACGGAGTCGAACGATGACTAGAGTCGCCGTCGTGTGTGTTGCGCTGGTTCTCTGGACGGCGCGGGTTCCAGTCGCCCAGGAACCGCGCGCGTTCACGCCCGGCGATCTCGTGAGCTCGTGGACACTCACGTCGGTCGAACGTGGCGTCGCTGGCGAAAAGCCGGAGCGGATCCAGAACCCGCGCGGGCTGCTGATCTTCGACTCCGTCGGCCATGCCTTCGAGTTCTTCACCACCGCGAGTCGCCAGCAACCGGAGACGCCTCAAGCCGATCCGCTCGGGATGTTCAATGCCTACGGGGGCTTCTGGGGCGGCTATCGCGTCGACACCGCTCAGAAGCGGATCACATTCAAGGCCCAGGGCGCGGTCAGCATGACCGTGCAGGGACGAGAGTTCTCACGGTCCTTCGAGCAGACCGGCGATCGTTTGACGATGACGACGATCGACGAACCGCATGCACAGGGAGGCACTCGCTGGACGTGGCAGCGCGTGCCAACGATCGATCACTTGTCGCCGTTCTATCGGCAGACGGTTGGCTTCTGGGAGCACGTCGTCGAGCGGCGCGTGAATGTCTCGACAGGAGCGGTGGCGTCGGAGTCGCGGCGCGCGCCCAGCGTCATCGTCTACACGCCGGGCGGCTTCGTCGGTGTTCATTTCCCGACGTTGAACAGAAAGCCGTTTGCGTCGGACAACCCGACGGCTGACGAAGCACGTGCGGCGCTACAGGGTTATCTCGGGTATTACGGAGCGCTCACGGTGTACCCGGGCGAGGTCTTTCACAACATCCTTGGCGGCGTCAGCCCAGCCGCGGGAAGCATCTTGCGGCGGTACGCGGACATCAAGGGCGACGAGCTGACCGTGAGGCTGACGGCCGCCGGGAATCCGCAGGCGCAAACCCAAACGATTGTGATCCTTCGTCGTCTCAGCGGCGCAGACGAGATGCTGCCCAAACGGTAAGTTCAAAGTTTAAAGTTCAAAGTAGAAAAGTAAGTTCGAAGTAAGCCGGTGACTTCCCAACTGACTTCCCAACTTTGAACTTTCAACTTTCTACTTGTAGTAGTCCGGCGCCTTCTTGAGCGCGGCGTGCGCCGTGAAGTCGTGCTGAATCCACAGGCGCGCCTTCGTTTTCATCATGAACGTCTCGAGCGCGGCACGCGAGGCGCGCGTCTGATCCTGATTGAACTCAAAGGTCGGATACTTACCCATCGTGCGCTCTGCCGGGTAGTGATAGAGGTCACCTGACAGCACGACAGGACCGGTCTCTGGCAGATTCACGTAGAGCACCTGGTGACCGGGCGTGTGCCCTGGTGCCGCCTTGAGGATAACGCCGCCGTCACCGAAGACGTCGTGCTCGTCGGCGGTCACGATGACGGTCTTGCTGTTCTTGAGAGCCGCGTAGGTTTGAGGCCGGCTCGTACCGGTCGACTTCTCCGCAAACATCGCGTCACGCTCGACCTGCCGGACGAGCCACGTCGCACCGGCAAAGAGACTCGCATTCGCCGTGTGATCCCAGTGGTAGTGCGACAGCGCGAGATAGGTGATCTCGGACGGCCTGTGTCCGGCGGCCTGCAGTTGCGCCGCCAGCGGCCGCGCGATCGTGACGAAGCGCTCCTGCCCATCAGCCAGGAGAAGCCGCTGACGAACGGGGCTGCCAGTCGGCGTCCACTCGCTGTCCGGGACCGCTTCCGTATCCCACATCAGCAAGCCCTTTGGATGAACGATTAGATACGCGGCGACTGACAGCTGCGTGACCTTCACGTCTTCCTTTGTCAACTGGTAGCGCGCCGGGTCGGACTCGAGCGTGCCGCCGTCGAACACGTACAACCTGATCGGAGCAGGGGCCGGACGTGCCTGCGCATGAACCGAGCGATCGGTCACGTGCACACCAACCGCGAGTGTCAGCCCTACAGCCAGCGTCGCGAGTGTCGTCCTGAATCGCATCGCTCTCACCCTTCTTGAAGATCCGGCTGCCACCTTCGCCGCTGACGCGGCTTCCGCCTTCGCGCTTCGCGCTGCGGCGGACACGTCGGCGGCCAAGAAAGCCGGACACTACGTACTTGGGACGTGCAAGGCGCCTGTGAGATCGTCGGCCGGAACTCGCTCACACCGGTCGTGCGCTCATGCTGGCACGGGCGCATCGACGCCGGCCCACAGGTTCATGGTGCTCAGCTCTTCGCGTCCACACGCCTTCAGATAGACGAACAACTGCGTTCGATACGCCGCACACCCGCACAGCACGAGGTTCACGATGAACGCCCCGCGCGTCGTCTTGCTACCGAACATCTCGATCTCGGCGCGGAAGTCGTCATCGGACATGTCGCCCAGCAGGCTCGCGTAGAGGTCGCTGTGGCCGGCTATCACCGCGAGCGTCTGATCGAAGTCGCGTGTCGCCGCAGCCTTCTCCTCCACCGTCCACACGGCCGGATCGAACGCACCCGACTTGGCAAATTTCACCAGCATCGGTCCCATCAGGCTGAGATACCGCAACAGCTCGAAGACGCTGCGCTGCTTCGGCGTCGGACGGTAATCGAGCATGCTGCGATCGATCTTGCTCGACAGGTGGAGCAGGATGCGGACTTCGTTTTTGAGAGAACCAATCAACTCGGACTTGGTCAGGACCATGTGACTCCTTGCGGGAAAACAGGAGTCGGCAGGATATCACCGTCGAAGCAGACTGGAATAGCGCGCGCCCGGCCGGCGCGGTCGTGCGCCAGCGACACAGATGCCCGGGACTTCGCAAGCCCGCCCCGGCAACAGCACTACTGACGGCGGGCTCCCGGTGGCGTTCAGGGATGTGACGGCGACGTGTGCGGCGCCAGCTTGGCGTGCTCGACAGCCACAACCGTCGCGATCCTCTGGTTGGGAGCATCCTGGTAGCGCACGGCGACGGTCGAACCCACTTTCAGATCCCCTTCACGATCGGTCGACGAACGCAGAGTGAACGTCATATTCCGCCCGTTGTACGGCGATATCTGGCGGATCACAAGCGTTGACGAATCGATGAACTCGACGACGCCCTTGGCGGCGTGGGTCGCGACCGGCGATGCTGAGGTGTTGGCGA
>Ga0075421_100005938_pt1 | contig 14825 bp, 12 predicted proteins | sample SoiMetdeltSBSDD5_FD_75292 | JGI IMG/M metagenome (GOLD analysis project Ga0075421, IMG submission 75292) | Bulk soil microbial communities from a Populus tree surrounding site in Tennessee, USA - Soil MetaG P. deltoides SBSDD5 | ecosystem: Environmental > Terrestrial > Soil > Tree plantation...
ACGACATCGTCGATCACTGCTGCTTCGCCTGGAACACGCTCACCGAGCAGCCGTGGAAAATCATGTCGATCGCCCGCCGCGATTGGGCACAAGTCGGTCACTCACTGTGAGGATTGGTATTAAATCCTTTGCAGAAGCCTGTTCCTCGTTGCGCACTCGCTGCAATTGGGCGGCGCCGATGCGGCCCGTTCGTTGGCTTCAACAATAAGATGGTCCTTGCGATCATCGCAGGCAAACGAATATAATTACGTGTTGAGAACAAAAATAATGTTCTTAAGATGCAATCAAAGTGTCAATCCGCGAATGAACAACGGTCGGAGTCCGCGCGTCGACTTTACTTACGCATCAAAACATCCCGGAGGACGACGGCTTCATTGTGCAACTCGTCACGCGCTGCGTACACAAGTGTGACCCGATTTCGCCGGGCCACGCGGCGGATTTCCTGGAGGTATTCGGCGTGTTCTTGAAGTTCTGCTGTGTATCGCCGACAGAATTCCTTCCAGCGATCGGGGTCGTGTGCAAACCATTTCCGCAATTCGGTGCTGGGCGCGATTTCCTTGAGCCATTGATCAATAGCGGCCGTCTTTTTGCTAAGCCCACGCGGCCAGAGGCGATCCACCAATATGCGGGTTCCGTCCTCCGGCGAGGGCTCCTCGTATGCGCGCTTTAGTTTGATGGTGTCAGCCGAAATTCTTTTGACCATGATGGTTGTTCCTGGGAACCGTCCCCTGGCGAAAGAGCTGGGAAGTGGCGTGCTATTGACGCGCGGTTCTCCGTGGGCGCGACAGCAGCGGGCCGTACCCAACGGCGAACAGCCAGAACGCCACGATCCAGGCAGCGCCCGGAGGCACCGGAGCACTGCGACATCGTCAAGGTCCGCGGCAGCTCGCGACAATCGGGGGACGCAACCAAATCCTCAGGGCAAGGGTTGCCTATTGCAGCCATGCATCGATCGCAAGCCTGGGCTATGTTCCACCCGACCGGGGGCGACGACGACAGGACTCACGATATAAGAAATCTCCGCGCTGTTGGGTTACATGTCGATAGGACCCGGCGACATCTCGTCACACGGAATTGTTCTCTCCTCTCGACAGCCAACGTTATCGTTGCCTGATGCTCGATCATATCTGTGTTGATAGATATTCTCCGGTGGAGCGATGGCGGACCAAGATCACCCCGAAGGCGGTGCCATTGAAGGCGGTGCCATTGTGGACAAACCCAAGGCGGCGGCAGAGCGACGTCGCGCGATGGGCCGCACACAAGAGCCCCTACGGCCCGCCCGTGCTTCTCAGGGCATTTCGATTCCAAGCGAGCGCTCGGTCGACCAGCTCTGTATCGACACGATACGCACTCTCTCGATGGACGCCGTAGAGCAGGCGAAATCCGGCCACCCAGGCACGCCGATGGCGTTGGCGCCTGTGGCGTATACCCTGTGGCAAAGTTTTTTGCGGTTCGACCCCGGCGATCCGATCTGGCCCAATCGCGATCGCTTCGTGCTGTCGAACGGCCATGCCTCGATGCTGCTCTATGCACTGCTGCACCTCGCTGGAGTGAAGGCGGTCAATGCGCAGTACGAACGTCTGGGTGAGCTCTCGGTCACCCTCGACGACATCAAACGGTTCCGGGAGATCGACAGCAAGTGCCCGGGCCACCCCGAGTACCACCTGACGTCCGGGGTCGAGACGACGACCGGTCCGCTGGGCCAAGGTTGCGGCAACAGCGTCGGCATGGCGCTTGCTGCGCGCTGGCTCGCCCAGCACTTCAACCGGTCCGACTTCAAGATATTCGACTATGACGTTTATGTCTTGTGCGGCGACGGTGACATGATGGAGGGCGTATCGAGCGAAGCGGCCTCCTTCGCCGGTCACCAGATGCTCGGCAACCTGTGCTGGATCTACGACAGCAACCGAGTGACGATCGAAGGACACACCGATCTCGCCTTCAGCGAGGATGTGGCGGCGCGCTTCCTCGCCTATGGCTGGAACGTGCAGCGGGTCGGCGACGCGAACGACACCGAGCGCCTGGCGCAGGCGATCGAACGATTCCGTGGGACCGGCGGTGGGCCGACCTTGATCATTGTCGAGAGTCACATTGGCTACGGCGCCCCGCATAAGCACGACACGAGTGCGGCCCACGGCGAGCCCCTTGGCGAGGAGGAGATAAGGCTTGCCAAGCGCAGTTACGGTTGGCCCGAGGACGCCAAGTTCCTCGTCCCGGACGGGGTGCGCGAGCATTTGCGAGAAGGCATCGGCAAGCGCGGCCGGCGTCTTCGTGAGCAATGGCTCGAACTGCTGGCCAAATACCGTGGCAAGTACCCCGATCTTGCCGATCAACTCGAGCGCATGCAGAAGCGTGAGCTTCCCGATGGATGGGACGTCGGCCTGCCAGTCTTCCCGGCCGACGCGAAGGGTCTCGCGAGCCGCGACTCTTCTGGCAAAGTGCTGAACGCCATTGCACAGCGCTATCCCTGGCTCATCGGCGGATCGGCCGACCTCGCACCGTCGACGAAAACGCGTCTGACCTTCGAGAACGCGGGCGATTTGGAAGCAGATAACCCTGGTGGCCGCAACCTGCACTTTGGCATCCGCGAGCATGCCATGGGTTCGATCCTGAACGGGCTCGCCCTGTCGAAGACCCGCGCCTACGGCTCGGGCTTCCTCATCTTTTCGGATTACATGAAGCCGCCTATCCGTCTGAGCGCACTGATGGAGCTCCCAGTCATCTATGTGTTCACTCACGATTCCATCGGCGTCGGCCAGGACGGCCCCACGCACCAACCCGTCGAGCAAATCATCGCGCTACGCAGCATTCCGGGCCTTATCACGCTCCGTCCCGCTGATGCCAATGAGGTCGCCGAAGCGTGGCGCGTCATCATCGCGCTCAAGCACCAGCCGGCCTGCCTTGTACTCAGCCGCCAGAATCTTCCGACTTTGGACCGCTCCCGCTATGCGCCCGCCGCGGGTTTGCGGCGTGGCGCTTATGTTCTCGCCGATGCCGAGGACGGCAAGCCGGCGGTAATCCTCATCGCCACCGGCAGCGAAGTTGCTCTCTGTATCGACGCTTACGAGGAGCTCAAGCGAAAGGGCATTCCGGCGCGCGTCGTCAGCTTTCCGTCATGGGAGCTGTTCGAGCAGCAGGATCAGCACTATCGCGACCGCATTCTTCCGGCCGATGTAACGGCACGCGTGTCCGTAGAGCTAGGCTCCGTGGTCGGCTGGGATCGCTATGTCGGATCGACCGGCGCCAAGGTGGGCATGCATACTTTCGGCTCCTCGGCTCCACTCAAGGACCTGCTGACAAAGTTCGGCTTTACGCCGGAAAAAATCGTGCAGGCCGCCGAGGCACAAATCGGACGAAAGGCGTAACGATGAATCCCGTAAAGAAGCTTTTGGAGCATGGACAGGCCGTTTGGCTGGACTTTCTGGCCCGCGGCTTCATCGCGAACGGTAATTTAAAAAAGCTGGTCGACGAGGACGGCCTCCGCGGCGTCACGTCGAATCCCTCGATCTTCGAGAAAGCGATCGACGGCTCGGACGAATACGACGATGAGATCAAACGTACGCTTCAACAAGGCGACCGCCCGGTCGGGGATCTGTATGAACGGCTGGCGGTCGAAGACATAAAGCATGCCGCCGACGTGCTGCGCCCGGTCTATGATGCAACCAGCGGTGGCGACGGCTATGTGAGCATCGAGGTCTCTCCCTACCTGGCGATGGAAACCGACGCCACAATCGCCGAGGCGAAGCGGCTGTGGCGCGAAGTCGATCGCGCGAACCTGATGATCAAGGTGCCGGCGACCAAGGCAGGTTTGCCCGCCATCCGCGCGCTTACGTCCGAAGGCGTCAACGTCAACATTACGCTGCTGTTCGCGCAGGCCGTCTACGAAAAGGTTGTCGAGGCTTACATCTCAGGTCTTGAAACGTTCCTCCGCAATGGCGGCGATATTACGCGTGTTGCGAGCGTCGCAAGCGTTTTTGTCAGTCGCATCGACAGCGCGGTTGACAAGCTGCTCGATGACAAGATCGCGAAGGCGAACGACCCCAACGAGAAGGCGCGTCTCGCGGCGCTCAAGGGCAAGGTTGCGATCGCTAACGCCAAGCTTGCCCATCAGCGCTACAAGCGGCTTTTCGCGGGCACGCGTTGGGAACGACTGGCGGCAAAAGGGGCAAAGCCGCAGCGGCTCCTCTGGGCCAGCACCGGAACCAAGAACAAAGCCTATCGTGATGTGCTCTATGTCGAGGAGCTGATCGGTCCGAACACCATCAGCACCATGCCTCCCGCGACACTCGATGCGTTCCGCGACCACGGCAAAATCCGCGACACTCTAGAGGCACGCATCGAAGACGCGCAGCGCGTGCTCGATGACCTGGCGCGTACCCGCATTTCGCTCGATGCCGTGACCGACGAGCTGACCGAGGAAGGCGTTCGGCTGTTCGCCGACGCCGCCGATAAGTTGCTCGGCGCCCTGGCAAAGAAGCGGATGGCGCTGCTAGGCGACAGCCTCGACACGCAGACATTGAAGCCTAGCCGCGAGCTTGAAACAACGATGAAGGATGTCATCGAGGATTGGCGTGCGCGCGGCGTCGTGCGCCGCCTGTGGCGGCGGGACAAATCCGTATGGACGAGCGCCGACGAGGACAAGTGGCTGGGCTGGCTCGACAGCGTCGATCTGAGCTTCGAGCAAGTCCCCGATTACCAAGCGTTTGCGCAGGACGTGAAGCGCGCAGCCTTCACGAATGTGCTCCTGCTCGGCATGGGTGGATCGAGCCTCGGGCCGGAAGTGTTGGCGCTGACATTCGGCAAGCAATCCGGGTGGCCCTCGTTGCGGATCCTCGATTCGACCGATCCGGCACAGATCAGGGCGACCGAAGCCGCGATCGACATGACGAGAACGCTGTTCATCGTGTCCAGCAAGTCCGGCACCACGACCGAGCCGAACGTGCTGAAAGATTATTTCTTCGCACGAGTCGTCGAGGCGGTCGGCAAGGACAGGGCCGGCGGCCATTTCGTCGCAGTCACCGACCCCGGCTCGGCGCTGGAGAAGACCGCGAAGGCCGACCGTTTCCGTCGCGTCTTCCTGGGGCAGCCGAACATCGGCGGGCGCTATTCGGTGCTCTCGCCGTTCGGCCTGGTGCCCGCGGCCGCCGCGGGGATCGATGTTGCGCGGTTGCTCGAAACCGCGCAAGCCATGGTGCGGTCGTGCGGGAACGACGTGCCGCCGGCGGATAATCCCGCCGTGCAGCTCGGCATCGCCCTCGGCGTCGCCGGTCGCGAAGGGCGCGATAAGGTCACGCTTTTCTCCTCGCCCAAGCTCGTCGATTTCGGCGCCTGGGCCGAGCAGCTCATCGCAGAGTCGACCGGAAAGAACGGTAAGGGCCTCATTCCAATCGATGCCGAACCGCTCGGCGCGCCGGATCTCTACGGGAGCGACCGCTTCTTCATCGACGTGCGAACGACAAGCGAGGCGGACCCAGCGCACGACGCTGCGCTCGATGCCCTGCAGCGTGCCGGACATCCAGTCGCGCGGATCGAGCTCAAATCGCCGGAATATGTCGGCCAGGAGTTCTTCCGTTTCGAATTCGCCATCGCGGTCGCCGGCGCCGTCATTGGCATCAATCCGTTCGACCAGCCGGACGTGGAGGCGAGCAAGGCCAAGACACGCGAACTGACGGCAGCATTCGAGAAGACGGGCGCGCTGCCGGGCGAAACGCCGGTCGCCAGTGAGGGAGCCATTGAAGTCTACACCGATTCCGCCAACGCCGAGGCATTGAAGAAAGCCGGTGCCGATGGGGGCATCGAAAGCTGGCTGAAGGCGCACTTTACTCGCCTGCATCCCGGCGATTACGCCGCTTTGCTGGCCTATCTGGCGCGCAACAGGGAGCATGCCGAGACCCTGCAGAACATGCGGCTCGCGCTCCGGCAGCGGGACCGCGTCGCGACCTGCCTCGGTTTTGGCCCGCGGTTCCTCCACTCGACGGGACAGGCCTACAAAGGCGGCCCGAACAGCGGCGTTTTTCTTCAGATCACCGCGGATGAGGCCGCCGATCTCGCGGTTCCGGGGCATGGCGCGAGCTTCGGCGTCATCAAGGCCGCGCAAGCGCGCGGCGACTTCGATGTGCTTGCGGAGCGCGGACGACGGGCCTTGCGGGTCCATCTCAAGGGCGACGTGGAGGCAGGACTGCAAGTGCTCGGCGCCACCTTTAAGCGCGCGTTGGCGTAACCGGAGACTTGCCGATGCAGATCGGAGTGGTCGGACTGGGGCGGATGGGCGGCAACATCGCCCGTCGGCTGATGCAGCATGAGCACGAAGCGGTCGTCTACGACCGCGACGCCAAGGCTGTCAAAGCGCTGTCCGGCAAAGGCGCCGTTGGCGCGGACGGGCTTGAAGAGCTCACGCGCAAGCTCAAGAAGCCGCGTGCCGTGTGGCTGATGTTGCCCGCCGGCGACATCACCGAAGGCGCGGTGCGCGAGCTCGGTGGGCTGCTCGAGCCGGGCGACGTCATCCTCGACGGCGGCAATTCGTTTTGGAAGGACGACATTCGCCGCGCCGGCATGCTCAAGCAACGCGGCTTGCATTATGTCGACGTCGGAACGAGCGGCGGGGTCTGGGGTCTGGAGCGGGGCTATTGCATGATGATTGGCGGCGAGAGGGACGTTATCGACCGCCTCGACCCGATCTTTGCTGCGCTCGCTCCCGGGCTGGGCAACCTGCCGCGGACGCCGGGCCGCGCCAATGGTGACCCGCGAGCCGAGCAGGGGTACATCCATGCCGGGCCGAGCGGCGCTGGCCACTTCGTCAAGATGGTGCACAACGGCATCGAGTACGGCCTCATGCAGGCCTACGCGGAGGGCTTCGACATCCTGAAGAATGCGGGCAGCGAAGCGCTCCCCGAGGCCCAACGCTTCAACTTGAACATCGCCGATATTGCCGAAGTGTGGAGGCGCGGGAGCGTCATCACCTCCTGGCTGCTCGATCTCACCGCCTCCGCTCTCGCTGAAGACGCAGCGCTTGCTGCCTATTCGGGCTTCGTTCAGGATTCAGGCGAGGGTCGGTGGACGATTCACGCGGCGATCGACGAAGGGGTGCCGGCGGAAGTTCTGTCGGCCGCGCTCTACGCGCGTTTTCGTTCGCGTCGGGAGCACACCTTCGCGGACAAAATTCTATCCGCCATGCGCGAAGGCTTCGGCGGACAGGTCGAGCCGAAGGCCGGACGATCATGAACCGGAAGCGATCAGCGAGCGCCGCGGCACCGGCCGGCCCATGCTGCTTCGTCATTTTCGGCGCGTCCGGAGACCTCACCCACCGCCTCCTCCTGCCCGCGTTGTACAATCTTGCTGCGGGGGGTCTTCTGCCAGAAGCTTTTTCGATCATTGGGATCGCGCGCGGTGAGAAGTCCAACGATGTCTTCCGCAGCGATCTCGCAAAAAGCTTGCAGCGATTTGCGATCAACGATATCGACGAGGAGGCTGCGGGTCGACTGCTCGCCGGCGTGAGCTACGTCAACGGCGACGCCGACGATCCGGCGACCTACGAGAGGCTCGCTCAGGAGTTGGCGCGGGTCGAACGCGCCCGCGATACGCGCGGCAACCGGCTCTTCTATCTCGCGACGCCGCCCGCAGCGTTTACACCGATCGGACGGCATCTCGGCCGGTCAGGGCTCGCGCGCGAGCAGAACGGCATGTGGCGTCGTCTCATCGTGGAGAAACCGTTCGGCACGGATCTGGCCTCGGCGCAGGCATTGAATCGAGAGCTTCTTGGGGTCTTGGAGGAACGCCAGATCTACCGCATCGATCACTACCTGGGAAAAGAGACGGTGCAGAACATCCTGGTGCTGCGGTTCGCAAACGGGCTGTTCGAGCCCATCTGGAACCGCGATCACATCGATCATGTGCAGATCACCGTGGCCGAGACGCTCACCGTCGGCCGGCGCGGACGCTTCTATGATGCAATAGGCGCCCTCCGCGACATGGTGCCGAACCATCTGTTCCAGCTGCTGTCGCTCGTGGCCATGGAGCCGCCGTCACGCTTCGATGCCCGCGCCGTCCGCTCGGAAAAGGCTGGAGCTCTCGACGCGGTGCACGTGCCGGACGCGGCCACCGCGTTGCGAGACTCCGTGCGCGCGCAATATGTTGCGGCGCGGATCGGTGACAACGAGGTCGAGGATTATCGCAAAACTGCAGACGTAAGGCCGGGCAGCACGACCGAGACCTACGTCGCGCTCAAGCTCATGATCGACAACTGGCGCTGGGCCGGCGTTCCGTTCTACCTGCGCACTGGAAAGGCGCTCAAGTCCCGGCGGACTGAAGTCGCGGTCAAATTCAAACAGGCTCCATTCGCCATGTTCCGCGACACGCCCGTCGATCGGCTGGCGCAGAACTTTCTCATCATGAGCATTCAGCCGGAGGAATGCATCGGCCTGCAATTCAACGCCAAGGTGCCTGGTCCGGGCATCGCGATCTCTGGCGTCGACATGACATTCAAGTACGAGGATTATTTCGATGCCGCGCCGAGCACCGGTTATGAGACACTGATCTATGATTGCATGATCGGCGACGCGATCTTGTTTCAGCGCGCCGATGGTGTCGAAGCCGGGTGGCGTGCAGTCCAGCCGTTCCTTGATGCCTGGCGCAATGCGGCATCGAACGAGCTGGCGATCTACAGGGCCGGCAGCGAGGGGCCTGAGGAAGCCGATCAGCTTCTGTCACGCGACGGCCGGCGCTGGCGCCCAATTGCTTGAGGTGGGCGCGATGAGTCGAGAACATCGGCACCTGACTGTTGTCGCCGACGCCGATGCACTGGCGAAGGCGGCAGCAGAGCGCATAATGGCCTGCATCGCTCACGCGAGCGGCCGCCTCGCCGTCTGCCTCACGGGCGGTTCGACTCCTGAGCGGTTATATGCACTGCTGGCAACGGAGCCTTATTGCAGTGCGGTGCCCTGGAATCGCGTCCATTGGTTCTGGGGAGATGACCGCTTCGTGCCGCAGAATGATTCGCGCAGCAATGCCGGGATGGCGCGGCGCTTGCTGCTCGATCGGGCCCCCGCGCCCCCCGGCAACATTCATGCGATGCCGACCAGCGCCGGAAGTGTGGAGAAGGCCGCGTGTTTGTACGAAACGGAGTTGCGCCGCTTTTACGGTGCGGAACAGCTCAATCCTGAGCGTCCGCTGTTCGCGATGGTGCTGATGGGCATCGGAGCAGACGGCCATACGGCGTCGCTATTCCCCGGTCACGCAGAACTCGGCGAGACGGAACGTTGGGTGGTGGGAGTCGACGAGGCGGGCCTCAAACCGTTCGTTCCGCGTGTGACCCTGACGTTTCCGACCCTGGCGTCGACGCGCGAAATGCTGTTCCTCGTCAGCGGCAAGGGCAAACGGGAGATCCTCGAACGCGTGTTGTCCGGAGGAGATTTGCCGGCCGCGCGTGCCTATGCCGAGGGGAACGTGGTCTGGCTCGTCGATCGTGCAGCCGCACCGGAGAGCCGCCATGTCGCCTGAGGCGGAACGAAATCGGACGTCCGTCATAGTGGTGATGGGCGTGTCCGGGTCCGGCAAGAGCACCATCGCCGCCATGCTCGCCGTTCGCTTGCATTGGACCTACGAGGACGCGGACTGGTTCCATCCGCAGGCCAATGTCGAAAAGATGCATTCCGGGAAACCGCTCACCGACGACGACAGATGGCCGTGGCTCAACGCGATTGCCGCATGGATCGACGCCACGCGTCGCGTAGGTGGGCACGGCACGATCGCATGTTCGGCGCTGAAGCGCTCCTATCGCGACATCCTGGTCGGAGACCGGCGCGACGTGCGTCTCGTTTACCTGAAAGGGGAGCGGGACCTGATCGCGCACAGAATGGCTCTGCGGCATGGGCATTTCATGCCAACGTCGCTGCTCGAGAGCCAATTCGCTGGGCTGCAGGAGCCGAGGGCGGATGAACATCCGATCGTCGTATCGATCGATGCGCGCCCGCACGAGATCGTCGATATGGTGATTGCGAAGCTCGGGCTCGCAACGACAGGGGACGATGATCGAGGCGGCTCGAAGACGAGCCCGGCTGCGGCAGGCTCATCCGGCAGAGCGACGTCGTGAACCCGATCTCGCTCGTCATCTCGGACGTCGACGGCACGCTGGTTACTCCGGACAAGCGGCTGACGGACGCAAACGTACAGGTGGTGAAGCTGCTGCATGGCAGAGATATCGGCTTCACGGTAAACAGCAGCCGTCCGCCCATCGGCCTGCGGATGCTCATCGAGCCGCTGTCGCTGAAGCTTCCGATCGGCACTTTCAATGGCGGCGCGATCGTTGGGCCGGATCTCGCGGTGATCGAGCAACACCTCGTCCCCGAACCTGCTGCACGATCGGCGCTCGACGTGCTGGCGGCGTTCGGCGCTGACGTGTGGATTTTCACGCCGGATCAATGGCTCGTGCGCAATCCAGCCGGCGACTATGTCCCGCATGAGCGGCAAACGATCCAAGCCGAACCGTTCGTCGTCGGCGATTTCGGTCCGTATCTCTTGCGCGCCGCCAAGATCGTCGGCTCTTGCATGGATTTGGTGCGCCTCGCGGAATGCGAAGCGGCGATGCGCGAGACTTTGGCCGAACAGGCTGCGGTTGCCCGCTCGCAGCCCTATTATCTCGACGTTACGGCGCCCGATGTCGACAAAGGAACCGTCATCGACGTCCTGTCCCATCGGCTCGCTGTTCCAGCCGCAGCCATTGCCGTGCTGGGCGATATGGAGAACGATCTCGCGATGTTCCGTAAGGCTGGCGTGTCGATTGCCATGGGAAATGCAAGCGCCGAGGTGAAGCGGCAGGCGAATTACGTCACAGAGTCGAATAGCGAGAATGGATTCGCGCGAGCCATCGAGCAATACATTCTCGACGCTCCGAGAAATGAACGAATCGCATGAGCCGGCTCGTGATTGCGCCTTCGAATCTCGCCGCCGATTTCGTCCGCCTGGCCGAGGAGGTGCGGGCGGTCGGCGCGGCCGGCGCGGACCGGATCCATGTAGATGTCATGGATGGAAGATTCGTTCCCACCATTTCGTTCGGACCGGTCGTCATCGAAGCCGTGCGCCGCGCGACTGGGAAGCCGCTCAACGTGCATCTTATGATCGTCGAGCCCGAGCATTACCTTGAAGACTTCGTGCGCGCCGGTGCCGACCACCTGCTCGTGCAATGCGAGCCCTCGTCCACCATCCATCTGCACCGGGTGCTCTCGCGCGTGCGCGAGCTCGGCCGGAAGGCGAGCGTGGTGCTGGACCCCGCGAGCCCCGTATCGTTCACCGAGCACGTATTGCACCTCTGCGACGTCATTTTGGTTATGACGGTCAATCCCGGCTTCGGCGGCCAGAACTTCTTGCCCGAAACCTTGCCAAAGATCAGCGAGCTTCACCGCTTGTGCCAGATGAAAAACCTCGATCCCTGGATCGAGGTGGACGGTGGGCAGAACGGCGAACGCGCCAGGGAGGCCGTGCATGCCGGCGCCGATGCCATCGTGGCCAGTTCCGCGATCTTCAAATCGCACGACTATGCGGCCGCGATTTCGAACCTGCGCCATAGCGCGATGCGTAGAGGCTGATGCAAGAGGCACTATTGTCTTGGCTGACACATTTGGAAAAGTATCGCTGCTGCTCGCCGACGTTGACGGCACCCTGGTGACGCGCGACAAGGTACTGACCGAGCGCGCTCTCAAGGCGGTGCACAGCCTGCATGACAAGGGCATCCGTTTCGCCATCACCAGCGGCCGGCCGCCCAAGGGCATGGCGATGCTCATCGCACCACTCGCGATCGACACCCCGGTGGCGGGATTCAACGGCGGCCTCTTCGTCCACCCGGATCTGTCCATTATCGAGGAAAAGCTCCTGCCCTTCGACGCCGCCAAGCAGGCGCTCGACTTGATCGCCAGCCACGGCCTCGACGGGTGGGTCTATGCCGGTAACGACTGGCTGATCCGAGACGCCAAGGCGCCGCACGTCGACCGCGAAGGCCGCACCGTTCAGTTCGGGCCCAAAGTGGTGAAGGCGTTCGACAATGACATGCTGTCCCGGGCGGTCAAGATCGTCGGCGTGAGCGACGATCTCCGCCGCGTGCGCCAGTGCGAGGCCGACGTCCAGAAGGCGCTCGGCAGCCGCGCCACCGCCGCGCGCTCGCAGCCCTACTATCTCGACGTGACGCACCGCGACGCCAATAAAGGCTTTGTCCTCGACTACCTGTCGCGCAAGTTGAGTGTTCCGGCGAGCAAGATCGCTACGATCGGGGACCAGCCCAACGACGTCCTGATGTTCAAGCGTTCCGGCTTTTCGATTGCCATGGGAAATTCATCGGAGGATGTGCAGCGACAGGCGAATGTTGTGACCGATTCCTATGAGGACGAAGGTTTCGCGAAGGCGGTGGAGCGATTTCTTCTGGATGAATAAGGCGAGAGGGCGATGCAAGCGATGCGAATAACATCTTGGTCGCAGTGATTGGGGTGCCAGCGGACTTACGTGCTCAATGGGCCTCGCATCTTGTCACATTTCATTTTGACATTGAGTGGTTACGTTGATGCAGCCGGCCAAGCGGTGGGCGAACCGAATCCTCGCTTGACCACGGCCGCGGGATCGCCTCACGCCACTCTGAACGTGGTCTCGTCGCCTTTGCGTTGGAATTCGATATCGAAGACCTGATCCCCCAGTCGCAAGTCCGAAACCGCGATTTCGGTCAGCCAATCCGGCAGCTCTGGGTCGACGTACAGCGTGCCGTGCGGTGCGTCTGATCTGATGCCGAGGATCGACTGAAGAAGATAGAAGATAGAGCCAGCCGCCCACGCTTGCGGGACATTGGCGCCGAGATATTGCACAGGAAAGTTAGTTCGGGTTCGCTCAATTCCGGCGTAAAGCTCGGGAAGCTGCTGCATCACGAAATAGCTGGCGGCATTGATAATTCCGTAGGCGATGCGGGCGGGCCTCCTCGGCACATCCGTAGCGGCGGAAACCGAGAGCGATGATAACGTTGTCGTGCGGCCAAACGGAACCGTTCTGATAGGAGTACGGGTTGTAGGCGGGATGCTTGGCTGAGAGCGTGCGGACACCCCACCCGCTCCACATGTCGGGCTGCATCAGGCGCGCGACGACGCGGCGAGCACGCTCGGGCGGGACGATGCCGGACCACAGGCAATGGCCTGGATTGGAAGCGATTGACAAGACCTGCTTCTTATCGCCGTCGAGCGCGAGTGCGTAAAAACCCTCGTCCTCGCTCCAGAATTTTTCATTGAAGCGGGCAAACAGCTCTCGCGCCTTCTCGCGCAGCATTCGCGCGCGATCAACTTTTTGGAAGATGTCATAAACCTCCGCCATTCTCAGCCACGCATCGTAGACATAGCCCTGCAACTCGCAAAGCGCCTTCGGGCCCTTCACCGGTGTTCCGTCGGGATAAACGATCGCCCCGCTTGAATCCTTCCAACTCTGGTTTTCATAGCCCACTGGAGAGCGCGTTTGATATTCTTGAAAGCCGTCGCCGTCGCGATCCCCCCACTCGTCGATCCACTCGAGACAGCGCTGGGCTGTTTTTCCATTAAGGGGTTCGGCCAATTCATGTCGGATGCAATTCGAGAAGCGGGCCTACCGGCCGCTTGCAAGGCACACGGGTTACGTAAAGCCGCCGCGCGACGACTCGCGGAAGCAGGATGCAGCGCGCACGAGATCATGGCCGTCACAGGCCACAAGACCTTGACTGAAGTGGAGCGCTACACCCGGGCCGCGGAACAAGCACGGCTCAACGAAATGGCCATGGAGAAACAGTTCGGGAACACGGGAGTGGCAAATTCTCCGCTCCGGTTTGGCAAACCAGTTGAAAAGAACCAAGAAAACATCGGATGGCGCTCCCTAGGGACTCGCAAAAGCTCGCAAAATCAGTAGCTTAGCCTGCTAGGTTCGCCACAAGTTTTCCGTTCTGTTCCGCATTTTATGGCGAACCTGGCCTCAGTGCTAGACCGGCGCGTGCCTTCTAAGCCTGAGGTGAGAGCTGTTCGGGATCAGCCGCGCGAGGTCACAAGGCGCAGCTTGTCCATGCCATCGGCGGCAAGTTTCCGCTGCTCGGCTTCGCGCGTGTAGAGTCAAGACATCGAGAATGTGATAGGCTCAAGAGGTACAGATTGCGACGGGGAGGCAGCTCCCGACGCTGAAGTTGCAGTGACTCACCAGCGGCTTGGAGGGCGCGATGAATGCTCCGTTCGACGAAGTGATCACGACGCGCGAACGACTCCGAGAATTGACCAAGCCGCCGGGCCCTAGAGTGAGCAAGAAAATAATCGCTCATATCGATGATGTTTGTCGACGTTTCATTGCGGCATGTCCGTTCGTCTTAGTGGCCTCACGGGGTGCAGACGGCCGACTAGACATCTCTCCGAAAGGGGACAGGGCCGGGTTTGTCGGCATTCTCGACGACAGGAGGCTCGCGATACCTGATATCGGCTTTTGCCTAATCAACGCTTCGTTACCGGCGGCGTTCCGACGGAACTCGTAGAACCGCGGCGTTCGACCGTTAAGACGTTCGAGCCTCAGGCGTTCGACAGGAAGCTCTCCATCGCCTCCAGGAACTTCGGCCACGCAGGCTCGCCTGCAAGTGGAATGTGGTTCTCGGAATCCAAGCTCACGAATCTGGCATTCGGAATGGACGCGGCGATACGGCGTCCCTCGTCGAAGGGCGCGACATTGTCGCGACGGCAATGCAACACCAGGGTCGGGGCACGTATCTTTGGCAATAGATCGACGACGTCGATGTCATCCGAGGCATGCCGGTTCATGACAGCGTTTTCCAACGAGGTGGAGATGCGCAGCAAGTTTGC
>Ga0075421_100005940_pt1 | contig 14822 bp, 12 predicted proteins | sample SoiMetdeltSBSDD5_FD_75292 | JGI IMG/M metagenome (GOLD analysis project Ga0075421, IMG submission 75292) | Bulk soil microbial communities from a Populus tree surrounding site in Tennessee, USA - Soil MetaG P. deltoides SBSDD5 | ecosystem: Environmental > Terrestrial > Soil > Tree plantation...
GCGATGCAGAACGGGTGAGCGGCCTGACTCGTGCGCGGCTGGTCCCCACGACGGAACTGGTGGAGCGCCAGCGCGCGGTGAAATCACCGGAGGAAGTCGCGGCCATTGCCGCGGCGGCCGAGCTGGCCCAGGAGGCTTTGGAGACGGTGCTGCCCGGTATTCGGGTGGGCCAGACCGAGCGGGAGGTCGGCGCCGCGCTGGAAGCGACGCTGCGAAGACGGGGAAGCGAATGGCATCCGTTTCCTACCATTGTCGCCTCGGGACCTCGATCGGCCCTCCCCCACGCGCGTACCAGTCAGCGCAACATCGGAAAGGGCGAGCTGCTTCTGATCGACTTCGGTGCTCAGGTGGACGGCTACTGTGCCGACCTGACTCGCACCATGGTGGTTGGAGCACGGGCGGACGAGCGGCAACGCATGGTGCACGATCTGGTCCAGACGGCTCAGCGCCGCGCCATCGAGCAGCTCCGGGCAGGGATGCCGGCGCGCGAAGCCGACGCTCTGGCCCGCGACGTCATCGCGGCCGGTGGGTTTGGGGACGCGTTTGGCCACTCACTGGGCCACGGGCTGGGGCTGGAGGTGCACGAGGCGCCCCGGCTGGCGGCGACCTCGGATTCGCCCCTGCCGCCGCATGCCGTGGTCACGGTGGAGCCGGGAGTCTATTTTCCCGGGTGGGGTGGAGTCCGGCTCGAGGACGACGTCTACCTGGCCCCGGAAGGCCCTCGGCGGCTTTCCGACGGCCGGACGGAGTTGTTGGAGCTGGGCTAGCACCTGGACCTCTCAATCAAGCACATGGCGAATACTGCCGACTTCAAGAACGGGCTGGTACTCGAAATCGACGGGCAGCTCTTTCAGCTGGTCTACTTTCAGCACGTCAAGCCGGGCAAGGGCGGCGCGTTCGTGCGGACCAAGCTGAAGAACATCCGCACCGGTGCGGTCATCGATCGCACCTATAACGCGGGGGAGCGGGTCAATGATGTCAGGCTCGAACGCCGGCCGATGCAGTTTTCCTACGCCGACGGTCACTTCTACCACTTCATGGATCAGGGGACCTTCGACGACATCATGTTGACCGACGAGCTCATCGGGCCCGACCAGCTTAAGTACCTGAAGGAAGGGATGGAGTGTGAGGGACTGGTCCATAATGACCGGGTGATCACGGTCGAGCTGCCTTCCTTTGTCGAGCTGACCGTCACCCGCACGGCCCCGGGCATCCGGGGCGACACCGCCACCGGCGGGACCAAGCCGGCCACGCTGGAAACAGGGGCCACGGTCCAGGTTCCGCTTTTTATCGAGGAGGGCCAGGTGATCCGGGTCGACCGCCGCGAAGACAAGTACCTGACCCGCGTATGAGTCCCCAGGAAATGCAGGAGCTGGCCGAGCTGCTGCAGAACGTTCCCGGCATTCATGCCATCGATCTGAAGGACGTCAAGCGGCTGGCTCAACTGCTGCGAGAGACGCCGGAGATCGGGTCCATCGAAGTAAAAGGCTGGTTCGGCACTGGAGTCGTCATCACCCGAACGGCTGCCGCACCCGTGGCGACACCGGTACCAGTTGGGGTGCCGGCGGCCGCGCCCCCTCCACCGGCCACGGCCTCCCATGGCGAGGAAACCACGGCCAGGGCGCCCGCCGCTCCCCACCTGAAGGAGATCCGCTCGCCCATGGTGGGCACTTTCTACAAGGCGCCAGAACCGGGAGCGGAGCCGTACATCAAGGTTGGCAACCGAGTCACACCGGGGCAGACCGTCTGCATCATCGAAGCCATGAAAATCATGAACGAGATCGAGGCAGAGGTGGCGGGAACCGTTCGGGAGATTTCGGTGGAGGACGGTCAGCCGGTGGAATTCGGCCAGGTGCTCTTCCGGGTGGATCCCAATGCCTGAGCCGAAGGCAGCGGCCCCGCCGCAGTCTACCTTCAACTTCAAGCAGGCGATCTCCCAGATGGTGCAGCGGAACGCATCCGATCTGCTCCTCAAGGTGGGACGTCCACCGACCATCCGGCTCAATGGCGATCTTCAGGGTCTGGAGATGCCTCCACTCAAGCCCGAGGATCTTAAGCTGCTCGCCGAGCAGATCATGACGCCTCGCCAGGTGAAGGACTTCGCCGAAAAGAAAGAAGCCGATTTTGCCATCGGGGTGCCCGGCGTGGGCCGGTTTCGCACCAACATCTACCAGCAGCGTGGCACTCTGGCCTTTGCCTTCCGGGCTATTCCATACGAGGTGAAGGCCGTACGGGAGCTCAACCTTCCGGCCATTCTGGAGGAGATATCGCTGCGGCCTCGGGGACTGGTGCTGGTGACCGGCGTGACCGGCTCGGGGAAGTCCACCGCCCTGGCGTCGATGATCAACCACATCAATCAGAACCGCCGGGTCAACGTAATCACCATCGAGGATCCGATCGAATTCCTGCACCGCGATGTCATGTCGAATATCTCCCAGCGTGAGGTAGGGAACGACACGATCTCGTTTGCCACTGCCTTGCGGCATGTGCTGCGGCAGGACCCCGACGTCATCCTGGTGGGCGAAATCCGCGACGTGGAGACACTCGATACCGCGATGAAGGCGGCCGATACCGGCCATCTGGTGTTCTCGACGCTCCACACCACCGACGCCACCCAGACCATCAACCGGATCCTCTCCTTCTATCCGCCGCACCAGCACCAGGAAGTCCGGATGCTGCTGTCCACCGCCCTACAGGCCGTGGTGAGCCTCCGGCTGGTGCCCCGAGCGGACGGGCGAGGTCGAATTCCCGCGGCGGAGGTGCTCATCAATACCGCTGCGGTAGCGGACAACATCCGGGACATCGAAAAGGCACTTCATATCCCGGACCTCATCGCCCAGGGCGCCGTATCTTACGGCATGCAGACCTTCGATCAGTCACTGATGAAGTGGTACAAGGATGGGCTGATCTCGTACGAGAGCGCGTTATTCTATTCCACCAATCCCAATGAGTTCGCGCTCCGCGTCTCCGGGGTGGACTCGGCGTCCGACCGCAAATTCACCGAGATCACCGGCGACTCGACGAAGCCGCAGTCCCTGGATCTGACACCCTAGATGTTCAAGAAGGTACTCATCGCCAACCGCGGGGAGATCGCCCTGCGGGTCATTCGTGCGTGCCGCGAGCTTGACCTCGAAACGGTGGCCGTCTACAGCGAGGCCGACCGCGAGTCGTTACACGTGCGGTTTGCCGATGACGACGTCTGCATCGGACCGCCGCCCAGCCGCAACTCCTATCTCAGGATTCCCAACCTGATCGCCGCGGCGGAGATCACCGGAGCTGACGCGATCCATCCGGGCTACGGTTTCCTGGCGGAGAACGCCGAGTTCGCCGACACCTGCAAGGCGTCGAACATCACCTTCATCGGTCCGACCGGCGACCAGATCCGGCAGATGGGCGACAAGGCCACCGCCCGTCGGCTGGCGGTCGAAGCGGGAGTGCCGACGGTCCCGGGCTCACCGGGCACCATCGAGGAAGCTGAGATGGCGCTCACCTTCGCCAACGAGATCGGATTTCCGGTGATCATCAAAGCGACGGCGGGTGGAGGCGGCAAAGGGATGCGGATCGCCCACGACCCTGACCAGTTCACCCAGCTGTTCGGGCTGGCCCAGAACGAAGCCCTGGCCGCCTTCGGCAACGGGGCGGTGTACGTCGAGAAGTACCTCGAGCACCCGAGGCACGTCGAAATCCAGGTCATGGGTGACACCTTCGGCAAGGTGGTGCACATGGGCGAGCGGGATTGCTCGGTGCAGCGCCGGCACCAGAAGCTGATCGAGGAAAGCCCGAGCCCCGCGCTGAACGACGAGCTGCGGGCCCGGATGGGCAAGGCGGCGGTGGCTCTGGCCTCCAATATCGGGTACGTCGGGGCGGGCACCATCGAGTTCCTGCTCGATCCGGAGGGCAACTTCTACTTCATGGAGATGAACACCCGGATCCAGGTGGAGCATCCGGTCACCGAGATGGTGACCAGCTTCGATGTGGTGAAGGAGCAGATCCGGGTGGCGGCGGGCGAGCCGGTCAGCTTTCAAGGGGACGGGCGCCGGCTGCGGGGACACGCCATCGAATGCCGGATCAACGCGGAAGACCCGTACCGGAACTTCCAGCCCTCACCCGGCCTGATTACCGCCTATCACCCGCCGGGCGGTCCCGGCGTACGGCTGGATACCCACGTTTACGCCGGATACAGGGTACCGCCCTATTATGACTCATTGCTGGCCAAAGTCATTGTGCATGGGAACAACCGGGACGAGGCTTTGAAGCGCATGGGACAAGCCCTCGACAGCTTCATCCTGGAAGGGATCACCACCACCATTCCCTTTCTGGCCCGGGTCATCCGCCATCCCGACTTCGTTGCCGGCAACGTGGATACCAGATTTCTGGAGCGGGAGTCTCACCTGTTGCGGCCGGAAGCATGAGAATCGACGCCGTCTTCACCCCGGCGGGCCTGAACCCAGGTGAGGTTCAGGGGCGGACGGTGTTCGTCATCGATATCTTGCGCGCCACTACGACTATGTGTGCCGCGCTGAGACACGGCGCCCGAGCCATCATCCCCGTCGCCTCGACCGAGGAGGCACTGCGCCTGGCGCAGACCATCGGAAGCACCGACGTGCTGCTGGCCGGCGAAAAGGACTGCATGAGAATCCCCGGCTTTCAGCTGGGCAACAGTCCCCTGGAAATGACCGAGGCAGCGGTTGGAGGCAAGACGATCGTCGTGACCACCAGCAACGGCACCAAAGCCCTGCTGGCTTGTCAGGGCGCGAGCTCGGTCTACCCGGCTGCTGCAGTGAACCTGTCGCTGGCGGCGGAGAAGGCGCGGGAGGCTCTCCGGACCGAAGGTCACATCCTGATCGTCTGCGCTGGCCGCCAGGGGGCCTTTTCCCTGGACGATGCCTACTGTGCCGGCCGGCTGGTCGCCGCAATTCTGGGCGACCGCAAGCCTCGGCGGGGACTCAACGACTCGGCGCTCGCGAGTCTGGATCTGGTTCGCCGCTATGGGGACCACTGGGAGCGTCCATTGGCCCGGAGTCAGGCCGGACGCGAGCTGATCAAGCAGGGTTTCCGGGAGGACCTGCGGGAGGCCGGACGGCTCGACGCCTACCCGGTGCTGCCTTACTTCCATGAGCGGCGGGTGACACTGGAGGGAACGAGAGAGCGCGGAAGCGTCCCGCCATCCAGCGTGCCGTCGCTCCCGCATACCGGGTCACACGCATGAGCACCGATTCTCGGCGGCGACTCGGGGCAGTCACCGCCCTGGTGCTGGGCCTGTTCGTCGGCCTGACTCTTCTCCCCATTCAGGTCACCGGCCCCGTAGGCCGCTCCATCGGTCACGGACTCTGGCAGTTCCTCGGCGCCGGTGCGCTGGGCATACCCCTCCTGGGCGTGGGCCTGGCCCTTGCTGGATTCGACCGGCTGGGCAACCTGGACATGAAGCGGTCGGCGATCCTCATCGTTGGTCTGAGCCTCCTGCTCCCCTACCTCCTCGGCGTGCTGGCTCATGTCGGGCGGGCGGACCTGGATATCGACGTGGGCCAACGTGGGATGGCTGCGCGGCTGGTGGGCGTAGTACCGGGGTTCTTTGCGGAGGCGATATCCAACAAGGTGGGAGTAGCGGGCGCCGTCCTGCTGGGCTTCCTCGCCTTGAGCGCTCTGACACTCGCCACCTTCGCCTGGCATCCACTGGCGAGACTGGAGAGAAGTGGGGCGGGTACCCTTTGGGCGGGTGGAAAACGGGGAAGCGGGCCAGCGAAGCCGCGCCGGACGATTGGAGAGGCCTTCGACAAGCTCCGAGAGGGCAAAGCGGAGCCAGACAAGAAACCGGGGGCGGAGCAGGCCCCGCCCGGTCTGCTGGTCCGGACGTCGTCCGAGAGCCGGGGCCGTAAGGGAAAGAAGAGCAAGCGGGTCCTCGAGGCGCTCATCGGCAAGCCGGAGGTGGAAGATGAGCCGGATCTGCCTCCGATGGATCTGCTGACGGCACCCGCCAATCAGGACATCGATGCGGGCGAGGCCCAACTCGACCAGTTAGGTGAATCGCTGATCGACACCCTGCGCACCTTCAAGGTGGAGGGACGCCCAGGGCACCGGACTACCGGCCCGGTCGTCACCCAGTTCGAGGTGGTGCCCGCGCCGGGTGTGAAGGTGGGACGGATCGGTGCTTTGGCCGATGACCTGGCCATTGCGATGCGAGTGCCTTCGGTCCGGGTGGCGCCGATTCCAGGGAAGGGAGCCGTCGGAGTCGAGATCCCCAATCCGGTGGCGCGCATCGTTACCCTGCGCGAGCTGTTCAATTCGGAGGAGTGGGAGGAACGAAAGGCAGTGCTGCCCATCGCGCTGGGGCACGATCTCGAGGGCAAGCCGGTAATCGCCGATCTCACCAAGATGCCGCATCTCCTCATCGCCGGCGCGACTGGAACTGGAAAGTCGGTGACCATCAACACGATCATTACCAGTCTGATTTACCGGTACACTCACAAGCAGCTGCGTTTTCTGATGATCGATCCGAAGATGGTCGAGCTGTCCATGTACAACGCCCTCCCTCATCTTCGGCACAAAGTGGTCACCAACAACCACGACGCGGCGACGGTGCTGAAGTGGGCGGTGTTCGAGATGCAGCGCCGGTACGAGCTGCTGCAGGCCAATGGGGCCCGCAACATCGCCGACTTCAACCGCAAAGTGGCGGACGGGAAACCGCTGCGACACCCGCCCCGGCCCAAACCGACCATTGCAAGCGTCAGTGCCGAGGCTCCCGATACCCCGCCGGAGCCGCCGGTCGACGAGACCTACCGCGATGGTGTGCTTCCCTTCATCGTGATGATCATCGATGAGCTGGCCGATCTCATGATGACGGTGCAGGGTGAGGTGGAGACGCCGCTCGCGATCCTGGCTCAGAAGGCCCGCGCCATCGGGATCCACCTGATCCTCGCCACCCAGCGGCCGTCGGTGAATGTCATTACCGGCCTTATCAAGGCGAACTTCCCCAGCCGGATCGCATTCCGGGTGGCGTCCAAGGTCGACAGCCGGACGATTCTGGATCAGAACGGGGCAGAGGCGCTGCTGGGGAACGGAGACATGCTGTTTCTCCCCCCGGGAAAGAGTGAACCGATGCGGCTGCAAGGCGCCTACATCGGGACCGACGAGTCGGAGCGGATCATGGAGTGGTACGTGGCCCGGCGCGAGGCTCGGCGCGCCGCGCACGAGGCGGCCGAGGCGCAGGAGGCGGACATTCTTGAGCTGGTCCGGGCGCAGGAAGGGGAGAGCGAGGCTGCCGCGGATCCGGAGAGCGGGGAGCGCGATGCGCTCTTCCGCGAGGCTGCCGAGGCCTGCATCCAGAATCAGGGCGGCTCCACCTCACTGCTCCAGCGCCGCTTGCGGATCGGCTATGGCCGGGCCGCCCGGATCATCGATCAGCTCCACTACGCCGGAATTCTGGGTCCGCCGGACGGCAGCAAGCCCCGCGACGTCCTCGTCGGCTTTGATCAGCTGGATGAGTACTGCGGGTAAATGGGTAAGCCGGTAAGCAGATCCGACAGTGTTGGCCTCTATATGGATTGATCCGCATCCCTGGCAGAGACATTCTGCAGTCTGCGCTCGGCTCGTAGTCCATAGTACCCAAGAATCACTCCGAAGCTCACCATCAGGCCTCCCCAAACCGAGTTCAGACGACCGGCAGGGTCGGCCAGGCCTTCGCCGAACATCCCGTATCCCAGCAGCAGCAGTCCAACAGCCACAAAAAGGCCGCTGATCGGGAGCCGCACATCCAGTGGCATCGCTGGTTCCTCAGTAGAGTGGGCTTACCAGAAGATTAGGTTCAGCAGCACAGTGGCACTCAGGACCACGACGGCCAGCACGGCGGGCCGGGCATACCATGAAAGCAACGCGTCGCCACCGCCGGCTCGAGGTGTCAGGGAATAGACCAGTCCTCGCAGCTCCTCAGGGGGACGGGGCCGGGTGACGAGACTCACCAGTACCGTCACCACGGCGCAGGTCGTGAACGCGGTGATGGCAGTCCAGAAGGTCTGGGCCAGCTCGCTGGGATAGGTGTGGAGGAGGCCGAAATATCCGCCCTTCACGCCCGGCACCGCCCCGCGGGGCAACGTCAGTCCGTGGTGCATGGCTGCCGCCAGCGTCCCCGACACCAGCCCCACGAAGGCACCGTGACCTGTACTCCTCCGCCAGAACATCCCCAGTGCAAAGGTGGCGAACAGCGGCGCGTTCACGAAGGCGAAGACCAGCTGAAGCACGTCCATGATGTTGTTGAAGGAGCGCGCCACGTAGGCTGCGGCGATTGACAAGAGCACGCCGCCGACGGTAGCGGCCCGCCCCACCCACAAATAGTGGGCGTCGGACGCGCGGGGCCGGAGATAGCTCTGGTAAATGTCATAGGTCCACACGGTATTGAACGCGGTGACGTTGCCGGCCATCCCGGACATGAACGAGGCCAGGAGAGCCGTGAGACCCAGGCCGAGGAGTCCGTTGGGGAAGTAGTGCAGGAGCATGGACGGTGTGGCCAGGTCGTAATCCAGCACCGGGCGGCCCTGGGCGTCGATGATCGGTTGGAGCGCCGCGTCCAGTTTCGGTGGAATCAGGGATTCTCCTCCGGCGGCGGTCAGCGCGAAGGCAATCATGCCGGGCAGGATCACGAGGGCGGGAAAGAGCATCTTCGGCACCGCCGCAATCAGTGGTGTCCGGCGGGCGGCGGTGGGCGAGTCCGCGGCCATGGCGCGCTGGACTACCAGGAAATCGGTGCACCAGTAGCCGAACGATAGGACAAAGCCGAGCCCCATCACCAGGCCCACCCATTCGACGCCGACCGGATTCTGCGAGGCGTCGCCCAGATGGCGCCACGCCTGGGTGTACGCTCCTTCGGGCAGGCCCCGAGTGGTGGCGGCCTGCGCCAGTCGGGCCGACAGACCATCCCAGCCGCCGACATCCTGCAGTCCCAACATCACCAGCGGAAGGAGGCCCGCTACGATGAGACAGAACTGCAGCACTTCGTTGTAGATGGCGCTGGTGAGACCACCCAGGGTGGTGTAGGCCAGGACCACGCCGGCCGCAGCCAGCATGCTGAGGTCCATGTCCCAGCCGAGCAGGAGATTAAACAGCTTGCCCATGGCGTACATCGACACGCCGGAGGAGAAGACGGTCATGACGGCGAAGGACATGGCATTGAACGCCCGGGTCTTCTCGTCGAACCGCAGACGGAGGTATTCCGGGACACTGCGGGCCCGCGAGCCATAGTAGAACGGCATCATGAACAGGGCGACAAAGACCATTGCCGGGATCGCGCCGACCCAGTAGAAGTGGGCTGTGGCGATTCCATATTTGGCCCCTGAGGCGCCCATCCCGATCACTTCCTGGGCCCCGAGATTGGCCGACACAAACGCCAGCCCCGCGACCCAGGCCGGCGTGCGGCGGCCCGCCTCGAAGAAGTCCTTGCTCGTCCGTACCGAGCGTCGCACCAGCCAGCCGACCCCCAGCACGAACAGGAAGTAGACCGCAATGATCGCATAGTCGACGCCCGCGAGACCGGCGGATCTCACCGGATCCTCCGGTACAACAGGGCCCGCCGATGCAGGGCAGCGCTCACGAGGAGTATCCCCGGCCTTGAAGGTGAACGATGACGTGACTGCAGCGAATGGGACGGACGAATGACGCCGATGGTTCAGGCCCGGGCAGGCACGGCTGGTAGGCGTCCGCCAAAATATAAGGTGCGCCGGCGCTCCAGCAGGGCCTCGTCAGTCCGAACAGCTGCAGATTTCGGGTCCACATCCCCTGGAAATGGTGTCGGCATCCCGGAGCCGAATTGCTACTCTGTGCCATGACTCTTACCCGCGAGTTTATCCCCACCAGTAGGTGGGAAGACCTGCGGCAACTGCGGGGGCTATGGGGTGAGCGGACCGCCCTAGCCTACCTGGTTTCCTGTGGCTGGGATGTCGAGGCGCACCGGTTCAAGCTCGGCCGGCACGATGTGGATCTCGTAGTCCGGCGGGGAGACCTGGTAGCCTTTGTGGAGGTGAAGACCAGAAAATTTCTGACCCAGGGCTCAGGGGTGGAGGCGGTCGGGGCGCGCAAGCAGTCCACCATAGCCAAGGTGGCCTCCCTCTGGCGGCTGCGGTACGGCCGGCCCAAGGACAAGTACCGCTTCGATGTGGTTTCGGTTCGGGACCTGGGTTCGGGCCAGTGTACGGTAGAGCACGTGGAGGATGCGTGGAGGTTGGGGCGAGGGTGGTTCTAGCTATTGCTTCGGCCTTCTTTCGGTATTAGGTTGGAGGCCGCTACCAAGTGTAGCAAATCCGGTCACTTTTTCACCGAGGACAAATCATGGCTGCTGCTTCTGACGACCACCGGCTCGATGCCGACCGCCGTAAGGCGCTCGGGTTGGCCATCTCCCAGATCGAGAAGCAGCTCGGCAAGGGAGCCATCATGCGGATGGGGGCCGACACACCCCGGGTCAAGGTCTCCGCCATTCCCACCGGGGCCATCAATCTGGATGCGGCCACCGGCGTCGGCGGTATTCCTCGGGGCCGGATCACCGAGATCTATGGCCCTGAGTCCTCGGGCAAGACCACCCTCACCCTCCACCTCGCCGCCAACGTGCAGAAGATGGGTGGAGTGGCTGCGTATGTGGATGCGGAGCATGCGCTGGACATCGAGTACGCCAAGAAGCTGGGCGTCGACATCGAAAATCTCCTCGTGTCCCAGCCGGACACCGGCGAGCAGGCACTTGAAATCGTCGAGATCCTGGTCCGCTCCGGGGCGGTCGACCTGGTCGTCATCGACTCGGTCGCGGCACTGGTTCCCAAGGCCGAGATCGAAGGCGAAATGGGCGATAGCCATGTCGGGCTCCAGGCTCGGCTCATGAGCCAGGCGCTCCGAAAGCTGGCCGGCGCCATCAACCGCTCCAACTGCGCGGTGGTATTCATCAATCAGCTCCGCGAGAAGATCGGCGTCATGTTCGGCAATCCCGAAACCACCACTGGTGGCAAGGCGCTGAAGTTCTACGCCTCCCTCCGGCTCGACATCCGTCGGATCGGGCCGGTCAAGGAACGGGAGACGGTTATCGGCAACCACGTGCGGGTCAAGGTGGTCAAGAACAAGGTGGCGCCGCCGTTCCGGCAGGCCGAATTCGATGTGATGTTCGACGAGGGGATCAGTCATACCTCTCTGCTGGTCGATCTGGCGTCTGAGGCCGGCATCATTCAGAAGTCGGGTGCCTGGTACTCCTATGGCGACCAGCGCATCGGCCAGGGCCGGGAGAATGCCAAGCTCTTCCTCCGGGACAATCCGGTGCTGCTGACCGAGGTGGAGGGAAAGGTCAAGGAGCTGCTCGGGATGCGCGCTCCCGTCGCGGTGGGGGCCGGCGCCGACGACACCGATCTGTAATTCGGTGGCCGCCGCCCCGCGCATCACGGCGCTCGATCCCGACCCTCGCCGACCGGAGGCAGTTCGGTTGGAGGTCGACGGGATGCGCTTCGGCGCCATCCCGAGAGAGCTGGCCGCTCGCGAGGGTCTCGCCGTTGGCCGGGAGCTCGATCCCGACCTCCAGGACCGGCTGAGTACCGCAGCCGACATCGAGGCCGCCTTCCGCACCGTGCTCCGATCCCTCGAGGTCCGCGCCTATGCCCGCAGCGATCTCGGCCGGCGGCTGCAACGAAAGGGACATCGCCGGTCCGCGGTCGAGGCGGCGCTCACCCGGGCCGCCGATCTGGGCCTTCTCGACGATGCTGCTTTTGCCCGGGGTTATGTCGAGACCCGCGCCAGCCGGGGCCGTGGCCCTTCCCGACTTTCCCGGGATCTTCTGGCCATGGGGGTCGAGCGCTCCGTGATCGACCGGGCGCTGGCGGCGCACTGGCCCGAGGGGAGTGATCGGGCGACCGTGCCCCTCGCGCTGGCCCAGAAACGGGCGGCCCAGCTTGGCACTCTGCCTCGCAATACCAAGCGCCGTCGGCTGCTCGCGTTCCTGGCTCGGCGCGGCTTCACTGGAAGGGAGGTTCTGGACCTGGTGGACCGCGTCGTGTAGCTCCCGCTGGCGACTGGCAGCTGGCCCTCACGGCTCGCGACTGATTCCCACCCCTCCTATATTTTCCAGATGGACTCCCGCACAATCCGGCGTCGGTTTCTCGACTACTTCGTTTCCAAGGGGCACCGTGAGGTGCCTTCTTCGTCATTGGTGCCCGCCGACGACCCCACCCTCCTCTTTACCAATGCCGGCATGGTCCAGTTCAAGGGGGTGTTTCTGGGCCAGGAGCAGCGGGATTATGTCCGCGCCACCACCTGCCAGAAGTGCGTTCGCGCCGGCGGCAAGCATAACGATTTGGAGCAGGTAGGACACACCCAGCGGCACCACACCTTCTTCGAGATGCTGGGGAACTTCTCCTTCGGTGACTACTTCAAGCGGGAGGCAATCGCCTTCGCCTGGGAGTTCGTAACCAGTCCGTCGTATCTCGGCATTGCCCCCGAAAGGCTCCGGGTCAGCGTTCACTATGAGGATAAGGAGGCTCGCGCCCTCTGGCGGGAAGTGACCGGGATCCCGGACCACCGGATCTACGGCCTGGGAGACAAGGACAATTTCTGGCAGATGGGCGAGACCGGGCCCTGCGGGCCGTGCAGCGAGATCTTTGTGGATCTGGCCGACCGACCGACTGACGAGGTGATTCCGCAAGAAGAGTTCGAGCGTCTCGCCGAGGAGGGCCGGTTTCTCGAGATCTGGAACCTGGTCTTCATGCAGTACGACCGCTCCGCCGATGGGACGCTCACCCCGCTGCCCAAGCCCTCGGTCGATACCGGAGCCGGGCTGGAGCGCATCGCGGCTGTGATGCAGGGCGAGGACGACAACTTCCATACCGACATCTTCCTCCCGCTGATTGAGCGGGTGGGAGAGCTGGTGGGCCAGCCTTATGACCGGACCTCCGAGGAGCGGGTGTCCTATCGCGTCCTCGCAGACCACGCCCGGGCAGTGAGCTTTCTGCTAGCCGATGGAGTCTACCCCAGCAATGAGGGCCGGGGTTACGTGTTGCGCCGGATTCTCCGCCGTGCGGTGCGCCATGCCTGGTTGCTGGGTCGCCGGGAGCCGACCCTGGCTCAACTAACGCCCATCGTGGTTCACGAAATGGGCGACGTGTACCCGGAGCTGGTCGCCAAGCGCGACTTCATTCATGACGTCACCGAGACTGAGGAGCAGCGCTTCCTGGAGACCATTGAGGGTGGCCTCAAGCGGCTGGAAGAAATCTTCAGCACCGGTAGCAGGACCATCTCCGGTGCCGATGCGTTCAAGCTGTATGACACCTTCGGCTTCCCCATCGACCTAACGCAGATCATCGCGGGCGAACGGAAAGTGGACGTCGATTTGACCGGTTTCGAGGGCGCGCTGGAACAGCAAAGGAAGCGCTCCCGGGACGCGCGGGTTACTCCCGGAGCTGGGCTGACCAGGGTCGAGGGCAAGGGGCCGGCCGTCCACGTCCGGAAGCCCGGTAAGTGGCGCCCGCTCAAGCGGGGCAAGCAGAAATTCGTCGGATATCAGCGAACCGAGGCCGACACCGACGTCCTTGCTTTCCGCCAGGAAGGACCTCAGGTCGAGCTGGTCCTGCGGGAAAACCCCTTCTACGTGGAGTCAGGTGGGCAGGTGAGCGATACCGGCAGACTGGCCGGAGAGGGTTGGGACCTGGCCATCGATACCGTTCGCAAGGATGAGAGGGGCACTGTAGTGGGGGGAAGCTTCTCCCAGGAGTTCGAGCCAACCTCGCTGCACGCCGCCGTGGATGCGCCCCGGCGTCAGAACATCGAGCGCAACCACAGCGCCACCCACCTGGTTCACTACGTGCTGCGGAAGCGGCTCGGCGGCCACGTCCGCCAGCAGGGCTCGCTGGTCGAGCCCGAGCGGCTGCGTTTCGACTTCTCCCACCACGGCCCGATTGACCCTGCAGCGCTGAGCGCCATTGAATCCGAGGTGAATGAGCTCCTGCTCGCCAACGAGCCGGTGACTACCCGGGAGATGCCCTTGGCCGACGCACGAGCGCTCGGTGCCATGGCCTTCTTCGCCGAGAAGTATGGCGACGTGGTTCGGGTGGTCCAGATGGGCCCGTCGATCGAGCTCTGCGGCGGTACCCACGTTCGCACTACGGGTCAGATCGGCACTTTCCGCTTCTCCGGTCAGTCAGGCGTCGCGGCGGGAGTACGCCGGATCGAGGCGGTAACCGGGTCCGGCGCGCTCCGGGCAGTGCGAGAGCTGGAGCAGCGACTGTCGACCATTGCCGAAACGCTCAAGGCCCAGCCGGAGCACGTACTCCGCCGGGTGGAGCAGCTACTGGAGGAGCGGCAGCGGCTCGAGGCCCGCCTGGCGGAGGCGCTCCGGAGCGGCGGCGGTGCGGCTCCGCAGGGAAGCGTTTTGCGGGTCGGAGACATCGAGCTCACGGTGGCCGAAACCTCGTCCGAGGATCGGGCGGAGTTGGGACGTATCGCCGACGCGTTCCGGGAGGGGAGAAGGAATGCAGTCCTCGTGCTGTTTAGCTCGGCAGGTCGCGGGTCGATCCACGTCACCCTTACCGACGATCTGGTGAGTGCCGGCCGGAAAGCCGGGGATCTGGTCAACCGGATTGCAGCGCTGAGTGGTGGCCGGGGCGGCGGCCGACCGCACTTTGCGTCGGCTGGTGCGGGAGACCCGGGACGGCTGCCGGCCGCGCGAGCGGCAACCCCGGAGCTGGTGGCGACCTGGCTCGCCGATGGCCAGGTGGCCGAAGCGCGCGGCGCCTGAGCGTGATCGACGCCTGGCTGGACCGGCACACCAGTCAGGCCCCAACCGCGCTGCGGTCCCGAGTGCGACACTACGCCAG
>Ga0075421_100005945_pt1 | contig 14816 bp, 16 predicted proteins | sample SoiMetdeltSBSDD5_FD_75292 | JGI IMG/M metagenome (GOLD analysis project Ga0075421, IMG submission 75292) | Bulk soil microbial communities from a Populus tree surrounding site in Tennessee, USA - Soil MetaG P. deltoides SBSDD5 | ecosystem: Environmental > Terrestrial > Soil > Tree plantation...
CAGGCTCGCCTCGCCCGTCGCACGGGCTGCGGCTCGCACGCTGAGCGCCATTCCAGGCTCGCCTCGCCCGTCGCACGGGCTGCGGCTCGCACGCTGAGCGCCATTCCAGGCTCGCCTCGCCCGTCGCACGGGCTGCGGCTCGCACTACCACTCCAATCGGCTTTCGACGGCGAGGCCGGCGCGGCGCCGGACCCAGCCGTGGACGCGCGCGATGCCGTAGAGGATCCGCAGCGCGGCACGCACCCGCCACGGCGACGTCACCCAGTTGCCGCCCGACAGGACGTTGAGGACGGCTTCGTACATCCCCAAGACGTTTCGCGGATGCATGAACAGGTCAAGAAACGAGGGCTCGTAGTACTTGTGGATGAACTTGAACAGCGGGTCCAGGCCCGCGCGCACGTGCCGCGCGTAGGGCGTGAAGCGCCGCGCCGAGAAGTCGCCGGCGCGAGACGCCTCGAGGATGGCGGCGGCCGCGAGCTGCCCGGTGCGCAGGGCGATGTAGACGCCGCCGGAGAAGATCGGGTCGACGAACGCGACGGCATCGCCGACTGCGACGAAACGATCGCCGACGATCGGCGCGTTCTCGTACGCGAAGTTGGCCTGGCGGTAGACGGGCGTGATGCGCTCGGCGCCCGCGAGGTTCTCGGACACGCCGCGTGAGCGCGCAATCATCGAGTCGAGCAGGCCGTCCAGCTCGCCCGTCCACGCCTTCACGGTCCGGGCATGGCAGACGGCGCCGACGCTCGTGACGTCGCCCGCGAGCGGGATCCACCAGAACCATCCGTCGCGGAAGATGTGCACACGGATGTTGCCTTCCTCCAGACCCGACTGCCGCGCGGCGCCCTTGAAGTGCGCGAACAGCGCCACCTTGCCCAGGTTCGGAATGCGACGGCGCTGGCCGTAGCGGCTCGCCATCAGCGCCTCGCGCCCGGTCGCGTCGACCAGGACCGACGCCCGCACGCGCAGCGCCCCGGTGTCGCCGCGCGCGGTGACGGTCACCCCGTCGCGATCGAACTCCGTCCCCTCCACCGCCATCGGCTGGTACACGGTCACGCCACGCTTCTTCGCGTGCTCGAGGAGCACCGTGTCGAACTCCGCGCGGGGCACCTGGTAGGAGTAATTCGGCCACGGCTGGCCCGGCAGAAAATAGAACGTCTGGATCGCGCCGTTCTCCTCGTCGTGGAATTCGGCGCCGTACTTGAGCTGGAAGCCGCGCTCCTCGATGGCGGCCTTGGCACCGAGCTGCTCGAGCAGCAGCATCGTCGCCGGCATCAGCGACTCGCCGACGTGGAAGCGCGGAAAGCGCTCGCGCTCGAACAGCGCCACACGCAGGCCGCCGTCGGCCAGGAACGTGGCGCTGCTGGAGCCGCCGGGACCGCCGCCGACCACGACGACGTCGAACGTCTCGGTCACGGTCGCGTCCAAACCGTCGTCGGCGTCATGCGCGCCGTGCCCGGCTCGCCGTCCAGCCGCGCTTGCGCGTACAGCGTCGCGACGAGCGCGCTCACCGGCGCCAGCCGCACGCCCGTCAGGGCCGCCAGCGCCAGCGCCGGCAGCACCAGCGGCAGCGCGAGCACCGCCGTCGTGGCCGTGGCGGCGCGGCGGCCTCGTGGATGACGCCACCACCCCGCCACCCGCCCGCCGGCGCGGCGTACGGCCATCACACCCATCATCGGCCCCCAGGCGGCTCCGCCGCTGTACGGCACGGCGCCTTCCAGCATTGCCGCGTGGCGCTCGCGCGTGCGGCTCGCGCTGGCCAGCGCCGCGAGCTCACCGGCGGCCGCCGACGCATCACGCGCGGCGCGAGCGAGCGCGCGCCGGCCGAGATACGCACCGATCGCGACGCCATCGACGACGGGCCGGAATCGGCTGCGAGCGGCGACGCGCGGCAGCGAGCGCACCGGCACCTCGCGCACCGTGAAGCCGCGTGCGGCGGCGGCGAGCAGGACTTCGGTCTCGAACACGAAGCCGCCGTGCCGCGCGGGAACCTCGTCGAAGATCGCCACCGGGTACACGCGGAAGCCGGATTGCGTGTCGGCCAGCCGCAGCCCGCTGGCCCACCTCACGAAGAACCCCGCGACGACGACCGCCTCGGCGCGGCCCGCGGGCAGCGCACGGTTGCCACGCGCGCGCGCGCCGATCACGAGCGTGCGCGGGGCGGCGGACCGCAACAACGCGGGAATGTCGTCCGGATCGTGCTGCCCGTCGGCGTCGAGGCTGATGACGTGCGTCGCGCCGCGCGCCCGGGCGGCGGCGGCGCCGGTCTGCAGCGCCTGAGCCTTGCCGAGCCGTCGCGGGTGACGATGCACCTGCGCGCCGGCGGCCGCCGCCGCGTGCGCGGTGCCGTCGGTCGATCCATCGTCCACGACGATGACCGGCGCGTGTGTGCGCGCGCGGCCCACGACATCGCCGACGGTGGTGGCTTCGTCGTGCGCGGGGACGACGACGAACGGCGTCACGCGGCGTCCACCACCAGCGCGACGTGAGCGCCGCCGCGTGCGAGGCCATGCACGAGACCGCGTCGGGGCGGCACGCGCTCGAGGCGCGTCGTGCCGTTGACGATGGGAAGCAACCCCGAGCGAGCCGTCCACGCGGCGGCGGCGACACGCAGGGCGCCGAGGCCCGCGTGGCGCGCGAGCAGGCGGCCGAGCGACGACACGGGCGCGCGAGTCCCGAGCGCGGCGCCCAGCACGTCGGCTTCCCAACGATCGCGCGGCTCGTCACCGCTGGCAGAGGCGTATACCCAGCTCACGTCCGCCGGCCGGGCACCGGCCGCGCGCAAGGCGGCATCGATCGCGCGCGAACGGCGCATCCGCCCGACGCCCCAGGGCCGCGCGGGCAACGCGCGCCACGCGGCTGCGCTCACCTCGCCGAGAACCGTGGCGCCGCGCGCGCGCGCCGCCTCGCGGGACTCGAGGACGACGAAGGCCGCGCCGTCGCCGCGGCGCTCGCCGCCGAGACCCAGATGCGCGAGCTCGCGCTCGACCACCGAATCGAGCTCGTCCACGCCGCCGGCCAGCACGGCGGGCACCCGGCCACTGGCCACCGCCGCCGCGCCGCGCGCGACCGCCAGCTCCCCCGCCACCGTCGGCGCGTTGAGGGTCAGCGCCATCTCGCGTGCGCCCACGGCGATGGCGGTCGTCGCGACCATCGTGTTCATCACCGTGTTGGGAAAGAGCAGCGCGGACAGGCCGGCCGGGCCGCGCGCGAGAAAGCCGTCGGCGAAGTCGTGCGTGGACGCCAGGTCGCCGAACTCGGTGCCGATGACGAGGCCGAGGCCCGCCGCCGGATCGAGGCGCGACTCGCGCAGCGCGAGCCGCGCCGCCGCGATCGTGAGCTGGCAGACGCGTGAGAGGCGACGCGCCTCGGTCGGATCGATCAACGTCGCGACGGCGCCGGGGCTGAGCGCCGGGCCCGAGGGTGGCGACGGCGCACCCAGGAATGCACCGAGCGCGGCGGAGTCGCCGATGACGGCGGCGGTCACGACGCCGACGCCGGTGATCGCGACGTCCGCCCGCGGCGTCACGCCACCCCGCGTCGGAACAGCAGCGTGACGTTCTGGCCGCCGAAGCCGAACGAGTTGGAGATCGCGCACGTCAGTGCGGCGGGCCGCGAGGCGTGAGGGACACAGTCGAACGGCACGTCGGGATCCGGCGTCGTCAGGCTCGCCGTGGGCGGCACGACACCGTGCTCGAGGGCCAGGACGGTGGCGATCGCCTCGAGGCTGCCGGCCGCGGCCATCGTGTGGCCGATCATCGACTTGCTCGACGAGACGAGCAGACCGCCCTCGCCGAAGACCCGCGCCAGCGCGCGCGCCTCGATGCGATCGTTCTGCGGCGTGCCCGTGCCGTGGGCGTTGGCGTACTGCACCTCGTGTGGCGCTGCGCCGGCATGGCCGAGCGCCGCGCGCATCGCGCGCACCATGCCATCGCCGTCGGGATCCGGCGCCGTCACGTGATAGGCGTCGGTCGTCGTGCCGTAGCCCGCGAGCGTCGCGTAGACGCGGGCGTGGCGCCCGCGCGCGTGCGCCTCGGACTCGAGGACCACGAAGCCGGCGCCTTCGCCGATCGACATCCCGCGCCGCTCGCGATCGAACGGCCGGCACGGCGTCGGATCGAGGAGCTTCAGCGCGTTGAAGCCCATGAAGCAGATGCGGGTGATCGAGTCCACGCCGCCGGCGAGCGCGACGTCGACGACGCCGTCGGCGATCAGCGCGGCCGCTTCGGAGAGGGCGACCGCGCCGGAGCTGCACGCGGTCACGACGGTGTGCCGTGGCCCGCCGATGCGGAATCGGCTCGCCAGCGCCTCGGCCTGCGCGCAGGGCAGCACCCCGCGGAGCGACGCGGGCCGCGGGTCGCCGGCACCGTGCCAGTACCACGCCTCGGCCTCGAGCATCCCGCCGCCGACGGCGCCGACGACGACGGCGGCCGAGCGGCGATCGCGCGCGCCCAGACCGGCGTCGGCGAGCGCTTCGGCGGCGGCACCGATGGCCAGGCGGTCGGCGCGCGTGCGCCGCGCCGACCCGGCGAGCGGTCCAGAGACCTCGGCGCCGATGCGGCAGCGAAAGCTCTGCGTGTCGATCAGGGTCAGCTCACGGATGGCGCACACGCCGCCCGACAGCCCCTTCCAGTACGCGACGATGCCGGCCCCGAACGGACTGGCGGCGCCGAGACCGGTCACGACGACACGGCTCATGTGGCGCGGAGCTTCCCGGCGATGAAGCGTGACAGGGTATCGAAGGAGGCGAAGTGCTCGGTCAGGTTCTCGCTCTCGTCCATCGCGATCCCGAAGCGTTCCTCGATGGCGATGGACAGCTCGATGAAGTCGAGCGAGTCGAGACCGATCGAGCCGTCCACGCCCTTGGGCAGCGCCGTGGACTCGTTCGTCTCCGCGGCGCGGCGCGGGTCGAACTTCAGACGCGAGACCAGGATCGTCTTCAGTTCGTCGAGAACTTCCTTGTGTTCCATGGGCCTCCTATGTCCCGACGGCGATCTGGGCGCGTCGGCCCCGCCAGGATCCGGTGACACGCGCGCTCGGCATTGCGCCGGCGCGCGCGAGCGCGAGCCCGATCAGCGGTGCGCAGGCGAGCGTCTCGCCCGCCCGTTGCGCTGCGAGCGTCTCGAGTGTCGACACCTCCCCGGGACCGTACGCCACGTCCTCACCATCGCCGCTGAGCACGGCGCATGCCGCGGCCTCTACGAGTGGCTGCGGCGTCGTCCAGCGGCCGCGCGCCCAGAGATCGGCGCACTCCGCGAACGTCTCGACGGCGAGCACCAGCGCCATCGTCGCGCGTCCCGCCGCGAGCAGCCGGCTCGCTTGCCATAGCGCGTCCACCGTCGCCACGGCCCCGCCGACAAGGATGACATAGCCGCCGGTCAACCCGAACTCGATCGCCACTTCGGCGGGCAAGGCCGACGGCGCCGTATACGGGAAGTACGGAGGCCCACCCTCGGTTCGAGCCGCACTCCGACTCGTCGCTAGAATAAAATTCTTGTTGCTGGCGCCATAGGCGGCGGCCGTCACGTACACCAGTGCCGTCTGCGGTCCCGCCACCGCCGCACGATCCACCCCGCTCTCACGCAGCGCGGCCGCCACCGCGGCCACACCCAGCAAGCACTCGCGTGTCGCGCGGCGGAACCGGTCGCCGCTGAGCTCGGGCGTCGCCAGCGGCACGATCGGCCGGCCGCCCGCGGCACGCCGCGCATCGTCGGGCAGCGCGGCGACGCCGTCACCCCAGCCGGTGAGCAACCCAACCCCGAGCACGCGCGTCACGGCGCGCCCTCCAGCACGAGGGCGGCGTTGCACCCGCCGAAGCCGAGCGAGGTACTGAGACTCACGCGCGTCCGCGCCGATCGCGTCGTGCCGCACACGTCGAGCTCGCAGGCCGGATCCGGCTCCTCGAATCCCAGGGTGCCCGGCACGACTCCGTCGCGCGAGCCGAGCAGGCACATGATCGCCTCCAGCGTGGCGGCGGCGCCCATGGTGTGGCCGAGCGCGCCCTTGATCGAGTTGACGGGCACCGCGCCGGCGCGTGGGCCCAGCACGCGCCGCAGCACCGCGCTCTCGATCTTGTCGTTGAGCGGCGTGCCCGTGCCGTGCGCGCTGACGAAATCGATGGCGTCGCGGCCGACACCGGCGGCGCCCAGCGCGCCGCACACCGCGTGCTCGAGTCCCGCGCCCTCCGGATGCGGCGCCGCGATGTGCGAGCCGTCGCTGCTGCTGGCATACCCGAGCACACGGCCGAGCCGCGCGCGGGGCGCGTCGGCGTCGCGCGCGAGCAAGACGAGGCCGGCGGCCTCGCCCAGGAGCAGGCCGCTGCGCCGCCGGTCGAACGGCCGTACGCGCTCACGCGTGAGCGAGCGCAGCGCATCGAAGCCGCGCATGACGAAGCGGCAGAGCGCGTCGTAGCCGCCCGCGACGACCAGATCGGCGGCGTCCGCATCGAGCAGGTCGGCGCCGATGCCCAGCGCGGTGGCGCCGGACGCGCACGCCGTCGAGACCGTCAGCACCGGCCCACGCGCGCGCACGCGCCGGGCGAGCGCGTGCGCCGGAGCGTCGTAGAGGCTCGCGGCAGCCGCCCGCGCGCCACCGTCGGCGAGTGCACGCTCGCCTTCTTCCACGCCGCCGAGCGCGGTGCCGACCACGACGGCGATGCGCGCCGGCTCGGCGTCGAGCGCGGCGCGCGCGCACAGGTCATCGGCGGCGATCGTCAGCAGCGCCGACGCGCGGCTGCGAGGCAGCGGACCATGGCGCGACGCGCGCAGCTTCTTGATCTCGCCGCCGCGTCCGACGCGCAGGTCGTCGACCGGGAACCGCTCGATGCCCGAGATGCCGTCGACGCCGGTGCACAGCGCCGACCAGTAACTGTCGAGATCGAGGCCCAGGGGTGTCGCGACGCCGGCCGCAATGACCGCGACGGGCCGCGTCCTACCGCTCACGCGTGCGCGCTCCCGAGATCATCGCGGGCGATGTCACAGCAGCCACGAGTAGTACATCCTGAAGACACGGATCGGGCCCACGCTCGTGTCGTAGACGTGGCTGGAGACGAAGCGGTCGTGACGCGTGTCGAAGAGGATCGTTCCCGGCGCGGCGGTATCGTTCGGGTCCGACATGACGAGCTCGACGCCGTCGGTCACGGGGCGAGCCGCGTAAACGACCACGGTGTGGCTCAACTCCTGCTTCGGCCAGTTCGTGATGAGCAGCTGCACGAGGCGACCCGCTGCCAGCTCGTCGAGCACCTCCTCGAGCACCGCCGCCTGATGCCCGTCGGGCACGGGCATCGTCACCCGCCAATTCGTCCAGTGCACCCAGGTCCAGAAGCGCGGACCGAGCCCCGCCTTCACCGCGGCTTCCTCGGCGGCGGAGAATGCGCGGAGGTTTCCGAAGCCCGGAATCACGACGCGTTCGGCCGGCGGCAGCGGCGGCTCCCACGGGTGGCGACTCGTGACCTCGCGCACGCGTCGAACGTATTCGCCGGTCTCCACCCGCGGCGCGGTGGGGTCGAAGCGCGCGAACTGGTGAAACTGGCGCACGGCGCGAGCCAGCACGAAGCAGTAGTTGGCGTAGAGCTCTGGAGTGCGCGGGTTCCGGGCGCGGATCATGTTGGGGAACGCAAACGTGTCGTCGGCGAAGCTGAACGCGGGCACGCTCGTCGCCGCCGCTGCTGCGGCGGGCGACACCGGCGCGTGCGCGCATGCCGCGGTGACCAGGGCCAGCACGACCACCGCGATCCGGCTCATCGCCTCCCACCCTAGTCGGCGCCCTCGGCGGCGTCAAGGACCGACCGCATCATGCTCTCAGCCGTCGTGCTACTCTCGGACGGCTTCCGAATGACCCGTCTGCTGTCCCTGCTCTACCGGTTCCTGTACGAAGGCGTCCTGAGCCGCCTCCCCGAGCCCACGGCCGTCGCGCTCGGCCAGCAGGCGCTCCGCATCCTGCCCTGGGACCGCATGCCGATCTTCCGCCGCGAGGACCCGCGGCTGGCCGTCACGCTCGGCGGCGTGCGTCTGCCCAATCCGCTGATCCTCGCGGCGATGTACTACGACACGCGGATTCTTGCCCGGGCGATGGGGCTCGGCTTCGGCGCGGTCACCGCGAAGTCGGTCACGACCGCGCCGCGCCCCGGCCATCCGCAGCCCAACCTGGTGCGCCGCACGAGCGCGGCCGGGCCGGGGCTCGTGAACTGCAATGGCTTCGCGAACCCGGGCCTCGTCCGCTTTCGCGAGGCCGTCGCGCGCGTGCCGCACCGCGTGCCCCTGATCCTGAGCGTGGCCGGCGAATCGGCGGACGACTACGTCGCCATGGTGCGCGGCCTCGCCGCGCACGCCGACCTCGTGGAGTTCAATGTCTCTTCGCCGAACACCAAGCTGGTCTACGGCTGGTCCACGCGGCCACGCGAGCTGCGGGCGATGCTGGAAGCGGTGCGCGCGGCGACCGACAAGCCGCTGATCGTCAAGATCTCGCCCGACTTCGCCGAGAGCAATGAGCGCGACGTCATTCCCGCCGCGCTGGACGCGGGGATTCGCGTCGTCAACTACGGCAACGCGCGGCGAATCGACGAGCCGCGGCTGTCGCAGGGCGCCGGCGGCCTGTCGGGACCTGAAATCTTTCCCGCGACGCTCGAGCATCTGCGCGCGACGCGCAAGCGATTCGGCGACGCGCTCGACATCATCGCCACCGGCGGCGTCGACACGCCCGACAAAGCGCTCGTACTGCTCGACGAGGGCGCCACCGCCGTCGGTTACTTCACCGGATTCATCACGCGGGGGCCGATCCTCGCGCGGCGCATCCTGGATGCGCTGCTCGCGCGCCGCTGAACTTGCGCACAGCTTGTCCACATGTCCACAGATATCCACAGCCGCGCAAATCGCACGGACTGACGCGGGCTCGCGCGGGCGTGGTCAGAAAACACCGCGTGATTCGTCCACGGATACGCACCGAATAAATATTTTGCGCATGATCACGGGCGAGAACGTGCGCGCGTCGCGCGAAACGCGCGTCTGAAGCGGTGAATTGAAGCCTTGACACTGAATTCTCGGCGCTCGTATGGTGTGCGCCGTGCTCAACCCTCCGCGCATCGTCGTTGCACCGCGGTCGACTTCGACCGACACCCGCTGAGAGGACGACGGACCTATGGATGGTCGGAAACCGCTGGCCAAGGTCGAAGGGCGCCGCCGCCTGCGCATGAGCGGTGTGACGGTCGCCTTCCGCGGCACACCCAACCTCGACGACTGGGTGGCTTACATCGCCAACGGCACGAAGTCGCGCAAGACGATCCTCGCCGACCACGCCTCGGAGCGGAAAGTGAAGAATCTCATGACGCGGCTGCAGACGATGTCGAAGAAGGAGATCGAGAAGCTCGCGAAGGGCTGAGCGTCAGAGACTGAGCGGCCGGGAGTTCGCGACGGTTTCCGGCTTGTCCCGCCACGTCGACGGATCGGCATCGACGTAGAGCTCCACCATGTTGCCGTCCGGGTCATCGACGTAGATCGACTGGCTCACCACGTGATCGCGGATGCGCATCTTGTCGATGCCGTGCGCCTCGAGATGCGCGCGCGCCGCCCGCAGCTCGTCGAGCGAGGTGCCGATGCGGAGCGCGACGTGGTAGAGGCCCGTGGCCTCGGGCGGCGGCGCCGGCGCGTCGGGTCCCATCTGCATCACGGCGACGTCGTGGTGGTTGTCGCCGGTCGAGAAGAACGCCATCGGGCGCCCGAACTCGCCGCGCGCGACCTCTTTGAGCCCCAGGACGTCGCGGTAGAACCGCGCCGAGCGCTCGATATCGCGCACCTTGAGGACCACGTGGCCGACGTTGCGGACCCGGATTGCCATCGCGCTAGATGATACCGCGCTCGGCCAGGCTCGTATAGCGCCCGCGTCCGACGATGACGTGATCGTGCACGCGCAGGTCGAGCAGGTTCGCGCATTCGACGAGCTGGCGCGTGAGCCGCACGTCCTCGCGGCTCGGCGTGGGATCGCCGCTGGGGTGATTGTGCAGGAGCACGACCGACGCCGCCGACTCGAGGATGGCCGGCTTGAAGACCTCCCGCGGGTGGACGAGGCTGGCCGACAGCGTGCCCTCCGAGACGATCACGTCGCGCAGCAGCCCGTTCTGGGCGTCCAGGAGCGCGACGCGGAACACCTCGCGGCTCAGGTCTTCCATGAGCGGTCCGAACGCCGCGTAGACCTCGCCTGGGCTCGACAACGGCATGCGCGCGCCGGGCGTGCGGGACCGCAGTCGCCGTGTCAGCTCGAACGCCGCGGCCAGGCGTGCGGCCTTGGCCCGGCCGACGCCGGGCCGCCGCGCCAGCTCGCTCGCCTCGCGGCCGGCGAGGCCGGCGAGCGAGCCATACGCGGCCAGCATCTCGCGCGCGACCGCGACGGCGTCCTTGCCGCGCGTTCCGGAGCCCAGCTGCAGCGCGAGCAGCTCGGCATCGGCGAGCGCCGCGGGGCCGCTCCAGTAGAGCCGTTCGCGCGGACGATCGCTCTCGGGCCACTGCGGGACCGCCATGCCGCGACCTTACCGCGCCCGCGCCGCCGAGAAAATGTCCAGAAACCCGTACGCGTCACACGCGCCGATCGTCGATCGTGATCTCGCGCGGCTCGTCGCCCACCCCGGCGATCCGCACGCGGACGGCGCGCGGCGGAAGCAGCGGCTCCAGACGCTCGGCCCACTCGATGACGGTGACGCCGTCGCCGTCCATCATCTCTTCGAGGCCGAGATCGAGCAGCTCCCCGAGGCTCGCCGTGCGGTAGGCGTCCACGTGGTGCACCGGCAGGCGTCCGCGGTACTGATTGACGAGCACGAACGTCGGGCTCGTGGCGCCGGTGGTCACGCCGAGCGCGCGCACGAGGCCTTGCACGAACACGGTCTTGCCCGCGCCGAGCTCGCCGCTGAGCGCGACGACGTCACCGGGCCCGAGGGTCGCGCCCAGGCGCGCCCCCGCGGCGTCGGTCTCCTCGGGCGACGTCGTCGTCAGCTCAGCGCCCATCGATGACCCGTCGAAACGCCTCGCCGAGCGCCTCGATCAGATCGCTGGCGATCAACGCCTCGACGCCCATGCGCTCAGCCGCGATGTCGCCGGCCAGGCCATGCAGATAGACGGCGGCCGGCGCGGCGCGCGCGGCGTCGATGCCGCGCGCGAGCAGCGCGCCGAGGATTCCCGTGAGCACGTCCCCGGTGCCGCCGCTCGCCATGCCGGCGTTGCCGGTCGGATTGATCAGCACGCGGCCGTCGGGGCCGGCGATCAGCGTGCGCGCGCCCTTGAGCACGAGCTGGACGCCGTGCGCCACCGCGAACGCGCGCGCGACGCCGACGCGATCGCGCTGCACGTCGGCCGCCGTGCCGCCGAGCAGGCGCGCCATCTCGCCGGGATGAGGTGTCAGCACGCGCGGAGCATGGGCGCCGCGCAGGACGTCGAGGTGATCGGCGATCGCCGTGAGCGCATCGGCGTCCACCACCATCGGCCGCGGCAGCGTCCCCACGAGCACGCGCGCCAGCGCACGCGTCTCGTCGTCGAGGCCGAGTCCCGGGCCCACCGCCACCGCGGTGCGCGCCTCGGCCAGGGCCACGATCGGCTCGCGAGCCTTGATGCCGAGGCTTCGCGCCGGTGTCTCCGGCAGTGGCTCGGTCATCGCCTCGAGCGTCAGCGCGGCCACCGTCGGCTGCGCGCTCGCCGCGGTTCCGACAGTGACCAGGCCGACGCCCGCGCGCAGCGCCCCCCGCGCGCAGAGCGCCGCAGCGCCGGTCTTGCCGACGGAGCCGGCCACCACGAGGAGGTGGCCGTAGGTCCCCTTGTGCGCGTCGCGGGGCCGGCGCGGAAACAGCGCCGTCACGTCGGCCGGCTGCAGCACAAACGTTCGCGCGTCGCGTGCGACGTCCGCCTCGGGCACGCCGATCGGCACCACGTCGACGCGGCCGGCGAGCTCGGCGGCGGCGCCGATCACGAGCCCGAGCTTCGGCGCCGCGAACGTCGGCGTGAGCCAGGCGCGTACGACGGGTCCTTCAGGCGCCTCGCCGTCGGCGGGCAGTCCGGAAGGCACGTCCAGCGCGACGACCGGCCGCTCGCTCGCATTGATCGCCTCGATGAGCGCAGCGACCTGCGGCGTCGGCACGCCCCGCGCCCCGGTGCCGAGCAGCGCATCGACGATCAGCTGGGCGCGTTTCAGCGCCGGTGCGATCACGGCGGCATCCTCGACGACGCGCGCGCCGATGCCGGCGCGGCGCATCTCCGCGAACTTCACGGCCGCGTCGCCTCGCAGCGCGTCCGGCGCGACGGTCAGCCACACGTCCGGCCGCGCGCCGGCGCGCTTGAGGCGCCGTGCGACGACGAAGCCATCACCGCCGTTGCCGCCGCGACCGCAGAGGATCGCGACTCGCAGGCCCCGTGCGCGCAGCCCGCGCTCAGGCAGCGCCGCCAGCAGCGCCTCCGCCGCGCCGCGGCCGGCGTTCTCCATGAGCGTGGGGCCCGGGATGCCGAGCTCTGCGGTCGCGCGCGCGTCCACGCGACGCATCTCCTCGGCGCTGAGAACCGGCCGCACTAGCGGCCTCGCGGGAGCGTCACCGCCTGCGCAACGAAGTCGGCGAGGATCGCCGTGTACACGTCGCGGAACTCCACGCGCGCCACCGTGGGGAGCTCGATGTGCAGCGCCCGCTCCGGCATCTTGAAGATGCCGTCGCGCTTGGCGCTGCTGGCCGCGTAAAAGATCGGATCGGCCGGCTCGACCAGCACCTCGAGTCGCGGAGCGCCCGCCCGGCCGCGCAGGTGCGCGTCACGGATCACCTCACAGAGCGTGCGCAGCCGCTGCGCGTACTCGCGATCGACGCCGACGGTGGCGATCTCGATGCGTCCGGCGGACTCGCGCCGATTGTTGCCGTGGATCTCGGTGTAGAAGCGCAGCGGGCCCTGCGCCGTCTCGCGGACGTGCCGCTCGAACGTGTCGTACACGGCCCGCGCGCCGTCACTGGGCGTGTCCTCCGCCGCCGGCCGACTCGGAACGCCTTCGTACGGACGGTTGACCTGGTACCGGCGCCCCGGACGCTCGCGCGTGTCCGGCTCGAGGTTGAAGCCCGTGGCCACCACGAGGCCAAAGCCGGTGCGCCGCGCGACCTCGGCCGCGATCTCCGCCGTCTGCGCGTCCGAGGAGCCGTGGGGCGCGGCGACCACGAGACCCGCGCGTCCGGGCCGCGCCGCGATGTGGCCGCGCGGCGTCTTGGCCGGGAACTCGACGGTCTGCGTCGCGCACCCGAAGAGAACGAGCGAGCCGGCCGCCACCCTAGCGAGCCGCGGCAGGACGGTACGGCTCATCGTCGACGAGCATGGCCTGCGCGAGCGCATAGTCGCCGTCGTGGGTCAGAGCCAGCAGCATGCGTCGACCGCCGCGCGCCAGGCCGATCTCGCGTGCGCGGCCGTGCAGCACGAGCTGCGGCGCCTGGCCGCGCTCGCGGCACACTTCCAGATCACGCCAGCGCACGCCGAGGCTCAGGCCCGTGCCCAGCGCCTTGGTCGCCGCTTCCTTGGCGGCGAAGCGCGCCGCGAAGTGCGGCACGGGATCGCGCCGCGCGCGGCAGTAGGCAATCTCCCCGTCCGTGAACACTCGCTTGAGGAAGCGCTCGTCCCAGCGCGCGATGACGTCGCGCATACGGGGAATGCGGACGAGATCGACGCCGATGCTGATGGTACCGAAGCCGCTGTGTGCGGCTGGAGCCGTGGGTGGCCTGGTCTGAGACGGTCGCCGGTTGCGGGCGGCTGTGGGCCGGCGGCGCGATCGAGACCGTATCACTGGCCGATCTGCGCCCGGATCACGCCCGCCAGCTCGTCGGCCATCGCCTGGATGCGCGCCGCGTCGGCGCCCTCGATCATCACGCGGGCGAGCGCCTCGGTGCCGGAGTAGCGGATGAGCACGCGCCCCACACCGTCCATCTCCTTTTCGAAGGAACCGACGCGATCGCTCAGCCCCTGGATCGTCTCGATGGGTGGCTTCTCGCGCACGCGCACGTTGACGAGCACCTGGGGGAACTTCCGCATGCAGGTGGCCAGCGACGCCAGCGGCTCGCCGGTCTCGCGCACCACGGACAACAGCGCGAGCGCCGAGAGAATCCCGTCGCCGGTGGGCATGTAGTCGGGAAACAGCAGGTGGCCGGACTGCTCGCCGCCGAGATTGGCGCCGCTCTTCTGCATCGCCTCGTGCACGTAGCGGTCGCCGACCTGCGTCTTCACCACCCGGATGCCCGCCGACTTCAGCGACTCGTCGAGCCCGAGGTTGGCCATCACGGTCGTCACGACCAGGCTCGCCTTGAGCCGGCGCTGGCGCGCCATGTGGCGCGCCGCGATGGCGAGCGCGTAATCGCCGTCACGGATCTCGCCGAGGTGGTCCACGGAGATGAGCCGGTCGCCGTCGCCGTCGAAGGCGAAGCCCACGTCCGCCCGCACCGCGCGCAGGCGTCGCTGCAGCCCCTCGGGATGTAGCGCGCCACAGCCGGCGTTGATGTTGGTGCCGTCGGGCTGCACGCTCATCGCCACCACCCGCGCGCCGAGCCGCCGGAAGACGCTCGGCGCCACGCGGTACGTCGCGCCGTGCGCGCAGTCGATCGCGACGGTGAGCCCGGCCAGGTCCAGCGGAAAGCAGCGCGTGAGGAAGTCGACGTAGTACTTCTCCGCGCGATCGTAGTGCACGAGCCGGCCGATGTCGGCGCCGTGCGCCCGCGGCGCGGCGTCCGGCGCGGCCAGACGCGCCTCGATCTGCTCCTCCCACGCGTCGGGGAACTTCGTGGCGTGCGCCGAGAACAGCTTGATGCCGTTGTCGGCGAACGGATTGTG
>Ga0075421_100005948_pt1 | contig 14814 bp, 14 predicted proteins | sample SoiMetdeltSBSDD5_FD_75292 | JGI IMG/M metagenome (GOLD analysis project Ga0075421, IMG submission 75292) | Bulk soil microbial communities from a Populus tree surrounding site in Tennessee, USA - Soil MetaG P. deltoides SBSDD5 | ecosystem: Environmental > Terrestrial > Soil > Tree plantation...
CGCTGCTCCGAACACGCGGACCCAATCAATGCCCGAGTGGCCGTAGAATCGTTTGTCCTCGGTCAGGACGAATGCGTTCTGCACGAGCTTTGGAATCTCCGAAATCTTCACGAGCGTCCGGCGCTCGAGCCCAACCTCGGCGATGAATCGCCCGTCGGCGGCGTACACCTTCGACGTCTGGCGAGGGGTGTAGCTATCGAGCACTTGCACCGGCGGACAGCGGCCCTCGCGGCAGACGAGTGCCCAGCTCGCGTAGCCCGCACCGACACCGAATGCGAGCAGGAATGTCATGCCGAATAGCACCCCGCGCACGAGCTTGGGGCGCTTCTCGGTGAACTGGCGTAGCCGGGACGGGAGTTTCATCGGAGGCCAATACTACGGAACTGATCGGGAATCGGGAATCAGGAAGATCCTTCGCTGACGCTCAGGACAAGTCGGGAAGCGAAATAGGACGGCGAGAGGCGGAGACAGGGAACAAGAGATGACGCCGCGTCTATGGCTTGGCGACTCGCCATAACGACTCGACCGTTACCGGATATCTTACCTCAATGCACGCCCTACCGTTTCTCGACGAGCTCGCATGGCGCGGGCTGCTTTATCAGTACACCGAAGGCGTCCGGGAGATGCTTGCCGACGGGCCGATCACGGCCTACTGCGGCTTCGACCCGAGCGCTCGCAGTCTCCACGTCGGCAACCTCGTCCCTGTGATGGGCCTGGCTCATCTGCAGCGAGCGGGCCACCGCCCCATCGTGCTCGTCGGCGGCGGGACCGGGATGATCGGCGACCCCAGCGGGAAGGCGGCGGAGCGGACGCTGAACTCGCTCGAGGTCGTCGAGGAGAACGCGCGCGCCATCAAGCACCAGTTGGAGCGATTCCTCGATTTCACGGGGAGATGCGCCGCAGTCATGCGCAATAACGCCGACTGGCTCCTAAGCCTCGGCGCGATCGAGTTCATGCGCGACGTCGGGAAGCACTTCACCGTCAACTACATGACGGCGAAGGATTCCGTGAGGTCCCGGCTCGAGAGCGGAATCTCGTACACCGAGTTCTCGTACATGCTGCTGCAGGCGTACGACTACCTGGAGCTTCATCGACGCGAGGGCGTGCGTCTCCAGATCGGCGGCAGTGACCAGTGGGGCAACATCACCGCTGGCGTGGAGCTCATCCGGCGGACGGTGGGAGTAGAGGCGCACGCGGTCACGTTGCCGCTCGTGACGACCGCGTCCGGCACGAAATTCGGAAAGACGGAGGCTGGCGCCGTGTGGCTCGATCCGTCGCTCACGTCGCCGTACAAGTTCTACCAGTTCTGGATCAACGCCGACGACCGGGACGCTGCGCGGTACCTTCGGCTCTTCACGCTGCTGCCTCGCTCGGAAGTCGAAGCGCTCGAGCAGGCGCTTGCCGAGCGGCCGGAGGCGCGCGAAGCGCAGCGCGCGCTGGCGGCGGAGGTAACGACGCGCGTCCATGGCGCCGAGGCCACCCGCGTTGCCGCCGACGCGTCGAGACTGGTGTTCGACCGCGGCGCGGACCCGCGTCAATTCGCGCCCAGGGTGCTCGAGGCCTTGATGGAGGAGCTGCCGGCGGTTGCCATCGCCCTGAGCTCCGCCGTGGAGGGCGCGGTGGGTCCCGCGGTGACCGCGACCGCCCTCGATGGCCGCGCGGTGCCGGTGGCCGTGAAGCATTCGCCGGGTGGCCTCGGGGTCGATGTCCTCGACGTCTTCGTCGCCACGGGGCTCGTGAAGTCGAAGGGTGACGCGCGGCGGCTCCTTCAACAGGGCGGGCTCTACGCCAATGGCGACAAGCTCGCGCCGGAGCACGCGGTGCTGACGGTCGACGGGGCGATCCACGGCCAGTACTACGTGCTTCGGAAGGGGGCGCGGGAGATCGCGATCGTTAGGCTCGTCGCGTAATTGTCGCCGTCGCGGTGGCTCGGGACGACGGAATCAGCCGCCCACCACCAGCGCGAGTGCGGAGTCGATCTCCTCTTCCGTGTTATAGAAGTGCGGGGACAGGCGGATCGCGCCCTCGCGGAGCGAGTGGATGACCCCCGCCGCCGTCAGGCGCTCCGACGCACCGACCGGGTCGCGGGGCGCGACGGCAATGACTCCCGCACGGTGCGCGGGCTCGGCGGGCGTCACGAGAGTGACGTCCTTCCGGCACGACGCCCAATCGACGATGCGCGACGCGAGCGCGTCGACCCTCGCGTACACGTCCGGCAGCCCGACCTCGAAGAACAGATCCAGGCTCGCGTTCAAGCCCGCGAAGTCCTGGTACGGTAGCGTGATGACCTCGAAGCGCCGCGCATCATCGCGGTACGTGAAGTCGTAGTCGATAAGCCGGGAGAAGTCATCAGAGCCGCGGGTGGACATCCAGCTCACATCCACCGGGCGCAGCGACTGCACGAGGTCGGGCCGCATCCACACGAAGCCACTGCCCCACGGCGAGAGCAGCCATTTCTGCCCGCCGCATGCAATGATGTCCACGTCGACCGCGCGAACGTCGAGTGGCGTAGCGCCGACGCCCTGAATCGCGTCGAGGATGAACCAGATGCCACGTTCGCGGCAGGCGCGGCCCAACCGCGCGACGTCGATGCGATAGCCTGTTGCGAACGACACCCACGAGTGCACCAGCGCGCGAACGCGCGGCCCATCGAGCGCGGCGAGAATGGCTTCCTCGTCAGGCAGGACGCCGGTACACGGGATTCGGCGCAGCGTCGTCCCGCGGGCGACCTCGAGCTCCAGCCACGGGTAGACGTTCGATGGGTACTCGCGATCGCTCGTGACCACGACGTCGCCCGGCTCGAACGGCAGCGCCCGCGCCGCAAGGTTCAGTCCGTACGACGTGTTCACCATCAGCGCGATCTCGCTCGGCTCGGCGCCGATGAGGCGTGCGCAGCCGACGCGGGCCTTGGCCAGCGTGCCGAACTGCGTTTCGACGCTGATGCGCCACGGTTGAGCGCGAAGCGCCGTGAACTCGTGCAGAACGTCGACCGCTCGGCGGGGCAACGGGCCGGTCGACGCGTGGTTCAGGAAAACGTCGCCGTGGGCGGTCCAGGGAAACTCGGCCGCCCGGATCGCCGCGATGTCGACGATGCTCGCGCTCATGGTTCCACCGCGGGCGACAGGACAGGCTCCTCGACCGGCGGCGCGGCGGCCTCGATACGCCGTGGGTCGAGCGCATCCCGCAGTGCGTCGCCGAGCAGGTTGAACCCGAGCACGGCCGCGCCGATGGCGAGTCCCGGAAAGACCGAGGTCCACGGCGCGTTTCGCAACAGGCTCAGGTCGCGCCCGTCCGCGATCATCCCACCCCAGCTCGGCGTGGGCGGCTGCACGCCCAACCCGAGGAACGAGAGCGCCGCCTCCGCCATGATCGCGCCGGCGACTCCCAACGTCGCCGCGATCACGACCGGCGCAATGACGTTAGGCAGGACGTGGCGGGCGATGATGCGAACGTCACGGGCGCCGAGCGCACGCACGGCCTGAACGTATTCGAGCTGGCGGACGACCAGCACCTGCCCACGGACGAGCCGGGCCATCCCGGCCCATCCCACGATGCCAATGGTCAACAGCACCACCCCGAGGGACGGGTTCAGTGCCGCCACCATGGCGATGAGCAGCAACAATGTGGGGAATGCGAGCGTGACGTCGGCCAGTCGCATGACGGTCTCATCGACCCATCGCCCGTAGTACCCCGCGAGCAGGCCGAAGACCACCCCTAACGACAATGAGATGGCCTGCGACACGAGGCCAACCGCGAGCGACACGCGCGCCCCATAGACGAGACGCGACCAGATATCGCGTCCCTGCACGTCGGTTCCCATCCAGTGGGCGGCGGATGGTGACCCGAGCCGCCGCATGAGGTCGATGCGCAGCGGGTCGTCCGTCGCGATGAACGGCGCAAACACCGCCATCCCGACGATGAGGGCAATGGCCGTCAGACCGATGATCGAGCGGGTGTCGCGGCGGAGGGCGCGCCAAACAGAGCGGTTCGTGCCCGGCGCGGTCACGTGGGTTCCCGCAGCTCAGCGGGCGTGTCGGCCGGCTGACGTTTCCAGCGGCGGTGATGCCAGAAGTACTGTTCCGGATATCGCCTGACCCAGCGCTCGAGCGTCGCGGTGTAGTTCGCGACGATACGGTCGATGTCCTTCTCGCGGTCGTCGGTGTGCTCGACCTCGACGGGCTCGAACACGAGGCGGTACTTGCCGCTCGGCTGGCGCACGGCGGCGCCGAACACGATCGGCACGCGTAACCGCAACGCAAACACCGCCGGGCCGCGTGGCGTCTTCGCGGGTCGGCCAAAGAACGGGACGAAGGTGGACGCCAGGCCGAGTACGCCCTGGTCGGCGAGGAACGCGACGGCACGGTTTTCACGCAGCGCGCGCGGTGTCTGGCGCACCGCATCGGCGTCGTGCACGACGTTCATGCCGATCCGCGACCGCGTTTCGGTGAGGTAGCGGTCGAACAACGGGTTCGACATCCGACGCGCGATCACGTCGATCGGAACGCCCCGGGCGGCGATGTACGCCCCGCCAAGCTCCCAGTTGCCGAGATGGCCGGTGACGAAAATGAGCCCGCGGCGCCGCTCCAGCGCATCCTCAACGACCTTGAAGTTCGAGCCCTCGAACAGATCCAGCACCGCGTCCCGGCCGAGGCGTGGGAGGATGGCGGCCTCGATCGACGCGCGCCCAAGGTGCTGGTACGCCTTGCGGGCGATCCGCCTAACGCCCGACTCGCTCATGCCGGGGAACGCCGCGGCGATCTGACGCTCCACGACCCGGCGCCGAATGCCGAGGGGCCGGTATCCGAGCGCGGCGATGTGCGCGCCGATGGTGCCGGCGAGCCGCCAGTCGAGCGACCCGAGGACCGCCACGACGCCGCGGAGCGCCGCGTACTCGGCCTTGTGAGAGAACGTGAGACCGTCGTTCATTGCCCGTTCTGCAGTTCCCAGAGCCGCGCGTACTTCGCGGCCACGCTCATGGCCGCCAACGCGGCAACCAGCACTCCGGCAGCGCCGTCGAGAAAGCCGCCGCGCAGTACGTACATCGAGAAGAATCTGGCCGGCGGTTTGACCGCGATCGTCCACACGCCGACGCGCCGACCACGAGCGAAGCTCTGCTCGGCCCACCAGCGGCTATAGCGATCGAGCTTCGCGAAGTACTCGCCGAGCGAAGCATACGGATAGTGCAGCATAGGTTCCGTGAGCTCGCCCACAGGGCCATCGGCAACGACGTGCTCATGGACCGGTCGTTCGTCGTACCGCATCCGGTTGCGAAAGAGTCGGATCGGGCGGTCCCGCTCCCAGCCGCCGTGGCGGATCTCGCGGCCGAGGAAGAAGTTCCGGCGCCGGACGCGAAACGCGACGTCGTGGCGGTGGCCGTCATGCAGCACGGTCGCGATCTCGTTCCGTAGCGCGGGCGTCGCGCGCTCATCGGCGTCGACGACGAGGATCCACTCGTGACGCGCGCGCGCGATGGCCGCGTTCCGCTGGCGGCCGATCGTCGTGAACGGGTGACTGAACACGATGGCTCCCGCGTCACGGGCGATGGCAACCGTATCGTCCGACGAATCGTTCTCGACGACGATGACCTCTTCGGCCCAGCGCACACTGGCAATGCACTCCGCGATCTCTGCGGCTTCGTCCCTCGCAGCAATGACGACCGAGCATGGGACCCGGTCAGCGGCGGTGTCGGCAGGCGCTGGCGCGGCGCGTTGACTCAGGTGCGCCATCGCGACCGGTCGCGCGCAATCTCCGTCGCGCGCTCGAAGCCGTCGATCATGCCCTGCTCGGTGAACTCGCGGGTGACACGCGCCCGGCCGGCGTTCCCCATTGCCATGCGTCGCTCCTCGTGCGCGAGCAACACGGCGATCCGGGCCGCCATGGCTGCCGGATCCGGCTGGGCCAGGAGCATCCCGGAGATCCCGTCCGCGACATATCGCTGCGAGAGCGCGTCACGCTCGGCAAGCACCGGGATGCGCAGGCCCATCAAGTCGAGATATCCGAAGGCGGCGTTGTCGCCGCCCGCCGCCACCCACGCCAGGTCTGCCGCGGAGAGCACGGCGTGCTGGTCGGCACGCTGACCCAGGTGCAGCACGATCTCCGTGATGCCTAACGCCGCAGCGTGCATGCGAAGGTCTTCGTCGTCCGACCCCGGACCGAGGAGCGCGAGCCTGAGCCCCGGGTGCCGCGGGGCGAGGAGCGCGACGGCCCGGAGCAGCGCCGCTGCCCGCCGGCGTGCCGACGAATCGTAGACACACGCGATGAGCTGCTCACCGGCCGCGCCGCCAAACGCGGCGAGCGGCAGCGGGTGGACCTGCTCGAGCGCCTCGACGGACACACCGACGTCCGCCGCCACTGGCTCGAATGCGCCCGGCGGCCGCGCCCCATTGGTCGACGAGGCCTCGGTCGTAAAGAGGTACCCCGTTGCCGCAAGGCGCTCGCCGAGCTTCGCCTCCGGTCCCCGCGCGAGCTTCCCGCCCGCCGCGATGCGCCGAACGAGCGCGCCACGTTCCGCGAGCCGGATGGCAAGCGACGCGACGAGCTGCTCGCGCTCCGAGTGCACGAACACGACCTCGACGTAGTGCTCGAGCATGAGCTGGCGGAGTCGCAGACTCTCGTGCATCCACGGGCCGCCCATGGGCATTGGTGTCAGCTCCACGCCCGGCAGCGCATCCGTGCCCGGGGTGAGCCGCTGCTCGACGGGACTGTCCGTCCGGCACACGTACGTGCACTGGTATCCGCGACCGGCAAGCGCTACGGCCGCGGCACCGAATGCCCGCGCGCTTCCCGACCAATCGGCCGGCGAATAGTAGAAGAGGACGCGCAAACGATCCGAGGACTAAGGACTTGGAACAGACGACTCGGCAGCCACGACACGATCGAGGGCGTCGTCGCGATCGGCGAACTGCATCGCGTGCAGGCGATGATAGTGGCCTCGCTTCGCCAGCAGCGTCGTGTGCGTGCCGTGCTCCACGACGCGCCCGCGGTCGAGCACGAGAATCTGGTCCGCGTGGGCAACCGTCGACAGACGGTGCGCGATCACGAACACCGTCCGTCCCGCGAGCAGTCGGTCGATCGCTTCCTGGACCAGGCGTTCGGACTCCGTGTCGAGCGCGGACGTCGCTTCATCGAGGACGAGGATGGGCGGATCGACCAGAAGCGCGCGCGCGATCGACAGCCGCTGCCGTTGGCCGCCCGACAACCTCGTCCCTCGCTCGCCAAGGATCGTGTCGTAGCCGTTGGGCAGCTCGGTGATGAACGCGTGCGCGTTCGCGGCGCGTGCAGCCGCTTCGATCTGCTCGTCGGTGTACTTGCCGTCCAATCCGTACGCGAGATTCTTCCGGACCGTATCGTTGAAGAGCACCGTGTCCTGGCTCACGATGCCGATGAGCGATCGGAGCGCGGGCAGTGCGATCTGACGCGTGTCCACGCCGTCGAGCAGAATTCGCCCGCTCGTCGGCTCGTAGAAGCGCGGGATGAGATCCACGAGCGTGCTCTTCCCCGCACCGCTCGCCCCGACGAGCGCGACGATCTCGCCTTTCCCGGCGACGAAGGACACCTCGGACAGCACCGGCTCCGTTTCGTAGGCGAACGAGACGCGGTCGAACTGCAGCGCGCGCTCGAACCGCGCCGTGGTCACGGTGCCGCGATCCAGACTCGGCTCCGAGGGACGATCCAGCACCTCGAAGATGCGCTCGGCGGCGGCGAGCGACTGCTGCGCCGTGGTCGGCACTTGAGAGAGCTGTTTGAGCGGCTGAAGCATGCGCATCACGAGAATGAGGAACGTGATGAGCATCGATCCGGTGAGCGTTCCCGCATCGACCATCCGTGCGCCGACCCAGAGAATCGTCACGGCGATGGCGGTTCCGACGGTCTCGGTGATGGGCTGCGCCAGCACGGCGAGTCGAGTGACACGCACCATGCCGCGTGCGTAGCGCCCACTGCCTTCGCGGAAACGTGACTCCTCGTACGACTCACCGCCGAACGACTTCACCAATCGAATGCCGCTCACCGACTCCTGTACCACCGCCGTCATTTCACCGTACTGGTTGCTGAGACGGCGGTGGCCCTTCCGCAGCTTGCGGAGGAGTGGCTGCAACAGACCGATCAGGAGCGGTGCGACGACCAGCGCCAGCAACGTGAGTTGCCACGACATCACCCAGAGCGCGACGACCGTGGAGATGACGACCGCGGCGCTCTGCAACGACTGAGTCACCGCCTGCGTGATCACCTGCTTGGTCTGCTGCGTGTCGTTCAACACGCGCGCGAGAATGTCGCCGGTCTTCGTTCGTACGAAGAAGCCGAGCGGGAGACGCTGGAGGTGCGAGTAGAGCGCGTTGCGCAGATCGCGCGTCACGTACTCCTGCAACTGCGCGCCGAGTTGCCCACTCGCCCAGACGAACAAGTTCTTCAGGGCGACCGCGGCGAGGATGACGATGACGATGTTCCGCAGCGCTACCTGCGGGTTCGACTCGTCGAGCAGGGAGCCGATGATCCGCTCGTGCACAGCGGAGATCGGCGTGCCGCGCGGAGGCTGGTCGAACAGCCGATCGAGGAACGGGATGAGCAGCGTGAAGCTGAAAACGTCGAGCACCGCCGCGGCAATGTTGCACACGACCGTGCCCGCCATTCGCCAGCGGTGGGGGCGCAGGAACGAGAGGAGTCGACGGTACATCAGGGCATCCGCGCGCCACGAGGCGCCGGCAGCGCGGCCCGGTTCATTTCGGCGTCAGCAGAGCTACCGGCAGAATGCACTCCTCGGGCGTCACTCCGCCGTGCAGGAATGACCCACGATATCGACTCTGGTATTCACGCAACTTCGTCGGGTACACGAAGAACCCGTCCGCCACCGCGAGCAACGTGTTCGCGCCGAGGCCACGTCGCGGAAGGCGAAGCAGATCCTCGTTAGGGAACAGGAGTGCCTGCTCCGGCCGCTCGGCCCGCAGGTCCTCGCCGAACTTGTATCGGAGGTTCGCCGTCGCATCCCGCTTGGCGAAGACCGTCGCCGGGGTCTGGCAGTGGATGGAGCCGTGGTCGCTCGTGAGGAGCACCGACACCTTTCGCCTCGAGGCTTCGCGCAGGACCCCCAGCAAGGCGGACCGCTGGAACCATTGCAGCGTCAGTTGACGCAGCGCGACCTCATCGCGCGCCACCTCGTAGAGAATGGCCGACTCGCTTCGTCCGTGCGTGAGCAGGTCCACGAAGTTGAAGACGAATGCGCTCACGCCCTCTGGCGCGATCGCCCCGTGCAGGTGGCGCTCGAGGTCATCCGAGTCCGCGGCCGTGGAGATCTTGTTATAGCGCACCGGGCGCGGTGTGTTGAGCTCCTGCAGATGCGCCTCGAGGAGCTCGCGTTCATGCGCGTTGAGCGTCTCGTCCTCGCGTTCACCCCACCAGTCCGGGAAGCGGGCCGCGATCTCGCCGGGGAACAGCCCGCTGAACAGCGCGTTACGGGAGTACGGCGTAGCCGTCGGCAATACGGCGTAGTAATGCGTCCGTTCGACGTCGAACATCGAGGCCAGCAGCGGCTCGATGACCAGCCACTGATCGAGACGCAGACAGTCGACGACGATGAATACCGCCGACCGTGCGCGCTGCAGCATGGGCAGCAGGAACTCGCCGACGATGTCGATCGACAACGGTGGCCGATCGCCTTCCAGATCGCGCAGCCACGCGGGATAGGCCTGCCGCATGTAGTCGGCGAACTCGCGATGCATGTCCGGATAGAGCCCGCGCAGCGAGTCGTAGAGGCCTGTCTCACCCGCCGCCGCAAGGTCCACGTCCCATTGCATCAACTCCACGAACCGATCGACCCACCCTCGCCAATCGAGGACCCGGCCACGCTCGACTTCGATCGCGCGGAACCGTTCGACGAAACGGCGCGCGATGGCCTGCTGGCGGATGCGCGGCCCCTCGAGGATGCGTGTGATGACGGTCAGGACCTGCCGGGGGTTGATGGGCTTGACGAGGTAGTCGCGAATGTTGTTGCCGAGCGCTTCACGCAGGGTCGCGTCCTCCTCACTCTTCGTCACCATGACGACCGGCAGGTTCGGTGCGAGCTCGCGGACTTCCTGGTAGGTCTCCAGACCGCGCTTGCCGGGCATCTGCTCATCGAGCAGCATCAGGTCGAAGGGGCGGCGGCGGAGCAGCTCAACCGCGTCGTCGGCGTTCGTGGCCGTTTCGACCTCGTAGCCTTTCTCCCGCAGGAAGATTCGGTGCGACTCGAGGAGCTCGGCCTCGTCGTCCACCCAGAGTACCGATTTCGCAGGCGGCGCCATGTCAGGGAATCTAGCCGCCAGTTCGACAGCCGCGACAGCGAACGGCCGGCGCCTCGGCCGATGCGGGCTCGTTGCTGCGGTGGGTCGCGCTGAACAGATTCTCCGCGTGCCGCTCCTCCTTCCCCCGTACGCCCTGACGACCCCGCACTTCCGCTTCCGGGCGCTCGCCGCGCTTGTCGGCAGGTCGGCGCTCGGCGGCGAGCGCGAGGTTGCGCTCGCAACGCTGCTCGCGGCGCGACTCGTCGTCGGCGCACTCCCGCCGCAACTCTTACCGCAAGGCGTCCGGATCACGCGCGCTAATGGCGCCCGGGCATGGTTCGCGTCGCTCGCGCTGCCGGCCGCGCTGCGGCAATCGCTCGCACGGCTGGCCGACGCAACGACGTCGGTCGACCGCGACTCCCTCGAACCGGCGCTGCGTACGGTGATCGAAGTCACCGGTCCGCAGCTCGACGTCCCTGCCCTGGCGGAGCTCAACGAAGTGCTCCGCATCGCCGCCTCCAAGACATGAGCAAAGAATCCGACCCCGGGCGCGTTGTGGGCGTGATCGGCGAAACGGCATCGCCTGCCGCGCGGCCAAGCACTATCGCCACGGGCTTCCCGAGTATCGACAATGCACTGGGTGGCGGCTTTCGTCGCGGCGACCTCATCGTGCTCGGCGGCGAAGTGGGGAGTGGAAAATCCGCACTTGCTCTGGCCATTGCGCTTCGCGCTGTCGAGTCGGGTGCGCGGGTCCAATTCCGAACCGCGGAGATGGACCCCCCGCGGCTCGCCGAGCGAGCGCTGGCGATCGAAGCCAGAGTGCGCGTGGATGACATCCGACGCGGGACGCTCGACGACGACGGGCGCGCCAAGCTGGCCGCGGCTGCCACGAGGCTCGAGCAACGGCTGCCCGGCTTTGGTGTGATCGATGTGGATGAGCTTCTCGGATTCGAGGAGGACCCGCGGCGGCACGTCGATGGCGACCTCGTCGTCATCGACCCACTACAGGGGCTCGCCCGTGGTGCCCGTCCGCTCGAGGAGGACATGGCGGTCGCCACGCGGGTGCTGAAGCGCTTCGCCGTAAATCGAGGGCTCTGTGTCCTGACGACGAGCCATCTACCGACGCTGGTGCGCGACCGGAAGGATCCGAGACCGCAGCTCGACGATTTCGGGGCGCTGGGTGCGGTGAAGCAGTTCGCGGACGTCGTGCTCGGGCTCTATCGTCACGAGATGTACGAAACCGCACCGGACGTGGACGGCGCGACGGAGCTGATCGTTCTCAAGAACCGCAACGGTGCGCGCGGGTACATCGATCTCTACTTCTACAAGCAGTGGATGCGGTTCGAGGACATGCTGGAGCCCGATCGCTGAGTCGGCGACGCGTCGGGCTCAATCGGAGGTCACGCATGCGGGCGATCGGACGTTTCGGTTGGGGGGCCGCGGGCCACGCCAGGCCGACGCCATGGCGGTTGTCGATAGGGCTGGCCAGCTTCGTCGGCACTCTCGGTCTCGCGACGCCACTCGAGGCCACGCAGTTGGAGCCGGATTCGTCGGGATTCGTGGCGGTTGGTGGCGGGACGCGCGTGTACTTCGAGATCCACGGCAAGGGCCGGGACACGGTGATCGTGCCCGGCGGTATGCTGCTGGCGCCGCACCTCTATCAACTGCGTGACGACTTCACGCTGGTCTTCTATGACCCGCGGGGTCGCGGCAAATCCGATTGGGTCGATGAGGCGAAGCGCCTGACGATGGAAGACGAGGTCCGCGATCTCGAAGCGGTTCGACGGGAGCTTCGGATCCGGCGGGCGGCCCTTCTCGGGTTCTCGTACCTTGGACTCGTGACGGCGATCTACGCGGCGGACCATCCCGCCGAGGTGACCCGCGTCGTGCTCATGGGCCCCTTGCCGCCCGACCAGGAGACGCGGTCGCGTTATGCTCCGCCGGAGCGGAAGGTGCGCTCCGATTCTGCCGTGGCGCGCTTCGCCCGATCGCGCGCCGGCGCGGACACGACGGACTTCGCCGCGGAGTGTCGACGGTGGTACGACGCGTTCGGGCCGGTGTATGTCGGTGACCCGGCGGACGCGTCGCGCATAACGACGGACTTCTGCGCACTCCAGAACGAGACACCGTCGCGTTTCCTCTGGCGAAACGAGCAGACGATGCGCTCGCTCGGCCGCCGGTGGGACTATTCACGGAAAGCGGCCGCGATTCGCGCTCCGACGCTCGTGATTCAGGGAGACCACGACCTCGCCTCGTCACCCGACGGGGGCAGGCGGTGGGCTGAGCTGATTCCCGACGCGCGTCTCATCATGCTGTCTGGAGCTGGGCATCTCACATACATCGAACGCCGCGACCGTGTGCTCCCGGCGCTCGGTCGGTTTTTCAGCGGCCAGTGGCCGGGCGAAGCGATGCAGCTGCGAAGCCGGACATCATCGGGAATTGGGAATAGGGACTAGGGAATCGAAGACGGCGCTGATGGCTGATACGCATCGGCTGTATATTTCCGTCGCCCTCCCTTTCGGACTCCGCACCTTCGAGCTGCGTATGGCTGGCCACAGTAAATGGAAGCAGATCAAGCACTACAAAGCCGCTGCTGATGCGAAGCGCGGCGCCCTGTTCACGAAGCTCATCCGCGAGATCACCATGGCCGCCAAGCAGGGCGGCGGAGACCCCGACGGTAACCCTCGGCTTCGCACGGCGATCGAGACTGCGAAGAGCAACTCGATGCCGAAGGACAACATCGAGCGCGCGATCAAGAAAGGCACGGGGGAGCTCGAAGGCGTCGAATACCAGGAAATCCTGTACGAGGGCTACGGACCGGCCGGCGTCGCGCTGATGATCCAGACCGTGACCGATAACCCGAATCGCACGGTCGCCGAGATTCGGCACAAGCTCTCGCGCGGTGGCGGCAACCTTGGCGCCGCGAACTCGGTGTCGTGGATGTTCGACCGCCGCGGCCAGATCTACCTCGATACGACGAAGATCGACGAGGACGCGCTGATCGAAGCAGCGCTCGATGCGGGCGCCGAGGACGTCAAGCGCGAGGACGACCAGTTCGTGGTGACGACGGCTGTGGCCGACCTGCATGCGGTGAAGAGTGCCCTCGACGCGAAGGGGATGGCGTCCACGAGCGCCGAGATCACGTGGATCCCCAGGAACACCATCCGCGTCGAGGGCAAGGATGCCGAGACGCTGATCAAACTCCTGGAGTCGATCGAGGAGCTCGACGACGTCCAGAAGGTGGACGCGAACTTCGACATGGACGTGTCGGAGATGGCGAAGGCGTGACCACGTGATCGTTCTCGGAATCGATCCGGGAACGGCGACGACCGGCTACGGGGTCGTCAGCGGCGATGGCGTTCGCCCGCCGGTGCTCGTCGAGTGCGGCGTGATTCGCACGCGCTCGCGCGATTCGCTGTCGGCGCGGCTCCGTGAGATCCACGAAGGTGTCACGGAGCTCATCGTCCGCCATCGACCGCGCGCGCTGGTGGTGGAGGACGTGTTCTACGCGAAGAACGTCCGCACGACCGTGGTGCTTGGCCACGCACGCGGGGTCGTGCTCCTCGCGGGAGCACAGGCGCGAATCGAAGTGCACGAGTTTCCGCCGGCCGAGATCAAGAAGGCGGTTGTCGGTTCGGGCGGTGCCACGAAGGAACAAGTTCAGTTCATGCTGACGCGATTGCTCCGGCTGAAATCAGTCCCCGCACCATCCGATGCTGCCGACGGGGTGGCTGCGGCACTCACGTATCTCATGACCGCGCGCGTGCCGAAGGTGGCGGCAGCGGCGCCGGCCACGGGCTCGGTGTTCGCGCCGAGGCGACCGGCCGCGGGGAGTCGACGTTGATCTCACAGGTGGCAGGCCGCCTCTCGACGAAGGAGCTCGACCACGTCGAGATCGTGACCGAGGGCGGCGTCGGGTACGAGATCGCGATTCCCCTGAGCGCGTACGAAGCGCTGCCGAAGGCTGGCGAGAGCGCGACGCTCCACACGCACCTCGTGGTGCGCGAGGATGGGTGGCAGTTGTTCGGATTCACGACGCCGTTCGAGCGGCGCGTGTTCCGTCGCGTGCTCGATGCCAAGGGCGTAGGGCCAGCGCTGGCCCTCGGGATGCTGTCGGCGCTGTCGGCCGAGCGTCTCGTGCGGGCGATTCGCGAGAAGGACATCGCGACGCTGCAGAGCGTGCCGAGGGTGGGGCGTAAGAAAGCCGAGCAGTTGGTCCTCGACCTGGCCGACAAGCTCGATGGCCTCGGCGGCGAGCCGGTGAGCGGTGGCCCCCGGCCGGACGGCGCGGGGGCGGACGACGCGATGCGCGCGCTCGTGTCGTTAGGCTACACGCTCGCAGAGGCCGAGAAAGCCGTGCGCGCGGCCATCGACGCGAATGGCCGCGCGCAGAGCGCAACGGACCTCATCCGAAACGCGCTGGCCAAGATCCGGAGCTGATTGGAATATTGGAAATTGGGGTCAGACTCGAATTAGCGGGAAATTGGGGTCAGACACCAATTACCCCCAATTACTCCAACACTACTCGGGAACTCTGACTCATTGGGTAATTGGTGTCTGA
>Ga0075421_100005951_pt1 | contig 14812 bp, 8 predicted proteins | sample SoiMetdeltSBSDD5_FD_75292 | JGI IMG/M metagenome (GOLD analysis project Ga0075421, IMG submission 75292) | Bulk soil microbial communities from a Populus tree surrounding site in Tennessee, USA - Soil MetaG P. deltoides SBSDD5 | ecosystem: Environmental > Terrestrial > Soil > Tree plantation...
AGGAGGTGGGCGGCCCGAAGTCGCCGGTGCCGGTGCCCAGCAGCACCACGGCAGAGCTGGTGGCGGGGCCGGTGACCGCGGCCAGGTCCAGGCGGCCGTCGCGGTTCAGATCCGCCAGCGCGCCCAGGGACACGCCCCCCGCCACCCCGAACGGCGCCAGCGGCGTGAAGGTGCCGTCCCCTCGCCCCAGCAGGACCTGCACCCGGCGCTCCACCGTGCTGCCCGCGACGACGTCCGCGCGCCCGTCGCGATTCACGTCCCCGGCGAGCAGCGAGTCGGCGCTGATTCCCAGCGGGGCGCCGGTGGCGGCCTGGAACGTCCCGTCGCCGCGGCCGAGCAACACCGGGAGCGTGCTCCCGCCCTCGGTGGCGGCGACCAGGTCCAGTCGCCCGTCGGCGTTCAGGTCGGCCGCCACCACGCCGGTGAGCCGCGACGGCGGAGCCAGCGCCACCTTCGCCGCGCCGAACGTCCCGTCACCGCGCCCGAGCTGGACCTGGAGGTCCGCCCCGGCGCCCACCAGGTCCAGCCGCCCGTCGCGATCCAGGTCCACCGCCAGGGCGGCGGTGGCGGTGGGCGCCTCGAGCGCCCGGAGGTCGCCGAGGAAGGTGCCGTCGCCGCGGCCACGCGCGAGGAGGACGCTGTCCTTCGAGGCCAGCCCGAGCGCCAGGTCCAGCCGCCCGTCGCCGTCCAGGTCCACCGCCGCGGCGCTGCGCGCGGTGAGGCCGAGCGGCAGCGGAGCCCCGCCGCGTGCGAGGAGCACCTCGGTCGCGGTGACCAGGTCGTCGCGCCCGTCGGCGTCGAGGTCCGCCGCCAGCAGCACGGAGGCGGGGAAGGGAACCCCGGCGCGGAAGGTGCCGTCTCCGTTCCCCAGCAGCCGCAGCGGGCCGGCGGCGGCGTCCAGGATGCCGTCCTGGTCGAGGTCCGCGACGACGATGGGCCCCCCGGCGCCCGCGCTCGCCGTCTCGGCGACGGCGGGGAAGGTGCCGTCCCCGGCGCCGAGGAACGCCGCCACCACCGCGCCCGCCGCCAGCACGTCCAGGTCCCCGTCCGAGTCCAGGTCCGCGATGGAGGCGCTGGAGAGCGCGCCGCCGGCCGGGTACGAGACCGGCGCCGCGAAGCTCCCGTTGCCCAGCCCGAGCAGCACGCGGATCTCCGACCCGCCGGCCACCGCGAGGTCCAGCCGGCCGTCTCCGTCGAGGTCGCCGGCGGCCAGCGCGTCCGGGAGCGTCCCGGCGCCGGAGCGGATGGGCGCGGCGAAGCCGCCGGTGCCGGAGCCCAGCATCGCGCCCACCGTGCCGCCCGCGCGGTCCAGCGCCACCACGTCCGGGTGCCCGTCTCCGTCGAAGTCTCCGGCCGCGAGCGCCGTCACCAGCGCGCCCGCGTCCGACAGCACCGGCGGCCGGGTGGTGCCGTTCCCGCGCCCGAGGAGCGCGTGGATCCCGTTCCCGGCGGCGGCCACCACGTCCGGTCGTCCGTCGCCGTCCACGTCCGCGGTGGTCACCTGCGCGGGCGCGCCGAGCGCCGCCACCGGCCGCGCCTCCGGGAGCGGCTCGCAGCGCGCCGGCTCGGCCGACACCAGCACGCTGAGCCCGTTCGCGCCGCGGTCCGCCGCCAGCACGTCCGGGCGCCCGTCGCGGTTGGCGTCCGCCAGGGCCAGCCCCGCCGGCGCCGTCCCCGCGGAGACCCTGAGCGCCGCGCCGAAGCCCGCCGCGCCGCCCAGCCACACCCGGACCGAGGAATCCGCGGGCGTGGACGCGGCGAGGTCGAGCCGCCCGTCGCCGTCCAGGTCCGCCGCGGCGACCGCCCGCGGCTGGCCGCCGGAGGCGAGGTGCACGGCCGCGCCGAAGGTCCCGTCCCCGAGCCCGGGCAGCACCGCCAGCTCGTCCGCGTCCGGGGCCGCCGCGACCAGGTCCACGTCGCCGTCGCGATCCACGTCGGCGGCGATGACGGCGCGGGCGCCGGCGGCGGCGTCGAGGGTGCGCTCGGCCTGGAAGTTGCCCCTGCCGTCCCCGGTCCGCACGCCGAGCTGGCCGGTCGCCGGGCTGGCCACCACGACGTCCAGGTCCCCGTCCCCATCCAGGTCCGCGGCGGCGACGCCGGTGGCCGGGCTCCCGAGCGAGAAGGTGGCCGGCGCCCCGAATCCACCTCCACCCGTGCCTGGCAGCAGCGCCAGCTCCAGCCCGGCGGCCAGGAGGTCCAGCCGGCCGTCCCCGTTCACGTCCGCCACCGCCACGGCGCGGGTGCCGGTGGCCGCGGGGTAGGTGACGGGCGGCTGGAACGTCCCGTTCCCGTTCCCCAGCAGCACGCTCACGATCGGCCCGCCGGCGGCGCTGGCGGTGACGAGGTCCATGCGGCCGTCGCCGTCGAGGTCCGCCGCGGCGAGGGCGCCGGGCGTCGGGCCGCCGGGGGAGGTGAGCGCGGCGCCGAAGGTCCCGTCGCCCAGGCCCGGCAGCACCGCCACCTGGTCGGCGCCGGTGCTCGCCAGCGCGACGTCCAGCCGGCCGTCGCGGTTGAAGTCCGCCGCGGCGACGTCGCCGGGCGCGACGCCTCCAGGGAAGGGGGAGGGCGAGGCCAGGCCGAAGCCGTTGGACACCGCGAGCGCGGCGATCTCCCGCGGCGCGCCCCGGACGCCGCCGATGGCCGCGCCGATCCGGAGGCGGACGGTGGCGTTGCGCGCGGGCAGATCGCGGCTGCTGTTCCAGAGGAACGTGTGCGGCCCGCTGCCGCGCGCGGACACGCCCTCGGAGGTGGTGGAGGCCTGGGTGGCGCGGCGGAACCCGGAGCCGTCATCCAGCTCGACGATCACGTCCGCGGGGAGGTTGGCGGGCTGCTGCAGCACGTAGTCCAGCGGCACGCAGCCGCCGGCGGCGGGCGGCGCGGTGAGCGAGCTGACGTCCGAAGGCTGCAGCGGCGACACCGGCGCCGAGGACGAGGAGGGCATGCCCTCTCCCGCCGCGTTGAGCGCGGTCACGGTGAAGGCGTACGCCGTCCCCGCCGCCAGCCCGGTGAGCACCGCGGTGTGCACGCCGGGAGGGACCACGACGCCGGCGCCGCCGGGGGAGGCGGTCACCCGGTAGCCGGCGATGGGGAGGCCGCCCGCGTCGGCCGGCGTCCACCACGACACCTTCCCGCCCAGGACGGCGGGCTCGGCGCGGACCCTGCGGGGCGGAGAGGGCGTCCTGGGCGTGGTGACCGGCGGCGTGCGCGCGGACGGGCTGTCGCCGAACACCGAGCGCGGCGTGATGGTGAACGCGTACACCGTCCCGTCCTGCAGCCCGGAGATCGCCGCCGAGGTCTGGTCGCCGGGGACGGTGATCGTGGGCCCGGGCGGATCGGCGCTGACCTCGTACTCGAGGACGGGCTGGCCGCCGGTGCTGGCGGGGGCGGTCCAGGTGACGGTGGCGCCGCGCACCTCGGGCGACGCGTTGGGCGACCTCGGCGCCAGCACCTGGAACAGCTCGATCTCGCCCAGGTCCAGCAGGCCGCCGCGCCCGGCCTCGCGCGGCAGGTCCACGTCGACGAACGCCGCCCAGAGCGTGCCGTCGCCGGCGGTGTGGCGGCAGATCAGCGTGTGCGCTCCGGAGGGCGCGCCGCTGAGCGAGAGCTGCCCGCGGTCGTCGGTGTCGGCGCTGAAGGCGCCCTCGTCGAGCGCGCAGGTGGCGCCCGGGACCGGCTCGGGGTCCGGGTTCCCGCTCGACCGGTCGACGACCACCGCGCGCACGATGCCGGTGCGGATGCCGGGGCACCCGGCCAGGAACGCCGCCGCGGCCAGCCAGCCCAGTCTCCTCATCGCTCCACCCCCAGCTCCAGCGCGGGCACCCAGGTCAGCCGCCGCACGCCGTCCACCGATGGTAGGTCGGAGGCGATGGAGAGCGAGGCGCGCACCGTCGATTCGCCCCAGCGCCAGCGCCCGCCCACCGCGACGCGCGCCGTGGGGATGGTGAGGTCGGCCTGGGGGCCGGTGAGGCCGGTGATCCCCACCATGCTCAGGCCGAGGCCCAACTCCGCCGAGGGCGTGAGGTCGTCCGGGCCCTCCCAGCCGGCGGTGGCGAGGAACGCCACCCGGTGCATGGTCCCGCGGGCGATCCAGGCGCCGGGGGAGATGCCGTAGGACGCGCGGGCGCCGAAGCGGAGCGGCCGCGCCTCGGTGCGCCACGCCATGAAGGCGCCGTAGGAGAGGGCCTCCACCGACAGCGGCGCCTGGCCCAGCGAGGCGCCGAACTCCAGCCCGGTCCACCCGCGCCCGGCGCGCGGCGGCGGGCGGTACGCGGACCGCGCGCCCGAGAAGGTCACCGGCACCACGCGCGCCACCGCCACGAAGCCGTCGTAGAACGCGCGCCCGAAGGGCTCCTGGAAGAGGCCGGCGTTGAGCCCTTCTGCCTCGGCGCCGCGGGTGGCGACCTCCGGACGGACGAGGCGGGGGAAGGTCCCGCCCAGGTCGGCGGCGGCGACGCGCGCCTCGTGGGTGGGCGTGGAGAGCCAGTACGCCGGGCGCGGTGGGAGGCGCAGGATCGCGCCCTCGCCGGGGACGCGGTGGAGGTCGAGCAGCCGGGTCCCCTGGTCGTCGGAGATGGAGAGCCGCGTCTCGGCGAGGTCCGGGGGGATGACCAGCTCCGGGCCGCGGGGCGCCTGGTCCGCCAGCGGGCGGCGCGGGTCCTGCGCGGGTGGGCTGGCGCGGACGCTGAGCTGGGACGGGGCGCCGGCGACCTTCGCCATGGCGGCGGAGGCGAAGCTCTCCAGCTCGCTGTATTCGATCCGGCCGTCGGCGTTGACGTCCGCGGCGCCGAGGAGGGCGGAGCGGGCGATGTGGCTGAAGACGCCGGCGCGGATGCGGGACCACTCGTGGGTCTGGTTCAGCTCGCTCTCGGCGTAGGTGGTGCCGGTGGTGGGGCGGGTGCGGATCTCGCCCTGGAGGAGGTCGCCCAGCTTCTTGAGCACGGCGGGGTCGCCGCCCCGGCCGCCGACGACGCCGGAGGCGTGGCAGGCGTCGACGACGAGGTGGACGAAGTCCGCGCCGACGCGATCCACCACCTCGGCGTAGAGGGAGTCGCGGTAGAGGCGGCCGCCGAGGAGGGTGAGGTAGGCGCGCCCGGCGGCGTCGACGTCGCCGTGGCCGACGTAGATCACGAGGGAGTCGGTGGGCCGCCCGGCGGCCCGGTCGATCGCATTGGCGCGGCGGATCTCCTCCACGGCATTGCGGAGCGCCTCCTGGGTGGGCGGGGAGGCGCGCGCGAGCGCCGGCGAGCCGCGGCGGGCGGTGTCGAGGTCGGGGACGGTGAGGAGCCAGGTGCGGTAGCCCAGGCGCTCCAGCGCCTCGGTCCAGAGGAGGCCGTCGTCGTCGGCGTACTGGAGCGGCTCCAGCGAGGGCGTGTCCGGGTCGTTGAACGCCACCACCAGCGCCCGCCGCTCCGAGGCGGGCGCCGCCGCGAGGAGGGAGAGGGTGAGCGCCACCCAGGGCGTCAAGGGGCGGGCTCCACGGAGAGCGGCGCGGGGCCGGCGCGTGGCATGGAGAGGTGGGGCGCCGCGCCGGTTGATCCGGCGCGTCGATATGGCAACGCGCCGGCGCAACGTGCGCGGAGCTCAGGAGAGCGGCGCAGTGCGTCGGTAGGTTCAGCGCGGGTGCGCGGGATGCTGTTGCTCAAGGGGCGGGCTCCACGTGCACCACAATCTGTCTCCGCACCACCGCGCCCCCCGCCCCGGTGAACGTGGCCGTGATCTCCACTCGCCCCGGCGTGCTCAGCTCCACCGTCCACGGCACCGCCGCCTCGTGCCCGGGCGTCCCCGACACCGCGCCCGCGTACTCGCCGGGTCTCCCCGCCACCTTCACCTCCACCCGTTCCATCGCCGGAATCGCCCCCACCGCGAACGCCAGCGAGGCCCCCACCGGGCACCGCCCCTCCGGCCGCAGCTCCTCCAGCGGCGCATCCTTCCGCGCGCAGAACACGCGCACCACCGCGTCCTGCTCCCCCACTGCACCGCGCGGCCGGAACTCGTCCGTCCCCTGCGCCGGCCTCCAGAAGATCGCCACCGCCACCACCGCCGCCGCGCCCGCCGCCAGCGCGGGGACCCACGCCATCCGGCGCGCCGGCTCCGCCTTCTCCCCCCGCAGCACCGCCGCCCGGTTCGCCTCCCGCAGCGCGCTCAGCTCCGCTGGCCCCGGCTCGTCCACCGCGCGACCCGCCAGCGCCCGGTGCGCCACCACCAGCTGCTCGTACCGCGGCCCGCAGCGCTCGCAGCTCCGCATGTGGCGCAGGATCCGCCGCCTCCGCGCGGGCGACGCCGTCCCGGCCACCAGCGCCTCCAGGTCCGCCTCGGCGTGCCGGTTCCAGAAGCTCATGCCGCCGGCCGCCCGCGGGCGAGCCACCCCGCCGCATCCAGGAACCTGGTGAACGCCCGCCTCACCTTCGACTCCACCGTCCGCACCTGCTGCCTCGAGAGCCGCAGCTCCGACGCCGCCTTCTCCTGCGACGCCCCGTCCATGAACCGGAGCCTCGCCAGCGCCCGCTCCCCCTCGCCGAGCTGGTCCAGGAACGACCCCACCAGCCGCTTCACCTCGGCGCTCATCGCCTCCTCCTCCGGCGTGGGCGCCTCCGCCGCCATCGCCGGCACCGCGGGCGCATCCTGCAGCCCCACCGACGCCCGGGCCACCTTCCCGGCCGAGCGCAGCAGGCTCACCGCGGCGCTCCGCGCGATCGCCAGCAGGTAGGGCCGGTACGGCCGCAGCCCGTCGTACGCGCTCCGGTGCTCGGCCCGGAACGCGCGGACGAAGGTCTCCTGGTGGGCCGCCTCCACGTCCAGCGCCCGCAGCCCCATCCCGGACGACGCCCGCGACGCCAGGAAGCGCGCCACGTCATCCGAGTAGAAGTCGTACACCCGCGCCAAGGCAGGCTCCTCCCCGCGCCGGAATGCGTCCAGGAGCGCTCGGTCTTCGACCAGGAGCGGCATCGCCGCACCCGCATACGCCGCGAGCCCCGAAACCTGGTTGAAGAAAATGCGACTTCCGGCCCGGGACCCGTCCCGCCGCCCGGACGCCTACTTCCCGAACGCCGCGTCGATGTCCGCTCGCCGCGAGGCCGGCGGCTTGGTCGCGGGCGGCGGCGCGGCCCCGGGCGGCAGCTTGGCCAGCTGCTCCTTCGCCGTCGCGTTGTCCGGGTCGTACTGCAGCGCCCTGGTGAATGCCTTGTAGGCCCCGGGGGCGTCGCCGTTGAGCGACATCCGCGCCCCGGAGATGGTGTGCAGGCCGGAGAGGGTGCGGCGCAGCTCCGCGTTGTACTTCCCCCAGCCTCCGGAGACCTGCTCGTCCAGCTTCAGCGCCGCCTCCAGGTTGCGCAGCGCGGCGCTCTCGTCGCGGGCCGCCAGCGCGCGCTGCCCCGCCTCGTACTGCGTCTGGAACCGGGACAGCTTCGCCGCCAGCTCCTTCTCGCCCTTCTTCTTCGCCAGCTCGATCGCCGCCGCCACGTCCCCGCTCTCGTAGCGCGCCATCACCGCCGGATCGGCGGGCGGCGCGGCGGCCGGGTTGTCGCGCGGCGGCTCGTCCAGGTCCCCCTTCGACGGCGCGGCCACCAGCCGGTCCGGGCGTCGCCGCGGCGGGCGGCGCTCGGGGGTGGTGCCCGGCGGCGAGACGTCGATGCCTGGCTCCGTCTTGCCGTCCGCCGTCGTGCCGTCGGGCGAGGTGGCGGTCGCGGGCGGCGTGCCGGCGGCCGTCGCCGGGTCTCCCACCGTGATGTTCGGCGGCGGCGCGGGCGCGCTGGGCAGCCCCGGCGGTGCGGTGGCCGGGCCGGGGCCGGGGCCGGGCGGCGAGGCCGCCGGCGACGGGGCGGCGGGACCCGGCAGCGTCCAGCCGCTCCGGGAGGTGGTGATCGCCTCCGGGGGCGGCGGGGTCAGCGGCGCCGCCGCCACCGAGCCCGACGAGGGCGGAGCCGGCGCCGGCCCGGGCGGCGTGGCGACCGCGGAGCCCGGGACGGTCTCGCCCGGCGGCGGGGTGGCCGCGGGAGGAGGGTCGGAGGCGGCGGGCGCCGTCGCCGCGGGGGGCGTCCCGCGCGCCGCGGCGGAGAGATCCTCGAAGGACGGCCCGCGCGACACCTTGAAGAAGATGAACATCCCCACCGCCGCCAGGCCGGAGCCGACCACCCCGGCGGCGATGGCGACGAAGACCATGTTCGAGCCGGCCTTGCGGGCGGAGGGCTTCTCCGCGGACGACCGCCCCGAGTCGTTCCGCGCGCCGGCCTGCCCGCCGGTGACCGCGCCCTGGGCGCGGAGCCGCAGCTGCGCGGTGCCGACGACGATCTCGTCGCCCGCGAACAGCTCCGTCTCCTTCTCGATGCGGACGCCGTTGACGTAGGTGCCGTTCTGGCTGCCGAGGTCCTTGATGAAGAAGCGCTCCAGGCGCCGGGAGACCTCCGCGTGCTTGCGGCTGATCGAGGGGTGCTGCAGCCGCAGGCCGGCGGTGGACGCGCGGCCGATGAGCGTCACTCCCTGCCGGATCGGCGAGAGCTGGCCCATCCCCGGCCCGCGCTCCACGTACAGGAACGCCGGCTGGAACCCCTCCTCCACCTGGACGTCCCTCCCCATGCCTCCCGGCATCACCGCGTCGCCGTCTCGCTTACGCCGCGGGAGGCCGCTGGGGATCTGTGGCACCCGCTGCGGCTGCGGGTCGTCTGCGCGCAGGGGCGTCATGTCCTCCACGTCATCGAAGGGAAGCTCGACGTCAGGTTTCTTCTTGGCAGGCGCCTGCCCGGCCCCGCGCTGGCGAGAGGGACGCTTAGGGCTTGGAGGAGCCATTCAGGGACGCCTCCCCTGATTATCCCTCATCAGAAGAAAAATGTTGCCAGATCGCCTATCTACAGAGCAGGGGAGCAACCACACCGTGCCAGCGCAGCCCGCCATCCGCGTCTTCAACACCTTGACCATGCAGAAGGAGCCGCTGGAGCCCCTCCAGCCTGGCCGCCTGGGGGTCTACGTGTGCGGGCCCACCGTCTACCACTGGATCCACATCGGCAACGCGCGCACCTTCGCCTCGTTCGACGTGGTGGTGCGGTACCTGCGCTACCGCTACCCACCGCCCGGCTTCACGGTGAAGTACGTGCGCAACTTCACCGACGTGGACGACCGGATCCTCCAGCGGGCGAACGAGCAGGGGAAGACGTTCGACGAATTCGCGCAGTTCTTCATCGACGAGTTCCACAAGGACGCGGCGGCGCTGAAGCTCATCCAGCCGGACGTGGAGCCGCGCGTCTCCGAGCACATCCCGGAGATCGTCTCCATCATCGAGGCGCTGATCGCGCGCGAGGTGGCGTACGAGTCGCAGGGCGACGTGTACTTCTCGGTGGGCCGCTACCCGGAGTACGCGCGGCTCTCGCGGCGGAACCTGGACGACCTCAAGGCGGGCGCGCGGGTGGAGCCGGGGGAGCAGAAGCGCGAGCCGCTCGACTTCGCGCTCTGGAAGGCCGCCAAGCCGGGCGAGAAGTCCTGGGAGAGCCCGTGGGGCCGCGGGCGCCCGGGCTGGCACATCGAGTGCTCGGCGATGTCGCGCAAGCACCTGGGCGAGAGCTTCGACATCCACGGCGGCGCGCTGGACCTGATCTTCCCCCACCACGAGAACGAGATCGCCCAGAGCGAGGCCGCCAGCGGGAAGAAGCTGGCCAGGTACTGGATGCACTGCGGGTTCCTCGACCTGGAGAACGTGAAGATGTCGAAGAGCCTGGGGAACATCGTGCTCCTCAAGGACGCGCTCGAGCAGGTCGACGCGGAGGCGCTCCGCCTCTTCTTCTTCTCCACCCACTACCGCAACCAGCTCAGCTTCTCGGAGAGGTCGCTGTTCGATGCGGAGGCGCGGATGGAGTACTTCTACGAGACGCTGAAGAAGGTCCCCGCCGCCCCCGAGGCCTCCGGACCGCCCTGGCCCGGGGAGGCGGCGAAGGTGATGGCCGACTTCGAGGCGGCGATGGACGACGACTTCAACGCCCCCGCCGCCATCGCCGTGCTCTCGGAGCTGTTCGCGGCGCTCAACAAGCCTTCCAAGGACAAGCTGAAGCTGGCCTGGCTGCGCAGCGCGGCCACCACCATCGGCGGCGTGCTCGGGCTGTTCGGGGACGACGTGGACGCCTGGCTGCAGCGCCACCGCGACCGGATGGTGCGGCAGCACGGCGTCGACGAGGCGAAGGTCGGCTCGCTGCTGGAGGGGCGCGCCGCGGCCCGCGCGGCCAAGGCCTACCAGGAGTCGGACCGGATCCGGGACGAGCTGAAGGCCCTGGGCGTGGAGGTCATGGACACCCCCCAGGGGCAGCGCTGGCGCGTGCTCCCCCGCTGATCCCCCGTGGCCGAGGCGGCCTTCCGGGCGATACGATCGGCCGCGCCAGACCGACCATGACGAACCAGCTCCTGCTGCTGCTCCTCCTCGCCGGCGACGGCTTCACTCCCTCCCCCGAGGAGCTGCGCGCCTCCCGCACCATCACCCGCGCCTCGCTGGCGGCGCCCATCCGCTACCTCGCCTCGGACGCGCTGCAGGGGCGGGCGCCGGGGAGCGCGGGGGACGTCCTGGCGCAGAAGTACCTGGAGCAGCGCTTCCGCGCGCTGGGGCTGGAGCCGGGGGCGCCGGAGGGCGGCTACCGGCAGCCGCTGGAGCTGCTCAGCGTCACCGGCGCGCCGGAGGTGATGCAGCTGCGCGGCAAGGACGGCGGCCAGCTGCAGCTGAAGCTGCGGAAGGACTTCATCGCGGTGGCCGGCCGCTCCGCGCCCGAGTCGCGGCTGGACGGCGCGGAGCTGGTGTTCGTGGGGTTCGGCATCGTGGCGCCCGAGTTCCAGTGGGACGACTACAAGGGCGCCGACCTGCGCGGGAAGGTGGTGCTGGTGATGAACTCCGATCCGGAGGACGACCCCAACCTCTTCGCCGGCAAGGTCCGCCTCTGGTACGGCCGCTGGGACTACAAGTACGAGCAGGCCGCCAGGGCCGGCGCGGCGGCGGCGATCATCATCCACACCACGCCCTCCGCCGGCTACGCCTGGCAGGTGGTGCAGACCTCCTGGGCCGGAGAGCAGTTCGACCTGCCGGGGTCCAAGGTGCCGCGCCCGGCGGTGGAGGGCTGGGTCACCGAGGAGGCGACGAAGCAGATCGCCGCGCTCGCCGGGCGCGACCTGGAGGTGCTCCGCGCCTCCGCCCAGCACCGCGACTTCAAGCCGGTGCCGCTGGGGATCCGGATCACCACCGCGTTCCAGAACCGGGTGCGGAAGATCGTCACCGCCAACGTGATCGGGAAGATCTCCGGGCGAGACCCGGAGCTGCGCGGGCAGGCGGTGCTCTACACCGCGCACCACGATCACCTCGGCAAGGTGACCGACGCCGCGCCCGGCAAGGACGCCATCTACAACGGCGCGGTGGACAACGCCTCCGGCGTGGCAGAGATGCTGGCGGTGGCCAGGGCGTTCAAGGCGCTCAGGACGCCGCCGCGCCGCAGCGTGTACTTCGCCGCGGTGGCGGCCGAGGAGGCCGGCCTGCTGGGCTCCTCCTACCTGTCGCAGCACCTGCCGGTCCCGGCCGGCGAGGTGGCGTGCAACATCAACATCGACGGCGCCAACATCTGGGGGCGCTCGCGCGACCTGATGATGATCGGCTACGGCAAGTCGGACCTGGACCAGATGGTGGAGGGCATCGCCCGGTGGCAGGGCCGCGTGGTGACCCCGGACCAGCTCCCGGACCGCGGCTTCTTCTACCGCTCGGACCAGTTCAGCTTCGCCAAGCTGGGCATCCCCGCCGCCTACGCCGAGAGCGGGACCGACTTCCTGGGCCGGCCCCAGGGCTGGGGGAAGGCGCAGAAGGAGAAGTGGGAGTCCGCGCACTACCACCAGCCGTCCGACGAGTTCGACCCGCGCTGGGACCTCTCCGGCGCGGTGGAGGACACCCGCCTGTACTTCCACCTGGGAAGCCTGGTGGCCAACCGGACCGCGCTGCCGCAGTGGAGCTCCGGCGACGAGTTCGAACTCGCGCGCCGCGCGGCGCTCCGTGCGATTGAGACATCAACGCCGCACCCGAAAGCCTCCGAGCCGTAGCGGGGTCGGTCTGGCTCCTACATCAAAATTCCGCAGGCACTCCAGGCACTTGGCTCTGTAAAGAGCCTGCCCATTTTCTTGAGCCGCTCTCAGCTTCTTACCAGCTGAGAAGAAAAATGCGCCAAGAAACTCCACAGTTCCTGACAGCGAGAATGTGGTCAAGAAGCACTTGGGCCGCTCCCCGTGGCCCTCCAAGGAGAATCCCTACAATGGCTCGCATCGGTGAAGGCGCTCCCGCGCCGGCTGGACTTGTGTCTCCTCTCGACACCCAGCCCGTGGCGCAGACGAAGGACGTTGCCCAGGTCCAGACCCAGGCTGGCGTGCCCGCCCAGGCCGCCGCCACGGCGACCGCCGAAGTCCGGCACCTGCCCCAGGACCAGTTCCAGATCCAGCCCTTCCCTCTCCCTGGGCAGGGGATCGTCGAGGGTGGCTGCTACCCGCAGCCGCCGTACCACCCGCTGCCGTTCCCCTTCCCGCCGCAGCCGCTGCCGTTCCCGCTGCCCGAGCCGCAGCCTCTCCCGCTGCCGCACCCGTTCCCGTTCCCGCCGTGCCCGCCGCCTCCGGCGCCTCGCGACGCCTCCGCCGACGCGGCGCTGAAGCAGCTGGACCAGCAGCCGAAGCCGATCTCCGGCGAGGCGATGGCCAAGGCCATCAAGCAGGGCACCGAGGATCTCGACGGCCAGGCCGCGGGTCAGGAGTACAAGCAGTTCGCGGACTGGGCGGCGAAGAACCAGGCCAACCTGTCGCCCGAGGCGAAGGAAGTGATGAAGGTCTACGAGAAGTACGCCAAGCAGGCCCAGTTCAACGGCCAGACCGGCATCAACACCGGCGACTACGACAAGATGGTCAAGGAGATGAACACCGCGGGCGCCACGGACGTCTCCGCGAAGAAGGCGATCGACCAGCTCAGCAAGGGTGACGGGAAGGTCTCCGGCGAGGACATGACCCGGGCGATCGAGCAGGGGACCAAGGACCTGGACAACTCGTCCGCGGGCCGCGAGTTCAAGCAGTTCGCGGACTGGGCGGCGAAGAACCCGGACCGCCTCACGCCCGAGGCGAAGCAGGTGCTGGACATCTACAAGAAGTACGCCGACGCGGCGAAGGGGCAGGGCGCGAGCGGGATCGCCCCGGACCAGTACCAGAAGATGCTGGGCGAGATGAAGGAAGTGAAGACGTACAAGGACGAGTCCGCCGGCAAGGCGCTGGACCGGCTGAACCACCTGCAGAGCCCGGTGAGCGGCCAGCAGATGCTGGGCGCGATCCGGAACGGCACCCAGGACCTGGACGGCCAGGCCGCGGGGAAGGAGATGCAGGACCTGATCGCCTGGGCGCGGGACAACGCCTCGCGCCTCTCTCCCGAGGCGAAGCAGGTGGTGGCGATCTACATGAAGTACGCCACCCAGGCGCTGGTCAACGGCCAGACCGGCATCAACCAGGGCGACTACCAGCAGATGCTGAACGAGATGAGGCAGGCGCTGCGTCCGCCCGTGTTCCGGCCGCTGCCGGGCCTGGACGCGCCGGTGGCGGGGTAGTGAGGAGCCGGTAGCTCCGCCAGCAGCGTCAGGGTCACAGCGCGCACGCCGGAGGGGGCGTGCGCGCTGTCCTTTTTTGCGGGACGCGCGGGGCGGGTGGCCTTTTTCAGCGCGCGTCGGTCTGGAGGGGTTCGCGGCGGAGGAGGTCCGGGCGGAGCTCGGCGATGCGGAGGAAGTCGTCGGTGGTGGCGGAGCGGAGGGAGCGGTAGTCGAGGGGGAGGGTGCGCAGGGCCTCCTCGAAGCTGGGGAGCGCGGCGGAGAGGCCCAGCATGGTGGTGTCGGTGCAGATGTAGCGGGGGCCCTTGAGGCTGGCGGGCGAGAGCGGGAACCGGAGCCCGAGCGCGCGCCGGAGCGCCAGCCGGAGGACGAGCGAGGTGCCGCGGCGGAGGTTGTACGGCGCGTCCGCCAGCCGCTCCAGCGCCTCCACGAAGCGATCGCGCGCCTCGTCCGAGGGCCAGGCCGGGCGGAGGAGGACCGGCGCCCGGCGGGGCTGGAGCATCTTCCGCAGCGGCGTGCGCACCACGCGCGGGTGGACGACGTTCAGCGTCTGGTCGTCGCGGACCACCACCGAGACGTGGTCGTAGGGTGAGCCCATCAGGCGGCGGCCCAGGTGGAACGTCTTGCGGGGCGTGCGGACCAGGAGCAGGTCGCCGGGGAGGGGGTACGCCATGTGGCCCAGTCTACGGCACTCCGGTGGCGGAGGGCGCCTGAGGGCCTTCAGCTCGCCCGCGGCCCGCCGCGGAGCACGCGCGCCCGCACGAGCACGTAGAGGCTGTGCAGCCCCAGCCCGCGCAGCTGCAGCTCCAGCTCCCCTCCGTCCTGCACGCCCGGCGGGATGGGAACCGTCAGCGGCCGCGGCTCCGGCAGCACGGTGGCGCCCCCGCACGCCGGGCACTGCTGGTCCTTGAGCTCCCCCGTCCCGCGGCACGTCTCGCACGGGAAGAACACCGGCACCTCCAGCGTCAACCCTCCCCCCACCGCCGCCTGCTCCTCCGTCAAGATGAGCTCCACCACCAGCGGCTCCAGCACCTCGCCCTCCGGCGGCATCCTCCTCCGCAGGCTCTGCCGCACCCGCTCCATCACCTGGTCCAGGTCCGGCGGATTCACCCACACGTTCCGCAGCGCGTTCTGCTTCCTCGACGCCAGCGCCGTCTGCGGCCCCCGCTGGCTCCTCTGGAACCACGCGTCCAGCGGCGCCGCCTTCCTCCCCGCCAGCCCCCACGCCGCCAGCGGCT
>Ga0075421_100005956_pt1 | contig 14802 bp, 11 predicted proteins | sample SoiMetdeltSBSDD5_FD_75292 | JGI IMG/M metagenome (GOLD analysis project Ga0075421, IMG submission 75292) | Bulk soil microbial communities from a Populus tree surrounding site in Tennessee, USA - Soil MetaG P. deltoides SBSDD5 | ecosystem: Environmental > Terrestrial > Soil > Tree plantation...
AGCAACCGATATCGTCCAGCTCTCAGCCCCGACAGCACCGATGACTTCTGATCCGACGGTAGTGAACTGTTGTAACACGCAGCCGGCACGCCGTTGCCAACCAGCGTGTCGACCTGATCCTTCATGAGGGATATCAGCGGTGACACGACCACTGCGAGGCCATCCAGGAGCAGTGCCGGCGCCTGAAAGCAGAGCGACTTGCCTCCTCCAGTCGGGAGGACGACGGTCGAGTCGCGACCGGACAGGATCGCGGCCATCGCTTCACGCTGCAGCGGCCGGAACGAGGTATAACCCCAATAGCGCTCCAACGCGTCCGCGAGCGCGGCATCGTGCGACACGACCGAATCCATGGATGCGTCCATGGTAACGGAAAGATCTTGCCTTTGCTCACCGAAACCACATCGGGCCTGTGGTGCGCCGCCGGCCGCTTTCATATCGATCCCTGGGAACCAGTGGAGCGTGCGGTCATCACCCATGCGCACGGCGATCACGCACGTCCTGGTAACGCTGCCTATCTGTGCGCCTCGGCTTGCGAACCATTGCTCCGTCGTCGCTTCGGCAGCGACGTCAGGATTGAGTCGACCCCGTACGGAGAGCAGCTCACGCTCGGCGACGTCCGCGTCAGTTTCCATCCGGCAGGACACGTGCTCGGATCGGCTCAGATCCGCATTGAAGGCTCCGACGGGGTGTGGGTTGTGGCCGGTGACTACAAACGCGCACCCGATCCAACGTGCGCGCCTTTCGAACCCGTGCCCTGTGATGTCTTCGTGACCGAGTCAACCTTCGGGTTGCCGATTTATCGATGGGATCCGACGGCGGCCGTGATCGACGACATCGCCACCTGGTGGAACACAAACACTGAGGCTGGCCGGACCTCGGTCCTCTTCTGTTACACGATCGGCAAGGCACAGCGACTTCTGGCCGAGCTGATGCGAGTCACCGATCGCACGGTCTACGTGCACGGAATGATGCTGGGCATGATCGAGGCGTATCGCCAATCGGGCATGGATATGTTGCCGGTCGGCCCGGTCATCGAACAGGCGAGCCGCGGCCGCTCGAAGGGCGCCTCGTTTGCCGGTGAGCTGGTGCTCGCACCATTGTCGGCCCGTGGGACTCCATGGATGCGCCGCCTCGGTGATATTTCAGATGGGTTCGCATCGGGCCTGATGCGCGTGAGAGGTGTCCGTCGTCAACGCGGCTACGATCGAGGGTTCGTGCTTTCAGATCATGCGGACTGGCCGGCGCTCCTTCAGACGATCGCCGAGACCGGCGCAACCCGAGTGCTTGCCACCCACGGCTACGCCGAGCCACTTGCCCGCTATCTGAACGAACAGGGTCTCGAAAGTGGCGTGATAAAGACGGCGTGGGAGGGGGAACCGAGTGGTGATTAAAGGTAAAAGGCAAAAGGCAAAAGGCAAAAGGGAAAAGGGAAAAGGTAAAGGGAAAAGGGAAAAGGGAAAGCGCCTGCGGCCCGAGCGAGGCGCCGGAGGGAAGCGCGCGCAGCGCGCCGCCGAGCGAGAGCGCGTGGGGGTGGGGCCACACGCGCACTGATAAAAGCAGACATCGTCACAAGTGAAATGAAACGTTTTGCCGCCCTCTACGACGCCATCGACAGTTCGACGTCGACCAATGCAAAGGTCGCGGCGATGGTGGCGTACCTCAAAGACGCGCCGCCGGCTGATGCGGCGTGGGCCGTATTCTTTCTCACGGGTCGTCGATTGAAGCGGCTCATATCGTACCCGGCGATCCACGCCTGGACCCTTGCGGCGACGGGACTCGAATCGTGGCTGCTCGAGGAAAGTTACTCAGTCGTCGGCGACGGGGCTGAGACAGCAGCGCTCGTGCTCGATCAGGTGGCGGTAGTTTCATCGGAAGACGTGCCGCTGTCCGAGTGGGTCGAAGGACGGATCCTTCCGCTTCGTGAGCTCGACGAGGACACGCAAGAGCGGCGAGTCACCTCGTGGTGGAGCGGCCTCGATCGGCTGCAGCGGTTCATGCTCCTGAAGATCCTGACCGGCGAACTTCGGGTCGGTGTGTCGCACACGCTGGTCGTGCGCGCGCTGGCCCAGGCGGCCGATCTACCGGCGACCACAATTGCCGCGCGGATGATGGGCGACTGGACTCCAACCGCAGAGTGGTTCGCGAGTCTTTTGTCTCATGAACAGACGAATGAAGATCTATCGCGTCCCTACCCGTTTTTTCTGGCTTCGCCGCTCGAGGATCCGGTCGAATCGCTCGGACCGCGCGATGAATGGCTCGTGGAATGGAAATGGGACGGGATTCGGGCGCAGCTGGTCTGCCGGGCCGGCGGTGTGCACCTGTGGTCGCGCGGCGAGGAGTTGATTACGCACCGCTTTCCGGAAATCGCCGCCGCCGCAACCAGGCTCCCCGAGGGGACGGTGCTTGACGGTGAAGTGCTGGCGTTTCGCGATAATCGTCCGCTTCTGTTCTCGGCGTTGCAACAGCGGATAGGGCGGCAGAAACAGGTCGCTCAAATGGTCCGCGCCGTTCCGGTTGTGTTCATGGCGTACGACATCCTCGAAGATCGTGGCGTTGACATTCGCAGTCGCCCACTCGAGGAGCGTCGCTCGATCCTTGAAACGTATCTCCCGTCGGCATCGGTGCTGCGCACGTCGGCAATTGTGACCGCGGGGAGTTGGCCGGAATTGGCCGCGTTGCGCGGCAATTCACGTGTGCTCGGCGTCGAAGGTTTGATGCTCAAGCGGAAGAGTTCGGCGTACGGCGTCGGAAGACGACGGGGGGATTGGTGGAAGTGGAAGATCGATCCATACACCATCGATGCGGTATTGATATACGCCCAACCAGGTAGTGGGCGCCGCGCAAGCTTGTTGACCGATTACACGTTCGGCGTCTGGGACGAAGGAGCGCTCGTGCCAATTGCAAAGGCGTATTCCGGGCTGTCGAATGATGAGATTGCCGAGATGGACAAGTGGATTCGCCGCCATACGCAAGAACGCTTCGGCCCGGTGCGCCACGTGGAACCCGTGCACGTCTTCGAGCTGGGATTCGAGGGTATCGCCGCATCCCCGCGGCACCGGTCGGGGATTGCCCTGCGTTTCCCACGTATGCTGCGCTGGCGCACGGACAAAAAAGCCGCGGACGCCGACACGCTCGACCACGTCCGCGGCATCCTCGAAACCGCCCGCGCGCATGGAGGATCGGCGGAATGACCGGGCGGAGGCTGGTTCAAAAGCTGATTGTTTTTGTGATTGCCATGGCTGCCGCGGCGCCGTCAGGCGCGCACCCGGCGCCATTCAGCTATCTCGACGTCCGCCTGCCGGGAACGGCGCTGCAGGGAACACTCGTGCTCCATGACTTCGACGTCGCACATGAGCTCAAGTTGGCCGCACCCGAGCCGCTGCTCGATCCCGCAACACTCGCCACGTACGCGCCGGCAATCAAGCAACTGGTGATCGAACGCCTGCGGATGAAGGCGGATGGACAAACGGTCAAATGGGAAATCACGAACGTTCGTGCGGTTCCCGATCGGACCGCGATCGAAATCGCGTACCGGGTTCCGCTCGACGCGACAATTGGCCGCCTCACCATCGACGCGACGCTATTTCCGTACGATCCGAACCACCAGAACTTCGTGAACGTCTACGAGGGAGACATCCTCACACGACAACAGGTCTTGAGCGCCGCGCGTCCGTCGATGGACTTCTACACCGGTGGACGCCAGGGGGCATTCGCGGTCTTCAAGGAGTTCACGGCGGCTGGCCTCCATCACATCGCCATCGGCCCCGATCACATCCTCTTCATCGTCGGACTGCTGCTCCTCGGCGGATCGGTTCTCCGGCTGTTGGCGATTGTCTCGGCATTTACCGTCGGCCACAGCATCACGCTGTCTCTGGCCGCGCTCAACATCGTTGCGCCGCCGGCACGAATCGTCGAACCAGCGATCGCTCTCAGCATTGTCTACGTCGGCGCCGACAATCTCTTGTCGGCGAAAGGCGCACGCGATATCAGGGCGTGGATTGCCTTGTTCTTTGGCCTGGTGCATGGCTTCGGCTTCGCCAGCGTGCTGCGCGAAATCGGTCTTCCCCCTCGCGCGCTGGGTATATCGCTCTTCGCTTTCAATCTGGGCGTGGAGATTGGTCAGGCGGTGCTGGTGGTGATCGTCGCGTCGCTCCTGTCACTCCTGCGATCGCGAAGTCCCATGCGCGCGCGACAGGTCGTGACCGCAGCGTCAGTGGTGGTGACACTGGCCGGCGCGTATTGGTTTGTAGAAAGAATCTGGTGAAGACGCGGTCTAAAGACCGCGCCCTACATCCGTTTGTGCGCGTCAATGTATTTTCGCGCAAACTCCTCCAGGTGGGGCGCGTTGTTGAGACCGACTTTGCGCGCATCCTCGAGCGCGGCCTCAACTGACATCCCGTCGCGCAGCGCACGCCGGATCATCCAGAACGCTCCAACTCGGATCGCCGCGGTGCAATGAATGAACATCGGGCGATTCGCGGGATCGTCGGTGATCTTCAGGAACTCGTCGACCTGCGAGTCCGTTGGCGCGGTGTAGACGACCGGGATGTTGAAGTATTTCATCCCGGCTTTCTCGACCGCTGCCTGCTCTTCCTCGGCGCGGTGTTCGCCCGGCGTGCGCAGGTTGAGCACAGCCTTGACGCCGTCCGCCTTGAGCTTCGCGAAGTGCTCCACCCGCGGTTGTCCTCCGGTGCAGAACTGCGGCGTGACCTGCAGAAAATTGCGAATCGGCGGGATGTCCTGTGCGGGAGCAGCCGTCTGCGATGGCGATGACTGCGCTGACAAGTGACCCGCGATCATCAGAGCAATCGTGGCGACAGTCGACAGCAGGGCCTTTTTCATATGCGACCGCCCGAGTGTAGCTTGCGCAATGTTCAAGGTTCAATGTTCAATGTGCGCACTGAAATGCGGAACCGCCGTTTCGTTCTCGCCGCCGTGCTGTTCGTCCCAGTGCTCGTGACAACGCAAGGTCCGCCGCCCTTTCAGGTCTCCGAAGCATCGATCGCACAAATCGCGTTCGAGCTCGCAAGCAAGCGGCTGACGTGCCATGCACTCGTGGAGCAGTATCTCCGACGGATTGACGCGTACGACAAGAAAGGCCCGGCGTTCAACGCGCTCGTTGAAATCAACCAGCACGCGCTCGAGCAGGCCGACGATCTCGACCGACGATTGAGGACGTCCGGTCCTGTCGGCCCCTTGCACTGCGTGCCAATCATCGTCAAGGACAACTTCGAAACGATCGGTTTGCAAAGCGCCGCGGGGTCGCTGGCGATGAAGGGATTCGTCTCTTCGAAGGATGCATTTCTCGTCAAGCGTGTGAAGGACGCGGGAGCAATCGTACTGGCGAAATCGAACATGGCGGAGTGGGCATTCAGTCCGTACGAGACCGTTAGTTCGATTCTTCCTGGATACACAAGGAACCCATACGCGCTCGATCGGGTCACGGCAGGATCGAGCGGCGGTACCGCAGCGGCAGTTGCTGCCAGCTTCGGCGCCATTGGGCTTGGCAGCGACACAGGAAACTCGATTCGCGGACCGTCATCTCACCAAGCCCTTGTCGGCATTCGATCGACGATGGGGTTGACGAGCCGCGCCGGCGTCGTCCCATTGAATTTGCTTGCCGACATTGCCGGGCCGATGGGCCGCACGGTCGAAGACGCGGTTGCGGTTTTTCAGGTGATTGTCGGCGAAGATCCGAACGATCCGGTTACGCTCAGGACTGATTACCCGCAGCCGGGGCTGCGACCGTCAGGCCATCCACCAGAGATCCCCAATTACCGAGCGGCCCTCGTCCGAGATGGCTTGAAAGGCGCCCGTCTGGGCGTGTTGCGGCAGGCTTACGAGCGCGAATCAACCGATCCGGAAATCGTCCAGGTGTTCATGACAGCGATCGAGGAACTGAAACGCGCGGGCGCCACGGTGGTTGATCCGGCGCCGGTCGAGCTCGCCAACGTCCGTCGCGCGCAGAGCGCCGGGACCTGTGGCGGATTCAAGTACGACATCAATAACTATCTGGCAGGACTCGGGAACAGCCCTCCAGTTCATTCACTGGACGAGATCGTACGCTCACGCCGGTTCCATCCGTCGGTGGAGCTTCGGCTCACACGAGCACAGGAAGCCACCGAGAGCAACGGACCCGAGAGCGGCGCCTGCAAAGCCGAAGCGGATTATCGCGAGCAATTCCGCGCCGCCGTGCTCGCGACGATGGACCGGCACAAGCTGGACGCGTTCATCTATCCGACCTGGAGCAACCCGCCGCGTCCTATCGGCGACTTGAACACCCCGCACGGCGACAACAGCCAGGTTTTTTCCCCGACCACTGGATTTCCGGCGATCAACGTGCCTATGGGTTATACGCGCGACGGAATGCTGCCCGCAGGTATGACGTTCTTTGGAAGAGCGTGGGATGAAGTGACGCTAATCAAACTCGCATTTGCCTACGAACAAGCCACGCATCATCGGCGGCCTCCGGCGGCTGCGCCACCCCTGAAGTGAATACTGAAATTTCTGATTTTCGATTGCTGATTGCTGATTGAAGACATGAAGCACTTCAATCAACAATCAGCATTGAGCAATTTCAGCAATTCACTATGGTCGCCGGGTTTCCGCAAATTGCAACGACCCAGCGACGCGATCGAACACGTCGTCGTAGACGCCAAACTCCTGGTCGGGCGCAACGCCGATCAAGTAAAACAGCGTGCCGTCATTGAGCGTGGTCGTGTAGAGAGCGATGCGCTCGGGGCGGCCGGTCACGTCGTTCTGGTTCGTCAACATCGTCCGCAGGCCCTGGCGTCCGCCAACCGTGCCGCGGTCCCACCCCCCGTCGCGTCGCATGCGCGGGTTGGACTGCGCGAGGTCCTGGACGAGTTCCTCGCTCGCACTGCGCAGATCACGACTCTCGTTCCTCGCCACTCCGGCTTCAACACCGTGGGTGAAGACGCTCTGCTGATTCACGGCGCCGTAGCCACCCTCGGGCGCGAAGGTCACCGAGTTGTTCGCCGGCAGCTCGCGCCAGTTCGACGGCACACTGATCCGGAACAGATTGCCTTCGTTGTACGACGAATAGCGCGACGATGGCCGTTCGACGTTCGTACTGATGCGGCCGCCGTTCGACGGCGCACCGCCGCCGCGAGTATTCCCGGCGTTCCTCGTTGCCTCCTTGGTCGAAGGCGCCGGCGACATCTGGCGAAGTCTGCCTTGAACGTTCTGGAACGCACTGCTGTCATGCCGCGCGTTGACGACGCGCAGTGACTCCGCTTCCTTGGTGATGTAAGCGTAGCGGTTGCCCGGGTTCGGGTGATCGCTCATCCACTGCGGCCCGCCGGACCCACCTTGCTGTTCGATCGTCTTGAACATGTTCGCCATGTCGCGCGGATCGTACCCGGCCCTCGCCATGATCTGCGAGCCTTCGAGGTCAGCCTGCTTTTCGTATTCCCGGCTGTATCGCAGAAACGCCGTGCCCAACCCGAACTGTGTGCCTTGCGCGATCAACGTACCGGCATTGCCACCGACAATTGCACCAAGGATCGCACCAGCGATGGTGCCAATCTCGTAGGGTGTCGCCTTCGTTGCCTGCGCAGTGCCGTGGCGAAGCGCAACGTGACTCAATTCGTGCGCGATGACACCAGCGACTTCCCCTTCGTTCTTGGCGGCTTCGATCATGCCGCGGTTGACGTACATCGGACCGCCCGGCAACGCGAATGCGTTGATTTCCTTCACATTCACCACCTTGAATGTGTAACGGAATTCCGGGTGCTGCAATTCAGCGGGAATCACCGCAGCCAGTCGCTGTCCGATATCAGAGACATAAGAGGTAACGTTATCGTCGCGCAGTAGTGGCAACTGCTTCTCGACCTCAGCCGCCGCCTCACGTCCCAGCTTCACATCTTCTTGCGGGTCATATTTGTTCTTGGGCGGAGTGACTTTCGTTTGCGCGCTCGCAATTGTTGCCGAGAGCACAACCGCCAAAATCGCCGCCTGAGTTCTTGGCGCTCGCATCATTGCTCTCCTGTTGGACGCTAACCCAGCCGGCGTCCACCCGGTCTAGGCGCATACAATGCGGAAATCGTGCCGACCCAGACGTCATTAGGTCATCCGTACAAGTCCTTATGGCTCAGTCTGAACGTGGCAGCGCAGGTGTCCTGCGCTGCCGTTCAGCACGAAACGGCTGGGCTGCTTGTCCTCAAACTTGTGTACGCGTCCCCAATCTGAGTTCGTACCAGTTCACTTTTCGAGTCAGCAGCATGACCAGCGCGAGCGCGGCAAAAAGACCCAGCGACCCTGCGAGAAGCGCGTAGTCTTCGAGGCGGAGCAGGAGATAGAGGAAGCCATACAACGCAGCGGTGGACGTTCCGACGACGGCACCCTCCTTCACACCGTCAAGAACAAAGACCGAATACATGGAAATCAGGAGCGTGATGGCTATCGCCGCAACGGAATAGGCGCGGTCGAAGCCGAAGTGTTCTGACAATGAGATCAACAACAGGTAAAACACACAGAGCGCGAAGCCGACGAACACGTACTGAACCGGGTGGAGCAAGCGGGCACGAACGACCTCGAACAGAAAGAACACAACAAAGGTCAGGACGATGAAGAGCGCCGCGTACTTCACCGAGCGCTCTCCTTGCTGATAGATATCGACCGGCTGCACGAGGCTGACGCCAAATGCGGAGGCGTCAGCCTGATTCCGCATTTTCTCGCGGTCGACGCCCGCGTCGCTCCACGCACGTGGAAATCCGCGTCCAAAGTAGGAAACATTCCACACAGCGTTGAATCCGGAGTCTTGCACCGTCTGCTGCTGCGGCGAAGTCCCGATGAAACCCGGATGCGGCCACGTCGACGTGAGGGTGGCAGATGTGTCGTTGCCGGCTGGGACGATCCGGAAATCGCGGCTGCCGTTCAGTTGAATCGTCATTGAGAAAGGTATCGATCCGGAAGCAACCGGCTCGCTGAGGTTGACCCGAGCATGCAGACCAGTCGTCGCGAGCCCGATGTCAGCAATGCCTGGTTCGAGCCGTCGTTCGCTTCCATTCCAGTTGAGCACGGCTCGCCGCACCCCTCGTGGATCGGCGACACCGATGCTGACGGACGCCTCGTCGAACAAAGGCCGGACCGATCCACGGATGACGCCTGACAGATCCGGTGCTGAAAACCGGCCGGACAGGGAGAGATCGGCGCGATAAACCACAACCTTGAAGAGACCGCGCTTCCGGACATCGGGCGTCAAGGGACCTTGAACACTCAGGGTGTCAGGCAGAAACGTCGCCCGGCCGACTACCTGCCGTGTCCTGCCGTCGTTTTCAACGATTGTGTATTCATAGGGCACCGTCAGCATCGGCCCTGCGAGCACTTGCGATCCGCCCCACGTCGAACTGATGTCCGTCGCAACGGAGTCACGCCGAACGCTGCGTTCGCTGACAATCGCCTGCACCATCGACAACGGGATGAGCAGGCCGAGAAGAATGAATCCCATCACGATCAGGCGCGCCATCACACTCGTTCGAAGATTCATGAGGTGTCTCCCTGTGCAACTCATTACGCACGTGGCATGAGGCGCGAGAACGGCCCAACCGGGGAAACATCGCGGCACAATGTGGCGAAAAAAAGGCGGGCGAACGCGCGCGTCAAGAGACACCGATTGCGTTACATTCAGCGCATGCCTTCTGCCGACGCCAGGCTGGTTGCCATTGTTGAAGACGAAGGCACCATTCGCGAGGCCATCGTCTCCGCCCTGGCGAAGGAAGGCTATCTCGTTGAATCTTTCGGCGATGGGATGAGTGCGTGGGAAGCATTCGCGCGCAGACTCCCGGACCTGGCCATTCTCGATATCGGCGTGCCCCGAATCGACGGTCTCGAGATCTGCCGTCGGCTGCGCACTGTGTCCAACACGATTCCGATCATCTTCGTTACATCGCGCGAGGAGGAGTTCGATCGGGTGCTGGGTCTCGAACTGGGCGCGGATGACTATCTGTGCAAGCCGTTTTCGATGCGCGAACTGATGGCACGTGTCAAAGTCCTGTTTCGTCGAGCGTCGCTACCGGCAGTGGCCGACAGAGCCGACGACGAGCAACCGGCGAAGGTTGGCGATTTGATGCTCGACCCGCTTCGCCTGATCGCCACGTGGAAAGACGTGCCGGTGCCGCTGACGGTCACCGAGTTTTTGCTGCTGCAATCACTCGCTCGCCGCCCCGGCATCGTCAAGACGCGCGAACAGTTGATGCAGGAGACGTATCCCGATGCGGTCTCGGTGACCGATCGCACGATCGACAGCCATGTGAAGCGGATTCGCCGAAAGTTCGAATCGGTGGACCAAAGCTTCGCGGCGCTCGAGAGCGTCTACGGCGCCGGGTATCGGTACGTCGGACCGGGCGAATGATTCGGACCAGTCCCCTTTCACGCATCGCGGCTCGGCTCCTTGCGTTCAACCTGCTCCTGCTGTTCCTGCCTGTCGCGGCAATCCTCTACCTCGACGTTTACGAGGCGCGACTTCTCGATTCGCAGGAGCGCAGCATGAATCAGCAGGCCCGAATCATCGCAGCGGCGCTCGGCCCGAGCGGTCCGATTGACTCTTCCTCTGCCACGGCGCTTCTCGCACGACTGGAACAGCGCAGCGACGCGCGTTTGCGGATCTACGATCATGGCGGAACGCTCGTCGCCGATTCAAACCGAATTCGATATGCGGGAGAATCTGCCGCCGCTTCCGCGCCGTACCCGCCAACGTCCGGCGGAACTCGAGAGCGCGTACTCTACCGGCTTGGCGCCTGGCTCGCAGGCCTGCGCCGCGTGATTGGCGAACTGACCCGAAGAGCAGGAGCAGACTCCGATCGATCGATACCAGCGACGGAATCGAGCGACGTACCTTCCGAGGTTCGCGCCGCTCTCCTCGGCCGCTACGGCGCCGCCACGCGTCAGACACCCGGCCAGCGCTCCTTGACGCTCAGCGTCGCCGTGCCAATTCACGCGGGCAACAGCGTTTCGGGCGTCGTGCTCGTCTCGCAGTCTACCTTCCGTGTTCTTCAAGCGCTCTACGATGTTCGACTTCGCATCTTCGCGGTCGTCGTCGTATCCCTGATCGCGGCTGTGCTGCTGACAACGCTGGCCGCTGCCACTATCGTCGGCCCGATCCGGCGATTGCGCGACGAGGCGACAGCGCTCGCCGATCGCCGCCATCGTCTTCCGGGCGCATTTCCCGACACGAAACGACGCGACGAACTCGGCGATCTCGCCCGGGCGTTGAGCGAGCTGACCAGGCGGCTCGACGCATACATTCGCGAGACCGAACGCTTTGCCGCCGACGTGTCACACGAATTCAAGAATCCGCTCGCGTCCATACGCGTCGCCGCCGAGACTGCCGCGCAGTCCGACGATCCGTCCGAGCGTCAGCGCTTCCTGACCATGCTGACGCGCGATGTGGATCGCCTCCAACGGCTCGTGTCGGCCGTCCGGGAGCAGACGCAAATCGATGCGCGGCTCGATCAGGAACCAGTGGACGATGTGGACGTCGGAACGCTTGTGGCGGAAGTCGCGCAGGGTCTCGAACTGGCCAAAGGCGATCAACCGGAAATTCGCCTGACAACTGAAGGAAGATGCCGCGTCCGTGCGTCGAGAGATCGGCTCGCGCAGGCGGTGGAAAACCTGCTCGCAAACGCGCGCAGCTTTGCGCCGTCAGGCACGGTCGTCGACGCCAGAGTCGTTCGAGACCAGGATCGTTGCCGAATCGACGTCGTGGATCGTGGACCGGGCATTCCGCCCGAACACAGGGATCGGATCTTTGAGAGATTCTTCACCTACCGCCCCGACTCCGGCGAAGACGCGGAGCGGCACGCTGGGCTCGGGTTGTCAATCGCGCGAACTATAGTCGAATCGTACGGCGGAACGATCGAAGGCGGGAACCGACCGGATGGACCAGGCGCTCGATTCGAGATCAAACTACCGACGGTGAAATAGCCGAACGGGCGGGCCGGCGGAGGCTGCCAGACCCGCCCTTTTCCGCTACCGCGATTTCTACGAGCAGCTGCCTCCAACTTCGCGGACCGAGGTCACGCGAATCTGCTGCATCGGTTTATCGCTGCTGCTTCGTGACGAACTCGCTGCACCTGGCTCGGCTGGTGGATTCGCACCGGCCGCTGGGCTGCTGCTGCTCGAATCACTCTTCTGGAGTGTTCCCTTGACCTCTACCTTCTTGCCCACAAGCGTGGAGAAGTTGGAGGCGCTGCCAGACAGCTTGTACGAGGTGCCGCCCATCGTCGAACCCGTCGATCCAGCTGCTCCAGCCGTCGGGCTGCCAGCCGTTGAGCCCGCCGTCCCGGTTGCCGCACCAGTCGATGACGATCCGCTCGACATCGACGCGTCGGTCAGGATGTAGCTCCCACCCGACGACGCAGAAGGCGATGGCTGCTCCGCAGTCGGATTGGCCGCCGGAGTCGCGGCCGTCGAGCTGCCCGATTCACTGCCCGCTTTCAGACACCCGGTAACTGTCACGGTCTGATTCGACTCGTTACGGCTGCCGCTACGGTTCTGGTCCGGCGTCGTCGACTGTGGCGCCTGCGCGGACACAGCAACCGCTAAGGCTGCCGAAAACACCGTTCCCAACATGAAGTCGCGTTTCATTAAGTACCTCCTCGGTAGCGTTTCATCTATTCGTTCGTGTTGCCTTGTGCAAATCGAAGGCCCGCCAGCATGGTCGTGATGTACCCGTATTTACGGGGGATCCATCGACGGCGCGTAGCGCATAGCTGCGCTGTCCCCTCTTCACAGTTACATGCGCGTATGATTTCGCCCATGCACAACACAGTCGCGACGGCCGTCCTGCTTGCGCTTGTGCTCGAGGCGACAGCAGCAACGGCTCAGCCGAAGGTCATCCGCGCGGCGCGCGTTTGGGACGGCACTCGAATTGTGAACGACGCCCAGATCGTGATCGAAGGGGATCGAATCCTTCGCATCGTCGAACTCAGCGCACCAGCACCAACTAACGCTGAAGTTCTCGACCTCCGCAATTACACATTGATTCCAGGACTGATCGACCTGCACACGCACATGACGTACTACTGGAACCGTCAGGCGGGGACTCGGCCGCTCAGCCAGCGGCGACGTCCAGCAGTGACGGTCTTTCTCGCTCAGGAGAATGCGCGTCGAACGCTGGAAACCGGTGTGACGACGGTTCGGGATCTGGGTGCAGGCAACGATACTGATTTCGCCATGCGCGATTTGATCGCGATGGGCGCAATGCAGGGACCACGCATGATCGTCGCCGGCCAGGGGATCTCGGCGCCGAGACAACCCGCAGCGCCGAACCGGGATGCATTGCGCAGCGCAACCGAGGAACGGATCAAGAACGGATCGGACTGGATCAAGGTGTATGCATCACGAGGCAGTTACGACAGTGTCGACACGACGCAGACGCTGACATTCGACGAGATGAAAGCGATCGTTGATACGGCGCACGGCGCCGGCCACAAAGTCGCGATTCACTCCTATGGACCCTCCGGCGTAAGAGACGCGGTACGCGCAGGAGCGGATTCCGTCGAACACGGGATTGATCTGGACGACGAAACCATTGCCGAAATGGTGACGCGCCGAACAGTGTGGGTGCCGACAATCGATCACAATCGCTACTACGTCGACGCAAAGGACGAGTACGGGTTCAAGGCCGAGGCAATCCCGCCGTTGCAGGATTACATTCAAAAAAACCTCGACGCGACTCGACGCGCAGTCAAGGCGGGCGTGCGAATCGGCATGGGTTCCGATGCGGTCTATTCGATGTTCGGCCAGAACACCCGCGAGTTGGGATGGTTCGTAAAGGCCGGCATGACACCCGAGCAGGCACTCGCGAGCGCTACCACGACGGCAGCCGATCTGCTCGGCATGACCGATACGCTCGGACGTATCGCACCCGGGTATACGGCGGATCTCGTCGCCATCGAGGGAAATCCGCTTCAAACCATCGACGCGCTCTTCACCGGTGTGCGACTCGTAATGAAGGATGGCCGGATTGTCGTTGATAAGAGGTGATACTCGCTGCTCGCCGCCGTGAATTATTTCGGCAAACCGTTTCTTGCAATTCGATACAGCAGCACCGCCATGCGTTTGGTTTGCGATGGCAGCGTACTCAGATCCGCCGTTTCCTTGACGGTGTGATCGTCGTGGCCCATCAATCCAACGCCGTCGATAATCGTCTTCACTTCGGCCGCAACAAACGAGACATCCGCGGCACCGGCGCGATCGGGCGTGACCGCAGTGACAGTTCCGAATCCCAGATCGCGGCTCGCCTGGTCGTACATCGCCAGCAGCCTGGCGTTCCCCTCGGTGGGCGCCATTGGCGGATACCCGTCGTCAAAGGTAATCGTCGAGGACGTGTGCGGGAGTGAGCCAGCAACAATTTCGGTCATCGTCTGCTTCGCCTTGTCGAACTGCTCGCGCGAAAGTGCGCGCAGGTCGCCGGACACGAGGGCGTGTTCGGCAACCACGTTCGTCTTGCCAAAGGCGGAGCCGCGAAGTTGCACCGGATCGAAATCGACGCTGGTCCCGCCAAGCATGACGCCGGGGTTGAACGTGAGATGTGCCTCCCCTGCCAGCCGCTCTCTGAAGGCGTTCACGATCCGCGCCAGCTCATACACCGCGCCGTAGCCGATGTCGTCGCGGAAGATCTGTGACGAGTGCGCGGGCTTCCCTTTCACCCGCACCGTCCACGCGGTGGTGCCGCGCCGGCCGATCACCGCCGTCCGCGGATCGCCCGCCCCATCCTCGAAGCCCAGCGCCGCGACCGCCCCCTTCGCCGCCGCGACCAGCGCCGCGCGCGCAGCC
>Ga0075421_100005958_pt1 | contig 14799 bp, 20 predicted proteins | sample SoiMetdeltSBSDD5_FD_75292 | JGI IMG/M metagenome (GOLD analysis project Ga0075421, IMG submission 75292) | Bulk soil microbial communities from a Populus tree surrounding site in Tennessee, USA - Soil MetaG P. deltoides SBSDD5 | ecosystem: Environmental > Terrestrial > Soil > Tree plantation...
GAGTGCTTGACCCCTCGATCCTCAAGACGGAGCGCCCCGCCCGTCACCTCATCTCAATTGGGGCTCGTCCCTCACCACGGCCCTGCGCGAAGCGCGCTCCCGCGTGAGCGGGTTCGTTCTCTGACCCCGAACCGACATGTTGCCCGGTAACAATGCATTCGAGTCCGCGCACAACACTTTGGATCTGATTGACGTGCTGCTCGTCTGGTGTGTAGGTTGGGTGCGGTCGTGCAGGCGACCGACGGACCGCGTAAAGGGTTGAACCCACCTCCAGCACTACCCTGACATCTCCTTCTTTCTTGCCCGAGAGCTGCGGTCGCCGGGCGCAAAGAAAGAAGGTGTGCCATGACGCAGGCTCTACCTGCACGTCCCAATCTCGACTGGCTTAAGCGAACCGCCAAGGAGCGGCTTGCGAAGCTTCGCGCAAACGACCCGACCAGCAAGCTGCATGCGGCCCAGCTACTCGTTGCCCGTGACTACGGGTTCAAGAGTTGGCGCGAGCTCAAATCGCGGGTCGACGATTTAGCGAGTTCCCACGGCGAAAATGTTCAGGTGTTCGAGGCCGCACGCAGCGGCAATGTCGAAGCCATCAAACGCGCCGTCGCCTCGGGCTTCGATCCGGGAACGCCGGACGCCAATGGCCGCACGATTTACCAGATCGCCAAAGAGCGGGGTCACGCAGCGATTGAGCTCCTAGTGCGCGATCTTCGGGAGGGCGACACGCGATCGGAGCCGGATGCACGTGCAGTCCGCGCGATCTTGAGCGCGGCGCGATCCGGCAACGTGTCCGAGCTGGGTACCCTGCTGGACACGCGACTCGAGCTCATCAACGCGATGGGCGGCGGTCTCAAGAAGGCGACCGCGCTGCACCTTGCCGTGCTCCGCAATCATCACGCGGTTGTTCAGCTCCTCATCGAGCGCGGTGCTGACCTTGATCCAAGGGACTTTCCCGACAACGCGACGCCACTCCATTTCGCGGCCGTCCATGGTGACCTCGAGACAATCCGATTGCTCGTCGAGGCTGGTGCCGATGTCGACGGCAAGGGAGACGATTACGAGGTCGGCATCCTTGGCTGGGCGACGTGCTTCCAGAAGGCTCGAGAGGACATAGCCGATTACTTTCTCGCCCATGGAGCTACGCTCAACCTCTGGACGGCCATCGCACTTGATCGCGCAGACGATGTGCGGGCGATGATCACCAGGCAGCCGACCCTCTTGGAGTCGCGCATGAGCAGGAACCAGCATCGCCGGACGCCGCTCCATCATGCCGCTGCAAAGGACAGGCCGAGGATCGTCCAGTTGTTGCTCGACCTTGGCGCCGATCCCAAAGCGACGGACGCAACGGGAGCAACGCCGATGACGACGGCCTCGCAGGAATGCGCCGGACCGGAGGTGATTGATGCGCTGCTGGCGGCAGGCGCACCCCTCGATTTCCTCACGGCTATCAATCTTGGACACTATGATGAGGCGGAAGCCATGTTGCGAGACGACCCTGGACGGCTCGGGCCTGAGGGGCGCGATACGATCGGCCTACACCTTGCAGTCAACAAGAAGAACACCAAGTCCATCCGTTGGCTCGTCGCCCATGGCGTGGCCGTGAGCGCCAAGCGCATGATTTGGGATTGCAATCACACGGCACTGCACATGACGGTCGAAACCGGTTCCGTAGAACTTGCAAAGCTGCTGCTCGATGCCGGAGCTGACCCCAACATCAGGGACGACAAGTACAATGCGACGACGCTCGGGTGGGCGCAGTACTTTGGCCGGGAGGATCTTGCCGCGCTGATCAAGCAGCGCGGCGGTCAGCCCTGATCGTTGTTGGACGGAGCCTTGCAGGCTTGTTCCTGCAACCCGAGAAGTGTCCTAGCCACAGACAGTCCCTATTGCCGCGCTAGTGGCTTCATTTGGGAGACGTGCTCGGCTTCCTCCCGCACCTCTCGCCAAAGATGCTCAGCTTCATCGATGCCGAGTGCGTAGGGCGGGTCATCGTCGAACCGGATCAAGACCAGCCGCGCGTGCCTGGCGCTGCCGACAGCTGCTGATTTGGGCATTTTTGTGAACCGTGTAGCAGGATTGGCGGATCCGGCTGCCAACGATTGAAGGACAGGAACAAGATCCGCGGCGACGCAGACGGGCAGGCTGATGCTCTGCCTCTCGCCACTCGCGTCCACGAAAGTCATTTCAAACCGGCGCTCATCATTCAACGCACGCGTCTCCACGAGCGATTGCGCCATGAAAGTATCAGCCATCTCGTCCTCCAGATCCCAGGACGCAAATCCTGGGACCTGATGGAAGTCGCACGCAAGGGGTCAAGCCAAGATCGGCAATCTTGACCGGGGGGTGGAGCCCAAATCACACACCTGGGGCGCAGCAGCGGCGATCACATTCGGCTCAGCCAATCGTCCACCTCTTTCCGCACCTGATCCTTCGCATACCCGTAGCGGGCTTGAATCCTGCCCTCGAGCTGCTCCCGGTTCCCGTTGACTTGGGCAATCTCGTCATCGGTGAGCTTGCCCCATTTCTCCTTCACCTTGCCGGTGAATTGCTTCCAGTTACCCTCGATGCGATCCCAATTCATAACGGGTTCCTTTTCCTTGGTTCAGTACGGATGCACACCGTCCGCGGTGCGGCGCCCTGCACGAAGAGGGGCTCATCAGAGAATAGGACGCGCCGCCGGCACGTTCTTGCTAGGGGAAGGAACGTGCTTGGCGGTAACGTTGAAGCGCACCGTCGGTTCCGCCCATGATGGTGGAACCGACGCCGCAATCATTCGAACGGCAGGCCGACGTAGTTTTCTGCCAGTGCCGTCTGCGCAGCCTTTGAGGTGGTGAGATAGGACAGCTCGGCCGCCTGCGCGCGTCGCTCGAACGGGCTCGCCTCTGGAAAGACATGGGTGAGACCTGTCAACCACCAGGAGAAGCGCTGTGCCTTCCACACGCGTTTTAGGCAACGTGCAGAACAGCCGTCCAGCAGGTCGTTGCGGCCACTTCGGTAATAGGCGACGAGCGCCTCGGCAAGGAAGCGTACATCCGCGGCGGCGAGGTTGAGACCCTTGGCGCCGGTCGGTGGCACGATATGGGCCGCATCGCCCGCGAGGAACAGGCGTCCGTGGCGCATTGGCTCGGCCACGAACGAACGTAGCGGCGCCACACTCTTCTCAAGCGAGGGACCGGTCTCGAGCGAGGCCGCGGCGTCGCCAGGGATCCGGCGCTTGAGCTCGGACCAGAAGCGCTGATCCGGCCAGTCCTCAACGTCCTCATCGGCGGAGACCTGAAGGTAGTAGCGGCTCCGGGTCATCGAGCGCATGGTGCAGAGCGCGAAACCGCGCTCATGGTTGCAATAGATGAGCTCGTGATTGACTGGCCGCGTGTCGGACAGAATGCCCAGCCACCCGAAGGGATAAACGCGCTCGTAGATGCGGATCACCTCCTGCGGGATGGCCTGCCGGCTGACGCCGTGGAAGCCGTCGCAACCCGCGATGAAATCGCACTCGATTTCCAGCCTGTCGCCGCTCTGGTGACATTGCACGCGCGGCCTGTCATTCATGAGTCCGTGCAGGCTCACATCCTCGGCCTCGTAGATGACCTGCGTGCCTGCTGCTTCGTGGGCAGACATCAGATCATTTTGGATCTCGGCCTGCCATAGATGGTGACGACTTTGCCTGCCAAGCCCTTCAGGTCAATGCGTTGGCGGTGACCGTTGACAGCGAATTCGACACCCTCGTGGATCAGCCGTTCGCGAGCAAGTCGGTCGCCCACTCCCGCCTCGGTGAGCAGATCGACCGTGCCTTGCTCGAGCAGGCCCGCGCGCACACGGGCACGCAGGTACTCTGGCTTGTGCTTCTCGAGTACCACGCAACCGATGCCGGCACGATTCAAGAGCCACGCCAGCAGCAAACCTGACGGCCCGCCGCCGACAATGCCAACTCGGGTGCGCATGGTCATTACTCACCTCTTCCAGACCACATGGTCAGCCCAATGGCGGGCATTGGGCTCGCCATGCTTGAAGCCATGCTGAATGCGATGCCATTATGCGCCCTCGCCGCCGAGAGGGGAACGAGCCCTGCCTGGGACTCTGCGGCCGCGCGCGAAAATCGAGGGGGACGCATGCGCTGCGAAGTCGTCGCCATCGGCACCGAGCTGCTACTCGGCATCATCGTCGACACCAACTCTACCTGGATCGGCGAACAGCTCGCCCTCGCAGGGCATCGACTGCCATTTCCAAGTCAAGGTGGGCGACAACTTCGGGCGCATCGAGGGTTCGATCCGCCAAGCGCTCGAGCGCAGTGACGCGGTCATCTGCTGCGGCGGGCTGGGGCCGACCCAGGACGACATCACCCGCGACGTGATTGCCCGCGTCATGGGCGTCGCCATGCGGCGCGACGAAGGGATTGCGGAACGGATCAGGAAATACTTCCAATCGCGCGGCCGGGTCATGTCCGAGAACAACCTGCGCCAAGCCGACATCCCGATTGGCGCCCGCCCGATTCCCCAGATGCCCGGAACGGCGGCGGGGCTCGTGTGCCCTGTCGGCGGGAAGGTGATCTACGCGGTGCCCGGCGTGCCGGCCGAGATGCGCGAGATGGTGATGGGAACGGTGCTGCCGGACCTGCGCCGCCGCTCGGGGCAGGCCGCGGTGATCCGCAGCCGCGTGCTGCGCACCTGGGGCATGACCGAGTCGGGCCTTGCGGAGGTGCTCGGCCCGCGCATCGAGGAGCTCGACCACCTCCGCAACCCGACACTCGCCTTTCAGACGAGCGGCATCGACGGCATCAAGGTCCGTGTCGTCGCGAAGTGCGACGACGAGGCAACCGCCGGCTGTATCCTTGACGCCGAGGAGAGCTTGCTGCGGGGTCTGATCGGCGACGTGATCTTCGGCGTCGATGAGCAATCCATGGAGGTTGTCGTCCTTGAGCTGCTGCGCCGCAAAGGATTGACGCTCGCCGTCGCCGAGACGGTGACGGGCGGCCTGTTGTCGGCGCGATTGAGCGCCGTCGACTGGGGCATGGAGACGTTCCGCGGTGCGAGGGTTACTCGGGATGGGGGCGACGGCGCAGGACGGATTGCGGAGCAGCGGGCCGCGGCGGCCGCGGGAGAGGTGCGATCACAGTTCGGCGCCGGCGTGGGCCTCGCGGCAGTCGCACCCGGTGCAGCCGAAGGCCATGTGTCCGGCACGGTGTTCCTCGGCTGCGACATCGACGGGATGGTGCGCACCGAGAAGGTGATGCTGACGCCGGACCGGCACGCGCCTCGGCGCGATCTGTCCCACCGGTTCATCGTGGAGCTGCGAGCCCAGTCAAGGTTTTGGCCTTCCAGGTTTGCAAACCGCGCCGGCCGCGCACCTTCACACCTCAGCACGCTATCATTGCACAGCAATCCGTCAGCATGTTGCGCGCAGGGGCTTGATGATCAAAGTTGCGATGGTACGCTCTTGTTCTGCTGCTGGCGCTGGCGGCCTGTGACAACAGCAGCCCGGCGCCGCCCAACCGGCGAACGTTCCGGACAGCCCCAAGAAGGCTATACCCGTCAAAAGCGCACAAGCGGTCGACCGCGCCGAAAACAATTGAAGACATCAGGGAGCGTGGGTTCCGAGTTCCGCTGCTTGGCGCGCTCGCGCGCCTCTAATCGATCGAGCCGCGCGAGGAGGTGCTTGATATTGGCGGGAAGGTCTTTGCGCGCGATGTCTTCAGTCGCCCAGCGAAGCGACTCGCCAATGCGACCGAGGAAGTAGATGTTGGCGATTCGTGCCGCGTACTTCGTTCTGTCCATCGTGAGCACGCCGGCGGTTCGAGGGCTTGAGGCAGAGAGCATGTAACGCAGAATCGAAAGGACAGTGCGCGTTGCAAACTTGGGCTGAGGTTGAAGATTTGCCAGTTGTTGCAGAGCAGCAACCGCGGAAGGTGACGGAGGTGCCGCACCTGTCAGCTTTCTGCCCAACCAGCGCCGCGTTCTGCTCATAGGAGCGAATCGCGGGATTGCGCCGAGGGACACAACAATGAAGGTGAGCGAGATGGTGCTCCGCACGAAGCTGCGGGCGGTGAACATCGAGTTCAGCACGCTGGTTCGCGGGAAAACGGGAGACGGTAGGTTCGCGAGAATGGAAGAGCTGCGGGCGGAACGGCGAGCCCTGATGGTGCTGATCGCCGAACAGCGGTGTAAGGACCGCCCGCATCCTGCGCGTGTCGCGGTGGGATCTGCCGCCTTCTCGATTGACGTGCCGCCGATGCTCTCACTTTAGGCAGCACGAGCCTGCTCTCGTGGGTATTTCGTGGGGCGCCAGGCGGTGATGGTGCGCCCTTGCGAATCTGCCCAGAATGCCTACGTACCTTCTGCGCGTCATGCGGGGCATGTGTTCCGCGCTGCAAGGATCTGGCGCGTCTCCACCTCGAAACAGCAAATGCTTTATCGCACACGCGAGTGATCCGCCGATGACGGAGGCTATTGAATGAATGAGAAGCGGAAAGTTCACCGAATGCAGCCGAGACGGTCATTGACCGGCCGCACCAACGGCGCGAGCAGGAGACTGAACGGCTCATCCGGGAACGCGCATCGAAACTATGAGCGCTACGTGGCGCTGGCGCGAGAAGCTATGTCGAACGGCGATACCGTCGAGGCAGAAGACTTCTATCAGCACGCCGAGCACTATTTCCGAGTGATGCGAGAGCGGGCCGCGTGACTGCGGAAGTTGCCGCGCTCTTTCGGTGAACGACGCACCCTGTGATCTGCGATTGACACGGAGCGTGCCATCCATCTGCTCAAGCAGCGCATTGATGAGCCGCATGCCCAATCCCCGCACTTCATCCGCTCTGAACCCGTCGGGGAGCCAACACCTTCGTCAATGACCGAGACCGTGGCGGTCTGGGTGTCTCGGAGCGCGAGTGTGATCGATATCCGCACGCCTTCGCTGCTATAGGGTGCTTTGCTGCGTTGGTGACTGGTGACCGGTTCCGTCACGAGCATGGAAAACGGATCGCCCGGTCCGTGGCCATTTGAGCCGGGCTGGTTGCCGCGAAGTCAACGCTGCAATTCGGCATGGCTCCGTGAGATCGCGACAGACCTCAGCAAGATAGGTGGCCAATTCGATGCGGCCGATGTCGGTGCAGCGGTAAAGCCGGTCATGCGCGCGCGAGATGGCGCCGACCCGGGCCGGTTCGTCTGCTGTCGGCTCCGCGTTGGGGGGAAAGCACGAAGCGTCTCCGGGAGCAACGCTGAAGAGGAGAAGGGCTTCGCCAATTGGGCGCGAAGCCCTCCCTCCGAGCCTAGGTCAGTCAGATAGCCCTAACGCTCCTCCCGTCCTCTGCCGTCCCGTGCGCGGCCACCCTCCGGGCCAGAGCGGATGCTCGGTTCTGCCCGCCCACGACCCGGATCAACGCCCTGCCGCGGACCACGCTCCATTTCCCGACGCAGTTCGGGAGGGTTGTAGCCTCGTCCACGCTCGCCCTGTTCACTGCCACCACTCGGCCGCTCCTCGGGATCGATGCGACGATCCATCCGACGTTCACTTCGGCCCCGGTCAGCTTCTCGACGCGCATCACGGTCTACGTCGCGGCGCTCCGTTCGATCCTTGCTTCTGCTTTCGCGATCGCTGTCGCGGTCGCCAGCCCGTCTGCCGCCGCGGTCACCATCGCGCCACACTGTACGCCAGCGAGCCCGCTCCCCGTACCACGCTCGACCTCGGTAGTGACGGTCCCAGTACGTGTCGAACGAGAAGATGACGACCGGCACACGGATGCGGGGGCCGTATTCGACGATTGTCACGCGCCGACCATCATAGACGTACGCCAGCCCATTGCCTGGCACCCAACCGCGCGCATCACGCCAGCTGACATCGCACCACCGATAACCTCGAACGCAGCTGTGCACATTCACGCGGACATCGGGTGGAATCTGGTCCACGACCGGAAAATCGAAGGCGGGGCCTGCCCGCAGGTTGGTCGATTCTGTAGTCACCGCGCTGAGTGCGGATGCGAGGTTTGGTGCGAGCACAAGCCCGAGCGCGACGGCAGGCAAGCTAAGGGCAAAGCGTTTCATGCTGCTCTCCTCCATCCGTGGGCGGCACAGCTGTGCGCCCTACGCATCTAGTTGGCGTGCAGACCGCTGACGGATCGGTGTGTATCCAATGCGTCAAGCGGCATTCAGATGCACGAGCGTGGCGGTTAGCGGACGTGACCGTCCTTCATGCCTGCGAGGAATTCAGTTCGCGACAACTTGCGGTCCTTGTCCCTATCGACGCGCGTCATCGCGCTCCGGAAGGCGTCGAGCTCCGCGCCCTCAAGCGAGCTGTTGCTGTTATTGTCGGCAGTCTTGAACTTGGCCTCGGCGCTGGCATCAGCCGCAGGCGGCGGCGTTGTAGGCTGCTTTTGCTGCGCGAGGGCCGGGGCGATGCCGAGCGCGATAAGGGTAGCGATGATCAGTGCTCTCATTCCAGTCTCCTGAGATCGAGTTGCTGTGTAGCGGCGCAAAGGACACAGCGGCCGCTTAGGCTGCGTCACTATCAAACTCCGGCTGCGCTCCCCCGGAGCGCAGCCTCTTTCGCCCGTAACTGAACCGCCGCTTTTCGACCCCGATGACGTGTTGCCGGGTGTTGAGATCGCGCGAGCCCAGCCATCAGCAAGATGAGCTGCGCACGAAGCTCATCACTGCTGGAACGGTACGGCGTTAACCACGTTGTTGCCCTGCCAGCCGCGGGCTGGCGGCAAGCTAGGAGTGAAAAATGCTGTTGCGAATCTGTGGCGCGGTGCTGTCCGCGCTGGTGTGCACCGCTGCGGTCATGCCCGATGCTATGGCCCAGCGTCGTGATCGAGAGGACTTGGACCGTCGGTGGGTCGAGCTCGGCTGCCGCCAGGTGTCCTTCAACAGGGACCGCGATACGATCCGTGTCGGCCGAAGCGAGGGGCGCTTCCGGGCCATCAGGCTGACGGCACGCGGCGAGGACGTCGAAGTGATGCGTCTCGCGGTCGTTTATGCGAACGGCAATCCCGATGAGCTCGATGTGCAGCGCGTGATCCGCCGTGGCGACCGCACCGAGCCCCTCGACCTCAAGGGCAGGGACCGCGCCATCGAGCGTATCGACATGGTCTATCGCCAGCGCGGCGACGATCGAGGCCGGGCGACGGTTTGCGCTGAAGGCCTCGTGAGCTGACGCGCGAGCCGCAATTGAAAACTGGATAAAGAGCATATGGCATCTGACGTTAGGAGGAATGCTATGACGAGAATCTCTGGTTCGTTCGTGGTGGGAGCACTCCTGCTGGGCATCGGCAGCGTGAGTGCCAGTGCGCCCACGAGCCTCGGACCGCAGCCGGCAAGCTCCACTATCGTCAAGCTCGCGCAATACGACGATGGCCTCTGCTTCAATCGTTGCATCTCCGGAAGGGTCTTCCGCAGGTGCCAGACTGATTCGGAAGCAAAAAAGGAGAACTGCTGCAACCTAGCATGCAACCGGTTCAACAACCCTTACCTTTGAAAGCCGTAGCGACGCTCTTGCCGAAGACGAATCCAGAAGACTTCAGAGAGGAGATGAATAACATGCGTACGGTCGGTTTCAAATCGCTTGTGGGTGCGACCCTGCTGATTGGTGGTGGGTTCGCGTTGGCCCAGACGCCCCAGCCGACGACGCCGCATTCGTCGCCGCCAGCCGCGTCGAAGCCGGATATGCTTAAGCTCACCTTGACGGATGAGCAGGCAAAGTCCTGGATCGACAAGCGGGTCTTCAGCAGCGACGGTAAGGAGCTCGGCGAGGTTGCGGAGTTTAAGCGCGCCCCCGACAATACCGTCCTGGAGCTGCACGCCGACATCGGCGGCATCCTCGGCATTGGCGAGATCCGCGTCCGCGTGACGCCTGCGCAATTCCAGTTGGTGAAGGATCGGGTCGTTTTGAATTTGACAGAGGAGCAGGCGAAGGCGCTGCCAAAAGTCAGCAACGAGAAGTAATCTGGCGCACGGCCTGATTACAGCCCCGGTCGACTATTCGGCCGGGGCTTTCATCACTGCCACCGGAATGAACTCTCTACGTGTGGCGGCCATCATTCCGGTCCAGACGGCGACGGCTTGCGGCGGGCTCGGGAGACAGAAAATCCGCTGCCGCCCGCATGGCCAGGAAGCCGTGGGGACCGGCACCGGCGATGGCCCACCACGGTGCGGACGGAATGCCACCTACCCAAATGATGATCGATCCGCAACCGATGAATGCGAGTGACGCGAGCCAAGCAAGCAGGAGTTTCTCGTGAAGGTGCGCTCTCTGCCAGAGTTCCTGTTGTCGTTGTGCGGCGTCATCTGGCCCTCGCGTGGCGGATGTGCCCTTGTAGCCATGTTCCTACTCTTCCAAGAGCAACCAGGCCGAATCTGCGATCGTGTCCGCAATCGCGCTCACTTGAGGCTCGCACAGAGAGAAGCGACCGCCGTCAGACTACGCGTGGGAACCTCCAACGTAGCGGCACTCTTCCGTCACCACGAAATACTGTTTTCCATCGTAAGCCATTGGTTATTACTGTGCAGTTGACATACTACTCCGTACCCATCGGGCGCCTCCGTGCTTCCGAAAAAACCGGGATTCGAAAGGAAGAGCCTCATTCTATGTGGCGCGAGCTTCGCGTTCACGAGTTCCAATGCCATGGTCACCGCAGGGCTGACGGCTGCCCAGAGAGACTCTAGACGTCGGAGCCTTTCTCTTTCCTGCCGTTCTTCCGCTTCCTGCTTAATGCACCTTGTTTCGAGATACACGCCCAATGCCTCGACGCCGGTCGAGCGGCGGGATAGGTATTGGAGCGGGAGTTTCGATCCGGGGGATCGGCGCTCTCTGAAGCAAGCCGACCTTCCACAGAATGTCGACGCCCCCTTCCAATAACCTGCGCTGTCCTCCGCTGTCCGCGGCCGGAGGCTAGGCTGGAGTAGCCGATGATGTCCAGTGGGCTGGGTCTGATCCGGCAGATCTCGGGGTCTGCTCGAGACCCAGCCGAACTTCAGCAGGAACTGAAGAAATCAGCGCGCCCGCAAAGCCGGGACAGAGTTCCAAGCGGCCTCGCGTGGCGCCATGCAAATGAAACTGCCCAACGCGTTACGGTTGGTTTCCCTCGAGAGAGAGGAACCGTTGTCCTGAAACCCGAATGGCCCGTCACCGATGACGGTGATGGCCACCGCGGTGATGACGGTGTCCCCTGTCGAAGCGAAAGCCACTGCTCGGCCCGAAGAAGAAGCTGTCACTGTACGGATAGGGATCGTAGTAGTACCCCGGGTCGTAGTAGTCGCTGTCGCGCCAAACGCGCCGACAATGACGATGGCCTCGGTGCCACCAGCACCGCCGCACCCAGACGACGTCTTGTACAACTGTGTTCTCGTTGGCGCCCGCCTTCAGGCTGTCTCCCGCGGTGCCGAGCGGGGCAGCTTGGACTGATGCCGATAGCGTGCCAACGGCGAGCACCCCGGCCGCGCCGACCATCCAATACTTGAGGGTCATGTGTGTTTCCTCGATGCTGCGATGAGGACTTGCGCAGGAGGCAAGCCTCACAGGACGATTCCCCGGTGCCTGCAGGAGCAAACGCGGCGGCCTATTCGGAGTTCCGGGCCGTGCCTGGGAACCAATCGTTCAGCGTTGCGTTGTTCAGGATACACAAGGGATGGACCCCGGTCGGTCCACGCGGGAGGACCCAATGTTTCTTCCAGCTCAGTACTTTTGGCTTGAGCCAGTGATCGTTGCTGCCCTGGTAGTCTTTGTGATCGACCTCATCGGAAACACAATATCATTCAGCAACCGCTTCCTGAATGCCCTAGTGACCTCGGTGGTGTTCGCCCTGGTCTTCGGATCACTTGTCTACTTCGGTTACGGCAATATCTCGATGTCCGTCAGTGCGACGCCAAGTGCGGCCGCGCCTGCCAAGCGATGACGAGGCGTCGACCCCCATCCGGCGGGGGCAAGAAGTTCGTAGCAGCGCGGCGGCCATCGATGGAGTGGAGTGAAGATTTCAAGGCTCAATTGAAGCTTTGAAACGTGGCGAACCCGCCGTCGCTTGGCGCGAGAGACCAAGACGCACGGTGCCGCTTGCCCGGTCGCTTTCCATCGGGGAACCGGCCTAAGCCTTTGCGGTTGAACCAAGACCCAGGTTGGGCGGAGGTGGCCGTGTCCCAGAAGGCCAAGGACAAGCAGAACAAGCTCGACAAGGCTGTCCCCATGTTGGGGTCTGCACATATCAGCCGACGCGCTCTGCTCGTGGGCGCCCTTGCTGGTGTGCAAGCACTGGAAGGTGCCGCGCAGGATCGCTCGCCTTTGCGTCATACCCTGCACGCACGCTCGGCCACTGTCACTGCCGACTACATAGAGCGCGTTTACGCGGGCGTTCTTGGCAAGTTGATCGGCATCTTCCTGGGCCGACCAGTCGAAGGCTGGGACTACGCCCAGATCGTCGATGAACTGGGCGAAGTCAACTACTACGTCAACGAGCGGCTTAACGTGCCGTTGGTGGTCACCGACGACGACATCTCCGGCACCTTCGGCTTTCTGCGCGCGCTCCCCGACTATGGCTACCGCCACGACCTGTCGGCGGCGCAGATCGGCCAGACCTGGCTCAACTACGTGATCGAGAAGCAGACGACGTTGTGGTGGGGGGCATGGGTAACTCGACCGCCCACACCGCCTATCTTCGCCTCAAGTCAGGCATCGAGGCGCCGGCCAGCGGTTCGATTGCCCGCAACGGCAAGGTCATCGCGGAGCAGATCGAATCGCAGATCTTCGTCGATGGCTGGGCGATGCTGGCGCCCGGCGACCCGGAATTCGCCGCCGATCTGGCCCGGCGCGCGTCGTCAGTCAGCCACGACGGCGAAGCAATCTATGCCGCGCAGGTGCTGGCGGCGATGGAGGCGCAGGCGTTCGTCGAGCCCGACATCAATGCGCTGATAAACACTGCTGTTCGCTTGATCCCGCCCGACTCGAGCATCCGTCGGATGATCGAAGATTTGCGCAACTGGCACGCCGCCGAGCCGAACTGGCGCAACACGCGGCTTCGAATCGAACAGAACTACGGCCCGAGCAAATTCCCCGGCGCCATCCATATTGTTCCGAACCAGGCACTGATCATTCTTGCGTTGCTCTGTGGCGATGGCGATTTCGGCTGCTCGCTCATCATCGTCAATACGTCCGGCGAGGATACCGACTGCAATTCCGGCAACGTCGGCTGCCTCCTCGGCATCCGCGGTGGGCTGAGGGGCCTTGACGGCGGCCGCGACTGGCGAGGTCCGATCAACGACCGCATGCTGCTGTCCACCGCCGATGGCGGGCGCTCGGTGACGGATGCGGTGAACGAGACCTATGCCATTGTCAATGCCGCGCGGGCGCTTCGCGCAGAGCCGCCTCTCAAGCCGAAGGGCGGCGCGCGTTTTCACTTCGAGCTGCCCGGCGCTACCCAGGGCTTCAGAGCCGAGCCTGGCCTGAGCCTCGAAAACGTAGCGCACCACAGCCGCTCAGGAACTTGCAGCCTGGCGCTGCGCTACAGACGAGCGGGCAGGTCCCTGATGGCGACGACGCCGACCTTCGAGGCGACCGACGATGCGGCGGACCGCTACGCGCTGTCCCAGTGTCCCACCCTTTACGCCGGGCAGACGCTGAGCGTTGGCCTTAAGGCCGATGCCGGCAATGCGACGCCCGTCACGTGCCAGGTGATCGCCCGCTCGTTCAACCCAGATGACGTGTCGGTCAACCTGTACGGGACCAGGAAGGTGCTGCAGCCTGGCGAGGTCGCGACGCTGGATTGGCGGGTCGCGGACACGCATGGGGCGCCGATCACCGACATCGGCGTGAGCGTGACCGCAGATGCCATTGCGACTGTCTATCTCGACTGGCTGGGGTGGGATGGCGCACCGGACGTTCGCCTGAGCCGATCGGCGGGCAGTGGCACGCAGTGGCGGCGCGCGTGGGTCAAAGCTGTCGATCATTGGCATACCTTCGTCGCTCGAATCCTTTTGTCTGTCGCAAGACGAAGGACGCGGCCTGCTCATTCAGGGTACGCGCGAGTGGGCCAACTACGCCGTGAGCGTCGATTTGAAGGCACAAATGGCCAAGGCCGCAGGCCTTGCCGCACGCGTTCAGGGGCTGCGCCGCTACTATGCGCTCCTTCTCCGCAGGGATGCCACTGCGGCGCTGGTCAAGGTGCTTGACGGTGAGAGGGAGCTCGCTCACGTCCCCTTCGACTGGCAAGGAGGTAAAACCTACAGGTTGCGTCTCTCTCCGTTGATGGCGCCCATGTCCGAGCATTCGTCGATGATCGGATGCTGTTCGACCTTGAGGACGCCGATTCGCCCCTGAGCGGGGCCATTGCCCTCGTGTGCGACGAAGGAACGTTGGCGGCGCCGCGCCAAGGAACCTGACTTACCTCGCACTCGCGATAGGCCGCAGGGCTCAAACCTGCGAGCTTTGTGTCATACGCGCGCGATCGCCCAGCGATGGTCTGAATCTGGCAGTGCGCCCCGAAGGCGCGAATCATCAGTGGAGGAGGGTTCCGCCCGGATAATTGTCGATAGGTCCGGAAGTTGGCGAGCGGCTTGGTCGGGTAAATGGCCGGGTCGGAGCCTCGCGCCAAAGGCCACCTTGGGTGGCTGAGCGATCCGGCGGGCCGTAACGCGAGTGAAGCCTGAGCAGGCCTCGAAAGTGACAATGCGGATGCCGACCCACCTGCCAGAGGGGGAAGGCTCAAGCGAGCGGGGAAGCAATCGACATGTGCACCCGCTCGATCCGCCGGGGTAGTGGGCACGGCACGTCGGAAAGGTGGTTCGGGTAATCGGGGGAGGCCCGTTGTTGGCGAGGGTAGCGGCCTCA
>Ga0075421_100005963_pt1 | contig 14791 bp, 13 predicted proteins | sample SoiMetdeltSBSDD5_FD_75292 | JGI IMG/M metagenome (GOLD analysis project Ga0075421, IMG submission 75292) | Bulk soil microbial communities from a Populus tree surrounding site in Tennessee, USA - Soil MetaG P. deltoides SBSDD5 | ecosystem: Environmental > Terrestrial > Soil > Tree plantation...
CGTACTTCGCCAGTTTCTTGATGAACTTGACCGGGAATACCTGCGCCAATTGCCACCACATCTTCTGGAGTTGCTTCGATTTGATCGAGGGCGCGATAAATCGTCTGGATCACACCGTCTACCATCTCTTTTGGACTGGTAGTCGAGGTGTTTCCCTTGAGTTGGCTTTGAATACTTGAATCAGTATTCACGATCAGGACCTCTGTCTTCGTACCACCGATGTCAAGGCCGACGAAGAATTGGCGCATCAGAGAGGCATCCCTGTCTATACAATGCCAAGTTCGTGTTTCAGAATCAGAGATGAGCATCCCAGCAGCACATTATCTGTATCGAGTGTTGAATATGTAAGATTTGTGTCTTCGATCATCATAGGCAGCACATGTTGGTAGGCTGCCTCGTACGCCTTCTGACGAAGCACCTCACCAAACTGAGTGACGCGCCCGGAAATCACGATGTTGTGGATGTTCAACACGGCTATTAGGTGGGCAATCGCTATGCCGAGGTAGTAACCAGCCTCTTCGACAATAGGGCGCAGCAGCGTATCGCCCTTGACTACCGCTGCGGTGAACTGATCCCATGTGAGATCAGCGCCAGCTACATCCTGCGCTCGTTGGAGAAGCGCACGTGTACTTGCAATCGATTCGAGCGTTTCGGGTGGATTTTCGCCCCGCACTACCACCTGCCCAATTTCCCCGGCACTGAAGCTATCGCCGTAAAACAATTCACGATTCAAGATGATGCCTGCGCCGATGCCCCGGCCCATCTTGATCAGAAGTAAATGATTGCTCTCGCGAACTTCCCCGAATGTGTACTCCGCGAGCGCGGCTGCTTGACTATCGTTTGCTAGATAAATGGGCTTGTCATATCGCTTCTCAAGAAGGTCGCCGAGCGGCACATTCGTCCAATTAAGGTTTACCGATTGGCGAATCACTCTTTCGTGCGGGTCGATTAAACCCGGTGCACCTACAGCGATTCCTAGAAGCGGTGCGGGTGAGGCCCCTATCAGCTTATCGATCAGGCCGTAAACAAGCTGAAGTGCCGCATCGCCCGTCTGGTTATTCGAAGGCATCTCCGCGCGTTCCATAATCTCACCGCGAAGATTGACCAATGCACCGCGAAATTCCTGATTGCCAATATCGACGCACAACAGCCGCCATGCATTCTTATTGATCTCCAGCATTGTTGGGGGTTTGCCCCCGGCGGAAGGCCCCAAGCCTATTTCAGAAACCAACCTGTTATCGATCAACTCACCCACAATCGTTGAGACAGTCGGGCGAGCCAGAGAGGTAGCGCGGGCAATATCGGCGCGGCTTACGGCGCGCGCTTCATAGATCGTTCGGAGCACGAGGCTGGTATTGTGATCCTTGCTCTGTTGGCGAGTCGCTTTTTCCAACATTGTGCCCAGACTTAGTTAGTTAATTTAACTTACTAACTGAGAGTCTATGACTATTCTTGTGATCTTGTCAAGAGGGGTTTTTGAATCGAAGGGGGAAAATGTACCTTAGCGAGTTATTACGTGCTTAGCAAAACAAAAAGACCTCCAAAATCATTGATTGGAGGTCTATGTGAACGTATTGATCTGGCTATGCGGAGGGCACAGCCCACGTTACAAGGCCGAGCCGGAGCGGCTCCCGCAGATCGTTGTGACGGGGAATGATCCGCACTGTGTAGCCATGCTGCCCCGTAGTTTCTGAGACAAATTCCACAGAATACTCATACCAGCCATCACGGCCAGCAGGGCCAACAGACACCATATCATGAGAAAAGCCCTGTTCAATCTCGCCGTCGGTATTGAGCGGCCCTTCGTAAAGCTGAACCGCTACATTTTCTGGCGAGATGTGATCCAAATAAACTTGAGCCTTGAAACGAAGCGTCTCGCCAACGTGAACTTCGGCATTGGAATTGAACTCAGGCGAGATTTCGCCAACTTTGATCTTACTCCAATTTTGTTCCGCGCTCAGTACCCAATCTGCATAAGAACGTCCCTGTGTGTAGTTGTCTTGAATCATAGATTTGGCATGTTCAAGCGCCGGAACGTAGAAGCGTTGGGTATATTCCTTCACCACCCTATCCATACTGAAAACAGGTGGAAGTTCACGGAGGGCAGCCTTCATGCGCTGAATCCAACCACGCGGCAGCGCATCTGAACTGCGGTCGTAAAAAGTTGGGATAAGGTCTTTCTCCAACATCTCATAAGTGGCATTAGACTCGATGTAGTCCTGTAACTCCTCGTCAGTATATTCTTCCCCGCGTCCAATCGCCCAACCTAGATCACGGCGGTAAGCTTCTGCCCACCAACCATCCAACACGCTCAGATTTAAGACGCCATTCATGCTGGCTTTCATGCCGCTTGTTCCACTGGCTTCGAGAGGGCGGCGCGGTGTATTGAGCCACACATCGACGCCATGAACGAGATAGCGGGCAATCACCATATCGTAGTCTTCGAGGAACACCATACGATTGCGGCAGTTGGTAGTCCGAGAGAAATGCACGATCTCGCGGATGAATTCCTTACCTGCCGTATCATGTGGGTGCGCCTTGCCAGCGAAGATAAACTGCACCGGGCGGTCGCTGCACATCAATGCAGTCAATCGATCCCGATCACGCAGCAGCAGCGTGGCGCGTTTATAGGTTGCAAAGCGCCGGGCGAAGCCAATCGTCAGGGCATCTGGATCGAGCACCTCGCGTGCTTCGTCAATCTCGGAGGGGGGTGCACCGCGCTGCTCCAATTGATGTACCAAGCGGTCGCGTACGAAGTTGACCAGCATCTCCCGGCTGCGCTCATGGACACGCCACAACTCTTCACCGGGGATGTTGGCTACGCGCTGCCAAACACGGCGGTCGCTGGGTTCTTCGCGCCAGCGAGGGCCAAGATACCGGTCGTACAGGTTAGCCATATCGGGCGCGACCCATGAAAAGATATGCACCCCATTCGTGATTGAACTAATCGGAACCTCAGGTTCTGGCACACTAGGGTACACCTCTTTCCACATATCACGGGCCACATCACCGTGCAGCCGGCTGACCGCGTTGGCATAGGTTGAAGTCCGCAGCGCCAGCACCGTCATGCAGAAGAATTCTTCGGTATTCTTGGGCTGAACCCGACCCAACCCAAGAAACTCCTCACGTGAAAGCCCCAACTGTTTTCGATAGTCAGCAAAGTACTTCTCTACAAGATCAGGTGTGAAGTAATCATTTCCTGCCGGGACAGGCGTATGCGTTGTAAAGACATTACTGGCGGCGGTGATCGCCAGCGCCTGATTGAACTTCACACCATAGCGCTCCATCAAAATGCGAGCGCGTTCGAGGCCCATAAAAGCCGAGTGGCCTTCATTCATATGACATACGGCAGTCTCAATACCGAGGGAATAAAGAGCGCGTAGCCCGCCGATTCCAAGCAGAATTTCCTGCTTGATACGAGTCTCCCGATCACCACCATAGAGGCGGTCTGTCAAATCCTGATCTTCTTTATCAGGATTGTCATCGATATTGGTATCGAGCAGATAGAGATTTACCCGACCAACACGCACCTGCCAGATTTGCGCGTAAACTGTCCTGCCCGGCAGTTCCACACCGATACGGATTGGCTGGCCGCTTCCATCCTTCATCAAACGAAGCGGCATCGTATAGAAATCGTTAATCGGGTAGCGCTCCTGCTGCCAGCCATCAATGTTGAGATATTGGCGGAAATAGCCTTCCTGATACAGCAGGCCTACTCCTACCAACGGCACGGAAAGATCGCTGGCGGCTTTCAAGTGATCCCCTGCCAGCACACCGAGGCCGCCAGAGTAATTCGGGATGGATTCGGTGAGACCGAACTCAAAAGAAAAATAGGCAACCTGCGGATGTTCCTCAGGGCCGTATTCCTGTGGATACCATGCCTTTTCCGCCTTATTCATATAATTATCGAGACTTTGAAGAACCCGGTCGTAGTGAGCGAGGAACCCATCATCACGGGCAAGGGCGTTCAGCTTGCTCTGGCTGATCATTCCCAGCATGCGGATCGGGTTATGGCCTGTCTCTTCCCATAACTCCAGATCCATCCGCCGGAATAGATCGATGGCTTCGTGATCCCACGCCCAATGGATGTTATAGGCAAGATCGGGAAGACGCTGGAGAGGTTCAGGGATGGATGAGACGACCGTATATTTTGCAACAGGTCGCATGAAAACTCTTCTCCTCTTCCATTTAACAAGCCATCCCTAAATTGATAGCGGCGCTGAAGTACGAATCATCTTCGCATGATGTGCGCTGCGAAATTGATTTAGGGATAGCTACTAATCGGATGTATGTGAAGGCTTTATATTAGAACATTTGGCCGAAAATGCGTGCCAAATGGTAGAATTAGGCACTGTTCGGTTGTTGAAACACAGTATAGGCGTTTGAGGATACGATGGCAAAAACCCGCACTGTATTTGTATGTCAGGAATGTGGCAAGAATTCCCCCCGTGAAATGGGCCGATGCCCTGCTTGCGGCACATGGAACAGCTTTGTCGAAGAGATTGTTGCGCCTGCCGGAACTGCCTCGAATGGACAGCGTACCGCAGGTTCGCGCTCTGAGCCGCGCCGCCTCTCCGAGATCGAAGGGGATATGTGGCAGCGCATCCCGCTCCCCATTGAAGAATTCTCGCGTGTGTTGGGAGGTGGTATTGTTCCGGGGAGTTTGATCTTGATTGGTGGAGACCCAGGGATCGGCAAGTCAACTTTGCTGTTGAGCGTAACTGGCATGCTTGCCGAAACGCTTGGTACTGTCCTTTATGTATCTGGCGAAGAATCTATCCGCCAGATCAAAATGAGGGCGGATCGAATGGGTGTTACTACTGATAACCTGTACCTCGTTACTGAGACAAATATCGACAGTATCCTGAATCATGTGGATGCTGTACGGCCCAGAATTCTCGTTATTGACTCGATTCAGACCACCTACACCGATGCGCTTGAATCGACCCCTGGCAGCGTGGGGCAAGTCAAACAATGCGCGTCGATCTTCCAGCAGATTGCTAAAGAAACAGAAATGCCGATCTTCCTCGTTGGCCATGTGACCAAAGAGGGCAATATAGCTGGGCCGCGCGTGTTAGAGCATGTGGTTGATACTGTCCTCTACCTCGAAGGCGATGCCTTCCAGACCTTCCGCCTGCTTCGGAGCGTCAAGAACCGCTTCGGCGCAACCTCGGAGGTAGGTGTGTTCGAGATGCAGGGCGCAGGGCTGGTCGAAGTGCAGAATCCGTCTGAGGCGTTCCTTGCCGAGCGCGTGGTCAATGCGCCGGGGTCAGCTATCGCCGTGACCATCGAAGGCACACGACCCCTGCTAGCCGAAGTGCAGGCTCTTGCCACCCCAACCAGCTTCGCCAATCCGCGCCGTACCGCCAACGGCATCGATCCGAATCGCCTCTTACTACTTACCGCCGTGCTGACTCGCCGGGTTGGGGTGCGGCTGGCGGAGCAAGATGTATTTGTCAACGTCATAGGTGGGCTGCGCATCGACGAGCCTGCTTCTGATCTGGCGGTCGCCCTAGCGCTGGCATCAAGCGTCAAGGATCGCCCCCTGCCTGCGGATATGGCTTTCGTGGGAGAGATCGGGTTGAGCGGGGAGCTTCGTGCGGTCAGCCAGCTTGCAGTACGTCTCAACGAAGCCAGCAAACTGGGCTTCAAGCGCGTGCTGATCCCCAAGTCGCTCCGGCGGAGCGGTGGCGATCCACTCCCGCAGGGTATTCAATCAATTCCGGTGAGATCACTGGAAGAAGCAATCGACGTAGCCTTGCGCTAAGATTCAGCGCATGGAAACTCCCTCGCAAGAAACTCAAACGATAGAAGAACAGCCGTCAGGCATTCATGGATGCTTGACGGCCTTTGTGATTTTTGCCGCCCTATTTGTTGTGCTTTGCCTCGGTGTGGCATGGCTGTTTACAGTGCAGGGCGATCTCACCAAGCTGTTCTTTGGATCGCTGGGCACTCCTGATCTCATCCGTGCGTTGCTTTATGGCTTGGGGTTGAGCATCCTATTTGGGGGAATAGCGCTTCTTCTGCGCGATCCGCGTGTTGCCCTGTGGCGTGGTGTCGCTCTTGCACTGGCAGCCGCAGGTGGCGCAGCGCTGATCGCTGGGATCGGCTTGGCAATAGATCGCAGCATGCGCTTCCCCGGCATCCCCGATTCGCTACGAATGTTGGCGCTCCTGGTCTATGCTGCCGTCTGGGTGATTCTCTCCCGCCGGACATTCCTGAGCAGCAGCTCAGGTTGGCGCATCTTGCTCGGTATGGCGCTCGGCGGAATTGTATCCGCCGCGTGGCTTGCTTCTGGCGTCCTCGGCACACCTATCGAGGTTGGCCTTTCCCTGCTTGAAGCACTCGCCTACAGCCTGGCTGTTGCGGTGATCCTTAGCTTGATCTTCTTTTATGATCCAACTATGCTAACCCGACGCCCGTTCTGGTCGGCGGTGATTGCCGGGGGCGTCTATCTGGCAGTGCTGCCAGGGCTAATGGCGGGGCGCGGCTGGTGGTTTCAGGGATGGTTCATCTTATTTGCGACCGCTCCACTTGGCTTGATCGCGGGGATGCTGTTAACCCTCGATCCAGATCGTGATCCCCGCCGCACATGGTGGGTTGTCTTCGGGTTCCTCTTGGTCGCTCTGCTACTTCCTTTCGCTCTGACCGAAGGCTTCGAGGCAGAGTGGATGCCGGAAGAAGTTCCGGCTGCATGGAGCCCTGCGAGTCTGATCAGCTTCGGCGTGGCGTCAGGACTGGCGTTCCTTCTACTGATCACACAGCCACTCTTACCGCGCATCAGCCGGAGCGCTGCGCTGTCGTTGGGGACTGCCGTACTGTCACTGATCCTAGCAGCAAGTGTGTATTTTGGTTTCGGGCAGCCGGGAATCCAGCCAGATGCGTTTTTTGTAGTAATGAACGATCAACCGAATACTACCTCAGCCCAGAGCATCGAAGATCGGGATGAGCGGGTCACGACCGTTTATCAGACTCTCGTTGATCAAGCCGAATCCTCACAAGCTGATCTCCGCGCCTTACTGGATCGCCAGCATGTGAGGTATACGCCCTATTATCTCGTCAACGGAATAGAAGTCGAAGGAACGCCGCTTCTGCAGGCGCAGATCGCCGCCCGCTCTGATGTAGCACGTATTCTCGAAAGTCCGCATACTCGCCCTCTGCCTCGTTATGCTCATCTTGAGCCGATGCTTTCCAGTGACTCGAACAGCCCGCCACCACAGTCGCCAGCCGCAGGCGTTGCCGAGATGAACGTCGAACAAGTCTGGCAGCAGGGAATCACAGGAGAAGGAATTATCGTCGGTCAGGCAGATTCAGGCGTGGACTGGCATCATCCTGCGGTTCACGATCAGTATCTTGGGAGCGAGGGCAATCACGATTACATGTGGTTTGATCCCTGGTATGGTACAACCGAGCCAACCGATCAGGGTGGGCATGGGACGCATACTTTAGGCACAGTTCTTGGTAAGTTCGGCATAGGGGTCGCGCCGGACGCAAAGTGGATCGGCTGCCGGAATCTCGCGCGGAATTTGGGCGATCCACCCTACTACCTCGACTGCATGCAGTTTCTTTTCGCACCATTCCCCCAGAATGGCGATCCGTTCAAGGACGGTGATCCAACTCGCGGCGCACATGTGACCAACAATTCGTGGGGATGCCCGCCTGAAGAAGGCTGCGATGCTGTTACCTTGAGCATCGGCGTGCAGCATCTCGTCGATGCGGGTCAAATGATGGTCGTCAGCGCCGGGAACGATGGCCCCAAGTGCGATACTATCTGGGCCCCGGCCAATGCTCAAGCAGCGTTTAGCGTTGGAGCTATTGACCCACATACTGAGAAGATTGCAAATTTTAGTAGTCGTGGCCCAATTCTTGGAGATGGCAGCGGACGCATCAAACCTGATGTGGTTGCCCCTGGTGAGGATATTCTCTCCAGTGTGCCCGGCGGGGGCTACCTGCCTCTTGAGGGAACCTCAATGGCAGGGCCGCACGTGGCAGGGTTAGTTGCCCTGATATGGTCGGCCAACCCCGCTCTGATCGGGCAGATCGACCAGACGGAGAAAATCATCGAAGAAACGGCGCATCCTCACTCAGGACCTGATCTCTGCGGAGGCGGCAGTACAGATCATAACAATGTTTATGGCTACGGGGCGGTGGATGCTCTGAAAGCGGTGCAGGCGGCACTCGACGCCCAACACTGAGCCATAGAAACGGTCGAAGGGCGCGAGCAGAAATGTCGCGCCTTTTAGATTCTGCTAATATCGTTCTTATATCTCCGCGCTAAGACTAAAGTGATGCAAGGATACTGGCTATCCAAGCAAGAATGGATCACGGAGGTATAACAATGGCATCAATGTATGCAGATACATGGTGGGGATTGGCCCTACGCGGGCTTCTCGCTATCCTATTTGGTATTGCAGTATTCGTTTGGCCGGGGATTTCCCTCTTGGCTCTTGTCACTCTAATCGGCGCGTATTTCCTAGTTGATGGGATTTTCGCCCTGATTCATGCCTTCCGTATCAAAGCGGGGCATAGCCGATGGTGGGCACTCCTGCTGGAAGGTTTGCTCGGCATCGCAGTCGGGATCATGACCTTCATCTGGCCTGGTGCGACAACCATCGCAATGCTCTACCTAATCGCGGCATGGGCGATCATCACTGGCGTGCTGGAGATTGTCGCAGCTATTCGCTATGCGGATGAGATGGAACACGAGTGGTTGATGGGGCTTGCAGGATTGGCCTCTGTACTGTTCGGTCTTGCAGTTGCCGTTTTCCCTGCTGCCGGATTGTTGGCGATTCTGTGGCTGATTGGCGCTTACGCGATTGTGTTCGGCATCCTGATGCTGATCGCAGGACTGCGTGCTCGGGGCCACGCAACGACACCGACTATGCGACCTGCCTAAAGGTTGTGTAATATCACTTAGCGGGACATTTAAGCGGATGTCCCGCTTTTTATGCGCTTAGTCCCCTTGAAAAAGAGGGCAATCCCGATTATAGTCAGGTTCGACTTAGGAACAGGGTTGAGGCATTCGCGCAGGCATTGAACTTCATCACTAAATGTGAGCAAAGCCGCGCCAGTTTTCTGTGAAATCATCTGACGATCCCCCCTCTAGTTTGAAGCCCAGCTTAGCTGTCGTGGCAAGCAGATTGTTCTCTGCTGTCATCATGGCCTGTTCGCATTTCTGTAGTTCCTCATTTCCATATCGTCACTACTATGAACTGCATACTGTGGACTGCGTACTAACTAAGAACTCGGAACTAGGTACTTCTATCGGAGGCATCATTCATGCTTGATGTCGTGATTCTCGCGGCAGGGCAGGGAACCCGCATGAAATCCAATCTGCCGAAGGTGCTGCACCCGCTTGGCGGAAAACCATTGGTGCTTTACAGTGTGGAGGCAGGAGCAGTAGTCAGTGAGCGCCCACCCGTGCTAGTGATCGGGCATGGCGGCGATGCCGTGCGCGAGGCAGTAGGAGATCGTGCCCGCTACCTGGTTCAGAATGAGCAGCTTGGCACAGGCCACGCGGTTATTCAAACACGCGCTACCCTTCGTAGCGCATCGCAGCATGTAATTGTCACTTACGCCGATATGCCTCTATTGCGGGCGGAAAGCCTGCGCGCCCTATACGATGCTCAATGCAACCACTCCGGGCCATTCAGCATGCTAACAGTAATTACCGATCAGCCGCGCGGCTTCGGGCGGATTGTGCGCGGTGCATCGGGCACTATACAGGCGATTGTCGAAGAGAGCGTAGCGTCCCCGGAGCAGCTAGCCATTCCCGAAGTCAATCCGGGAGTTTACTGCTTCAATGCCGACTGGTTGTGGACTCATCTCGATCAAATCGAAAAGAGTCCGAAGGGTGAATATTTCCTCACCGATCTCGTTGAGATTGCCATTCGAGAAGGCAGCAGCGTTAATGCGATCCAAATGACTGATCCTGTCGAGGCATTGGGAATTAATACCCGCGTGCATCTTGCCGAAGCGGAAGCCGCTCTGCGAAGCCGCACCAACAGCGATCTGATGCTCTCTGGCGTGACCATGCTCGACCCCGCAACCACTTATATCGAGCCAGAGGTGAGCATTGGGCAGGATACGGTGATTCACCCCAACACAACTATTCGCGGCGAAACACGGATCGGCTCAGGCTGCGAGATCGGCCCGAATACGATCATCGAAAGCTGCACCATCGGCAACAACTGCGCCGTACTTTCGTCCGTATTAGAATCTGCTGTGATGGAAGATCATGCGGAGATTGGCCCGTTCGGTCATCTGCGTAAGGGGGCTTACCTTGAAGAAGGAGTCCATATGGGCAACTTTGGCGAGGTGAAGAACAGCCGTCTGCACAAAGGTGTCAAGATGGGGCATTTCAGCTACGTTGGTGATGGCGACATCGGTGAGGAAACTAACATCGGCGCAGGCACGATCACCTGCAATTTCGATGGGGTCAACAAGCACAAAACTATGATTGGTAAGAATGTCTTTATTGGCAGCGACACTATGCTGGTCGCGCCTTTGACTTTAGGGAACGGCGCTCGTACAGGCGCGGGTTCAGTCGTCACGCATGATGTACCAGACAATACCTTAGTCTTCGGCGCGCCTGCCCGACCAAGACCGCCTAAGAGCAATGAAGCATCTGGAGAAGGATAATCGTGGAATCTGAAGTGCCGGGCTTTATTGATCTGGCAATTTTGCTCGTACTGAGCTTTTATCTTACTGCTGCGAAAACAGCGCTCGGCAGCGCCCGCCGTCAAAACTTGCGGGAGCAGGCAGAGAAAGGCAATCGTCAGGCCCATCTCGCGGCGGTAATTGCCGAAGATTCAAGCCGGGTGTTAGCGACTTTTCATGTCGCAAATATCATCACGCACTTTCTGCTGGCAAGTCTCGCGATCAGTTTGTTTCTACCGCCGCTCGTCAACTGGTTGGCTCGGTACATGACACCGCTTAGGTTTCCCGGCACAGCCCTAGGCTATCTGCTGATTGCCATCCTGGCGGCGCTGATAGTCTACTTGTTGACCGAGCAGCTTCCCGAAGTGCTGGTACACGGTAATCCTGATTCATGGGCAATGGCGCTGGCAGGCATAGCACGTATTACGATCAATGTGATGCATCCTCTCGTCTGGTTGCTGAACCGTCTCCGCAGCTTGATCGCCGTGCCGCTTGGATATGAACAAGGCGCTGTGACGGAAGAAGAGATCATGACGCTGGTTGACGCGGGCGAAGAAGAAGGCTCGATTCAGGAAGGCGAGAAAGAGATGATCTACTCGATCTTCCAGCTTGACGATACCGTTGCCCGTGAGATCATGGTTCCACGCATCGATATTGTTGCAGTGGAGATTCACGCCTCACTGGAAGAGGCCCGAGAAACGATCCTCAAAGCTGGTCATTCGCGCCTGCCAGTGTACGAAGGATCACTGGATCATGTGTTAGGGTTACTTTACGCCAAAGACCTTCTATCTATCTGGCATCGAGGCGAGACTTCAACAGACTTGCACTCGCTGCTCCGCCCTCCGATGTTCGTTCCCGAATCGAAGCGCGTCCCAGATTTACTTAACGAGCTACAAACCGCGAAAGTTCACATGGCAGTTGTCATTGATGAGTACGGCGGCACGGCAGGGCTGGTAACATTAGAGGATATTGTCGAAGAGATCGTAGGGGAAATTCTGGATGAGTATGACGCAGCCGAAGAGGCACTATACGAGACAGTTAGTCCGATGGAATTTATCTTCGATGCCCGCATCGATCTCGACGATTTCAATGAGATGATGGATGCCAGCCTCCCTGACGAAGAGAGTGATACTCTCGGCGGCTTCATCTACGCTGAACTTGGGAAAGTCCCAGAAGGTGGTGAGGTGGTTCAGACACCCACCCTCCAATTAGAAGTACTTGGTGTTGAAGATCGCCGCATCCGTAAAGTAAGAGTCATACGTGTTGCACGTGAAGAACCTCCGGCCCCCGGTCAGGGTGGGAAGGATCAGATAACAAATGGCAGCAGCAACGGTCATTGACCGCATGGCGCTGGCAGATGCAGCCCGTCAGGCACGTGAACGAGCCTATGCGCCTTATTCGAAATATCAAGTTGGCGCGGCTTTGCTTGCCTCTGATGGCCGCACCTTTACGGGGTGTAATGTCGAGAATGCCTCCTACCCGGCTACTACATGTGCCGAGCGAGTTGCTATTACGAAAGCTGTTTCCGAAGGGCAGCGCAAGTTTCTGGCAATCGCGGTGGCTACCAGCAACGCAGCCGCGCCATGTGGAATCTGCCGTCAGGTAATGAATGAGTTCTCTCGCGAGATGATCGTGCTGTTGGTGGACGAGGAGCACATCGTAGAGGAACACATCCTTGCCGATCTTCTCCCGAACTCTTTTGGGCCGGGCGACCTCCCCGGCGTGGATATTCAGTAGCAATGCCCGGTTACGAGCATGTTTACCGCACCGAAGCGATTGTCCTTCGCCGTCATGATTTAGGTGAGACGGATCGGATTTTGACGCTCTATACCCGTGATCGTGGCAAAGTTCGCGCGGTCGCCAAAGGGGTGCGCAAGCCATCGAGCAAGAAGGCCGGGCATGTCGAATTGTTCGTTCGTGCCGACATGTTACTTGCAGAGGGCCGGACGCTCGACGTGTTAACCCAAGTAGAACTTCTGGATGCGTATCTGCCGCTCCGCGAAGACCTTATGCGCGCTACTTACGCCGCGCACATCGTTGAGCTGATTGATGCCTTCACCGAGGATGCAGATGAGAGCCGTCCCTTGTATCAGCTTCTTCGGGATGGCTTAGGATGGGTCTCAGTGACCAGCGATCTGCAACGAACGGCACGATATTATGAGCTTCGCCTGCTCGATCTGGCTGGCTATCGCCCAGAGTTGTTTCGTTGTGTCATCTGTGAAACCAAGCTAGAAGCGGTCGATCAGTATTACAGCGTATCAGATGGTGGCGCAGTTTGCCCCGAATGTGCGCCAGTGACCCCACGAATCCGTCCGCTCTCGCTGCGTGCCCTCAAGTTGCTTCGATACTTACAAATCCGTCAGTTCGATGTTATCGAACAGCTAAATCTCGGCGCGCCTGTCCTCACAGAAACTGAACGCCTTCTCTACGATATTCTTACCTATTATCTGGAGCGGCGGCTCAAATCCGCCGCATTCTTGGAGCGCCTTCGTAAAGAACTCCAATCTCCCTTTCAAGCCACTCCTGGTGAATCATCAGGGCCTACTTAATCAAGCTGTTGTGGACCGCCCATAATTTTTCAAGATATTGCGTTGGATGTCCAGTGTTCGCGAACGGGCTGACCATTCACATAGAGAGTGGATGAAGCCTTCTCGATTCCAAGCTCGAACAAGATGTAGCGGTCTGCTGGTCGGTAGCTGGCAGAGCGAATGGCTACTGCTCTAGTTTCCTGATCCTCAATGAAAGTTGCCAGACCTGAGATAGCAAATTCGCCGCCTGTACCCTCAGTATCCTCCACGCCAGAATGGATGGCATACCGCCCATCTCGACGAAGATCAAAGCCTTTAGGCGAATTTGGCTCCATGAACACAAACAGATGACCCTCCCCAATGATGGGAGTTACGGGATGCACACGTGGTGCACTATCCTTACAAAGAGTCGCAAGGTAAGCGACCCTTGTGCCGAACCGATGCTTTCCAAATGCTGCCAATTCCGGCATAGTCTCTTCAAGTAGTTTCCAACTCATGGTTGTCCCCGTTCTCCTTCAAAATATAAAGGTTGGATATCGTTTCGCGACTTCTGCTTGGTGCTATTGTCAAGCGAATTGCTTTTGTTCTATAGTGTCCATGATCAGGGTAGCACATACTTATTGGCATCCCGGACCGAGAACAATTCGATCTAAAACATAGTTGAGCGGTTCAGAATGTTTACAGAAAACACGAGCGAGAAAACATGAAAACTGATCAAACAGCACCCATGACTATTGATGAATACATCGCAGACTTCGCACCAGATATTCAAGAGATTTTGGAGAAGATAAGGTTAATAATTCGAGAAGCCGCGCCGGACGCGGAAGAAACAATCAAGTATCGGATGCCGACCTTCACTTTGAAAGGTAATTTGGTTCATTTTGCCGCCTTCAAAAAGCACATCGGATTTTATCCAACGCCGACTGGGACAGAAAAGTTCAGCAATGAGATATCTGTCTTTCAGGGGGCGAAAGGGTCGATAAGATTCCCATTGGATAAACCCATTCCCTACGACCTGATACGCAGAATTGTGGGGTTTAGAGTCAAGGAGAATTTAGACAAAGCAGCAGCAAAACGGAAGAAGAAATAACTTTCGACTTCTTACGTGAGCATCTCATCCCGCCGTCGCAGAAGATAAGCGCGTTCGGTGGGGTTGCCACATAGAGCAACTGCCCGCTCGTAGGCATCGGCGGCAGCCTCGCGCTGATTGGTGCGTCGAAGCAAATCGGCACGGGCGACGTGATAGGGATAAAAGCCGTCGGCCTGATCCTCAAGGCCCAGCAGCCTCTCCAAGCCCGTCAGCGCGCCGAACGCCATCGCGACCGCCACCGCGCGGTTCACTTCGACCACCATCGAGGGAGTCATCACCGCCAGTGTGCCATACAGCGCCACGATCTGCTGCCAGTCGGTGGCCTCGGGAGTGGGTGCTTCGGCGTGGAGGGCGCTGATCGCAGCCTGAATTTGGTAAGGGCCGGGATCGGAGAGAGCAAGCGCCTCATCGAGCACGGCAACGCCTTCGCGCATTTTGGCCTGATCCCAACGGGTGCGATCCTGTTCGTCGAGGAGGACAAGCTCGCCCGATGCGCTGAGGCGAGTGTCGCGGC
>Ga0075421_100005964_pt1 | contig 14791 bp, 17 predicted proteins | sample SoiMetdeltSBSDD5_FD_75292 | JGI IMG/M metagenome (GOLD analysis project Ga0075421, IMG submission 75292) | Bulk soil microbial communities from a Populus tree surrounding site in Tennessee, USA - Soil MetaG P. deltoides SBSDD5 | ecosystem: Environmental > Terrestrial > Soil > Tree plantation...
TTAACAACCAATCCGCACCTGTTCACCGGCGTACCATTCTTCTTCAATTTTTTCTTACCCATCCCATATATAGTTTATCGAACACCATATCGGTTGGTTTGACTGCAAATAATATTTTTTATACCCTCCTTTCCCTTAACAACCAATCCGCACCTGTTCACCGGCGTACCATTCTTCTTCAATTTTTTCTTACTCATCCCATATATAGTTTATCGAACACCATATCGGCTGGTTTGACTGCAAATTTGGAGCAGAAATTAATGAAATCGAAGGGAATTTTCACCCTTCGGGCTAGTGCTAAGTTCATTCGGGATTTTCCTGTTTTTCCCTTAGGTTTGCTGAAATTCAACTAATCTCTTTCGCATGAAGTTCATTGTGTCTTCTTCAGCATTACTGAAACAACTGCAGCAAATAAGTGGCGTAATCAACAGCAATACCGTACTTCCCATACTTGAGGATTTTCTGTTTGATGTAGAAAAAAACAAGCTGAGTGTTGTAGCTACCGACCTTGAAACTGTTATGAAGGTACAGATGGAAGTTGAATCAAATGGCTCAGGAAGGGTGTGTATCCCCGCCAGAATTCTAGTCGATTCTTTGAAAAACATCCCCGACCAGCCGCTTACATTTAACATCGACAAGAATTTCAGCATCGAAATTACCAGCGACAACGGAAAATATAAGGTGATGGGCGAAAACCCCGATAATTTCCCCAAAGAACCAGCCGCCGACGATACTTCTACCTTTACAATCGCCTCTTCTGCCCTTGTTACCGCCATTAATAAAACCCTTTTTGCAGTAAGTAACGACGATCTTCGCCCGGCTATGACAGGCGTGTTCTTCGAGATGTCAAAAGATGCACTTCAGTTTGTGTCTACCGACGCACATAGGCTGGTACGCTATAAACGAACAGACGTGAGCTGCCCGAAGACCGACTCGATGATCGTTCCTAAAAAGCCGCTGACACTTTTGAAGTCGTCGATGCCTATGAATGAAGATGAGCTTATCATTAATTATAACAGTAACCACCTGTTTGTAAAACATGGCACCACACAAATGAGCTGCCGCCTTATCGACGCCCGTTTTCCTGATTATAAAGTGGTGATCCCTGTCGACAATCCATATAAACTAACAGTAAATAAGGCCGACTTCCAGGGAGCACTCCGCAGGGTGAGCATTTTCAGTAACAAAAGCACCAACCAGGTAGTAGTAAGCATTACTGGAAGTGAGCTACAGCTGGCTGCCCAGGATGTTGACTTTTCATTTGAAGGAACAGAACGTATGAAATGCCAGTATAGCGGCGAAGATCTTCAGATAGCATTCAACGCGAAGTTCCTGATAGAAATGCTTAATGCTTCAGATAGCGACGAAGTGACAATCGATCTGTCCACTCCAACCAAGGCCGGTATCCTTAAACCAGCAACCCAGGAAGATGGCGAAGATCTGTTGATGCTCGTGATGCCGCTAATGCTGAACAGCTAATGAAGAAAATCGCGATGATCCCTGCACGCTACGCTGCTACCAGGTTTCCGGCGAAGCTCATGCAGCAATTAGGCAATAAAACTGTGATCCGCCACACATATGATAACACGGTGGCAACTTCGCTTTTTGACGAGGTGATCGTGGTAACCGACAGCGACATTATTTTCCAGGAAATAACATCACACGGGGGGCAGGCAATTAAAAGTAAAAAAACACATGAAAGCGGCAGCGACAGGATCGCCGAAGCAGCCGCCGATCTTGATGTAGATATCATACTGAATGTGCAGGGCGACGAACCTTTCGTAAAAAGAGGGCCTCTCGAAAACTTACTAAGCACGTTCAACGACCCCTCTGTTCAGGTGGCGTCTTTAATGCAGCTGATGAAAGATGAGAAATATATTGCAGATGAAAATTATGTGAAAGTTGCAGTAGACATTAACAGTAATTCGCTCTTTTTTAGCCGCAGCATCATCCCTTATCCACGGAATAAACAGATTACGATTAATTATTACGAACACATAGGCGTATACGCTTTCAGGAAACAAGCGCTCCTTGATTTTACATCATGGCCAATAACACCCCTGGAAGCCGCTGAAAAAATTGAATGTCTGCGCTATCTCGAACACGGTATACCATTAAAGATGGTGCTTACTGAATATATGGGCGTCGAGATCGACACGCCTGAAGATCTGGAAAGAGCGGCAAAGCTTTTGTAAATTGACAAACAATACCATGTTAATATGAAATTCCGGAATTTCAAGATGGTGGATTATGTTGTATACGGCAGGGGCAGTTTCGACCAGCTCAGCGAAATTTTAGCTCCAAGGCGAAAGAATAATGCACCAATGATTTTTCTTGTAGACCATTTTTTTGAAAATAACCCTCTGGTTCGAAGAGTTCCGGCAGACGGCAAAGACAAGATCATTTTCGCTGATGTTACATATGAACCAAAAACAACTTATGTTGATAGTATCGCAAAGCAACTCAAAGACGAATTTGGCGAGGTAAGCGGTATAATCGGTATAGGAGGCGGCTCAACAATGGATCTCGCAAAGGCTGTTTCACTAATGATGACCAATCCTGGGTCATCAGCAGATTACCAGGGATGGGATCTTGTAAAAAACCCAGGGGTGTATAAAGCAGGTATTCCAACGCTTAGCGGTACGGGTGCAGAGGTTTCGCGTACCACAGTTCTCACCGGGCCAACAAGAAAACTAGGCATGAATTCCGATTTCACTCCATTCGACCAGATCGTTCTCGATCCCGAACTCACGAGCAACGCCCCGGTCAATCAGCGGTTTTATACAGGCATGGACTGCTATATCCACTGCATTGAGAGCCTTCAGGGAACTTATCTTAATGAATTCAGCAAGTCGTATGGCGAAAAAGCCCTTGAACTTTGCCAGAAAGTTTTTGTTGATAAAGATAAATGGGACGACGAAAGCGACGACCAGCTGATGATGGCATCGTATGCCGGTGGAATGAGCATCGCCTATTCACAGGTTGGCGTTGCACACGCAGTGAGTTATGGACTAAGTTACCTGCTTGGCACAAAACATGGCATCGGCAACTGCATTGTTTTTGACAAGCTCGAGGAATATTATCCCGAAGGCGTTAAGGAATTCAAGTATATGGTTAAAAAAAACAACATCGACATACCGCAGAATATCACAAAAGCCCTGTCGGATGCTGAATTCAATAAGATGATAGATGTGTCGCTTGGCATGAAACCATTATGGGAAAACGCGCTTGGTAAGGATTGGGAAAAGAAAATGACCCGCGAAAGGCTGAGGGCATTGTATGAACGATTGTAACGTACTTTTTTATGGCGATACGTCCCGACAAATATTTAAGATTTCTTGGTGTTCCGCCACTCTTTGGAACCGAGAGAACCAAAAAAATATTGTCCGTAAATCCAACAGCTCCCCCTCAACGTGAAGAGGCGCGAGAGGTAAAAATTTTTGTTCACGACTACAACGCAGATACACTAAACGAATATGAGTTTGAAAATATCACCGATGTTTTCGAATTCAGGGATAATCAGAACACAACGTGGATCAATATTGATGGACTCCGCAAATCTGATGTGGAATTAATCTGCAAACACTTCGATATTCATCCGCTGATCATGGAGGATATCCTCAGCATGAATCAGCGACCTAAGATTGATGAGCTTAACGACATCATCTACTGCCTGCTTAACATGCTTTACTATAATAGTGTAAGCACCACTGTGGAACAGGAGCAGATCAGCATTATTCTGGGTAAAAATTTTGTAATCTCCTTCCAGGAAGATGCGAAGCGCGACGTATTCAATCCGCTGCGAGAGCGGCTTAAGATCGCCAATTCCAAGCTGCGGCAAAATTCGGCCGAATACCTCTGCTACACGCTTTTGGATCTTATAGTGGACAATTATTTTGTGGTGATGGAAGAGCTCGGCTCATGCATCGAGCAGCTTGAAGAAGATGTGATCCGGCATAGCGACACCCGTTCACTTGCTCGGATCAACAAGCTTAGAAAAGAATTGATAGTGCTGAAAAGGAATATAACCCCCGTGCGCGATCTGATAAATGGATTTATTCGCAGCGAGAACGACCTGTTGCAGGAAAGAAATACCAAGTACTTTAAAGATATATATGATCATATTATTCAGGCACATGATCTGACAGAAAACTATAGGGATGTGCTCATGAATATCCAGGATCTGTACATCAGTAATGTGAACCTTAAAATGAACCAGGTAATGAAGGTGATGGCTATAGTTACCTGTCTGCTCGCGCCACCTACTGTTATCGTTGGAATATTTGGAATGAATTTCGATGTGATTCCATTTGCTCATACACAGGTTGGTTTTTACCTCACAGTGTTTATGACGCTGGTTATACCTGCAATAATGCTGTGGATCTTTAAAAGAAGAGGCTGGTTTTAATAGTTTAAAACCTCTTTTACTCCCGCGCGTCGCGGAAGCACCAGCGGGGGTATCAAATCCTTATTTTTTCTTGAAAATAGGCACAGTGCTGCATGCCTCGCCATACATTATACTCTTAACCACGGGCCTTAATAATTTTGTTATCTCCAGGTAGGCGTATTCGCCAACCGGCAAATTCCCACATCCTTTTACAACAACCCTTTTATCTAAGTACCTGCTTAAATCAATAGAAGATATCTTCTTAAGAAAAACTTCTCTTAGCGCGGCATCAGCGTTTCCAAATACAACATCAGCCGCAACGGGCTGCAAATACGCAGCAACGAGCATATAAGCCCACATTGGTATTATAGCATCCGCGGTGCACGTAACTGCAACAACTTTTCGCTGGTAAACACTCCAATCCGTATTCAGCAGCGCCTCCCTGAAATCCTTTTCTTTCAGAATAAGTTCCATGAACAAATAAGGCTTCAGGTCGAATACAACCACCTCCTCTTTAGGAAAATAATCCTCAAGATTCAACTCTTCGAGAGCGCTGGCGGCAACCCTGTTTATAATTTCCTCTGCCATTCTGCAAATTTACGCATTCAAAAAAAAATCCCGCGATATCCGCGGGATTCGTGGATATAAAATTAACTTTCTAAAAGAATTTGTGCCTGTTGTCCTTGATAGTCACCGTCTTCTTCAAAATTTCATTGATCATAGATGGGTTTGAATATGCCCTTCGTAAGTTAACAATCATTTCAGCTTGCTGTTGGCCAACATCGCCTGCCGCTGTGGTAACCGCACTTTGATTATCAACTTTGATAAGAAAAACGCCGCCGTTGCCTATTATAGCAGGTGAGATTTTTCCCACGAGGGTCTTATTGAATGAGGCACCAATAACCTTTGGCTCCTGGCCGACGTTAGGAATGAAAGGCGTGCTGAACATTATGCTATCTTCCTTTTGCACCTGCTGACCAGTTGCCTGTGCCGCTGCTTCGAGCGTACTTGCACTTTTCACTTTCTGAGCTATTAATTTCCCCTTCTCCTGATTCCTGATTATGCTTTCAACCTGGGGCCTTGCTTTTTCTACAGGCATTGTTCCTTCTTCATAAACGCGGGTAAGTACGGGCACCACAATCTTGTCTTCAACCTGGAACGGAGTTTCCGCAACGTCTCCGGGTTTTGCACTATACACCCACCTCACTACTTCGCGGCTCGTACCAATTCCATTGATCATTCCATCCAGGGGCTTGATCTCAGTTGCCACGAGAGGAGGATAATTATTCTTCTTTCTGTTTTCGTCGAATTGTTTTTTGGTTCTGCTTTCGGCGGCAAACTGAGAAGCTATACCGTTCTGGCGCTGTACTGTTTCATCACTCGGAACGATGGCTTTTGAAAACTGCGCAATCTTAAACGCAGGCTCAAATTTCTTCTGGTTGATCACTTCAATATAATGGTAGCCGCTGTATGCCTGGTTATCGACCTTAACAGTTTTTTTATCGCCCGCATTACCGTAAAATGCAACGTCTGCGAATTCCTTACTTAACCCTGAGTACTGTGAAAAGGCAAATTCGTATTCACCTCCTTTCTCCTTACTTCCCTGATCGTCGCTGTACTTTATCACCATGTCATTGAAGTTAGCTCCTCCGCGGATCGCGTCGGCTATGCTATCAATTCTCTTTTTCGCAACTGAATCGGGCAGGGTTGGCCTGCCACCTTCGCCTGTCTTCACAAGTATGTGGCGAACTTTTACGCTATCTGGCAAACTTCTTTTCTCCATCATTTTAACCAGTACATAATTACCGTTCTCAATGAATGGTCCTGCAACTTCTCCTTCCTTCAGAGCAGCAATGGTGTCGGCTTGCTGCGACTGAAGTTTTGATTTTAGTTCAAAAGTATTTGTATATGGAGTTTCTGAGCCGTTTCTTATCATGAATGATGAGATGTCGTTCGTAGTCGCGAACTCGTTCTTTACTGCCTGCACCTGAGCAAGTATCGCTGCCGAATCCGCCTGAGTAGGTCCCGCATCAAACATCACATATTCAATAGAACGGGTTTGTTCCTGTTGAAATTCGTCTTTGTGCTTGTCAACATACTCTTTTATCTGCTGGTCGGTTATTTTCACTGCAGAATCGCTGATAGTTGTAAATGGAATATTAATATAACTGATCGAAGCCTTCTGGCTGTTATCGGCATTTGTTTTCTCCACGAGCCATTTAGGAACATTCACCGTCATGCCTAAAAGTGAAAGGTATTTTTCTTTTTGCCTGTTTTTAGCAAGTGCAGGAATATATTGATTGAAGAAACTGGCGTACTGAGCCGCATACTGAGGATTGTTCTTATTTTTTTTCAACTGCTGAATCTGCTGGTATGCAGCGTTCGCATCGTATTGTCCCGTATTCGGATCTGTAAATTGCTGCTTCAGGTCCTGGGGTGGATTTTCGCCATACAATATATCACTGAGTTCCTTATCTGATACCTGTATTCCGAGGTCCTTGTAGCGGTCTTTCATTAAGGCATCGTCTACATATTCATTCCACAAACTTTCCCTGATGCTTGATCTCATCATATCATTCATGGGATAGCCTTGCTGACGGTAAAGTTCTTCTGCCCTTTTAAACCTTTCCTCAAATTCAACTGCGTCAACTTTGGTTTCGTTAACCACACCCAGCGTTGTAGAGTTACCTCCGAAAAGATTACGGTTCTGGAACGCATCCTGAACAATAAAAGCAATCAGGGCAAGGGCGATCAAACCAATAATTATCCACGCTCCTTTATCACGAATACTTTGAATAATAGACATATCTTTTTCACGTTTATTTTGAAACGGAGGGCAAAAATAGGCTAAAAACGCTGTGAAACAAGCGTGGAAACAACATTAACACAGCGCCGTTGAAATCATCATTTCACTGTCAATAAGCATCGTTTTCACCGGCCGCCGCACCGGAGAAGTTCGTTGATAAATTTCCGTCGCGGACCTGAATGGTTAAGCAGTGTATACAAGCCACAGGTTTTCCCACATCCGCTAACATAACTTCTACATGCTTCCGGAAAAATTTTTTCCAGATCCTATTACAATTAACATCGTGAATAAGTGAAAAGAATGCAGCAGCAGCGCTTGCCTTGAATGTTAGCGATTTGTGGATTGGAGTGGATAAACCACTATTTGTAACTTTGCCAAAAACAGCACAAGAATTTTATCCCCGTATCCACAGCCGTAATAGTAATAGCTATTTATATAAATAAAGAATATTATTAAATACTACCGGAGTTATAAACATGGTTAATACTGTTGAAATAGAAAAGAAAGGCTTCCTCGACATAGACGTCGATCCTTCGATTGACCTGTTCGAAGAAATAGAAAAGTTGAAGAAAGAAAAGAACGCCGTGCTTCTGGCGCATTATTACCAGGAAGCAGATATCCAGGATGTGGCCGATTATATCGGAGATAGCCTGGGCCTGGCTCAGCAGGCTGAGAAAACAAAGGCAGACATGATCGTTTTTGCTGGGGTACATTTTATGGCAGAAACGGCAAAAATTCTTAACCCGGAGAAAAAGGTTGTTCTTCCCGACCTTAAAGCTGGGTGCTCTTTGGCAGACTCTGCACCACCAGCGCTTTTTAAAAAGTTCAGGGAGAATCATCCCGACCATATAGTCATCTCATATATCAATTGCTCTGCAGGTATAAAAGCCTTAAGCGATATTATTTGTACCAGTAGCAATGCACCTTACATAGTGCAAAGTGTTCCGAAGGATCAACCGATCATATTCGCTCCCGATAAGAATCTAGGTGCTTACCTGATCAAAAAAACGGGTAGGGATATGTTGCTTTGGAACGGCGCATGCATGGTGCATGAGATGTTTAGCATGGAAAAGATCATGAAGCTGAGGATACGTTATCCAAAGGCGAAGCTTATTGCACATCCCGAATGTGAAGAGCCAATTCTAAAATTGGCCGATTTTGTCGGATCAACCACAGGTTTGCTGAAGTTTACCCAGAACGACCCGTCAGAAGAGTTTATAGTCGCAACAGAGACCGGCATTCTGCATCAGATGGAGAAATCGTCTCCACACAAAAAGTTCATTCCTGCGCCTCCTACGAACAGCTGTGCATGTAATGACTGTCCTCACATGAAGCTAAATACATTAGAAAAGTTATATCTATGTATGAAATATGAATTGCCCGAGATAATGATGGATGAAGAAACACGGATCAAAGCGAAGAAACCGATTGATAGGATGCTGGAAATCAGTGCTCAATACGGATTATAAACATATTATATTATCTTCCCATATATACCATTAGTATTTGAACGTCGCTCGGGTTAACTCCTGATATCCGACTGGCCTGTCCCAAGGTGGCCGGCTTGATCTTTTTGAATTTCTGGAGGGCTTCATTAGATAGCGCCGCAATTCTATCATAATTAAAGTTTTCCGGTATCTTCAGTTCCTCCAGCTGAGCCATTCGCTTAACAAGCTCTTTTTCCTTTTCTATGTACACATCATACTTGACCTGAATCTCCGCTTGCTCAATGGATTCCCTTTCAAACTCTTTAAAAGCATTATTAAGCCTCGTTACTGACGACATCATAGAAGTAAGATCGAGGTTCGGGCGTAATAGCAACTGGATAGCTTTTTGTTTCTGTTCCAGGGGCGCGGAATTCTTAACTACTAAATATTCATTTACTTCTTCTGGCTCCAACGAAATCTGCTGCAGTGTATTTTTTATCTTCTCCACCCCTTCCCGCTTCTTCTTAAGCCTTTCCATTCTTTCCTGCGAAGCGAGGCCCATGCGATAGCTCATTTCGGTTAACCTCAGATCGGCGTTGTCCTGGCGAAGGATGGTTCTGAATTCTGCCCGGGATGTGAACATTCTGTAAGGTTCCTCAGTGCCTTTACTGATGAGATCATCTATGAGAACCCCTATATATGCTTCGCTGCGTTTAAGTATCAGTGGCTCAAGATCCCGCACCTTCTGATGGGCATTTATTCCCGCAATAAGTCCCTGGCAGGCCGCTTCTTCGTAGCCTGTTGTTCCATTTATTTGTCCAGCGAAGAAAAGATTACTTATAAGCTTGGTTTCCAGTGAATATTTTAGCTGGGTGGGCGGGAAGTAGTCATATTCGATCGCATAACCTGGCCTGAACATTCGGGCGTTTTCGAATCCCTTTACCTTTCTAAGGGCCTCATATTGAACTTCTTCGGGGAGGGAGGTTGAAAAGCCGTTAACGTAGATCTCTACGGTGTTCCATCCTTCCGGCTCGATAAATAGCTGGTGCCTGTCCCTTTCAGCAAATCTGTTGATCTTGTCTTCGATGCTAGGACAATATCTTGGGCCGACACCACCGATTCTGCCTGAAAACATAGGGCTTTTATCGAAACCTTTCTTTAATGTGTCATGAACTTGCTGGCTGGTATAAGTTATCCAGCAGCTTCTTTGCTTTGCTGGTTTTGGTGTATCGATAAAAGAAAAGCCCGTTATGTCTTTATCACCTTGCTGTTCTTCCATCAGGCTGTAATTCAGGCTTCTTCCGTCAACTCTTGGGGGTGTTCCTGTTTTAAGCCTGTCGCTTTCAAACCCATGCTCAACCAACTGTTCAGTTATTCCTGTTGCGGCTTTTTCTGCAACCCGCCCACCTCCAAATTGCTTTTCACCAATGTGAATTACTCCATTCAGGAAGGTTCCGCTGGTGATAACCACAGCTTTAGCCATTATTTCATGCCCTAGGTTGGTCTTTACACCACAGGCCCGGCCATCCTTGATAATAAGTGAATGCACCATGTCCTGGTAGAAATCCACGTTAGGAGTGTGTTCCAGCATTTCCCTCCACGTATTTGCGAACAACATTCTATCGTTTTGCGCCCTGGGACTCCACATCGCCGGTCCTTTCGACCGGTTCAACATGCGAAACTGAATCATGCTTTTATCGGTAACAATGCCTGAGTAGCCACCCATGGCATCGATTTCACGTACGATTTGGCCCTTTGCAATACCACCCATGGCAGGATTACAGCTCATTTGTGCTATGGTCTGAAGATTCATGGTGATTAGTAGCACCTTCGAGCCCAGATTTGCAGCTGCGGCGGCGGCTTCACAGCCGGCGTGACCTGCACCGGCGACAATAACATCATAATCGGGAAACATCGCGCAAAGATACTATTTGACTGCGGCGGGGCCCGTTCCACGTGGAACATTATTATAAAGTTTCACGTGAAACATTCAAGAAGCTCTTATATACAGGAGTAGCCTATCTTAACTAAAACGACGTAGATAATAATCCTCTTTCTTTCTCATCTCAGCCTGTCCCTTCTTGCCTTTATCCTTGTACCCACATAAATGCAATGCGCCATGAAACACGACCCGTGCCAGTTCGTCGCGAAAACTTGTATTGAATAAAATAGAGTTATCCAATACCCTTTCCACACTTATATAGATCTCACCCTTAAGAAGTTCGCCGCCATCTGAAAGATCAAAGCTTATAATGTCTGTTAGGTCATCGTGTTTCAAATAGGTCTGATTTATTTCGAGAAGATATTCGTCAGAACAAAAAATATAGTCGAGCGACTCGAATTGCTTACCCTCCTCTTTCATTAGATCCGCTACAGCCGCCTTTAATCTCTTCTTTTCATTAAATGAAAAAGCATGTAAAACATGAAACTTCACAATGCCCTTGTCTTTAAGCATTTCTTAAATCATATCGTTTTTAGCGGCTACAAAACTACATTTGTTGACCAATAAATGACGTGATGAAAAGACTATCGGAAATTAAGCAGGGGAGAACTGTAGAGATCGTTTCATTTGAAAATAATGAATTGCACCTCAAGCTGATGGAAATGGGTTGCCTGCCCGGAGAAAAGGTAAAAGTCGAACAAATCGCGCCACTTGGCGATCCAATATCAATTGCAGTTGCGGGCTACAGCCTGAGCCTCAGGCTTAATGAAGCCCATGGAATCATTGTGGAAGAGGTTAAGTAATTTATTGATAATCAACATATTAGATGAAAGTTGGACTGTATTTCGGGTCATTCAATCCTATTCATAACGGGCACCTTATCATCGCAAACTATATCGTTCAAAACACTTCGCTCGATCAGGTATGGTTTGTCGTTTCCCCGCAAAATCCGCTGAAAAAATCATCATCCCTGCTAAACGGGTATCATCGCCTATATCTCGTACAGGTGTCTATTGAAGATGAGCCAGCGCTCAAGGCTTCGGACATAGAGTTCCGGTTGCCAAAACCATCATACACCATAAACACGCTGACCTTTCTTACAGAAAAATTCCCTGCAAATGAGTTTTCAGTAATAATGGGCAGCGACAGCTACCAGAATTTACCCGAATGGAAAAATTATCAGCAGCTGCTTAGCAACTACACCATTTATGTTTATGAACGCCCGGGCTTCAAACCTGAAAACAAATACGAAAACAGTACGGTAAATTTTCTTAAAGCACCGCTTCTCGAAATTTCGAGTACATATATCCGTAAGATCATCAGAGAAGGAAAATCGATCCGGTATCTTGTACCCGAAAAGGTGCGCGTCGAAATTGAACGAAATGGATATTACCGGAATTCCGTTTAAGCATCATACTTTCACGCATGGTTCTGCTGCGACATATTCCTTTTCTGAGAGCCGTTTTCCTTCACAGCGTTTCAGCATTTGGCGGTCCGCAGGGTCACATCGGAATGATGATGAAAACATTCGTCCATCAACGCGAATATGTGACGAAGGAAGAGTTGATGGAATACAACTCGTTTTGCCAACTGTTGCCAGGCGCATCTTCTACACAGGTACTTACATTGATCGGTTTTAAACGAGGCGGTGTTCCGCTGGCGGTTATTACGCTGTTGATCTGGATTCTGCCCGCTTGTTTTCTAATGAGTGCATTTTCATTTTTGCTTCCGTACATGGATGCAAAAAATTCGGGACAGCAGATTTTTAAGTTTATTCTGCCAATGGCCGTGGGATTTCTTGCCTATGCATCAACCAGATCATTTCTTATCGCGGTAAACAACACCATCACCCAAATCATTTTTATTGTCAGCTCTATAGTTACTTTTTTTCTATTCAAAAGCCCGTGGATATTTCCAATATTAATAGTACTCGGTGGGTTTGTTACCAACATCAGCAAAAAAAGAATTCCGCAACAAGAGATTCCTCCCAAAAAAATAAAATGGGGCAACATCTGGCTATTTGCAATAATATTCCTGACTGCAGGCGTTGTGAGTGAGCTCGCACGAAAGAACGACTGGCCAAACAGAAACGTGTTCAACCTTTTTGAAAACATGTACCGTTTCGGCAGCCTTGTATTCGGAGGCGGACAGGTACTGATCCCTATGATGTACGAGCAATATGTTGAGCGTCCAACGTCGCCACAGGTTCAACGCAAGAACCAGGATAAAACTCAGCGTGCGATTCAGATTGATAGGGACGAATTTTATATCGGCGCCGGTGTGGTTCGTGCAATTCCCGGCCCTGTGTTTTCCATTGCGGCGTTTACAGGAGGAACAGCATTGAAAGATAAAGGCACAGAATGGCAGATCATGGGCTGCGTGATCGGCACCATAGCCATATTTTTACCAAGCGCCCTTCTCGTACTCTTCTTTTTCCCTATTTGGCATAATCTTAAAAAGTACGCGGTCGTGTATCGCGCGCTGGAGGGAATTAATGCCGTAGTGGTGGGAATAATGGTGGCGTCAACTCTTTATATGATGAAAGACATTACGCTTACCGAATTCAAGACTGTAAGCGTCCTTAATATCGGAGTAATAATCAGCACCTGGATCCTCCTTTCTTTTACCCGTTTGCCATCGCCGGTAATTGTGCTGATCTGTTTGCTTTTAGGCTGGGTTTTCAGTGTGGCATAAATTTTTTATATGAGGTATCTAAAATCCTTGTATATATGTCAGGGTTTAGAAAACCAGGGAAATCTCAGGACCGTAGAATCCACCTCGAGCAGCCTCATGAAGCTGTATACTGGTCAAAAAAATTTGAAGTTTCTTCTGTCCAGCTATACAAGGCAGTACTGGCCGCAGGCACTAACAAAGTGGATAAGGTAGCATCTTATCTTTTTTCCCGTCAGTAGAACCTGTCGTCTTTTTCATTTTCTCTTCTCTCCGATCTATTGTTCTCATCTGCTTCCCTCGTTTCGTCGGAATCCGGACTTTGATTTGGCGATGCTTCGGTACGCGCTGCCTTCTTTGCATTGAGCACTACACGCGCACGCTCCTGCCATTCTCTTGTGTGTCCTTCTTTTTTTGGATCTTCTCTCTCACTCATCTTAAATATGTTTAATTTAATTACAAACCTCTACGGTCAAGATCTCTTTTTCTTTCATCTGTATTAATGTAGTCTTCCTTCCTTTCTTCGCCACTCCTGTCGGTAAGATGTGACGATTCATTTTTATCGGACTTCTTGCTCATGTCGCTCATCTTCGAAATTTCGTCCTGCGAAGGGAGGTCTTCTATTTTTCCCGAGTCGCGGATGTATTTTTCTTTTCTTGCGTCTTCATCGCCATGAATTTTATCTGGTTGATCCTGCTGGGGAAAACGCGGGCTGTTCTGTTCCATATAAAGGGTTTTAAGTGTGAAGAAATAACAGTTATCCGTAACCGAATATGGCCGGGCGGCGATTATCGTCACCCGGCGCTTAATAAAACTTATTTGAGGGCATCGTTTATTTTCTTCGCAGCATCATAATGCTCGCGAAGTATAGGAAGCGACTTAGTTGCCAGTGCCTGAAGTTCGGGATCTTTTGCGTCTTTGCTGCATTTTTCAAATTTATCGATGTCATCCTTATGATCATCGACCATCATCTTCATATAGTCTTTATCGAATTCCTTTCCCGATTTTTCAGAAAGCTTTTTGATATGGTCCATATGATCTTCACCCGGAGCCGGGGGCAATGTAATGTTCTTGCTGGCGGCTAGTTGTTTCAGTTCGTCATTCATCTTTGAATGGTCGCGAACCATCATTGCGCCGAAATCCTTTACTTTCTGGCTTGAAGCTTTCTGTTGAGCTAATTCCCCTAATTGAACTTCGGTCATACCTCCACTTGCTGCTTCCACTGCAAATTTAGAATCTTCCTCCGAAACGGTGCTTGCCTGTGCGTTTGCACCACTATGTTCGGCTGAATCCTGCTTTACTTCGTTTGATTCGTTGGCGCTTTTGATGGGATCCTCCGACCCTGTGTCGTTACAGGCCTGGAACCCAAGGAACGCCAAACATGCAACAGCAATTAAACTTAACTTTTTCATGATGATACTTTTAGATTATTAATTCATAGTGCATTGCAGGTATGCTTTACAAATCGTATGCCCCCTCCTATGGGCATAATTTTTTTCATCATATTAGTCGATATCAGTCATCATAAATTACTGGCACCATGCGCGATAATAAGAAAA
>Ga0075421_100005966_pt1 | contig 14788 bp, 15 predicted proteins | sample SoiMetdeltSBSDD5_FD_75292 | JGI IMG/M metagenome (GOLD analysis project Ga0075421, IMG submission 75292) | Bulk soil microbial communities from a Populus tree surrounding site in Tennessee, USA - Soil MetaG P. deltoides SBSDD5 | ecosystem: Environmental > Terrestrial > Soil > Tree plantation...
TCGAAGAAGCGCATCTGAATCGTACGGGTCGATCCGCTGGACTCCGTCACCGATCGTGGCAGGGCGAAGAATCGGGACTGAGATCCGCGCTCCCCGTAACACGGCAAGCTGCGCCGCGACCTGAGCGGGATCTCTACCGCTGTTGCGAATGTGGGAGACGTCCCCGGGTGTGAGAACCTCGTGCCCAGATACCGACAACGTTCCGTCTCTTGTCAATCTACCTGGAAGGGCCGGCGGGGAGTCCGCCACTCAAGACCATTCGCTCAATATTATCTGCGATTCGATCGGCCACAAAACTCGACCATTGTCACTGCGCCCGAGCCGTATCAGGGCGTCGCCGTGAGATCGAGGAGCGAGGTGATCTTGCTGGTCTCGGCGCCAAACGCGATCGGAAGATCGACGAGCCCTTTCACCTCGAACGGAGGGGCGGCAAGGTCAATCGGCCGGTGTCCCCCAGGCTGGATGTCCAGGTTTTGCCGCGGACCGGTGCGGTCGTTCGTAAGAATGACCCACTTGTACTTGCCCTTCCTCAGGTTGTTCTCGATGAACGTGTGAACGAGCTCGTTGGAGAGATGCTGCAGGACGTCCTTGGAGATCAGCAGGTCCGCAGCCGGGAGGTCGTCGGTAATGTCGCCAACCTGAAACCTGATCCTCCCCTTCCCGTGTTTCCTGCGGACGGCCTCGATGACATCGGAGGCGATGTCGACCCCGAGGTAGCTCGCATCGCCCCAGTCGATCGCGCTCGAGAAGGTCCAGTCCCCTGAGCCCGCATCGACCACCGACTTGACGCCCTGCTTCCTGATGAAGTCTTCGATGAACGCACGATACTCCCGCGTGATCTCGAGTGTCGATCCCGTGCCGCTCGTGCCTTTGCCCGTGGCATCCTTGCCCCAGCTTCCCTCTGCGTAGATGCGATTGAACGTGTCGGTCAACCGTTGCCGGTTGACGGCATCGATCGCGAAATAGGCGATGGCCAGAACAGCGGTGAGGCTGACGGCAACGAGTACGGGCTTCTTCACTGTGGAGCGATCAGAAGCGGATATTTCCGATGTGTCCGTCCTTGCCTGGCTTCAAGTGGATGCTGTCGATGAAGCGGATGCGATGCGGGTGTGTCTGCATGATGAGCGACGTGGTGCGCACGCCGTCGCCGAAGAAGCGCACGCCTTTCATGATCGAGCCGTCGGTCACGCCAGTCGCGGCGAAGACGATGTTCTTGCCCGACGCCAGATCCTTCGAGCGATAGACCTTCTTGACGTCGGTAATCCCCATCGCCCGGCAACGCTCCTCGTGCTCGGGCGTGCTGACGACGAGGCGCGCGTAGATCTCGCCGCCGAGGCAGCGCATCGCCGCCGCGGTGATGACGCCTTCGGGAGCGCCGCCGATGCCCATGACCGCATGGACGCCGCTGCCGAGCACGGCGGCGGTGATGCCGGCCGACAGATCGCCGTCGCCGATGAGACGAATGCGCGCGCCAGTCGCGCGAATGTCTTCGATCAACTGCGCGTGACGCGGCCGATCGAGCACCATCACCACGATATCCTGCACGCGGCGTCCCAGCGCCTGGGCAATCGCCCGGAGATTGAAACGCACCGGCGCATCCAGATCGACGACCTCGCGCGAGCTCGGACCGACGACCAGCTTCTCCATGTAGATGTCGGGCGCGTGCAACAGGCCGCCCTTTTCGGATGCGGCGAGCACCGCCAGTGCATTCGGTGCGCCGGTCGCACAGAGGTTCGTGCCTTCGAGCGGATCGACCGCGATATCGACTTCCGCGAAGTGCTGACCGGCCTCGCCGTGCACCGCCATGCCGACTTTCTCGCCGATGTACAGCATCGGCGCTTCATCGCGCTCGCCTTCACCGATCACGATCGTGCCGTCGATCGGGACCGAGTCCATTTCGCTGCGCATCGCCTCGACGGCCACCTGGTCTGACTTGTGCCGATCGCCCTGCCCCATCGTGTGTGCGCAGGCGATTGCCGCGCGCTCGACGACGCGCAGGAAATCGAGTGACAGATCGTCGGCTGATGTCGAGGCGTCCTGAGCAGGATTGGTGACTGTCTTAGTGGCCATCTCGTGGTCCGTTTCAGCTGAATGAGTTCTAGTCACGACGTGCCTTCGACGACGAGCACGCGGCCGCGACATCGGAGCGGCCGATATCAATCATCGGAAGACGTTGCCTGAAGTCTCCACGCTGGCAGCTCACACCGCGTCGGCTTGTCCGTCCGGTAGCCGAGCAGGTAGTCGGCCTGCATGATCTTGTGAATCTCTCGCGTGCCCTCGTAGATCACGGCGCCCTTGCAGTTGCGATAAAAGCGGCCCACAGGGTACTCGTCCGAGTAGCCGTTGGCGCCATGAATCTGAACGGCGTCGCCGGCGGCACGCTCGGATGCGACGGTCGAGAACCATTTGGCCAGCCCCGTCTCGCGCGTGTTGCGCCGGCCTTCGTTCTTCAGCCAGCCGGAACGCATCCACAACAGCCTCGAGGTCTGGTAATCGGACTCCATCTGCGCAATCAGCTCCTTCACGAGCTGATGCGAGCCGATCTCCACGCCGAATGCCTTTCGTTCCCTGGCGTATGTGACGCTCGCGTCACGGCAGGCGCGAATGAGCCCCGTCGCCCCTGCCGCCACCGTATAGCGGCCCTGGTCGAGGGCGAACATCGCGATCTTGAACCCCTCGCCCTCGCGGCCGACGAGATTCTCCGCCGGGACCTCGACGTCCTCCATCTTGAAGAACCCCGTGTTGCCGGCCAGGATGCCCCACTTCTGCGTGAGTGTGCCGCTCGAGAATCCCTTGAATGCCCGCTCGACGATGAACGCGCTCATCCCCGACGGATCGCGCTGCTTCTTCTTCTCGAGATCGCTCCACGCGAACACCAGGAAGTGGTCGGCGACGTCGGCCAGCGAGATCCACATCTTCTCGCCGGTGAGGACGTAGCGATCGCCTTTCTTCACCGCCACCGTCTGGATGCCGCGCGCATCGCTGCCCGCCGACGGCTCCGTCAATCCATAGGTCGCGATCTTCTGTCCTTGCGCCTGAGGAACGAGATAGCGCTGCTTTTGATCCTCGGTGCCCCACGACAACAGCGTCAGCGAGTTGAGGCCGGCGTGGACCGACATGATCACGCGCAGCGACGTATCCACGTATTCGAGCTCTTCGCTGGCCAGCCCGAGGCACACGTAGTCCATCCCGGCGCCGCCGTACTGCACGGGAATCGAGATGCCGAGCAGGCCGAGTTCGGCCATCTGCGGCAGGATGCTGCGGTCGAAGCGATGTGCGCGATCGAGCTCGCGGATGCGAGGGGCGACTTCACGTCCGGCCCATTCGCGCACCGACTGCTCGAGGAGACGCTGCTCGTCTGTGAGATCGAAATCCAGCATCAGCGCGTGGCCGGCGGAGACGAAGGCGGCGCCTCGACAGGCTTCCTGAACAGCACTTCGCGAAGGTTGCTCTTGAGCAGGAACTGTTCCGTGACGCGCAGCTCTTCGAACATGCGCTGGATGTCGCGGTTGGGCATCGGCCGCTGCTTGCCGCGCGCCGCCGCATACGGACGATGCTGGAGGTGGTTCTGGTCGATCACGATATGTCGCGTGTACTCCGGTTTTGCGCCCGGCTGCGGCTCCGCGGTCACGAAGAACGCGAGCAGCACACCTTCCGGCCTCAGGATGCGCGTGAGCTGGTCGGCGAGCTTCTTCGCCGAGTTCTTGTCGAGATAGTCGAAGACGTCCCAGCACAGGATGCCGTCGATGCTGCCCGATTCGTGCGGGAAGCGCTTCGACAACGCCAGGGGGAGCTCATCGAGCTTGCCCTCGCGGACGTGTCGATCGATGTCCTTCGACAGGTCCTCGACGATGATCTTGCAGCCGAGCTGCTCGCCGAAAAAGCTCACGTTCGAACCGACGACAGGCCCGAGATCGAGCAACACCGGCTGTGTGCGCGCGCTCAGGCTGGCGACGAAGCGCGCCAGCACCTTCGTGGGATGGATGGGTGCATCAGATGCACCGGCATCGGAATCGGCGTTTTCTTTGCGACGACGGGAAAAAAGATCGGAGAGCGACACCGACGTGATGATGACAGAGATTCGGGTCGGCTGTGGTGAGGGAAGTCACGCCGACCCGCAATCCCGCGGCTCGCCGCTCAGTGCGCGGCGGCTTGAGGCTGAGCCTGGGCCTGCGGAGCAGGCTGTGAGGCCGCCTTTGCCGACTCTTTCGCGGCGGGCTGACCCTTGCGCTGCATGTCAACGCTGCCGCGGAAGTGCGCACCCTCGGCAATGGCTACGCGCGGGGCGATGATGTCGCCGTCCACCGAGCCGCCGTCGCGGATGTCGACCTTCTCGGATGCCGTGACGTTGCCGTTGACCTCGCCGAGCACGATGACGGCCTTCGCGAAGACCTGGGCCTTGATCTTGCCGTTCGGTCCAATGGTGAGGACGTGGTCCTTCAGCTCGATCTTTCCTTCGACCTGTCCTTCGATGGTGAGATCTTCGCTGCCGTTCAACTCGCCCTTGATGACGACGGACTTTCCGATATTCACCATATCCCTCTCGATCCGCCGGCTCTCCGGCTGCGGCGCCGCCGGCGTGCTTGCCGACGGGGTTGATACGACCGGTGCCGGGCTCGCCGGCTGGCCACTGGTCGGTTTCACCGCTTCATCACGCTTCCACATGTCGTGTCCTTCCGCCCTCCCATGGGCGTCTTTGGAAATTGCCACCTGCGCTTGGGACCAACGACGACCCAGTTCGTGACCGCCACTCCAGGGTCCACCTGCACGCGACCCCATCGTGTCCAGTGCGGCCTGGCTCGTCCGGGGGGGAGCCCGGCGCGCGATGCAGACCGCAAACACGGTCCGGCTGGGCGGGAGCCCACAGAGTATATCGGCCGCTGGAAATTTCTGTCTAGTCGTTCCGGGGCTAAGAGTTAGACTGGTTGATGGTTGGTGGTTAGTGGTTCGTGGTGACCACCCCGCGGCTAACCACACGACCCAACCGCCCATGCGGATCTACCTCGACCACAACGCCACAACTCCTCCATCGGACGCGGTTGTCGGCCGAATGTCGGCCATTCTGCGCGACGAGTTCGGGAATCCGTCGAGCGTTCATCACTTCGGACAGCGGGCCAAAGCCATCATCGACGAGGCCCGATCCGCGGTGGCCGCGTTGATTTCGGCCGATCCGGGCGACGTGGTTTTCACCGGCGGCGGGACGGAAGGCGACAACCTGGCCATCCGCGGAGCGGCCGAGGCGCTCGAAGCGACCGGCAGGAAACACCTGATCGCAAGCGCAATCGAGCACGAGGCGGTCCTCAACACGCTCAAGGCGCTCGCCCGGCGAGGATGGAAGACCACCCTGCTGCCCGTGGACGACAGCGGAGTCGTGTCGCCCGAGGCGCTACGGTCGGCCATCACCGATGACACGGCCCTGGTGTCGGTGATGCACGCGAACAACGAGATTGGGACCATCCAGCCTGTGGCCGAGCTGGCTGCGATTGCCCGCGAGCGCAGGGCACTTTTTCATACGGACGCCGTCCAGTCAGCGGGCAAGATCCCCATCGACGTCAAGGCGCTCGGTGTAGATCTGCTGTCGATCTCGGCCCACAAGTTCTACGGGCCGAAAGGCGTCGGCGCCCTGTGGATTCGTCGTGGCGTGCGGCTGCAGTCCCCGCTCACCGGCGGAAAACAGGAGCGGAGCCGGCGGGCCGGGACCGAAAACGTCGCCGGGATTGCAGGCATGGGAGTCGCGGCGCGGGAGGCGTTGGCCAAGATGACGGCGGAAGCGGCACGCCTTGCCGCGCTGCGCGACCGACTGGAGGACGGCATTCTGCGCAGCGTGACAGGGACGGCGCTGAACGGCGTCCGGTCACCGCGCGTGCCCAACACGACGAACATCAGTTTCGACCGGACGGAAGCCGAGTCGCTGCTCATCGCGCTCGACCTCGAAGGCGTGGCGGTCTCGACCGGCTCGGCGTGCTCGTCGGGCACCCTCGAGCCCTCGCACGTGCTGAAGGCGATGGGATTCCCTCCGCACCGGACGCAGAATTCCATTCGTTTCAGCCTGGGCACCGCGAATACCGAAGCCGATATCGATCGCGTGATTGCCGCGTTGCCGGGTATCGTGGACAAGTTGCGAAGCCTGACGCGCACGCCAGTCCGCGCGTGACCGTAGCCTGTAGACCAGAGACCAAAGACCTTTGGGAATGCGCATCGTTGTCGCGATGTCGGGAGGCGTCGACTCCTCGGTCGCCGCGGCCCTGCTTGCCGAGCAGGGTCATGACGTCATCGGTCTGTCGATGCAGCTGTATCCGCAGAGCGGTGGTCATGTCGGGTCGTGCTGCACGCTCGACGACCTCCACGACGCACGCCGTGTCGCATCGACGCTCGGGTTCCCTCACTACATCCTGAATCTCGAGCAGCGCTTTCAGGAGACGGTGATCTCGAATTTCGTTCAGGAGTACACGTCCGGACGCACGCCGCTTCCGTGCGCGCATTGCAACAGTGACCTGAAGTTCTCGACGCTCGTCGAGCGGGCGCGGGGATTCGGCTCGGAGCACGTCGCGACGGGCCACTACGCGCGCATCGATCGATCGAGTGCGGGCCGGTGGCTCCTCATGCGCAGCGTCGATCGCGACAAGGACCAGTCGTATTTCCTGTTCTCGCTGACCCAGGAGCAGCTGGCGAGCGCGGTCTTTCCGGTGGGATCGCTGTCAAAGCCGGCTGTCCGCGCCGAGGCCCGGCGACTCGGGCTCGCCGTCGCCGACAAGGCCGACAGCCAGGAGATCTGTTTCGTGCCTGATGGCGACTACGCGGCGTTCATCGGCACGCGCCGCGCCGAGACTCGCGACGGTGCGATTGTGGATGAGCGCGGCCGAACGCTTGGATCGCACGGCGGCGTGCATCGTTTCACCGTCGGACAGCGCAAGGGTCTCGGGATCGCGACGGGCATGCCGCTCTACGTCGTCAAGATTGACGCCGAGTCGGGAGACGTGACGGTCGGTCCTCGCGCCGCGCTCGAGCGCACGACACTCACGGCATCCGGTGTGAACTGGGTGTCGGTAGACGCGCCCTCAGGCTGGAGCCACGCGTCCGCACAAATCCGCCATCGTCATCGCGCCGCGGCCGGCCGCGTCCGCGCGCTCGACGATCACCGTGCCGAGTTCGAGTTCGACGAGCCTCAGACTGCAGTGACGCCAGGTCAGGCGGTGGTCTTCTACGACGAGGACGTCGTGGTCGGCGGCGGCTGGATCGAGTGAGACTGCCCCAGCATCTGGGCGTGCGCCTTCGCTGATTCGTCGGCGCCGCGCGCATTGTGCGCGGCCGATCCTCCCAGCGGAATACTCAAGCACCGCCATCCACCGCTGCGAATCTGCTTGGCGAGAAATACGATCTGGCCGATGTGGTAGGCGGTGTGCGCGAGCGATCGCTGAAGGGCCTGGTCGATACGCAGCTGCTGGCGCCGGATCGTCACTGTCTGCAGCAGGTCGGCATCGGAGAGTTCGCCGATCGCCGTCAGCAGCGCCCGCCAGCCGCGATCCCATTTCTCCAGCAGCGCTGATTTCGTCACGCTGCGCAGCACGAACTCCTCGTCACGATCCCGCCACGGCTTCTCGCCGTCACTGATGCGGAAATCGGTGAAGCGTGACTCGAGATTGCCGGCAAGGTGCCAGACGATCGTCACGATCGAGTTGCCGCCCTCGGACGCGGTCGCGGCAAGCTCTTCGTCGCCGAGCTGCGCGATGGCGGCTTCGCCGAGCGCCTTGTAGCGCGTGAACTCGTCTGCGATGGCTTCGACGTGTGGGGACATGACGGCCTCAACGCGGCGCGAGCCGCTTGAGCAGCTGAATCTGACCGGCGTGATAGAGATCGTGCGCGGCCACACCGGTCACCAGCGCACGCTTCGTCGTCTTTCCTTTGGCCGGCTTGCGATCGAGATCGTCTGGATCGAGTTGGGCAATTGCCGCTCGAAGCGTGCGGTGCGCGTCGTCGAGCAGCGACAGGTCGGCGCGCCAGGCCGCGAGGGTCGCCTCATGCGGACGCACGAACCAGTTCGAGCCCTCCAGTGGAAATGAACCACGTGTGCTCGACGTGAGCCGCCGCCACGCGACGTACTTCCAGTACGCCGAATGCACCACCAGCTCCCAGATGTTGTGCCGTCCTCGCCCCGGCCGCCACGCCGCCTGGCGCGGCGTCAGACCGCGCAGTGAGCCGCGCAGGTTCGTGCCGTGCCAGGAGACGCGGTTGTAGGCCGTGTCGATGAGGAAGAGCAGCTCGTTCAACTGGCGTGGGCAGCGGTCCCGGCGGCTTCAAAAGGGCTGTCGTGCAAGCTTTCGAGGTACCGCTCGGCATCGAGCGCCGCCATGCAGCCCGACCCGGCGGCTGTAATCGCCTGACGATAGATGTGGTCCTGGACATCGCCGGCCGCAAACACACCCGGTACGCTGGTCCGCGAGCCGTTCTGCGTCTTGACGTAGCCGTTGGCGTCGAGCTCGATCTGTCCGGCGAAGAGCGAGGTGTTCGGCGTGTGGCCGATGGCGATGAACACGCCGTCGAGCGGCAGCTCGCTGAGATGTCCGGTCTTCAGATTGCGGATGACGATCGCGGCGACCTCACCTTTGCCGCTGTCCTTGACCTCGGCGACCTCGGAGTCCCAGATGAACTCGATCTTGGGATTGGCCATGGCCTTGTCCTGCATGATCTTCGACGCGCGCAGCGTGTCACGGCGATGGACCACGGAGACTTTCGAGGCGAAGCGGGTGAGATAAATGGCTTCTTCCATCGCGGAGTCGCCGCCGCCGATGACGGCAATCGGTTTACCGCGGAAGAAATAGCCGTCGCAGGTGGCGCACGTCGACACGCCGTGGCCGGAGAGCTTGCGATCGGAGCCAATCTCCAGCCATCTTGCGGACGCGCCCGTGGCGATGATCAGCGCGTCGGTGGTCACCTTGCCACCGCCCGCAAACTCGATCGTGAACGGTCGATGCTGCAGGTCCACGCGCGTGACGTTGCCCTGCATGATCTCGGTGCCGAAGCGCTCGGCCTGCGCGCGCATCTCGGTCATCAGGTCCGGTCCCATGATCCCGTCACGGAAACCGGGCCAGTTCTCGACCATCGTCGTCAGCATGAGCTGACCGCCGGCCTCGAGACCCTCGACGAGCAACGGCGCGAGGTTGGCGCGCGCGGTGTAGAGGGCGGCGGTCAAGCCGGCCGGTCCCGATCCGATGATGACGACTCTGCGATCGGCTTGAGCCATCTCAGGCCCGCTGCTGTGGGACCGTGCGCGCAACATCGAGATGGCGCTCGATCATCCTGGCAATGTCTTCCTTGCCGCGCAGGCCGACGATCGTCTCGGTCAGCTCACCATCTTTGAAGAGCAGCAGCGTGGGAATTCCTCGAACGGCATACCGCTCCGGGATCGTGGGGTTCTCGTCCACATTCAGCTTCGCCACGGTCGCACGTCCGTCGAACTCCGTCGCGAGGGCGTCGACGGTCGGGGCGAGCCGGCGACACGGACCGCACCACTCCGCCCAGAAGTCCACGAGCACGACACCGCTCTTCTTCTCTTCATCGAAGTTGCTGTCGGTGAACGTCTTGACCTTTTCGGATGCCATTCGTTATCTCCCTGCCTCCATCACCGAGTGTGGGGGCCGTCTTCTTGCGGCCCCCGGGCGGCTAAAGCCGGCCCCTGCGTGCCGCGCGCTCATAGACCTGCACGTACTCTCGAGCCGACGCGTCCCACGAAAAATCCTGACGCATCCCCGCCTTTTGGATGCGCCGCCAGAGCGGCCGGTTCCCAAACGCCGCAAGCGCCCGGCGGATGGCGGCGAGCAGCGCCTCTGGCGTGTACTCGACGAATCGAAATCCCGTGCCCCGGCACGTTTCCGGATCCACGTCGAGGACCGTGTCGTTCAGACCGCCGGTGGCCCGCACCACGGGGACCGTACCGTACCGCAAGCTGTACATCTGGTTCAAACCACATGGCTCGAACCGCGAGGGCATCAGGAAAATATCCGATCCGCCCTCGATCAAATGCGCCAGCCCTTCGTCGAATCCAATCCGCGCCCCGACCACGGCCGGGTGTGTCGCGGCCAGGTCCCGCCAGAGCTGTTCATGACGACGATCGCCGGTTCCGAGGACCACCAACATCGCCCCAAGTTTCGGCAGCTCGTCAGCCAACGCGCCAATAAGGTCAAAACCCTTCTGATCCACCATTCGGGAAATCATCCCGATCAGCGGGCGCGCCCGATCCTTTGCCTTGGCTGGCAGTCCGTAGGTTTCGAGCAGCTTGCGCTTGGCTGTGGCCTTGCCCCTTAGCTTTGACGCATTGTACGGCTCCGGAAGGTTCAGGTCACCATCCGGATCCCACTGATCGTAGTCGATTCCGTTGAGGATTCCGACGAGCGCGTGCGACCTGGCGCGCAGAATCCCGTCGAAGCCAAAGCCCAGCTCCGTCGTCTGTATTTCCTGAGCGTACGTGGGGCTCACGGTGGTCACGAGATCGCTGAAGACAATGCCGGCTTTGAGATAGCTGATCCGGCCCCAGTACTCCATCGCGTCGAGACGCATCAGGTCCCAGCCGAGACCCAGACGCGGCAGCCAGCTCGCGTCGAAGACACCCTGATAGGCGAGGTTGTGAATGGTGAAGACGGTGGGCGTACGGCGTGCGGCCTGTGTCCCATCCGCACGGTTCAGCAGCACAGGAACGAGGCCGGCCTGCCAGTCGTGCGCATGCACGACGTCGTAGGGATGGCCCGTCGACGTCGCCCAGTTGAGTGCGGCCTGAGAGAAGAACGCGAACCGCTCGGGGTTGTCGGGATAATCACGATCGGCGACGCCATACAGGTAATCACGATCGAAGTAGGTGTTATGTCCAACGAAGATCGTACGTAAGCCGTCGATCTCCGCTTCAAACATCTGCGCGTCGTCCACTTGACCGCCTAGTGCGACGCGAATCGTCGATGACGGGCGACCGACATTGATGCCGCGGTAGCGCGGAATCACCAGGTCCACTGTGTGTCCGAGACGTGTCAGCGCTTTCGGCAATGCGCCGAGGACATCGGCCAATCCGCCCGTTTTTGCAAACGGCACCGCCTCGGAGCCGACCATCAGAATCCGCACTCCTGCTATGATCTCATGGTGACTGATTCGGCCACTCGGTTGCCGCGGCCTGCGCGATCGGAATCACGAGAAGCGCTGGAGCTTCAGTCGATTCGATTGCAGCATCCGGAATTGACGACAGCCGTCGATATGCATCTCGAGCTTCTCGAGTTGCAGCGCCGCATCCAGGGCCGCGTGCCGCTGCCGATGCTCGATCTGTCAGCAGCCACGCTCCAGCGTCACCAGCTCGAAGCGCGCCCGCTCCTGCGATTCGAAGACATTCCCCTCGATCTCACCGATCTTCGATTGATGGTCCGTCAGACGGCCGACGTCCTGCGACGCTACGGCGCGCTCGAACCAGCGGACTACGAGAAGGCACAGACGCTCGGCCGCGACATGCAGCTGCTGGCGGCCGTCGGCCGCTGGTACCGCAGCGCCGCGGAGCGTCAGCTCGCCATGGCCGCGGTGTCTTCGGTGGGCGTGGAGGATCTGGGGGATGACACCGCGCTGGGCCAGGTGATTGCGCTCGCCATGCGCCCGTTTCTCTCGCGGTGCGCCGAAGTCCTTCAGCAGCGTCCCGAGCTCTCGACGTGGTCGCACTCACACTGTGCCCTCTGCGGAGGCGACCCCGACTTTTCGGTGATCACGCCGTCAGCCGAACGTCACTTGATCTGCGGACGCTGCTCGCTGCGCTGGAAGTTCGAATCGCTGACGTGCCCCTACTGCCGCAACAGCGACCGCGCGAAGATCACGTCGTTTGCGACGACCGACGGGAAGTATCGCGTCTACGCCTGCGATGTGTGTCAGAAGTATCTGAAGGCCTACGACGGGCGCCGGGCGACACGACCGGTGATGCCGGTAGTCGACAGCGTGGCGACGCTGCCGCTCGATGCGGCAGCCATGCAGCGGGGCTATACGTCATGAACGAAGAACTGAGAACGGGAATGAGTTTCTCGTTCTGCGTTCGTAGTTCTGCGTTCGTCGTTCTTCGTTCTTAGTTCTTGGTTCCCGAAGGGAGCTCGGCCGCTTCAACCGGCGCGACGCCCAAAATATCCTGCGCTTTGGTCGTAAACCAGTTGAACAGGTGGCGGGTTTCCCAGAACCGTCCGGCATTCGACTTCGCACCAAGCACGACCACGGCAACCTGCGGACCCTGCGGCAGCCGCAACAGCGTCGCCAGGCAGTAGCCGGCGTTGCGAATGAAACCGGTCTTGCCGGCCTGCACGTCCACATCGCCGCGCATCACCAGCTGGTTCGTCGAGTGAATGTTGATGACGCGGCGGCCAGCGGTCACCGTGTAGTTCTGCTTGCGCATCACGCTGGCGATCCGCTCGTCGCTCGAGACGAACGTGATCAGCTTGGCCATGTCGTAGGCCGACGACACGTTGGACGAGAGCAAGCCCGACGGATCTTCGTAGTGCGTGTTGGCGAGACCGAGCTCCTTGGCCTTCTCGTTCATCCGGTCGATGAAGCCGACTGAACCATGCGGGGACACGCGCGCCAGTGCACGGGCCGCGGCGTTGTCGGAGGCGATGAGCAGCAGATGCAGCAGGTCACCCTTCGTCACCGTGTAGCCGGCACGCAGATACGTCGTGGACGCGGCGCGGACATCGGCACGATCGATCACGACCGTCTCGGACAGGTCGGGTGAATTTTCGAGAAAGACCGCCGCGGTCATGACCTTGGTGATGCTGGCAATCGACCGCTGGTTGTTCGAGTTCGACTCCCACAGGACGTTCCCCGTTGCCGAGTCGTAGATAATGGCGGCCTCAGCACGGACATCAGGCACCAAGGCCCCTGACGCATCGAGCTTGAAGCGCGGCTCCTGGGCTTCACGCAAGGCTCGGGAAGCGGCCGCGGCACGCGCGGCGCGGCGCTTCCGGGCCGACGATGCCGAGTATTTCGAGGCGGCCGGGGTCTTCTTTAGGCTGAGTTTCTTCGTGGAAGTGCCAGACGACCGGGATGACGACTGCTCGCCGGCCCGGGTGTCGGACGGCAGTCCCAGGACGACAACGGCAGCGAGCAGGCACAGCACACGCGAGATAGGGGTCGGCCGCATTGAATTCACAGGCAGCAACTCGTTAAGAAGCAGGCGTTTACAAGAGGTATCGGCATTCTAGCAAACAATTCTGAGTTCGCAAGGGTTTTGACGACGCCTGGGATACCGGCGGCTTGTCATGCACAGCCTTTCCAAGAAAGGTGCCACTCTCGATGACGCTGCGTGAATCCGAGTTCGCCATACTGAGACAGACGATTTCCACGCGCGGCACGACGCGCATCGTCCTCCTGCCCGTGACACTTCTTGGCTGGGCTGCCCTCGCGTGTCAGCTACTTTTTGTCAGCGATGTTCCGCTCGCCTCGCTGTTTTCGCTGGCAGCGCTCGTCGCCGGTTTCGAAGCGATTCACGCGCTCCATGTCGGCGTGGAGCGTATCGGCAGATACGTGCAGGTCTATTACGAGTCGAGCGACGATGGACCGCGTTGGGAGACGACGGCGATGAAAGTCGGTCCGGCGCTGCCGGGCGGCGGGATCGATCCGCTGTTCACCGTGGTTTTCGTCTGCGCGACGGTGACCAATCTGATTCCGGCGCTGCTGCCCGCGCCAACGCGTCTGCAACTCGCCGTGATGGGCCTGCTCCACGCGGCCTTCCTTGTGCGCCTCGTTCGCGCACGCGGAGCGGCGGCGAGGCAGCGCGCCGTGGAACTGGAAAGCTATCAGGCAATCAAATCGGAACACCCGGCGGCAAAAACGTAATCCGGCCCGGCCGTTCCCGCGACGTCTCTGTCACGACGAGGACGATTCCGTGCGTCTCCCCCCAGAACCGTGGGCGTGGCGACGACGAATGACAAAGCTCGCCAGAGAGGTGTCCAATCCTTTGAATGCGATCCAAGTGCTGTCAGGCGGATCGGGTCACCGTGCGCCGTGACAACACACAGCGTGTCTCATTCAGGACGGCCCGGTGTTCAGATCGCGAGATGTTTTCGTTGACGAGTTGTGGCGACTCGCGAGTACGTAAGGACTTTTTGAGCTCGACTGTCGCGGTACACAGATTGCTTTGAATCGCGCCAGAGGGAACGGTCATGAGCCTCGTAAGACTCCTTGGGTTTCGAACTCTCTCGTGTGGATGCGTGATCGGCCGTTATCGCGAATTGGCGACCAGCCGGGAAGTCTCCTACGTGGAAGAGAAAGGTACGCAGTGCGAGCTACATGGGCATCGTCGCAATCACACGATCCCAGAGCATCTCACTCTCATCGCCGCGAACGTCGCCGTCTCTCGCGCATCGTAAGCGCTCCCGCGCATCACGCGCGCGCCACGCGCGGTTACAATCGCCGTGGTGCCTCGATCCGCCGGTCCTCATACGACACTCAAGTCCGGCCGCGCAACATTGCGTTTCTATCTGGGCGACTGTCTCGACGTGTTGAGCCAGTTGCCCGAGCGATCGGTCGACGTGATCGTCACGTCGCCGCCCTACAACCTCGGCATCCGCTATAGCAGCTACGACGACACGATGCCTCGCCGTGAGTACCTGGAATGGACCGGCGAATGGATTCAGCGCGCGGCGAGAGCCCTCGCACCGGACGGCTCGCTGTTTCTGAATGTCGGCGCCAAGCCGACCGATCCGTGGACGGCCATTGACGTCGCGCAGGCCGTCAGACCGCATCTGCGGCTGCAGAACACCATTCACTGGATCAAGTCGATTGC
>Ga0075421_100005967_pt1 | contig 14786 bp, 15 predicted proteins | sample SoiMetdeltSBSDD5_FD_75292 | JGI IMG/M metagenome (GOLD analysis project Ga0075421, IMG submission 75292) | Bulk soil microbial communities from a Populus tree surrounding site in Tennessee, USA - Soil MetaG P. deltoides SBSDD5 | ecosystem: Environmental > Terrestrial > Soil > Tree plantation...
GCGATGCTCCTCGCACAACAACCAAAAAAGAAAACCGCATTACGATTCGCCGGCAGGGTCAGGCCGGCGACGTCAAAGTTTTTTCATATCGCCAGACTTCCAGCGGAAACGGTCCGTCCGACGTTTCCGCGAAGTTAATCATCGTTCCAGCTCGATGCCATCCGCATTTCTCGTAGAATCTTGCAGCCCGCTCGTTTCCGATGGCGCATGCGAGCCAGGCGGTCCCGACGCCACTGTCAAGCAGGCGAGCCTCCGCATCGGCAATCAGCGCGGCCGCGACGCCCGAACCACGTGCTTGTGCCGAGACGAAGAGTTGATACAGCTCGTCTCCCTTAACGATGTAAAATCCAACGGGCTCACCTGCCGGACCCACTACTCGCACATTTGGAAGGTCTGCCCGAAGCCTTTCCGTAAAACTCTTCAAGGTACGAAGCAGCGTCAGTTCGCCTGGCACGATCTGCACATGCGCATCATGCCAGCCGTCGTGCCAAATCTTTGCTAGATGACCGATCTCAACTTCTTCGGCGGCTCTCACATCCATTGCGTCCCCCTGCATGATTAGAATCCGTCACTTCCGGTCCAACCTGGCACGATAGTAAGGTGTCCACGGATCGGTAGCGAGCAGCGTGTTAGTTGCCCACAATTATGCAAGAGTCGTGAACTGCTGACGACTCGTATTATAAGTCTTATGATTTAGATTGAAGGAGCTGGTTGTTGCAGCGTGTGGAGGCTTGCTCTAATCCTGGTGAAGTATAATAAGGAACCCCAGTGAGGGGAATAGAACATGGTCGTCCGGCAGCCACTGGACACAAAGATAGAGTTATTGGAGGCGTTCGACTACTGCTTTCGCGTGAGCGAGTACCTCGTCGGCGCCTTACCCAAACGTCTGTGGCGCGCTGATCCGGTCGAGAGCAACGGGTGGTCGATCGCGGCGATTGTGGCACACATGCAGAGCGTGCGGCGTACGTTTGCCAAAATGGGCGGCGCGCCTGTGGCCTTGGCACTGGACCGCAACCGCTCGACGGCAGCCGAGGCGCGTCGAGCGTTGCAGCAGAGCCGTGAAGCCCTGACGGGGCTGTTCCGGGGAGCTCTTGCCCGTGGCGAGCCAAGGGTGAAGGGCATGCCACGCCGCGCGGTGAATATGATGCTGTACTTGATTCAGCATGAAGCGCATCACCGTGGCCAGGTTTGCAGGCTAGCGCATGCGCTAGGCCACCGGCTTTCGAAGGATGACGTGATGCGGATATGGGGATGGAAAAGACTGCCCTGACGCTATCGCGCTCAAGTGCCAAAGAAGGAAGAAATCCCTCACGCGTTCGGTTCCGCCAACGATCGACCCCTTCAAGGTGCGCCGAGACGGCTTCTTGTCTTGGCCTTGGAGCATTTGTTGAAATCGAGCGCGAAAGCGGATGGCTGCCGTCCCCTCGTGGTTCGGACGATAAAGTCCTGGCACCGGCAACTCCCACGATGGCGCCGGCTGGTTTCAGGAAGCTGATCTGGGCCATAGTTGATTGATAGGTCATCTTCTGCTTCTGCTTGACCCAAGCTGTCGTGGATCGCTTGACCTTCCACGTTCTCCTTGTTTGACTTCCACCAGCCCTCGCCGCGCTTGACGTAGTCCACGTCGCCGGTAAAGGACCGGCCCAAGCCTCAGGTCGTGCCTATTCAGTCTCAACGTAGTTGGCACTAAATCTTCCTATGGCTTATTCGTCCAGGGTTTTGCGCTCGGGTTGCTCTTCGACGGACGTTTCCCCGAAAGCTTAAGTTGTTCCGGAGCTTACCCAAATACAAATAATCTTCTAGCGGCGTGTCGATTCAGCCACCCGTCATTCGACTTATTGACGGAGGCAGGGATATGAGGATACATGTTGCTGATTCACCAGGATGCGAAGCTCGCCCTGCGCGCCGAAGGAGACGGCTAGGGAAGCTTAATCAAGCACATTTTCAGCGAGTGCATTTTGTCCAACAGTTCAAGGCGAGGCACCGGCAGATTAGTCTCTAGAACTGGGTGACAGCCAGACATGTTATATTGAGATTGTCAGAGGCGGCCAAGCTTAATGACGCCTCACCTAATCGTCGGTCAACTTGGCCACTGCGCATCGAGATTTAATTTATGGGTGCGAATACGGCTCAGAAGACGATCATCACAATCGGCGAAGATTCTGCTCCTCGAAACCAGGCCGATAGCATCAGCAGTCCTAGCCAAACCCCGCCAGAACCGTCGCTAGCAGACCGCTATGAAGCAGTTCTTCGCATGTCGCAGGCCATGGCTGCACATCGTAACCTCGACGAACTGTTTTGTGGTCTAGCCCGGGAACTATCCCAGGTGGTCCGATCCGACGGTATCAGAGTCATCCAATACGACGAGGTGCAAAGTAAAGTCGAAAGAAGCTTCGAAGCTGGCAGATTTCCTCCGCTGGATTGTCCGCCAGAAGAGACCATGTCGTCTTGGGTTTATCGACATCAGGAGCCGTTAGTAATCTCTTCTGATGACAGAGAGACTCGCTTCCCCGGGCTGATGGACCAACTGAAGAAGTGTGGGATTCAATCGGTATGTGCGCTGCCGTTGAGTACTATACATCGCCGTATTGGAGGCCTCTTCATAGGAAGCGAGGATCCAAACGCTTACTCCGAAGACGAGGTCCGCTTTCTGTCGCTCGTTGCGAACCAGGTCGCTGTGGCCATCGATGACGCGCTCAATTGGGAGGTTTCAAGACTCGCCCAGGCAGAGCTGGTTCAAAAGCAAGATGAGTTTCAGCGTGAGCGGGATCGGCTGAAACTGCTTCTGGACGTCAACAATAACGTCATCTCAAATTTGGAGCTGCGGGACTTGTTTGCCTCCATCTCGGCGAGCGTGCGGCGGGTGATGCAGTGCGATGCCGTGGCGGTTCACCTCCCGCATTCGGACGAGCAGCTGCGAATCTATGCCCTCGACTTTCCGGAAAGCAAGGGATTCATGCAGGAGGAAGCCCTGATACCGATCAAGGACACGGGTCCTGGACGTGTCTTTCGAACTGGACAGCCTCTGGCTGGCTCACCCGGCCCACACCCCTCAAGCAACGAACACTGCGATGCCGTGATTCATGAGGGCCTCAGGTTCGGTTGCCTGCTTCCACTCGTCAGCCGGAATCGTATTCTTGGCGTTCTCGCTCTCGGAAGACGGCAGGATAAGCCCTTTACTTACGATGATGTCGATTTCCTGGTGCAGGTCGCGGGCCAGGTAGCGATCGCCATGGATAATGCCTTTGCCTATGGTCAGATCGCCGATCTCAGAGACAAGCTCGCCGAAGAGAAACTGTATCTGGAAGACGAGATTCGCAGCCAGATGAACTTCAATGAGATTGTAGGCAGCGGCCCAGCGTTGCGCCGGGTCCTGCAACAAGTGGAAACCGTTGCTCCCACCGATTCAGCCGTGTTGATCCTGGGGGAAACCGGAACGGGGAAGGAATTAATCGCTCGCGCCATTCACAATCTCAGCCGCCGAAAGGACCGCAGCTTTGTCAAGCTGAACTGCGCGGCCATTCCCACTGGGCTGCTGGAAAGCGAATTGTTTGGACACGAAAAGGGGGCCTTTACTGGAGCCATCACGCAGCGAATTGGGCGCTTCGAACTGGCCAATGGCGGAACCGCGTTTCTGGATGAGATCGGTGAGATTCCGTTGGAGCTACAGCCCAAGCTTCTTCGCGTCCTGCAGGAGCGGGAGTTTGAGCGCTTGGGCAGCACCCGCACGCTTCGGACCGACGCCCGGCTGGTTGCGGCAACCAATCGCGATCTGGCCGCCATGGTTGAGGATCAGAAGTTCCGTGCCGACCTCTTCTATCGTTTGAACGTCTTTCCGGTCCGTGTGCCGCCTCTGCGCGAGCGTTCAGAAGATATCCCTCTCCTGGTCCGTCATTTTGCTCAGCAATTCGCGCGGCGGAGCAATAAAGCAATCGAAACGATTCCATCGGAAATCATGAATTCCTTGGTCGGTTACCACTGGCCCGGGAATGTTCGTGAACTGCAAAACGTAATCGAGCGGGCGGTGATCCTATCAACAGGACCGGTACTGCGGGTTCCTCTCAGCGATCTGAAGAAGCGCGAGTTGGGAGCCAGTCCCAGCAAATCCGAGACGTTGGAAGAGGCTGAGAGAAAACACATCTTGGCCGCTCTCCGGGAGACGAATTGGGTGGTCGGCGGGCCGAACGGGGCCGCCATTCGCCTTGGAATGAACCGCTCCACGTTGCAGTTTCGGATAAAGAAGATGGGAATTTCGCGCCCTTTAGCCCAGTGATTTTGCCCGTCACCCTTCCTCCTTTCGCCATGGTGCCAGCCCGTTGGCCGAGAGCCAACCCATTGGCACTCATCGATTGGCACCAGGGTTAGCAGCCCCTTCCTAACTCGTTTCCAAGTCTTTATTCCTAACAGAGTTCGCGTCCTCCGGCGCTTTGAGATGCCCTGGCATGACCATTGCCCTAACCCATCTTGAAACTAGGGAGGCGACCGACGATGACCCTTTGCTGTTCCTTGATGTCCTGTGTGCTAGCGCTCATTTTCGGGTTCCCTCGGGTGTTCTTCTCATCACCTCCGCGCGGCGGCGTAATGAGTGCCCCGGACCTCGAAGAGCCGTGAAGTGGAAAGGAGAGAATCGATGAGACTGGAACCGATCGAAAAGCCAAAGGGTATCCTGATGCGCATCGCCTACTGGATGACGCGACGGCAGCTCGGCAAGGTGATGACCCCGATGAAGGTGGTGTACCCGCGCATGCCGGGGGTGCTGAGACTCTCCTACGAAATCCAGAAGTTTGAGCTGAAGGGAATCCGGCTCGAGCCCGCGCTCAAGTTCTTGGTCGTGACGCTCGCTGCGCAGATCAACGGGTGTGGCTTTTGCGTGGACATCGCGCGGGCAATGGCGATCCGCCAGCACCTCGGGATGGAGAAGTTCAACGCGCTCTCGGAGTACCGGACGAGCCCGCTCTTTTCCAATCGGGAGCGCGCGGCGCTGGCCTACGTGGAGGAAGCCACGCGCCACAAGCGCGTCTCCGACGCCACGTTCGAGGTGCTACGCAAGCACTTCAGCGACCGGGAGATCGTCGAGATCACATGGCTGAACGCGGTGGAGAACTACTACAACCTCATCAACCTCCCGCTCGAGATCGAATCGGACGGCTTGTGCGCGATCGCCCAGGCGCAGACGGCCTGACGCGGAGCCGAATCGCCCAGGAAAGTGGAGCGCGCCTCCTGCTCGTCCCTGGCGACTCGGACGCCGCCCCCGAGGCGGCGTGTGCGTCGCAAAGCCTTGTATATGTTGTGCTCCTGCCACCCACTTCGAAGGCGAGTATGCTGAAGATCACCATTATCGATGCTCCAAGAGAACAGAGGTTGGTCCTCGAAGGCAGGTTAGCCAAACCTGATCTCGCGGAACTTGAGGCAACTTGGCAGAAAGCCCGCACAGCGCTTGGAACGCGCAAGCGTGTCATTGATCTCAGAAACACAACGTTCATCGACGAGAGCGCCGAAAGAATTCTCCTGGATATGCAGAAAGAAGGAGCACAGTTCATTGCTTTCGGCGTTTTCAACAAACACCGACTGAAGCGGTTGGGGATAAAGTGCAAGGGAAGCAACCTGAAAGCCGGAGCGTGAATCTCTTGCGATTAGTGTTGTCTGTTTATTGAGTTGATTTGATGTTTCCCACCAGCGTCTACTCCGACATTCGTCTTCAATCTTTTGCGATCACTCCCGAATCGCGCTTTGCATCAACGGAATCGTCGGACGGTGCTAGCTTCCATGTAGTCCAGCTATAAACACTAGGAGGTGAGTTATGCCGGTTATCACCATTAATAGTGTTGGCCTCAATTATCGCGACCTAGGAAGCCATGAGAACCGCACGATTGTTCTTGCTCATCCGATGCTCTTTGGCTCTGACGTGTTTGATTATCTCGTGTCAGAGCTGGTAAACGATTTTCATCTCATCCTTCCTGACATACACGGTCACGGTCAAAGTGGTTACCGCGCGCCGCTAACGCTTGATGAGATGACTGCGGACTACTATCGACTACAGACCGAGCTCAATCTGACAAAGGTCATTTGGATAGGTCATTCTATCGGCGGGATGATCGGCATGCGTCTCGCGCTCGCGCATCCTGAGGCAATTGAGTCGCTCGTCCTAATAGCGACGACGGCACGACTCGATCCGCCGCAACTCCGCGAGCAAGCTTGGCCGCTTTGGGAAATGTTTCGCGTGGGCCACCGTGAAGACATTGTGGATGCCGCGCTCCAATTCAACTTCGCGCCAGCAACGTTCAGAACTCAGCCGCAATTGATTGAATATTACCGCAACAAAGTGATTGGCTATCAAAACGTAGAAGGTGTTTTTGAGGCCGTGCGAGCAGTTTTCAAGCGAACTGACATCAGCGATCAAATCAATGCGATTAAAGCGCCGACGCTAGTCATCGCCGGGAAAGAGGATACCGCGATATCCCCGACGGAGTCAGAAGTGATCGCTTCGCGCATTCCAAACGCGCAGCTAGCTCTCATTGATGAAGCCGGCCATATGTTAGTCGTAGAAAAACCTGAAGAGCTCACACAAATCATTCGCGAGTTCCTCGAAAGAAAGAAAGCGGCCGGCAAAGGTCCCGGGCGGTAACGGCAACTAAGCTGCAACATTGCGGCGTCAGACATCAGCAAGAGCGACTCTTGGGGTTTTGATTTTTTTTGGCAGCTGCCAGCGACCGGTTTGCAAAGCTTCGGAAAAAGATCCTGCACGCAGGGAGGCATCACGATGAAGAACTCAAAAGGCACTTTGATCGCCTATTGGATCTTCACTTCCCTCTTTGCTCTTCAGATGGGCTTCACTGCGTATGCCCAGCTCTGCCTTCCTCAGGTAGCCCAGGAGTTCGCACGCCTCGGTTTCCCGGATTATTTCAGGATCCAACTGTCCTGGCTCAAGCTGGCCGGCATCGTGGTTTTGCTTGTACCCATGGTCCCGGCCCGTCTAAAGGAATGGGCTTACGCTGGCTTCACCATGGACCTCGGTTCGGCTTTGATCGCGCATCTCGCCGTCGGAGACGACGCGTCGAAATGGAGCTGGTCTGTGGGGACCTTCGTCCTTGAAGCCTTTTCCTATTACTTCTACCGGAGACTCGAATCGAAGCTAGCGAAATCCCTGACACGGTGATGATTGTGGAGTTTCTTGATGCGCCGATGTATGAACCCAAAGGAGGGAAGTCTACGATGTCACCTCACAAGCCCGAGACTTGGCCACGTTTGTTCGAGCAGCGCCTCAACGCTGGCGATCTCGACGCCGTCATGGCCCTCTACGAACCGGAGGCGCGCTTCGTGGCCCGGTCTGGCGAAACAATTGTCGGCCACGACGAGATTCGCAAGGTGCTGGCCAGCATGATCGCCGTGGAAACGCGCTTGTACAGTCGGGTCGTCAACGAGGTCATCGTCGGCGACATCGCTCTCTTGTACACCGACTTTGAGGCAACAACTCTCGATGGGTCGCGAAAGACAATCGAAGTCCGCTACCTAGCGGTCGAGGTGCTGCGCCGCCAGCCCGACGGTACCTGGAAGCTGATCGTGGGCGACCCCAATGGCCGCGAACGAGACGACTAGGCACCACGAAATGCGCACCGGGCAGAGATCCATCGACGAGCGAAGCAATCCTACAAAAAGGAGACACCGATGAGTGTAAGAGCCATTCCTGAGGGACACCACACTGTTGCACCTTACCTGGCCGTCAAGAACGCCGTCAAGGCGTTGGAGTTCTACAAGCAGGCGTTCGGAGCCACCGAGACATACAAACTGGTGATGCCCGATGGACGCCTGGGCCATGCGGAAATCCGTCTCGGCGATTCCGTAATCATGCTGTCCGATGAATTCCCGGAGTACGGCGGCAAGGCGCCGGAAACGCTAGGGGGGTCGCCGGTAAGCATCCATGTGTATGTGGCCGATGTCGATGCATTCTTCAAAAGGGCGCTGGCGGCTGGCGCCAAAGAACGCAAACCCGTCATGGATCAGTTTTACGGCGACCGCTCCGGCCAGCTGGAAGATCCTTTCGGCCATCTCTGGTGGGTGGCCACGCACAAGGAAGACGTCGCACCAGATGAGATGCAGAAGCGCGTGACGGCCATGTTCCCCAAAACCTAAGGCTGCTGGAGAGTCACATGGGCGAGTGGACCTTGCTGATTCTGAAAGCAGCTGTGTCGCATCCAGGTCAAGCACGGCCGGATTCGTCTGGTTGGCCGTCGAGGCTTCCAACTGTTAACGGCGCGTTCAAGCCGGTATAGATTCTGTGATGTCTTGCTTAAGGACAGAGTTAGAAGAGTGAACAAAAGAGGAGGTATCCTCATGGCCTACTACCTGGTTACTGCTAAGCCCAAATCAGATCGCCTAGGAACCCTGATGGGAAATCTGCGCAAGAAGGGGTACGCCTCGATGAGGCCTTTTGGAAAGTCAATGACCTACTCCCTGGAGAACGCCCGGCTTCGTGAGGATGGCTACGCCACCTGGGAAGAGGAAGACTACTGTTCCCCTCCTCTGGCGCAAGAGAGAGCGGCCGCTTTGGATGAATTCTTCGACGAACTGAAGGTCACGCCGGTTCGAGAGGGAGCGGGATGGGAGAAAATTGGGGAACTTCCGCGACTTTTTCCTGAATTAGCTTATAGAGGCCCTAAGCCCAGACTCGGGGGCTGAAGTGTGGTCGTCGCTTGTGGAGAGCCAAATCGTTCTGCTGCCTGGATAAAGACGTTTGTGAACCCTTGCATAGCTCTTGCAACTGCACATCACCCAACACCACGTTCGTCTTGCTTGCGACAGGCAGCCATTCGCACCAAGCCGGCATCTGTGAGAAACCTGAAAGAAGAGGTTAATCTCAATGAGTCAGGAATCTCGCCGACTCGCTGGAATCCTGCTTGTGGTGTTGCCAGCCGTCATAATCGGAGGCATCAGTTTGCTGACCTTGGGATTCCACCTACGCCGCGAACCAGTTGCGCCAGGACTTGTGGCTTGGCGGGCACGCCCCTGGGGGGGTTCTACTGGTTTTGAGTCTGCTGGTTCTGCGGTACATGGATGAAGCGCTTCTGTCAGAAGGAGCGAAGCGGTTTGTTCGGTTCTCCGTTCCAGCGTCTGCTATTTTGTTGCCGGCGCGTTTTTCCTGTAGGTTCTGTCGCCGCAGGCACAGAAGCCGAACGGGATGATTTATTTGGCCTATATGGGCGCACTGATTCTGGCTGCCGGAGTGTTGACGCTGGGCGTCGGCTTGATCAGGAGTGCCATGACAACTCGCCGGTGACAATGGGCCGACGTGCGTTACGCCACCACCAGGCGATCAAAGTAGGGAACCACATGCAACGCGGCGTTGCAGATCGAGCGGACTATTCGATGTCGTGTGAAAAGGGGGCCCTTGTGCCTCGCATTTACAGTCCGCACCACTTTGCGGCTAAGCGAAGGAGATTGTTCATGGTGAAGTTGAACATTCAGGCCTTGGGAAACGTTGCCATTTTCCGATGTCAAGGCCGCATCGTTGCTGGCGATGAACATACTATTGTGCGTGAGATAGTACTTTCCCAGGCAGACTATACCACTCTGATACTGGATCTGGCTGTCGTTGGTGGCATTGATGCCGGAGGTCTTGGTGCGTTGCTGGGTCTGCGGGAGTGGACTCGCGCAAACGGAATGCAACTCAAGATCATGAATGTTCCGCGTACCGTTCAGCAAGTGCTTGAAGTCACGAACTTAGATCGTGCTCTTGAAATTTGCTCTGAGGAGGAACTGGTCCATCTGTTGCATCGTGCCGTCGGCATGGAGCCGTCGCTGGGACCCGGCCCTGATCAACCGAGAATAGCGAGTCGAGAGGTCAGCACAGCTTTGGGGGGCGGCAGCTTAAGAAGCTAATCGTGTCGGACCGCGATCGTGAGCCGAGCAGGCTGCCACCGGGCGGTGAGCGCACCAGCATTCTCGCCGATCCGTCGATCGCCTGCACGTCTTCTAGTCTGACGAAAGGAGGAGTATGAGCACTACACTAATCCACGTTCACAAGGGGTTCGGCTCAGTACGACCTTACCTTCACGGTCCAATTGATTTGCCGAGTTTTTTGCAGAAGACGTTCAACGCCGTGATACTCGATATCAATCAGGATGGCCCCACGCTCCTGCAGATCGGCGACTCACTTGTCTGGGTAGAGGCCGGCGAGCTGCCTTCTCATGTCGAGCCCTGGGTTGGTTCGGTCTACGTTTACGTTGAAGATGTAGATAAGGTTTACGCTAGAGCCATTGAGCTCGGGGCCAAGAGCATCTCTGCGCCAGAAGACAAGCCGTACAACGAACGCCAGGCGGGTTTTGTCGATGCCGGTGGTAACACTTGGTGGGTGTCAAGATACCTGGGCGCAGGGAGTTGACGTCGCGAAAGCAGGTCGACGCACTCTTTTGAGCAATCGCCCAGCGGCTGAGCAGCGAGGTTCAAGCCGGACGTACCGACAGGGGACTTGACGATGAAAGAATCAGGCAGTACTTCAGGAGAGGCGAGCGTCTGCCACCTGGGCCCGATCCTGGAATCGTCGCGAAAGTGTTCCCCGGGCTGTGGAAGACGACTGGTGACCCGTTGTCGATTTTGGCTTTTTTCAAACGACTTACTAATGCCGGCAATACAGGCATGCCCGGAGACGGTTGCCGACTTGTCAGAGGTACGGTAATGTAGTGAAATGGCTATGGGTCGGCCTTGGTGATTCTTGCGAATGTCGGCCGCGCATGCCAGAAAAGTGTCGAGGTTTAAGTGTATGGGCACGATTACGGCACGGAAGGCGACTATTACGGTAGACGAAAGTTTAGGAGAGCCGACCGAAGCGCTGTTAGACGGTGACGGTTGCTGGCGAACCGAGGTCGGGAATTCAGTCATGGGCATCGCGGTGGCGGATCTCACGGGGCGATTTCTGGCTGCCAATGCCGCCTATCAGAAGATGCTCGGTTACACGGAGGAAGAACTTCGCTCTCTGCCGTTCCTGCAGGTTACTCACAAGAATGATCGGGAAGCTGACGGGATGCTCATGCAGGAACTGGTGGAGGGAAGGCGGCAGCAGGTCCTGATGGAAAGCCGCCACAGGCGCAGGGATGGCAGTGTCATCTGGATCAGAAACCAGATCTCCCTCGTTCCCAGCGCGGACGAGGGTTCACGTCTTCTGATGTCAATTGTGGATGACATCACGGAGCGGAGGCAGACGGAGGAGCAGCTACAGACCAAGAAAGCGCATCTCGAGGAGCTATTTGAACAGTCGCCGGGAGCCGTCGCCTTGTTGGATGCGAATCATCGAGTCGTCTGGGTTAACCAGGAGTTCACTCGGCTTTTCGGATACTGCCAGGAGGAGGCTGTCGGCCGGGAGCTCATCGACTTGACCGTACCCACTGAATTACCGGAAGAGGTTCAACGATACCACGACTTGATCAATCGCCAAGAGCGGGTGGAAGCGGAGGCCATTCGTCGGCGCAAGGATGGCACGCTTTTGCACGTTTCCATCCTCGGGGTAGGCCTCTCGGGGAGCTGCGGACGGGTTGCGACGTACGCAATCTATCAAGACATCACCGGACGGAAGCGGCTGGAAGAAAAGATCAAAGAAAATGAGAGGGAGCTTCGGTTGCAGACTGAAGTAATTCCCCAGCACATCTGGAGTGCCCTGCCGGATGGCTCAGTCGATTACAGCAATCAGAGCTTGCGTGCCTACCTCGGTCTCACGATGGAGGAGATGCGACTCGTCGGTACCAATTTTATTCATCCCGATGACAGAGAACGCGCGCTGACGGCCTGGCAAGAGGCCACGTCGCAGGGAACGACTTACGAAGTTGAAGCCCGTCAACGTGGCAGCAATGGGCAGTATCGCTGGTTTCTGATACGCGCCTTACCACTGCGGGACGAGGCGGGACAGATCATCAAATGGTATGGAACCAATACCGATATCGAAGACCGCAAGCGGGCAGAAAGCGACCTGAGGCGCGAACGAGACCACTTGCGCCTGTTGCTGGAGGTCAACAATGTCGTCGTCTCCACGCTCGACTTGCATGAATTGCTTGGCGCTATCTCGACCTGTCTGCGCCGCGTCGTCCAGCACGACTATGCAAGTCTGGCTCTCTATGAGCCTGAGAACCAACAACTGCGATTGCATGCGCTGGACTTTGCTGCCGGCAGAGGCGTGCAGGAAAGCATGCTGGTTCCGGTTGGGGGCACTCTCCCCGGGCTTGCTTTCAGCTCGCACCAGCCTGTCTTGGTCAACGAACTCAATTTCGAGCAGTTTCCCTCGGAGTTTACCAATCGCCTGATCACCCAGGGCCTAAAGTCTGGTTGCTGCGTGCCACTCATTTCGCCGGGACGAGTCTCGGGCGTTCTGAACGTGGCGAGTCTCCGTGAGAATGCCTTCACTCAAGCCGACGTGGAGCTGATTGGTCAAGTCGCTAACCAGGTAGCCATCGCGATCGAAAACTTCCTCTCTCTTTACCAGATCGTAGAACTCCACAACAAGCTGGCGGATGAAAAACTCGCTCTCGAAGAAGCCTATGCAGAGATTACTAAACTGAAGGACCAGCTCTATAAAGAGAATCTGGCTCTGAGAGAAGAAATTGATCAGGCCTCGATGTTCGAGGAGATTGTGGGCTCGTCGGCGGCCCTGCAACGGGTGCTTTCGAATGTGGCGAAGGTCGCTCCTACCGATTCCACGGTTCTCATTACGGGGGAGACAGGGACAGGAAAGGAACTCATTGCCCGTGCAATCCACAAGCGCTCGCACCGCTCCGAGCGTGCGTTCGTCAAGGTCAACTGCGCCGCGCTGCCGCCCTCACTGATTAGCTCGGAGCTCTTTGGCCACGAAAAAGGAGCCTTCACCGGGGCCCTGCAACGACGTTTGGGCCGTTTTGAGCTGGCCGAAGGCGGCTCGATTTTCCTGGACGAGATTGGAGACCTTCCTCCCGAAACTCAGATCGCCTTGTTGCGAGTCTTGCAGGAAAGAGAGTTTGAACGGATCGGAGGCAGCGAACCCATTACGGCAGACGTGCGGATTATCGCTGCCACCCACCGCGATCTGAAGGCCGCTGCGGCCGCGGGCACCTTTCGAGCAGACCTGTTCTATAGGCTGAACGTGTTTCCTATCGAACTGCCTCCCCTGCGTGAGCGGTTAGAGGATATCCCACTGCTCGTGGAATACTTCATCGGGCGGTACGCCAGTCAGGCAGGCAAGAAGGTCCGAAACATCCACAAGAGAACACTCGAGTTGTTTCAATCCTACGCCTGGCCTGGCAATCTGCGCGAACTTCAGAATGTGCTGGAGAGATCGGTGATCCTGTGCGAGGGCGACACGTTGTCGGTTGACCCAAGCTGGCTGGCCAAAGACTCTGGTCCAGCGCCGCAGGCAGCACGCCCGCTGGCTGAAAGGCTAATAGAACAGGAGAAAGAAATTATCGAGACAGCCTTGGCCGCGAGCAGAGGCCGGGTAGCCGGGCCGTCAGGTGCAGCGGCGAGGGTTGGCATGCCTCCCTCGACGCTCGAGGCGCGGATTAAGGCTCTAAACATTGACAAGAGGCGGTTCAACTCCGGCTAGCCGAGCGATGCCGAAGCAGGCTTTACACTCCGAATAAGACGGTGCGAATAACTTCTCCCCCGCGAAGGCCAGTAAACCAACGCCGCTAACGAGGCGAGTATCACTTATCCGCCAAGCAAATAGAGTTTGTTGGACGTCGTGGGAGGCAGCATCCAGCGGCGCGGATCATGAAGCAGAGGGCTGCATGAGAGAAGTCGTGGCACAATGGTCGTTGATCCTGCTCTGTTTCTCCCTGGCGGCCGCTATTGGCGGCGGCTTCTACGAGTCGGTGGTCCTTAATCCTTTGTGGAGCAAGTCGCCGCCTTCATCGTTTTCGATCATACAACCCGGGACTGGGGTAGCGCTCCAGAGGTTCTGGATCCCAGTCCATGTGGCCATCACACTCTTCATCATTTTGGCGCTAGTGACGACATGGCGTGACATGACTGTGCGCCGCCTGCTGCTGCTCGCCTTGCTTTCCTATATTGTCATGCGCGTATGGAGCGGCCTGTTTTTCATTCCTGAGATGCTCGCCTTTCAGAAGGTGCCTCTTGATTCGGTCCCATCCGCTGAACTTCTGGAGAGGGTCTCCAGATGGACGCTTTGGACATGGTTCAGAGAACCCCTCGACATAATCTCGTTTCTCTGTTCCCTTTTGGCACTACATCGGCTGAAGAGATGACCCTGGACCATTGACACTATACCCTTTTCGCCAGGGAAGTCGTTCAACCATGAGTCGCAGAAACCCGTGACTAATCACCAAAATTGGTAAGTTTCCCCCGCTGGTCTCAAGACTTTTCAATCGCTTCCGATTGGAACCTGCCTTGCTGTTCATTGTTGCCGAGGAGGTTGACGACGTCGGCCTTGTGGGGTGAAGTCGCACCTCGGCAAAAACTCCACTCTGATAGCAATTGACTGATACGAGCCTGAATGTTGGCAAGACGGATGCGGCTCAGAGGTTCCGCGGAGCCACCTCTTGGGGCCGTCAGCCGTAGACCGTCTTTGGCTCGACAGAGGTGGCTCAGGGCATCGGACCTATTCGGCTCAAGTCGTTGCGGAACTTCAGGTCGTCGCAGGGAGGGGTCGAGGCGCGCTTGGTGGAGCTGATCGGCCAGGCAATTCCTTGGCTATTTACAGAATGCTTCGGATTCATAAGGGACCAGAAGGACCGGCGTCTATCACATTTTCGTTGAGTGGTCGGATTGAATCGGAGCACGTGGCCGAACTGGGAACTCTGCTTGAATCCGAG
>Ga0075421_100005968_pt1 | contig 14786 bp, 15 predicted proteins | sample SoiMetdeltSBSDD5_FD_75292 | JGI IMG/M metagenome (GOLD analysis project Ga0075421, IMG submission 75292) | Bulk soil microbial communities from a Populus tree surrounding site in Tennessee, USA - Soil MetaG P. deltoides SBSDD5 | ecosystem: Environmental > Terrestrial > Soil > Tree plantation...
ACGCGGGTCAGGGATGGGACACGTTCAACCTGCTCTCGAGCATCGGCGCGTTCATGCTCGTGGTGTCGACCGCGATCTTTGTCTGGAACTTCTTCCGCAGTAAGACTCACGGCGCGCCGGCTCCCGACAATCCGTGGGATGCCGCCACGCTCGAGTGGTCGATCCCCTCGCCGCCGCCTGAATACAACTTTGCCGAGATTCCGCTGGTTGTATCGCGCTATCCGTTGTGGGATCTGACCCACCCGGAACGGACGGCCGAGATTCCCCACACGCACGAAGGCTGGGACGAGCAGGACAGGGCGGCGGACGCGAAGGCGGTCCACGTCGAGACGGAGCGGCGCACGGCCAAGGAGCTCGGCATTCCGATGCCGCTGCCGACCATCAAGCCGCTCATCGTCGCAGCCGGGATCGTCATCATGATCTCCGGACTGCTGTTCATTCACCGCGAGTCCAAGGCGATCGCCTTCACGTTCATCTTCGGCGGCGCCGCGATCCTCGTCGGATTCCTCTATGCGTGGCTCCTGAGCCCGCTGGAGGAGGAACACTGATGCCCAGCGCTGGTGTGCTGGTGCGATCGACCGCACCGACGGCCAGCGCCTAACCGCGGTTCACAACGTCGACCTGACACGAATGTCCGCTTCTCCAGCGCTCGACCACATACAAGCCGGCCCGCACGGGCATCACTACACCACGACGGGGCTCGACAGCCGCAAGATCGCCATCTGGGCGTTCATCGGCTCGGAGTGCATGCTCTTCGCGTCGCTCATCTCGACGTATCTGATCTACAAGGGGAGGAGCGTCGTCGGCCCGTTCCCACACGAGGCGTGCAGTCCGCCAGCGTGCGCGACGCCACTCAACCCGATCCTCAACATCCCGGTCACGTCGGCGTCGACGTTCGTGCTGCTCATGTCGTCGCTCGCGATGGTGCTCGCGCTCGCCGCGGTCGAGAACCGGAACCTGCCGAAGCACACGCTCGGTGATCGCATCCTCGGCTCGTCGAAGCTGTGGCTGTGGGCCACGTGCCTGCTTGGCGCGATGTTCCTCGGATTCCAGGCGTACGAGTTCACGTCGTTCGTGCACGAAGGGCTCACGATTCGCACCAACCTGTTCGGCTCGACGTTCTTCACGCTCACCGGCTTTCACGGCGCGCACGTGACGGCGGGTGTGATCTGGCTCGGCACGCTGTTGGCAATCGATTACAAGCGCGGTCTGCAGCCGGCCGACGCGATCAACGTCGACATCGCGGCGCTCTACTGGCACTTCGTCGACGTCGTCTGGATCGGCATCTTCACTCTCGTCTACCTCATCCAGTAGGGGACTGCTGATGGCACACCAGGACCAGGCCCCCCATGGGGGACACGGCGCGCCGGCCGCGGATGCAGCACACACGGCGGCGCACGGCGCACACGCGCACCCGACGTGGAAGCAGTACAAGTGGGTCGCCCTCATCCTGACGCTGATCACCGTCGTTGAGGTATGGGTCTACTACATCCCGTCGTTCGTCAGGTCGAAGCTGTTCGTGCCAAGCCTGCTGATCATGTCGGCGGTGAAGTTCGCCATCGTCGTGATGTTCTACATGCACCTCAAGTACGACGCCCGGCTCTTCCGCGCGCTGTTCACCGGCCCGCTGATCATCGCCATCATCACCATCCTCAGTCTCCTCTTCCTGTTCGGCCATCTGGCCGTCAGGGTCGGTTCCTGAGAGGTCGCTCGCCGGTTTGATACGGCGCGCCACCTCGTTGTTGGTCGCAAATGCTGCTTTCCCTTTCCCACACCGCGCTCGCCGTCGCCCACCCGGTCGCCCAGGTGGGCTGGACCCGCTGGACCATTCACTGGAGCACGGTCATCGGGCTCGCCACGTTAGGCGCGGCGTATCTGTGGTGGGCTCGCCACCTCGAGGCGCGCCCGAGCCCGGACGGTGCAGAACCCCCGCGTCTCCGGCGCGCCCAGCGGGTCGCGTTCTTCTCTGGGCTGGCCGTGATCTTCGCCTCGCTGAACGGACCGCTCCATGACTTGAGCGACTACTACCTGTTCAGCGCACACATGGTGCAGCACCTGGTGTTGAGCCTTGCCGTCCCCCCGTTGCTCCTCGTGGGGACGCCCGCGTGGATGCTTCGCCCGCTCCTCGAGAATCGCAGGGTCGCCGCGATCGCGCGTTGGGTGACGAAGCCAACGCGCTGCTTCATCCTCTTCAACGTCGTCATCGCGGCCTGGCACCTTCCGCCGCTCTACAACGCGGCCATGGCCCACCATGGCATTCACATCGTCCAGCATCTGACGTTCATGACGGCGTCGGTGCTCATGTGGTGGCCGTTTCTGAGCTCGTTGCCGGAGTTGCCGCGGCTGTCGTACCCGGGCCAGATGCTCTACTGCTTCCTCATGGTCATCCCGATGTCCATCGTGTCGATCTACATCGCGATGGCCGACCGCGTGCTCTACCCGGCGTACGCCGTCGCGCCGCGCGTCTGGGGACTGACGCCGCTCGCCGACCAGCAGATCGGTGGGCTGATCATGTGGATCCCGGGCGGCCTGCTGTTCTACGTCGTCATGACCGTCGTGTTCTTCAAGTGGGCCGGGCGCGATTCGGACACGACCGCGGGCGCCCAGGTCGACTGGCGGCCAGCGCGCACGGCCGGAATGCGGTCGCGGCCCGCCGCTCGATAGCGGTATCTGTCGTCACGCCTGCGCAGCACCGTCGTCCTGCTGATGATCGTCGCGAGTCGCACCGCTGGCGGTGCGGACGCCTGCTGGAGATGAGTGTGCGTCACGAAGGAGGGAGCCCGTGGGCGTTGGTACGCTGATACCCGAACGCACAACAACACCGGCCCCGACGTACTCGCCGCCACCTGCCCCGAAACCCGCGCGCGAGCGCCTCCTCTCGCTCGACGTGTTTCGCGGCATGACGATCGCCGGGATGCTCCTCGTCAACAACCCCGGGAGCTGGGCCGCGATCTACCCGCCGCTCGCGCATGCGCCCTGGCACGGCTGGACGCCGACGGATCTCATCTTCCCGTTCTTCCTCTTCATCGTCGGCATCACGACTCACTTGTCGCTCGAGTCGCGTCGCGCTCGGGGCGACGACGAGCGCGCACTGGTCCGACAGGTCCTCCGACGCGGCGCGCTGATCTTCCTCGCCGGCCTCCTGCTGAACGGTTTTCCATTCTTCACATGGGGGGCCGTCGATGGCACGACGAACCCGACATTCGTGGAGCGCATCGTGGATCGCCTGTACCACTGGCGAATCATGGGGGTGCTACAGCGCATCGGGCTCGCGTACACCCTCGCGGCGCTCCTGACGCTGCGGACGACGCTCAAGCAGCAAGTCGGGATCGTCGTCGCGTTGCTGTTCGGGTACTGGTTCGCGATGACGCTCTTGCCCGTGCCGCCTAACGGATTCCTCGGGGTCGACGTCCTCGGGTCGCCGTCGGAAACGCTGGCGGCCTACTTCGACCGACTGCTCCTGGATTGGGGCCCGCTCGGCAACCACATCTGGGCGAGTAGTCGCACCTGGGATCCCGAGGGCGTCCTCTCGACGATCCCGGCGATCGGAACGGCAATGCTCGGCATTCTGTGCGGTCGATGGATCAGCTCGTCACGGCCGCTCAGCGAGCGCCTCGCCGGGATGTTTGCCTCCGGCAGCATCGCGATGATGCTCGGCCTCATGTGGCATTGGTCCTTTCCCATCAACAAGAACATCTGGACCAGCTCTTACGTGCTGTTCACCGCCGGCATGGCGGCGGTAACGCTCGCGACCTGCATGTGGGTCATCGACGAGCACCGTGTCTCAGGGTGGACGAAACCATTCGTCGTCTACGGCACGAACCCCATTGTGGCCTTCGTCGGCTCCGGCATGATGGCGCGACTCATCTATTCGATCCTCAAGGTCGAGTCCGACGGCCAGCCCATCTCTGTGCAGGCATTTATCTACCAGACGTTCTATGCGTCGTGGCTCGCTCCCAGGAACGCATCGTTGCTGTTCGCGATCACCTTCGTCCTCGTCTGGCTCGCGATTCTCTGGCTGCTCTACCGCCGTCGCATTTTTATCAAGGTGTAGCCTCCCGCAGCGTCTGGCGGCGCCCATTTCCCACGCACGAAAGCGGCGCTCGCAGCGCACAAATACTGTTGTGCGCGGTATCACACACTCAGGGTTCGCCCGATTACGGGGCACGGCGGATCGTTTTCGTATTCCTGTGCCCGGAACGCCTGTTGCCACGTCTGACATCGTGATCTTGTCTCGTTCTCCTTCCTCCGGCGCTCGGCGCCTGTTTGCAGGCCTGCTGAGCGCGGCCGTTCTCGCGCTCGCCCCTATGGACACACGCGCGCAGAATGGGGGAGCAAGCTCTTCCGTTGGTTCGACCAAGTCGTCATCCCGCACAAGTAAGAAGTCCCCTCGGACGCGAACCGCGCGCCGCCCAGCGGCACGTCGCACGCCGCCTCCGCCGCCGTTGCGCCACACCACCCCTGCGTCCGCCGCAGCGCTCTCGGCGGATGTCGGCACGTTCCTGACCGCGCGCGTCCGGAGCGGCTCCTGGGCCGCGATGATCGTGTCAATGACGCGGGGCGACACGCTGTTCTCCACCAATCCGGGTGCCTCAATGGTGCCCGCGTCGACGATGAAGCTGTTCACGGCCGCGCTCGCCTTCGATGCGTTCGGTCCCGACCATCAATTCACCACGAGCGTCCTCCGTGACGGGGCCCTTGGCGAGGACGGGACGCTCAGCGGCAACCTCGTCCTGCGTGGCGGTGGGGACCCTGGTCTCTCCACCCGCTATTACCGGCCGCCGGGCGAGGGTCCGATGGCAACGCTCGCGCGCATGGTGGCCACGAGTGGTGTCAAGCGCGTGACTGGAGATCTCATCGCCGACGCAAGCGCATTCGAGACCAAGCGCGTCCCCGACGGCTGGCTGCCCCGCTACCTCGAGGCCGGGTATGCTGCGCGCGTGTCCGCGCTCTCGATGAACGAGAACCTCGCAACGGTTGTGATCGCGGCGCAGCCAAACGGACGGACAGCGGTCAGCCTCGACCCACCATCCAGCACCGTGCCGGTGGTCAACAATACCCGAGTCGTTGCTGGAAGTCGGGGCGCGAAGTTGACCGTCCGGCGTCTGACGGATGGCCGCATCGATGTTCGCGGGTGGATCGGGTCCCGAGCTGGCTTGCGAGCGTACCTCGTCGTGATCGACGATCCGGCGCTTTGGGTTGCCGGCGCGCTTCGGTCGGCGCTTGTCGCGCAAGGCGTCACGGTCAACGGCCAAGTGAGGGTTGGCGCGGCGTCGCCCGCGGCCGCCCCGCTGGCGTCACTCGCTTCGCCGCAGCTCACGCGACTCGCGGCGGTGATGAACCGCGAAAGCATCAATCATTTCGCCGAACTGCTGTTCAGGGACGTCGCGCACGCTGCGAGCCCCGACCGCGTCGGCTCCGCCGCGTACGGCAACGTCCTTCTGCAGAAGTTTCTGGCCGACAAGGTCCGCGCCAACCCGCAGGAAGTCTACGCCGCCGACGGCAGCGGGCTTTCGACGCTCGACCGCGTGACGGCACGTTCGCTCGTGCAGCTCCTTGCCTACTCGCATCGTGCTCCGTGGTCGGCGGACTTTCACGCGTCGCTGCCGGTGGCTGGCGAGTCGGAGCTGCTGCGGCACCGGATGCGGTATACGCCTGCCCACGGGAACCTCCACGCGAAGACCGGCACCACGAACGACGTCATCGCCCTTGCCGGCTATGTCACGGCACGAAACGGCGAAGTGCTCGCGTTCTCGTTCCTGTACAACGGGCGCGACCGGTGGAACGCGAAGGAGGCAATTGACGTAACCGGCGCCACTCTCGCCGCGTTCGCTCGATAGACGCTTCCGAGCCCTCCCTCGAATCGCTGCATCCCAGCGGGAACGCGCTGTGCACGCAGCCGTTCGCTCCGCTAGTCGATGTACGATTCGATTTGGAGGTACCGATGGCCATTCTCGACACGATCGCGAGTCAGCTGCGAGGAAGCACGCTCACGCAGATGAGCCAGCAGCTCGGCACTGATGAAGCCACGACGGCAAAGGCCGTATCCGTGGCGCTCCCGTTGCTGCTCGGCGGGCTCACGCGTAACGCCGCCACTCCGCAGGGCGCGGCATCCCTCGATGCTGCGCTCACTCGCGATCACGATGGCTCACTCCTGGACGCGCCGCAGCGGGCGTTGGCGGACCCGAGCGCGCTCAAGGCGGGAGGCATTCTCGGCCACATCTTCGGGCAGCGTCAGGCGCCCGTCGAGCAGGGCGTAGCGAAAGCGACCGGGCTCGATACCCAGCGAACTGCGAAGCTGCTCATGATGCTCGCCCCGCTGGTCATGGCGGCGCTCGCGAGAGCTCGGACGAATCAAGCGGGAGCGGGCGCCTCCGCCGGCGCGGTGCTCCAGCGTGAGCAGTCGAACATGGAGCGCCAGGTGCCGGGCATTGGTGGGCTCGCGTCGATCCTCGACCGGGACGGCGACGGTCAGATCGCCGATGACATCGCGAGTCTCGCCACGGGTCGCCTCGGCGGCCTTGGTGGCGCCGGAGGCCTCGGCAGCATTCTCGGCGGGCTGCTGGACGATCGGCGTTAGGCTGGGCGATCGAGGCGGAGATGTTGATAGCAGGCGAGAGGCGGTTCGCCTGCTATCAACATCTGCCGAGCGAACCACTAGTCGCCCGGCAGCTGGGTGTCTTCGCTCGCGATGATACGGATGCCGCGCTTCGCCAGCTCGGCGATGTAGCGCTCGGGCGGGACGCACTCGTCAGGCGTGCAGACGCCAGAAGGCGTGATCTCGCCGCGGACCTGCATCTGCCCGGTGATCGACAGCGAGTAGCCAGTCGTGCGCATCATGGCACTGATGCCGTGTTGCTCGTCGTATCGGTCCACCAGCTCCCAGGACAACGTTCGAGCAGCGCCGTTCTTGGTCCCGCTGACGACGACTCGCAAGGCGATGATGTCCTTCCCGTGCGGCTTGCGCAGCTTCGGGCCCATCGCGGCAACCACGAGGTCCCGCGGGACGACCTTCACGCCCTTCACATCGACCGGATCGAGTGCGAGGAGCCCAAGGTCACGGATGGCTTCCATGATGTGCGCGTGCCCGGGATACCGAAGCGTCTTGTACTCCATCGAGGGAATCTTTCCCTCGTACCGGAACGGCATCGTCGACAGACCACCAGCCGTGTGAAACGCTTCCAGTTCCCCGAGTGGCGGCGCGAACCGCACCGTCTCGCGCTCGGACAGCGCACGCACCTGGTGCCGCGCACCATCACGCAGGACCCACGACAGTGTCGTGTAGTAATCGAGCACGCCCTCGAGCGAGTACACGATCTGGTAGTTGAGCGGGGGCTCCGGCTGCTGCGGCAGACCACCGACGAACATGCGCACGGCGCCCACGGTATCGAGCTGGCTGATACCGTACTGTGCGAGCACGTTCACCATCCCCGGTGCCACCCCGCAGTCGGGGACCACGGTGATGCCCTTCGCTTTCGCCTGCGCATCCAGTGTCTTCTGTTGGAACACGATTTCGGTGTTCCCGCCCAGGTCGCAGAAGTGCGCCCGGGCTTCGACGGCCAGCTCGGCTAACGGGTAGTTGAAGTAGTACGGGATCGCGCTCATCACCGCGTCACTTTCGCGCATGAGCGCGAGCACCGCCTCGCGCGACCGCACGTCGACCCGAGTCGGGATCAGGCGCGGACCGGAGTACGGAGCCAGAAATGGCGGCAGGTGATCGATTGTGAGATCGGCGAGGCGGACCTCGCGAACGTCGGGATTTTGTAGTAGATCGAACGCACAGGCCGAACCTTGCAGCCCTGCGCCAAGCACGAGCATCCGCATCCAGTAAGCTCCCCCGCATGGGGTTACGGTGAGCCGTATAACCTAACCGGGGGCGGCCTCGGCTGTCATCTCGCGACCGTCACGAATGCGCGCGTCGCGCACGATACTCGCAGGGCGTCCATTCATGCACATGTCGCCTGCTACGGAGTGGCACAGCCACATTCTCGATTCGACGGACGAGATTCGCGCGCTGCTGCGCGGGAGTCGCAGAATCGCGGTTCTCGGCATCAAGCCTGAGTCACGTCGCGACCAGCCCGCCCATTTTGTTCCCGAATACACGCAGGGCGCGGGCTACGAGGTCATACCGGTCCCCGTCTACTACCCCGACGTGACGGAGATCCTCGGTCAGCCAGTCTACCGTCGGCTCGTCGATGTCCCCGGTGAGATCGACATCGTGAACGTCTTCCGTCGACCGGAGCACGTTCCGCCTCACGTCGACGACATCATTGCCAAGCGGCCGCGCGCGGTGTGGATGCAGCTCGGCATTCGAAACGACGAAGCCGCCGAGCGTCTGGCTCGCGCCGGGATCGACGTGGTTCAGGACCGCTGCCTGAAGGTGGAGCTCATGCGGATGGGTCTCTGACCCCCTTGTCATTCCGAGCGCAGCGCGCGCGAAGCGCACGCGCAGTCGAGGAATCTGCTGTGATGGTCTCGTGGCCAGACTAACCACTGGAGACGTTACCGAAGATTCCTCGACTCCGCGCCTGCGGCGCTCCGTTCGGAATGACAGGGGCTTTCTACTGCGGCTGCGGCTCCGCGTAGATGAAGTCGTCCATGACCACGAGGTCGGCGGGGCCGCCGCTGCTCACGTCGCGGGCCTGGACACCTAACGCTCCCGTACCGGACGTGATGCGTACCCGAGCGATGATCGCCGACGCGAACTTCACGCCGACGAACGAGTGCCCCGTCGCGTCCGTGCGAACCGGCGCGGCGAAGGTACCGAGCTTCTTGCCCGCCTTGTCGAAGATCTCGAGCTTCGTCGCGCCGGCGACGTCGACGTCGGCGAACACCACGCCGAAGGCGCTGACTTGAGCTGGGACGGTTCCAGCGGCAACCTGGAACGTTACGTCGGTGATCGGGCTCCCGACAGCAATGAACGTCTTCGTCGCGCTGAACGGATTGAAGGCATCGCCAAACGCGGCGTTCACGTCCGCGAAGTCGTTGTCGCTCACGCGCAGGCCGGTGCCCGGCGTCGACATGAGGAGCCCGAGCTTCGTCGTCACGTGGAAGAAGTCGCCCGGAAACGTGTTCGTGTTGAGGTTCGCGCCCGAAACGCCGTCCCAGTTCACCTCGCGGCGACCAGCAGGCGCCGGGCCCGGGACGCCTCCGCCATTTCGTGGATCACCAATCAACTGCCGGAACTCATCGACCTTCGCGGTGATCGCGCCACTGCCACTGACGACCGTGGCCGCAGGAAGCGTCGGTTCGACGGGGTCGTAGTCATTGTCGTCGTCGTAGGCGTCGTCGCATGCCGTGATGACGAGGGCAGCGGTCAGCGACGCAAACACGCTACGCATCACGCGCTCGTGTCGCGACGCGCGGTAGGGAAAGCTGGACATGGTCGGTGTTCTCCACTGTATGGGAACGCGGCGCAATGACGCGCTGCGTTTGCGCACGGCCATCGTTGGCAGCGCGATTAAGAAACACCAACCATGTCAGAGCGAGTAGCTGACGGCGGGCGGAACCTCGAGACGGAATTGGCTGGGTCGAACGACCGGCCGAAGTTGGATCGAACCCCGACTTCGGTTAGGGCACGGACGTCATCGCGACTTGACCGGCGGAACTGCGTCGTACTTCGCCGCGAGCAGTGCCGCCTGCGTTCGGTCCTCGACGCCGAGCTTCTCGAAGATCGCGCTCACGTAGCCTTTCACGGTCCCGATGCTGAGGTGAAGCGCGGCCGCAATGCGCTTGTTGCTCTCACCCCGCGCCAGCAAGGTGAGCACATCGCGCTCTCGCGGGGTCAGTGCGCTGAACGGTGATGGCGTCTCGGGCTCGGCGAGGCCGCGCATCAGATGCTGCTGCGCCCGTGGATGAAGGGTGGGAACACCGTCCGCCGCGCGGCGGATGGCGGTCAACAATTCGCCCTTCATCACGTCTTTCATGAGATAGCCCGTGACCCCAGCGCGCACGGCATCACGCACCCCTTCGCCGTCGGCAAAGCTCGTCAGGATGAGGACGCGCGCGTTCACGCCGGCCTCGCGAAGCCGGCGAGTGGCCTCGAGCCCGTCCATGCGCGGCATGCTGAGATCCATCAACACCACGTCGGGATTGACCGTCGTCGCCAAACGCACGGCCTCGTCCCCGTCGGACGCTTCCCCAACGACGACGATCTCGCCGTCGGACTCCGCGAGGATCATCTGGAGTCCTTCGCGCACGACTTGATGGTCATCGGCGATCAGTACCCGCACCGGGTCTCTCATACGTCACTCCTCGATTCGGCACTCACGGCCCGTCCGGTCGCGTACCCAGCGGGGATCGCGATCTCGACCGTGGTGCCCTTCCCTGGTCTCGAGACAACGGCGAATCGACCTCCGAGCGACTCCGCTCGTTCACGCATCGTACGAAGCCCGTGGCCGCCTACCAGTCCCCCGGCCCCAGCCGGTAACTGCCGCTGATCGAATCCTGATCCATCGTCGTGAACGCGCAAGAGTGTTCCGTCGGCCGTGGAGGTGACCCGCACGTCGACCGACCGTGCGGCCGCGTGCTTCGAGACGTTGTGCAGGGCCTCCTGGGCGATGCGGAAGAGCTCGAACTCGTGCTCCACGGGAAGCGGAACGTAGCCGCGGGAGTGCAACGTCACCGATAGGCCATCGGCAGCGAGCTCACGCACGTGTCGTCGGAGGGCTCCGACCAGCCCGTGGCGCTTGAGCGAGTCAGCAGCCCGCGCAACTGGCGCCGCGGCGTTCTCGGCACCGCCCCCGGCGGCGCGCAGCTCGCTGAGCAGGGACCGCATTTCGGCGAGCGCCGTTTGGCTCAGCTGGAGCAACCGATCGACTCGCCGCTCGCCTTCCGTCGGATCGCGACGCCACGCGGCCGCCAGCGATTGCGCGATGAGCGTCATACTGAACAGAAGCTGCGTCACCGAGTCGTGCAACTCGCGCGCGAGTCGGTTCCGCTCCTCGTTCGCGGCGAGCTCGCGCGCCACGGCATGAAGCCGCGCGTTCGAAATCGCGACGCCCATCTGATCGGCGACGAGCCGCAGAAGCTCCGCATCCGAATCGTCCAACGGTTCGTCCGTTTCCACATTGAGGACGCCGAGCGCGCTGTCGCCGAACAGGATCGGCACCGCGAGCTCGGCGTACACCTCGGCGCCGCCGGGCGTCTCGAGGTAGCGCGGATCCTTCGTGACGTCGTTCACGAGCACGGTTTCACGCGTGCGTGCTGCCGCCCCCATGATCCCTTGGTCGATCCGGAAACGGTATTCGCCGTGAATGATCGACCGGTAGTGCCCGCCTAACGTATCGAGGATGAGGGTTCGCGGATCATCCGGGTCGACGAGCGCGATCGCGACGTTCGGATAGCCGAGCAGCTCGTGGACCGCATCAGCGGCCTTCTTGAGCAGGTCGCTGAGCCGAACTTCCGACGTGATAATGCCGCCAACCCGCGTGATGATCCGGAGTCGTTCCGTGCGGTATTGCTCCAGCTCGTAGGTACGGGCGTTTCCGATGGCGATCGCGGCGTGGCGCGCGAACTCGCGCAGGGCGGCCACGTCCGCTTTCGTGAACGGACGCGCGCGCGGACGCACTGGGCCGCTGCGCCGGCTCTTCGCCGGCCTCGGCGACCGGCCGATGCCGAAGAACCCGATCATCGTACCACGCCACACGATCGGCATGCCGAGAATGGCGTCGTTGAGCATCCCGGGTTGGGTTGGCTTCGGCACGTCCCCATACCGACGGAGGACGATCGGCTGACGCGCCTCGAGCACCAGTCCCGCGATCCCCTCACCGACGCCGAGCTCGGCACCAAGCTCGTTAGGCGGCATGTTGAACCCCGCCTCGGTGCGCACCACGCCGCGCGCCTCGTCCACCAGACCGATCGTGCCGTGATCAGCCTCGATGAGCGTGCACGCCTGATGCACGATGCGGGTGAGGAGCGGCTGGAGCTCGAGTTCCCCGCTGATCGACTCGATGACGGATCGCAGGCTCCGCTGGCGTCTCAGGTCTCGATCGCGCCGTGCGGTGCGCGCGGCCCATTCTCTCGTGGTCGCCACGGTGCCTGCCCTCCGATCCGACGATGCGCGTCTTCGGAAAGTGTGAAACCACTCGGTGATTGGCCAGACGCACTCCTGCGCCGAGGGCGGTGGGGCGCCCGAAAAGACGTTTCCAAAGCGCATCCAGTCACCGAGGCATCCCACACGATCACGCGCCCGCACGACCCGCGCAACATCATTCTCGCGCGGATGGTGGAGTTCAGCCGCGGAACCTTGTCGAGCGACGTGCCGACGCACACCTTCCCCCCACCCGACGTCGCGAAGTCGATCGCGGCTCGCGACCGTCTCCCTTACCTCCTGATGGCGGCCAGATGAGCCCTGCCGCGCGCCCGCCCGAAACGCTCGAGGGCTGGTTTGTCATGCACTGCGTGAGCCGTCTCGATCGCCACCTGTGGCGCGCGCTCCCACCCTCGGTGCGCTCGGACGCGCTCGCGGGCGCGCGCGTCGCACTCGACGCCCTCCGGACCGTTGATGGCGGCGGGTGGAGTGCTTCCATTCCTCTCATTGGGTCGGCGAGCGATGTGCTGACCCTGCATGTTCGCCCGTCGCTCGCCCAGCTCTTTGCGGTGCAGGAGGCGCTGAGCCGCGAACCGCTGTGGGACTATCTCACGCCCACGTTCACGTTCCTTAGCGTCGCCGAAGCGGCACTCTACTCCCTGTCCGCTCAGCTCGAGCTCACGACGCTCGAGCGCAGCGGCGAGATCGGAGACGCGACCTACCGCAACGAGCTCGCGACTCGCCTGGCTGCCGAGGCGGCAAGTCCGCATATGCAGCGCCGCCTCTTCCCCGAGCTGCCGCGAGACTTGCCATACGTCTCCTTCTATCCAATGTCCAGGCGGCGGCACGCGCCGTACAACTGGTACACCCTCCCGCTGGCGGAACGCGATCGCCTGATGCGCGAGCACGGCCTCACCGGGCGGCGCTTTTCGGGCCGGATCCGCCAACTGGTGACGGGTTCGATCGGGTTCGAGCAATGGGAATGGGGTGTCACACTTTTTGCGAAAGACCCGCTCGATCTCAAGCACATCGTGACCGAGATGCGGTACGAGTCGGCGAGTGCGGACTACGCCGAGTTCGGCGAGTTTTTCGTGGGGAGAGTCTGCGATCCCACCGAGTGGCTCGCCACGCTCGAACGATGAGGCGCCTGGGTGCCCGGCTTCCGGGCGTTTGCCGACGCCTGACGACCCGAACTCTCGACCCGGATCCGAGGAACGGCCACGACACGTCTTGACTGCCCCTTCAGCGGCGGTTCATTATTGCCCCCTACGGCGAGGCGGCCGACGGCACGCTCCAGTGCTCGGAGGACCATACGATGCCCTTTAGCTCGCGCAACGTTATCCGCGAAGGTCTCATCGCTGGCGTGATCGGCGCAACGAGCATCGCGATCTGGTTCCTCATTGTCGACACCATCGCGCAGCGGCCGCTCTTTACGCCGGCGCTCCTCGGCACCGGGCTGCAGCACGTGTTCGATCGAGGGGCGAACACGGAGACGTCGTTCGCGGAAAGCGTAATCCTGTACACCTTTTTTCACTACGCCGTCTTCCTCATCGCTGGGATCATTGTTTCGGTTGTCGTCGGTGTCGCGGAGTCCACGCCGTCCATTCTTGGTGGATTCTTCATCCTGTTCATCGCGTTCGAGATCGGGATACACGGCATCGTGGCGCTGTTGCAGGAGTCGACGGTCCTCGGCGCACTGGGGTGGTACCAGATCATGATCGGCAACCTCCTCGCCGCCGCGTTTATGGGAGGGTATCTGTGGCGCAGGCACCCTGAACTCCGCGCGGAACTGCGCCACGCGCTGGACGGGTTGGGCGAGTAGGCCCCGGCGGATGCCTGAGGATAAGAGCGACTAGCGAAACGGCGTGAACTCGCAAAGGGCGCCGACTCCCGAACGGAAGTCGGCGCCCTTTGGAATTCAGCGTCGTTTGCCCTTCTGCCTTCGCCGTTTGTTAGGTGGTCTACGGGTGCGGCGGAGCCTGCGGGCCCGCAGTACCTTCCGCGCGCTTCCTGGTGAACCACCAGATCCCGATCACCAGGCCCGCCGAGACCATTGGCGTGAAGACCATCAGGACGCCCGCCCAGAACATGGCGAGCGACATCGCGTCATCGTGCATGGTAGAGGAAGCGTCGAAGGTTCTTGAGATAGTACGCCAGCGCGAGCGCCGCGACCGCGAACACGATCGCCAGCGTCAGTTGCAGCGGACTGCCCGAAGCACGGTATGCCGCCTGCGACCACCACGCGAAGCCGGCGCAGAAAATGATCGCCGTGCCAATGAGAAATCGATGGAAGATGATCATGATGCCCTATTCACAATCATGAGTATCAGCACGCCCGGCAGATAGACGAGCGACGCCAGGAAGAGACGCCGGGCGCGCCTGATGGACTGATCGAGCGCCGCCGCCACGCTGATAGCGAGGAGCGCACCCGACAGAAGCGCGGCGCCGAGGAAATAGATCCCGCCGGCCATGCCGAACACCGACGGCGCCAGCGACACCGGGATGAGAGCCGCCGCCGTGAGCACCGCCTGTCGAAATGTGCTGCGTCCGTCGGGCTCCACGACGCTCAGCATCCGGAGCCCGGCACGGGCGTAGTCATCGCGATACATCCAGCTCAGCGCCAGAAAGTGCGGCAATTGCCACATGCAGAGCATCGCGAACAGCAACCAGATGCGGGACGCCAGTTCTCCCCCGGCTCCGGTCCATCCGCCAACGATCGGAAGCGCGCCTGGAATCACCCCGATCAGCGTGGAAA
>Ga0075421_100005970_pt1 | contig 14785 bp, 13 predicted proteins | sample SoiMetdeltSBSDD5_FD_75292 | JGI IMG/M metagenome (GOLD analysis project Ga0075421, IMG submission 75292) | Bulk soil microbial communities from a Populus tree surrounding site in Tennessee, USA - Soil MetaG P. deltoides SBSDD5 | ecosystem: Environmental > Terrestrial > Soil > Tree plantation...
GGCACGCTGCTCGTCGAGTGGCTCTTGTCTTACTTCTCGCGCCGCATCGTCGCGGACATCACCTAGCGGGCGGCGGCGCCTTCTTCGGCCTTCTCTTCGTGCGCCGCGATCACTTTCTCGGCGATATGCGAGGGACACTGCTCGTAGCCGAGCAGCGTCGCGGTGAACGTGCCGCGGCCGCCGGTCATCGATCGCAGGTCCGTCGAGTAGCGGAAGATCTCCGCCGCCGGCACGTGCGCCTTGATCCTCTGATGCCCCGCGCCTGCGCCGTCCATGCCGAGCACGCGGCCGCGGCGACTGTTGAGGTCGGCGAGCACGTCGCCCATCTGCTCCTCGGGCACGACGACCTCGACGTCCATGATCGGCTCGAGCAGGTAGGGCTGCGCGTCTTTCACGCAAGCCTGTAGCGCAAGGGAGCCAGCGATCTTGAACGACATCTCGCTCGAGTCGACGGCGTGGAACGAACCGTCGAAGAGCGTCGCCTTGAAGTCGGAGAGAGGATAGCCCGCGATCACGCCCTTCAAGGCCTGCTCGCGGATGCCCTTCTCGACGGCGGGCCAGAAGTTACGCGGTACCGAGCCGCCGACGATGCGTGTGTCAAAGACGACGCCCGACCCAGGCGGCAGCGGCTCGACCTCGAGCCACGCATCGCCGAACTGTCCGTGGCCACCGGTCTGGCGCTTGTACCGGCCCTGCGCCGACGCTTTCGTCCGGATCGACTCTCGATACGGAACGCGGGGCGTGCGCATCTCGACCTGCACGCCGAACTTCTCCTTGAGCCGGTGGACCGCGACGTCGATGCCCGACTCGCCGACGGCCGACAGGATCGTCTCGTGCGTCGCGTCGTCACGGCGGACGTGGAGCGAGGGGTCCTCGTCGATGAGCTTGTGCAGCGCCGTCGACATCTTGTCGAGGTCGGCTTTGCTCGCGGGATCGATCGCCACGGAGAAGGACGGCGGCGGGAAGGCGATCGGGTCGTAGAGGATCGGCGCGTCCTTGTCGGTGAGAGTCGCGTTGGTGGACGTTGCGGTGAGCTTCGGGATCGCGCAGATATCGCCGGCGCCCACCTCGGCGGCGATCTCCTGCTCCTTGCCACGCAGGAAGAAGATCTGGCCCACGCGCTCGGTCTCGCCCTTCGTCGCGTCATACACCTGTGAGTTGTGATGCAGCGTGCCCGAATAGACGCGCACGTAGCTCAGCTTTCCGACGAACGGGTCCGCGAGCGTCTTGAACACGAACGCGGAGAACTTCTCGGCCGGGTCCGTCTTGCGCGCCGTCTCTTCGCCAGCGGGCGACTTCCCGATGATCGACGTGTCTTCCGCGGGCGAAGGGAGCATCTCGCGGATCGTGTTCAGCAGAGCTGTGTATCCGACGTTCTTCGAAGACGAGGTCGCCACGACGGGAATGACCTTGCCCTCGCGCACCGCGGCATGGAGCGCGTCGCGCAGCTCTTCGTACGACATCTCCTTGCCGTCGAGGTAGCGCGTCAGGAGGTCTTCATTCGTCTCGACGATCGCTTCGACGAGCTGCTGGCGGAACTGACCGACGCTCTCGGCCTGGTCCTTGTCGATCTCCGCGATCGGCTCCTTCGGGCCCTTCAGCAGCTGGCCGTGGAGGAGATCGATCGTGGCGCTGATGCCCTGGTGCTGGCCGACCGGGACGTGCAGCGGAACGACGCGGATGCCGTAGGCGTCGCGGAGCTGTTTCAGCACCTCCTCGAAATCGGCGTTCTCGCGGTCGAGCCGGCTGACGACCACCACGCGCGGCGTCTTGTGGTCGTCGAGCTCCGACCAGACCAGCTGCGTCCCGACCTGCACTCCCGCCGACGCGTCGACGACCACGATCGCTGAGTCGGCGACGCGCAGCGCGGCGTGCTGGTCACCAGCGAAATCGAGGAAGCCGGGGGTGTCCAGGAGATTGATCTTGGTGCCGTCGTAATTGAAGGACGCGAGGGCGACGTTGATGGTGATGCGGCGCTTCTGCTCTTCCGGATCGGTATCAAGGATGCTGGTCGAGTCGTCGACCTTGCCGAGTCTGTTCGTCGCGCCTACGGCGTGGAGAAGACTCTCGACGAGAGTCGTTTTCCCAGATCCGCCGTGCCCCACGACCGCCACGTTGCGGATCTTCTCGGGTTGTATGAGGGCCAATGTCGTCTCCCCAGTGCGTGTGCGTTGATAGTATTCGGCGCGATGTCCGGACATTCAAAGTGGAGTCAGATCAAGCGCCAGAAGGGCGCAGCGGACGTCAAGAAGGGCGTCGTTTTCACCAAGATGACGCGCGAGATCATGCTCGCGGCGCGTGAAGGCGGCGGCGATCCTGAGGCGAACTTCAGGCTGAGGCTGGCTGTGGACCGTGCGCGTGCCGTGAACATGCCGCACGCGAACATCCAGCGAGCGATCGACCGCGCGACTGGCGCCGACGGTGGCGCTGCCCTCGAAAGCATCGTCTACGAGGGGTACGCACCGGGTGGCGTGTCCGTGATGGTCGAAGCGGCCACCGACAACCGCAACCGCACGGCCTCCGAGGTGCGCGCCGCGTTCACGAAGAACGGTGGCAAGCTCGGCGAGTCGGGCTCGGTGCAGTGGCTCTTCGAGCAGAAGGGCGTCATCGAGATCGACGCGGGCAAGCGCTCACCAGACGACGTGTCACTGACGGCGATCGATTCGGGAGCGGAGGACGTCGAGACCGACGGCAGCCTGGTCACGGCGTACACGACGCCGAGCTCATTTGAGAAGGTGAAGAAAGCGCTGGAGACGGCGGGCATCGCCGTGGCCTCGGCCGAGATCTCGATGCGCCCGACGACGACGGTACGCGTGGACGGTGACCAGGCCCGCAAGGTGCTCAGTCTCGTGGAGAATCTCGAGGACCTCGACGACGTGCAGAAGGTCCACGCGAACTTCGACGTACCCGACGAGGTCCTTCAGCACGCCTAGCCCCAACGCGGTGCTCGGCATCGATCCGGGCACCACCGGGATGGGGTACGCGCTCCTCTCGCTCGACAGCGATCCGCCACGACTGATCGCGCACGGTCTGGTCCCGACTCCGCGACTTGGAAGCACGGCGGAGAAGCTCCTCGCGATCGCCGTGGCCCTGGACGAGCTGATCGCCATGTATTCGCCTACCTTCATCGCTCTCGAGCGTCTCTACTTCAACAAGAATGTGAAGACAGCGATGGCGGTCGCGGAAGCGCGCGGGGTCGCGCTCGTGTGCGGCGCGCGCGCGGGGCTCGCGATCGCCGAGTACACACCGCAGGAAGTGAAACAGTCGGTCACCGGCAGCGGCGGAGCGGACAAGCGCGCGGTGCAGCGCATGATCGTGCACATCCTCGAGCTGCCGCGGCCGATCACCCAGGACAACGTCGCCGACGCCATCGCCATCGCGTTGACCCACGCGCAGCGCGTCAAATTCGTCGCTGCCGTCGCGAGCGCGAAGTGAGCGTGGTGGCGGGTGCGCGGATGACGCGGCGGCGTCAGGGGACAGCGGGCGCATCGCGAACGAGAGTCGAGGCCGCGGTACGAGCACGCGGTACAGAGCGTGTGCGGAGCCGCCCCGTTTCGAGAGAGCGATGCGCCCGCTGGCGATCCGCGGCAGGACCCGCGCGCCCGCACGGCGACAGCATCGAGTGATCGCGTACGTCAGCGGCGAAGTTGTCGCGCGCGGCGCGGATCACGTCGTCGTCGATGTGCGTGGCGTCGGCTACAAGGTGTTCGTTCCGCGGCATCCGTCAGGCGACACGGTCGCGCTGCACACGCATCACGTCGTCCGCGATGACGCGCAGCAGCTTTTCGGGTTCGAGACGCGCGACGAGCTCGCACTGTTCGAGCTTCTGATCACGGTCCCCCAGGTCGGCCCGAAGGCCGCGCTGTCGCTCCTGTCCGTTTCGAGTCCTACTGCGCTCGCCGGTGCGATCGCCTCGGGCGATGCGGCCGCGCTCGCGCGAGCACCGGGGGTGGGGAAGAAGACGGCGGAACGGGTGATCGTCGAGCTCAAGGGCAAGATCGGCAGGACCGGTCCGGAGCGGGAGCCCACCGGCGTGCTGGCCGAGGACGAGGCCGCCGCGGCGCTTCAGGCCCTGGGCTACACCGCCGCCGAGGCGACCTCGGCCCTGCGTGGCGTCCCGCCGGTAGGGTCCGCGACGACGGAGGAGCGCGTCACCGCCGCCCTCCGCTCGGCGGCGCGCGTCGGGGTCGCAGGACGGTGACGGTGAGCGTCCGGGGCGGCCGCACGACCTAGCAGGCAAGCCTGGCGCTATGGCAGGCTACTCGTGGCCGCCGACCCGCCTGGAAGGAGTGGGAATGGGTCGATTTTGGGTAGAGGAGTCAGGACAGGGCTTGGTGGAATACGCACTCATCATCGCCGTTATCGCGATCACGATCATCATCGCGATGATCTTTCTCAGGGACCAGCTGTCGAATCAGTTCTCGAACATCGGGAACAACCTCACCTAGAACGCGGGCGGCGGCCAAAGCCCGAAGTTGCTCCCCTTGCTACAATTTCATCGACGGCTTCCGGTTCGATGCCCGGGAGTCGCGGGCGCCGCTGAAAGTGGGTCGACCCCACTTTTTTTGTCGCCCGTGCGGCGGCCTGGCTGATCTCTCCGCGTAGCGGGGAACGAAGACTAATTGAATGAGGGGGAGAGCCGGCGATGAACCGAGAACTCGTGACCGGTCTTGCACAGCTCTCCGCCGAGAAGGGTCTCCCCAAAGAGGTCGTTGGCGACATCATCGCCAGGGCCCTAAAACGCGCCTACGGCGCCGAGGAGAACATCGACGTCAAGGTCGACATCACCACGGGTGCGTTCAAGGTCTACCTCCTGAAGACCGTGACCGAAAAGGTCGAGGACCCCAAACTCCAGATCCAGCTGGACGCCGCCAAGCGGATCAAGCCCGACGTCCAGCTCGGTGACATCGTCCCGCTCGAAGAGTCCGCGGCGGCCCTCGGACGCATCGGCGCGCAGACCGCGAAGCAGGTGATCCAGCAGTCGCTGCGTGAGGCCGAGCGCGAGCAGGTGTTCGCGGAGTACGCCGACCGCGAGGGCGACATCATCAACGGTCAGATCAGCCGGTTCGAGGCGGGCTCCGCGATCATGGAGCTCGGCAAGGCCGAGGCGATCCTGCCGCGCGCCGACCAGGCGCCGCACGAGCGCTACTTCATCGGCCAGCACCGCAAGGTCGTGGTCGTCGAGGTCCGTCGCACGCTGCGCGGGCCGCAGATCATGGTCAGCCGCTCGCACAAGAACCTGGTGAAGCGCCTCTTCGAGCTCGAGGTGCCGGAGATCTACCACGGCCAGGTGGAGATCGTCGGTATCGCGCGTGAGTCCGGATCGCGCACCAAGATCGCCGTTCGCGCGCGCCAGCCCGGCATCGACGCGCGCGGCGCGTGCATCGGCCAGCGCGGGCTTCGCGTGCAGGCGATCGTCAACGAGCTCGGCGGCGAGAAGATCGACATCATCGAATGGAACGAGAAGCCCGAGCAGTACGTCGCCAACGCCCTCGAGCCGGCCCACGTGGTGCGTGTCGACATCGTCACCGATGACAAGACCGCGTACGTCGTCGTCCCGGATCGGCAGCTTTCGCTCGCGATCGGCAAGGAAGGCCAGAACGCCCGGCTGGCGGCGAAGCTCACCGGTTGGCGCATCGACATCCGCAGCGAGTCCGAGGTCCGCGCCGAGCTCGAGCCGGAACCCGAGCCGGAGCCCGAGGCGGTCGCGGTCGAAGTGGCCGCCCCGGTCGAGGAAGACGCGGAGCCCAGCCACGATCTGATCGCGGAGGTCGAGGCCGAGTCCGCGATGGCGGACGAGGAGGAGCTGGACGAAGAAGATCGAGCGCTCCTGGGAGCCAAGAAGAAGAAGGAACGCCGTTAGCCCGAAGGGGACCGCGGGCGTCGCCCGCCGGCCTCTGCCGCAGCGGACGTGTGTGGCCTGCCACACCGTCCGCGCGAAGCGGGAGCTCGTGCGCATCGTTCGATCACCCTCAGGCGAGCTGACGGTGGACCTTCGTGGCAAAGCCCCCGGACGGGGCGCGTACCTAGATCCAGACGAGGCCTGTCTCGACCGGGGACTGCGCGACGGGGCGCTTGCGAAGGCGCTGGAGGTCCCGGTCGATGCCGTCACGGCGGAGCGATTGAAGGTAGAACTAAGCGAAGCAGCTCGCGTACGACAGAAGGAGACCGCGTAATTGCCCAAAGCACGACCACGCCGTTTCCCGCCACAGCGCGGCCCCCGTCCGCGGGGCCGTAGGCCACAGCGCCCGCAGCCGGTCGTCGCGCCGGTCGAGCAGGCTGCGCCGGCCGTGGCGGTCATCGAGGGCCGCGCCCCTGTCGTCCTTCCGAAGCAGGTCTCGGTGCGGGAGCTCGCGACGCTTCTCGACGTCAGCATCGTCGACCTCATGCGTGCCCTGGTGAACATGGGCACGATGGCGTCGATCAACACGACGATCGACTTCGACACCGCCAGCCTCGTCGCGACGGAGCTGGGCATCGAGACCAAAGCCGAGGAAGAGGCCGCGCCGGTCGTCGAGGACACGGAAGCCGAGATCGCGCCGCTCAAGCTGGATCTCTGGACCGAGGACGACGCGAGCAAGCTCAAGCCTCGCCCGCCGGTCATCACCATCCTTGGCCACGTCGACCACGGCAAGACGAGCCTGCTCGACGCGATCCGCACCACCAACGTCACCGCGCGAGAGGCCGGCGGGATCACGCAGCACATCGGCGCGTACCAGATCGAGTACAAGGACCGGAAGGTCACGTTCCTCGATACGCCCGGCCACGAGGCGTTCACCGCGATGCGCGCCCGCGGTGCGCAGATCACCGACGTCGCGATCCTCGTCGTTGCCGCCGACGACGGTGTGCAGCCGCAGACGATCGAGGCCATCGCACACGTGAAGGCCGCGGCCGTACCGATCGTCGTCGCCCTCAACAAGATGGACAAGGCCGACGCGAATCCCGATCAGGTCAAGGCCCAGCTCGCGGAGCACGGCGTCACGATCGAGGAGTACGGCGGGGACACGCCGCTCGTCGCGGTGTCGGCCCGCACCAAGATGGGTCTCGAGGATCTCCTCGAGACGGTGCTTCTCGTCGCGGACGTCGAGGAGCTGACCGCCAATCCCGATCGGCCCGCCGGAGGCCGCGTCGTCGAAGCGCACCTCGACACCAAACGTGGGCCGGTCGCGACGGTCCTGGTGCAGACCGGCACGCTCGAGCGCGGGGACTTCGTCGTCGCCGGCGTTTCGGCGGGACGCGTCAAAGCGATGACCGACGACAAGGGCAAACCCGTCGGGCGCGCCGAGCCGTCTCGCCCGGTCGAGATCCTCGGCCTGCCGGGTGTGCCGGAGGCCGGCGATGTCTTCCGCGTCGTCCCTGACGAGAAGATGGCCAAGGCTCTCGTCGCGGCGAACGCGCGCGAGCGCGCGGGAGCCGGCGCGGCGGAGAAGCCGGCGACGCTCGATGAGATGTTCGCGCAGGTGAAGGAAGGCAAGGCCAAGGAGCTCAAGCTGATCCTCAAGGCCGACGTACAGGGCTCGCTCGAGGCGATCAAGGGCGCGCTCGCGAAGATCCCGCAGGAAGAGGTCGGTCTCCAGGTCATCCACGACGCCGTCGGCGACATCACCGAGTCGGACCTCACGCTCGCAGCGGCGTCCGGCGCGGTGGTCATCGGCTTCAACACGAAGATGGAAGCGCCGGCGAAGCGCGTTGCGGATCAGACCAACGTCGACGTGCGCGTGTACAAGGTGATCTACGAGCTGCTCGACGACGTCCAGAAGGCGCTCACCGGCATGCTCGAGCCAGTAATGGTCGAGACCATCATCGGCCACGCCGAGGTCCGGCAGATCTTCACCGCGGGCAAGACCACCATCGCGGGCTGCGGCGTACTCGACGGCGTCATGCGCCGTGGCGTGCAGGCGCGGCTGCTGCGCGGCGGCGAGGCCGTGCACGACGGGCACATCGAGTCGCTGCGCCGTGTGAAGGACGACGTGCGCGAGGTCGCCGCGGGTCTCGAGTGCGGCATCACGCTGAGCACGAACGACATCCAGGTCGGCGACGTCATCGAGGCGTACACCGTCCAGCCAAAGCCGAGGTAATCGCGCCATGGCGTACAAGCGAGCGGATCGCGTCAACGCGCTCCTGCAACGCGAGCTCGGCATGATCATCAGCGAAGAGCTTCGCGATCCGCGCATCGCGTTCGCGACCGTGACCGGTGTCGAGATCACCTCCGACCTGCGCACCGCGAAGGTCCACGTCAGCGTCCTCGGCGACGAGGAGCAGGTGAAGTCCACGATCACCGCGCTCAACGAGGCGCGTCCGTACCTGCGGCACGAGATCGGAGAGCGCACCGAGCTTCGCTACGTGCCGGATCTCACGTTCGTGTCCGACCAGACCGCGGAGCGCGCGGCGCGCATCTCCACGCTGCTGCGCGAGGCACGAGAGCGGGAAGGACGGTCGTGAAGGAGCTCGTCGACGCGCTGCGCGGCGCGAAGAGCGTCGCGATCGTCTCGCACCGCGACCCCGACCCCGACACGATCGGCTCCGGGATCGCGCTCGGCCTCGCGCTCGACGCCCTCGGCAAGCGTGTGACTCTGCACTGCGCGGACGCGGTGCCCGAGCACGCGCAATTTCTCGCGTGGGCCGATCGCTACACGACCGACCCGCCACCCGCCAGCGCCGATGTGATCGTCACGGTCGACTTCGGCTCGGTCGAGCGCGCGAAGTTCGCGTTACCGGACGGCCCGACGCTCGTGAATATCGACCACCACGCATCGAACGATCGCTTCGGCTCGGTGAACCTTGTCGACGTCTCGTCGGCCGCGACCGCCGAGCTCGTGTCGCGCGTCATCGACGCTCTCGGCGTGACATGGACGAGCGACATGGCGACCGCGGCACTCATCGGCATCATGACCGACACCGGCTCGTTCCAGTTCCCGTCGACCGACGCGCGCGCCCTCGAGCGCGCCGCGAGGCTGCGCGAGGCCGGCGCCGACCTTCAGGCGATCACCTACAACGTCTTCCGCAACAAGCGCTTCCAGGCGCTCAAGCTCTGGGGTTTCGCATTCGCGAAGATGCGCCGCGAGCAGGGCGGAGAGCTGGTGTGGACCGAGGTCACACGCGAGGATTTCGCGAACGCCGAGGCCCGGGACGAGGACATCTCGGGGCTCGTGGAGCAGCTCGCCCGTGCGAACGGGATGCGCGTCGCTCTGCTCTTCAACGAGTACGAGGCGGGCGCGGTCAAGGTCTCGTGCCGCACCTCGGCGTGGGCGCCCTCGGTCGACGCGTCGGCCGTCATGGCGCGCTTCGGCGGCGGCGGGCACGTACGCGCGGCGGGTGCGCTCATGAGCGGCGACCTCGCCGTGACGCGCGAAGCGGTGCTCCGCGCCGCGCGCGAGGCGCTCGCGGCCGCGCGGGCCGTACCGGTCGCTGAAGGGATAGCCTGAGCGAGGCGCTCGCCGGCGTACTCGCGATCGACAAGCCCGAGGGTTGGACCTCGCATGACGTCGTCGCGGTGGCGCGAGGCGTCCTCGGCGTGCGGCGCGTCGGTCACGGCGGAACGCTCGATCCGCTAGCGACCGGACTCCTCGCGCTGCTTGTCGGCTTGACGACGCGCGAGACCGAGCGCCTTCACACCGCGCCGAAGGTGTACGACGCGCTTGTGCGGTTCGGGAGCGAGACGGCGACCGACGACCGGGAGGGCGAGACGACACGCAGTGCAGCGGTCCCTTCCGGCGCGGTCGATGTCGAAGCCGCGCTCGTTCCATTACGGGGCGCGATACAGCAGATCCCGCCCGCCTATGCCGCGGTGAAGGTCGGCGGCCGCACCGCGTACTCACGCGCTCGCGCGGGGGAGACGCTCGAGCTGGCGGCGCGAGAGGTGCAGGTATATCGACTCGAGATGACGGACTGGAATCCTCCCGACGCGCGCCTGCTGATCGTGTGCGGAAGCGGCACGTACGTCCGATCGATCGCGCGCGATCTTGGACGAGCGCTCGGCTCGGCTGCTCATCTCGCCGCGCTGCGGCGGCTCGCGATCGGCGCCATCGACGTGGCCGACGCCGTCGGTATCGAGGCGCTGCGCACCGCCGGTCGCGATGCCGCGGTCGCGCGACTGCGGGTCATGGATGAGTCCACGCTCGCGCTCCCTCGCCGCTATCTCGACGATCCGGCCGGTAAAATCGTCGGCGCAGGGGGACGCACGTGATCAAGGCCGCTGAGCGCTTTACGCTCGCCGCACTCCTGGCCTGGCGCGACCTGTCGCTCGACGCGAAGGTCGTGAGCGCGGTCGGCACCGCGAACTGGCTGCTGCTGTTCGCGAACCATACGACCGTCGCGGCGACGCGCGATGTGCCGCTCTGGCAGCTGTTCCCCTTCGGCGCCGACCTTCTGTTCCTTATCGCATGCGGGGTCCTGCCGCTCGCCTACGCGCTGCGCGATCACCGCTCGCGCGCGGCGTTCACGCCGCGCCAGCGCGCGTGGCATGTGGCGTCCATCGTCGCGGTTTTCGTTCTGGTACCGACGCTCGCGTCGATCGTGCTGCGCGAGACCGGAAAGCCGTACACGTACATCCACGACGGCGCTCTGATGGTCGAATGGGCCGCACGGAAGCTCCTGCTCGGGCAGAACCCGTACGTCGCCGACTATCTCGACACACCTCTGTACTACTGGCCGATGGTGAACAATCCCGCGCTCTATCACCTGACGTACTTCCCGTTCCTCTTCCTCGTCACAACGCCGTTCGTATGGCTCTTCGACAAGGTGGGGCTGTTCTGGGACCAGCGCTACCTCTACGCGCCGGCGTACATCGCGACACTCGCGGTCGTGCCGCTCCTGGCGAAGCGCGTCGACAACCGCCTGGCGCTTGTCGCCCTCCTCGGACTGAACCCGCAGCTCTTCCCATTCGTCGTCGAGGGCCGCAACGACTTCTTCGTGCTGCTCTTCCTCTTCGCGGGCCTCGTCTTGCTTCAGCGCGATCGTCGGACGCTGGGCCCGCTGGCGATCGCCGTCGCCGCGGCGGTGAAGCTGCACGCCGTGTTCATCATGCCGTTCGTGGCGGTGTGGCTCGTCGCCACGCGGCGGCCGCGTACCCTGCGCGAGGGCTGGGACGCGCTTTGGCGCCCCTTGTGGCCGGCGACGCTCTTCCTCGCCGTCACGTTCCTCCCGTTCCTGATCAACGACTTCGCCGCGTTCTACGACGATGTCGTCAACTACAACGCCGGCGGCGCCGCATGGACGTATCCGATCTCGGGTATGGGGTTCTCGGCGCTGCTGCTCGCTCTTGGCGTCATCCCGTTCCCGCAAGCTGACTTCCCGTTCGCCGCGATCGAGATCGCCGTCGCGACGCCGATAGCGCTGTGGTGGATGTGGAGGCTCTGGCAGCGACCGACACTCGCGACGCTGCTGACCGGATACGCGCTGACGCTTCTCGCGTTCCTCTTCTTCGGGCGCTACTTCCAGGGGAACTACCTCGGCTACATCCTCGCCGTGGCCACGCCGGTCTTGTTCCTGACGGCAGAGGCGAGAGTGCCGGCGAGGAGGCGGGTGCGAGCGAGGAGAACCCGCGAGATCGCCACCGCGCAGCGGGGATCGGTGGCCGCGGCGGCGCCGTCGAGCGCTGGCGCGCGCGTGGGTGAGCCCGTCCCGACGCTCGCGACCGAGCCACTGCCCGCACCCGCTGGGAGCGCTCTCGACTAGTTTTCACGCGTGGGCGTGCTCAGCGACTTCAACGGCTGGCCCCAAGGTCCGATCGCGATCGCGATCGGCGTCTTCGACGGTGTCCACGTCGGTCATCAGGCGCTGATCCGGCAGACCGCCGAAGGCGCGAAGCAGCTGGGCGGCAGATCGCTCGCGGCGACGTTCGACCCACTCCCGATCCAAGCGCTCGCGCCCGGCGCTCCGCCGTCGGCGCTGTCGGACGTGGACGACCGCGTGCGTCTGCTGCACGCGGGTGGCGCGGAGGACGTCGTCGTCTTCCACTTCACCCGGGACTTCGCGGCGCTGCCGGCGAACGAGTTCGTACGCCGCCTCGTTGGCGCCGGTCAGGTGCGCCGCATCTTCGTGGGCGAGGACTTCCAGTTCGGCCACGCGCGCGGCGGCAACGTGCGCGCGCTCGCGGCGGCCGGAGTCAGGCACGGCTTTCAAGTGGTCGTCGCGAGCCCGGTGATGGAGGGCGGGGAAGTGGTCAGCTCGACGCGGATCCGCAACGCGCTCCTCGTCGGCGACGTGACCGGGGCGGCCGTCCTCCTCGGCCGCCCGTACAGCGTGCGCGGTACGGTGGTCCACGGCGAGAAGCGGGGTAGAGAGCTCGGGTTCCCGACGATCAACCTCTCCGTTCCGCCGCAGCGCCTCCTGCCACGCGACGGCATCTACGCGATGACGGTGCGCGTGCGCCACGAAGAGGTCGTGGCCGCGGCGAGCCTCGGTGTACGGCCGACCTTCGGCGGCGGCGATCGAGGGCTCGAGGCGTACCTGCTGGACTGGGAGGGCGATGTCTACGGCGAGACGATCGAGGCCGCGTTCGTGAAGCGCCTGCGCGACGAGCTGCGCTTCGCGAGCGCTGCGGAGCTGACCGAACAGATCGCTCGCGATGTCGAGGCCACACGGGCCGCATTACGAGACCGGCCGCATTCGTGACGGTCGGTCACATCGTCGGGTACACTGATCGGAACAAAACAAGATCTACGGATCAGAGAAAGGACAGTGGGTGCCGCCCGCGACGACGACATCCAAGCGTGAGGTCATTGAGACCTACAGGCGCGACGACAAGGACACCGGCTCGCCGGAGGTCCAGATCGCGGTCCTCACGCAGCGCATCAAGCATCTGACCGAACACCTACGTGCGGCCCGCCACGACAATTCCAGTCGGCGCGGCCTGCTCCAGATGGTCGGACAGCGGCGGCGGCTCCTCGCGTACCTGCATCAGAAGTCACCCGAGCGGTATCAGGCGATCATCGGGCGACTCGGACTGCGGCGGTAGCGAGGCCGCGAGAGCGCGGATGACCCAGGGAGTTCCCTGGGTCTTTTCTTAGAGGCGACACCCCAAACAACACATGCCAGTCACGCAAGCCCAAGCCACCATCAACGGAAAGCCGCTCGTCTTCGAAACAGGTAAGTTCGCCAAGCAGGCGGGCGGTGCCGTCACGGTGCGCTACGGCGACACGATCGTGTTCGCCGCAGCCACGGTCGCGAAGACCATCCGGCCAGGCATCGACTTCTTCCCGCTCACCGTCGACTTCGAAGAGCGCCTGTACGCCGCGGGAAAGATCCCCGGTTCATTCCCGCGCCGCGAGGGCCGACCCTCGGAGGAGGGCATCCTCACCGCGCGGCTCACCGACCGACCCATCCGCCCGCTCTTCCCTAAGGGATTCAAGAACGACGTGCAGATCGTCGCGTCCGCCTGGTCAGCGGACCAGGAGAACGACTACGACGTGCTCGTCGTCAACGCCGCCTCCGCCGCGCTGACCATCTCGGACGCGCCCTTCGAAGGGCCGATCGGGTGCGTTCGCGTGGGCACCGTGGGCGGCAAGCTCACGCTCAACCCGACCATCGAGCAGATGATCGAGAGCGATCTCGACCTCGTCGTCGCCGGGACGCGCGACTCGATCATGATGATCGAGGCGGGCGCCCGTCAGGTGACCGAGGACTTCCTCGTGGAGGCTCTCGCGCTCGCGCAGGAGGGCATTCGCGAGCTCTGCGACGCGCAGGAGGAGCTGCGACGCGCCGTCGGCAAGCCGAAGCTCCCCATCGCGCCGCCCATCGACAACCGCGAGAAGCTCGCGCCCGTCGTCGCGTACCTCAAAGAGCGCGTCCGGGCCAAGCTGCGCAATCCAGACAAGGCCCAGCGGGAGAGCGGCCTCGACCTGCTGAAGGCCGAGGCGATCGCGCAGTTCGTCAAGGATGAGGGCAGCCTCGTCCTCGCCGAAGAAGTCGCAGCGTCATACGAAGAGATCCTCGAAGAGGAGTTCCGTCGCGCTGTCACCGAGGAGAACCTGCGGCCCGACGGCCGCGACACCAAGACGATCCGGCAGCTTTCCATCGAAGTCGGCGTGCTGCCCCGGACGCACGGCTCCGGTCTGTTCACGCGCGGACAGACGCAGGTCCTGTCCATCACGACGCTCGGTCCGACGGGTGACGAGCAGATCATCGACACGCTGTCGCCCGTCGACACCAAGCGGTACATGCACCACTACAACTTCCCGCCGTACTCGGTCGGTGAAGTGCGGATGATGCGCGGCGCGGGCCGGCGCGAGATCGGCCACGGGGCGCTGGCGGAGCGCGCTCTCATGCCGGTCCTCCCCACGAAGGAAGAGTTCCCGTACACGATCCGTGTCGTGAGCGAGACGCTCGAGTCGAACGGCTCGTCGTCGATGGCGTCCACCTGTGGCTCCACGCTCTCGCTCATGGACGCGGGCGTCCCGATCAAGGAGATGATCGCCGGCATCGCCATGGGCCTGGTCACCTCTGGAGACAAGTACACGATCCTCACGGACATCCAGGGCCTCGAGGACCACTACGGCGACATGGACTTCAAGGTCTGCGGCTCCGAGAAGGGCATCACCGCGCTGCAGATGGACATCAAGATCAAGGGCATCTCGCTCGATGTCATGCGACAGGCCTTCGCGCAGGCACGCGAGGCCCGCCTGTTCATCCTGAGCGCGATGCGTGACGTGATCAGCGCGCCACGTCCGGAGCTGTCGTTCTGGGCGCCGCGCATCGAGACGATCAAGATCCATCCGGACAAGATCCGCGAGGTCATCGGCCCCGGCGGCAAGATGATCCGCGCGATCCAGAGCGAGACCGGCAC
>Ga0075421_100005973_pt1 | contig 14782 bp, 13 predicted proteins | sample SoiMetdeltSBSDD5_FD_75292 | JGI IMG/M metagenome (GOLD analysis project Ga0075421, IMG submission 75292) | Bulk soil microbial communities from a Populus tree surrounding site in Tennessee, USA - Soil MetaG P. deltoides SBSDD5 | ecosystem: Environmental > Terrestrial > Soil > Tree plantation...
AACAACGCGCGCCCGTCTGGGAGCCACTCGAGATGTCGAATCCCGGCAAGACCTGTTGCAACAACGTCGACTGCGAAACAGCTGTCTGTGCTTCCACCGGTCACACACGTCCGATCACCGGCACTCTGCAGGACCGGGAAGGGGACGACATCGAGCGTCAGGAATTCGGATGGTGCGCTGAAGTAGCCGTCCATATCGAGCTTCATGACGGCTATTTGATGCACACCGGGGCCGAGCGGGGGCAGCGGCGCTTCACATTCGTACTGGGTGCCATTCCGTGCACCGCTACAACGTGCATCGAGCAGGCGCCTTTGGACGCCGTCGATGAGCGCGACGAACCGATAACTTGCCGCCGCGGCGGGGCCTGCTACGTCCTGCGTCCATGCAAGACGCTCGGTTCCAACGACGGGTATGGTCGTTGCGGCGACCGCGGGGACGGGTCGCAACTGGCCGAATCCGAGCCCCAGGACGAGGCTCGCCAGACCAACGGCGGTACACACGCCGATGCGTCCCGAACTCCGCGCCGGACGCCACGAAAGGTCAAGGGGCATCGGGTAAATATAATCTACCAGCTGACGAAGCGGCCGCTGGCCGTGCGACGCAGACCGGCGGCGCGTAGCGAACTAGTTCAGTAACCGGAAAGACTGGACCATGAGAGTTCCCGTTTCGTCAAGGGGGGTCAGCGCATAGACGAAACGTGAAGAGCTCACGTAATAGAACGAGTTCGGCGCCAGCAGGCGACGATCGCTCACGTGCAGCGCCTCGCGCGCTCCGGCAACGTTGAACGCCACCACCTCCGCCGACGTGGGAAGCTTGTTGAACGTCTGGAGCCACTCACGCAGCGACCCTGGGGCCGCCGCGAACACCTCGATTTTCAATTTGGGCGGTTCCAGATCGGCGAACTGCGATGCCGCCAGTGTACGTGTCTGAAAACGAACCCTGTGGACCAGGGCAGGGCGGTTGTCGGGCAACGTCGACGGCTCCTGCATCACGACGAAGTTCTGCGGGTAATCCATCGCAAAGCCGAATGCCGCTGACGTGTGCGTACTGCCCAACTGGGAAGGTGTACTGGGCGCGGTTGGAACACTGCCCGGGTTGTCGGTGGACTCCGGAACGCTGCCGCAGGCGAATGCGATTCCTGCGGAAACGAGTAACGAAACGCTTACCCGGGCATTCCGAGGTCGGACGATGACCATGACAAGACCATCATACCTAACTCACATCGAGCCAAGCCAAGGGGGGCGATGGCAGCCCCCCTTGACCTGCGCGATCGCCAGTTACGGAGTGCAGTTACCCGCCGTAAAGCCGCACATCAGGTTCACCATATTCACCCAACGGCTATCCAGAATCGACGCGCCCTGAACCTTGGGATCCGTCGAGATGTAACCGTATGAAGTGATGCCGACGATTCGATTCCTTCCGGTGTTGAGACCACCTGACTGCCCAACGGCGGTCGCCCCGAAGTTCTGCACCCACGGTCCGCCGCTCGAGCCGCCGCGCGCGTCGGAGCCGTACTCCACGTTATTTGGCGCTGTGTTCCGGAAGGCCCCCGCGGAGACCTGGTGCATCTTTTCGCAGCTATCAAGGTTGCATGGGTAACCGAGCATGGTCGTATGGTTCTGACTGAGGCTGAGCGTCTGCCAACCGAGGAACCCGGTCTTCCTGCCAATCTTGGTCAGCTTGGTACCGAAGACACGGTCGCTCACCGCGATGATGGCGTAGTCGGCCGCATTCGGGACGCCGCCGCCGCCAAAGTGCCAGTCATTGGTGGTCGTTGCAGTGTTCCAGTTCCAGGCTTGGTACGGAGCCACGCCGTCACGGTACGCGGGGATGAACACCCAGTTCGTGTAGAAGTGGCCGTTACCGTCGGATACGCAATGCCCGGCGGTCGCGATGAGGCGGTAGTTGAACACTGACGCGGAGCATACGAAATTGCCCTGATTCGGGATCGTGAAAAACAGTTTCCCAACGGTCCTGTACGGGTACTGCCGGTCTGCCGTGAGCGGAATCAACCGCGTGCTGCTGAAGTGCGCGCCGAACGTACCCACGTCGTTCGGCTCGATGCCCTCGCCCGCGTTGCCTTCCGAGTACGCTTCCTGCGGAAACAGAGACCGGTCGAAGAGCTGGGCCACAGACGTCCCGGCGGAAGTGGGTTCAGCACCAGCGGCGGACACCGACGTACCGGTTGCCTGGGCTGCCCCCTCGCTGACGGCGTTCCGATCCGCCAACGGCAGCGGCATCGGCTGCGCGGTTGCCAGCCGTTCGGCTGTCCAATACGCGGCTCCCGACTGAGCTTCCGTTTCCGACGCTTGCACTGAGACGAACCCACCGGCCTGTGTCTGGGCGGCCTGTGCCTGAGTGACGTTGTTCTGATTGTAAAAGACCGCCGTCGCGATCAAGACCGCGCCGACGACTACACCTTGTCTCATGACCTGTCTCCTTGTTGACGCTACCCAGCCTCCGGCCGGGCCGTTTCCAGATAAAACGATCGGACCGACGAATCCGAACATCTGGGGGACTCAGCTCGCCGCAATCTAGGGGGGCAACAGGAACTGAGGCCGCGTTGTGTTTATTGATACGAGTCTGCGAACAGTACGCGGGCGGATCTCGGCCTGTCAAGCCAAAACAGGTTGGCGATCGCGTAAATTCTTTTGGGGTTCTTGTACTCCGGCGCGAAGGCGACTTATGTCTGCGTGGCCGCGCGCATTGTCGAGTGCGGAGGAGATTTAAGGGACCGTAATCGCGAACACTCGCCGATTATTGGCTTCGCTGATTTCGGTGATTTCGTTCAACGCGTCTGCTATCGCGAGCACATACCACCGTCCGGCAGTTGTTTCAGCTGGAATGGTCGCCTCGGTGCTTGCGATGCTCAGTCCGTTCGACGCCAACGACGGAACCGTACGATCGGCGAGTCGAATATCAGTCGCGCTCACTGCACTGTCTTTCGATAAGTAAAACCGCGTCGTGGTCGCGACATTTGTCGATACGCCGGTGTTACTGGTCGTGTCGTTGAGTGTAAAGACGGAGCCCGCCGGAATATTCACAGGCATGGAGAGAACGGATACGGTGTAATCGGAACCGATGGTGATTGCCTCGACCCTCCTGTTGTTGCCCTCGTTTGCTTCGGGCTGAATGGCGGGTCCGTCGGCCTCCGCGATGATGAACTGCTTCGATAGCGGGGTCACAGCCGGAATCGTCACGCCGACAGTCGCGCTGAACGACGCGCCTACTTTCAAGGCCCCCACCGCAACGGTGGTCAGCAACGTATCCCCTTGGTCGACGCTCTTGTCCATCGACAGCCAGATGTGCGTGGTGGTTGGAATGGTCGTTTGACTTCCCGCGTTCTTTATCGCGACCGTTATATCGATGGCCTGATCGGGATTTGCGTTCAACGGAGCTGCCAGCGCTGAGATGACCAACTCCGGTCCATCGGTAATCGTCACGGTGGCTGTACTGCCTCCACCGACGCTATATCCATTGCCGACAGCCAAACTCAATGTGATCGTGTCGGTCATCTCCCTGACGGTATCGGTTTTCGGGACGACGGGGATGTCGACGAATGAGTCGCCGGCGGAGATCGCGGCACTTCCCGATAACGCAACATAGTCGCTGCCAGGCACGGCGGTCCCCGCAACGGTGTAGGTGACGGTCAATGGCTCCGTCGTGTCTCCGGTGCGGCTGATTCGGAACGCACCAGGAACCAACCCGGCCTCAACAGCCAGCGGGGCCAGCGGCAGGACCGACACCGGGGGCTCGAGGCTGTCTGCTGACGAATACAACAATAGATTCGGCGACCCGGTCCCGCCATTCACTACCACCCCCGGGGTGGCCTGGTCGACCAGGGCAGCATGGACAACAGCCGGCAACGCCGCCGTATTCTGTTCGAGAAACAGCGCGGCCACACCGGTGACGTGCGGCGTCGCCATCGATGTTCCTGATAGCACCGTGGTCGCGACATCGCTCGATAACCCGGCCGATCGGATCGACACACCGGGAGCGAAGAGGTCCAGCAACGGACCAGTATTCGAGAAACTCGCACGCGTGTCGAACGATGACGTCGCGCCGACGGTCAGCGCTTCTGTGACCCGGGCAGGAGATTTCGTCGAGGCGTCGGCGTTGTCGTTGCCTGCCGCAACGACGAACGTGACACCGGCGGCGATTGCGTTGCGAACGGCGGCATCCATTGCCGTGCTGGGAGATCCGCCGAGACTCATATTGGCCACCGCAGGCCGGTGGGTCACGTCGGCGGCGATGGCATCGACGGCGGCAATAACGCCGGCGTAGGTGCCGGTACCGGTGCAGTCGAGCGCTCGATACGCCCACAACGTGACGTTTTTGGCGATGCCGTAGGTCTGTCCTCCGATGGTTCCCGCTACGTGCGTGCCGTGGCCATTGCAATCGGCTCCATCGGGCTCCGCGGGATTGCCGTCGTCATTTCCGATATCGTCCGGGTCGTCATCGCCATCGTCATCGATGTAATCGCCACCGATGAAGGCCCTCCCGCCAAATTCAGTGTGGGTGATTCGAATTCCGGTGTCCACAACATAGGCATGCACTCCCGCACCGAGAGCCGAGTAGCGGTAGTCCGTATCGAGCGGGAGCAGCCGCTGATCAACACGATCCAGTCCCCATGGCGCGTCGCTCTGCACCCAGGTCTGCGTAGTGACAATCCCATCTTCTTCCACGAAGGCGACCCGTGGATCGGCCGCAAGCGCGCGAGCGGCCGGCTCCGGCAGTTCGATGGCAAAGCCGCGGAGCGCGTCGCGGTAGACGTGCCGCAGGCGTCCGCGGCGCAGCAAGGCCGTCTCGACGCCAACCGCTTGAGGATCCTCCGTACCGCGAAGCACCGCGATATAACGACCGACGACAGGCCGGCGAACCCGGCGAATTTCCGGCTCCTGCTGCGCATTCGCGGGGACCCGAGCTCCGGCAGTCATCACGAGGCCGAGCAGACCCATGACAACCATCTTGCGCATTGCGCTTTGCGTGAATACCATTTTGGGTGCGACGCCCAAGGTGCAATTCCCGGACCCGGAATCGACTCGGGCGCGAATCAATTGCGTGGGAATCGGCGGAAGAACACCTCATTCCACCTACAGTTGCGGGAGGCCTTGGAGTGTCAGGGTGAAAGGGGCTGACCACAACCCTGCGAAGTCGCCTGCGCCAACCGGCGCCCCCGACAAAAGTCTTCCCGTCCGTTGATTTACCGGCTGGCGCACTCAGGAGTCGATGCCGACCAGGCGGATTTGCACGGATTGTATGACCCTGCGCGATGGCCGACGTCTGGACGGGATTTTGCTTTGCAACGCGCCATGCGACACCTTTCTCGGGTTCTCTTGGTGTGTTCTGGCCTTCTCCTTGTCTCGTCGACAGTCTCGGCCGGGCCCTTGAACTTCTCCTGCACTCCTGGACCGGCGGTCTGCAACGGCGCAACCTACGCCCTGGCGATTACAAACCAGACCAACATGGGTGGCGGCGTCTACAAGTACACGCTGGTGTACGGCATCAACACCACGGGGTACCTCCATAACGCCACCGATTTCATCCACGCGATCTCGTTCAAGAACATCGTGGACAACATGAGCGATCTCGCGTTGGTCAACGCACCCGGTGGAATCGGGGCATGGTCTGTTGTCGAGATGGGCCTGAATGCCAAGGGATGTAAGGACACCGGGGAGGAAGGGGCATGCACGACGGCAAACGGCTTCGGAGTGGCCGTCAGTCCGGGAGCGGAGCACCTGTGGACGTTCACCTTCCTGTCGACTGACAGTACTCCAAATGCAACGGGCCATATCAAGTACCAGTACGTCACGAACGCCCTGAACAAGAAGGGTGAATACACCAAGATCGGCGATCTCGGATCGTGGGACATCGCAATTCAGTTGCCGCCAGAGGAACAGGTTCCTGAACCGACATCACTGCTTCTGCTCGGCACAGGCTTCGGAGCGGTCCTTCTTCGCAGACGATCGCGTCGGTAGTCTCTTATAGGCCCGTTACGGCGCCTCCTCAAACTGAGCCCACCAGCGTCACGCTGGTGGGCTCGTTTTTCGTACCCCGACTGCCACTGAGCAAACTCCTCGCGTCGATCACGCTAGACGTGACCACACACTGACGCGTACACAAATTCCGCGTCGAAATTACATATCTGGCGGGTCGCAAAACGACGCCGTTCGAAAATGTCCGAATAATCGCCGCGAGATCTCGCAGCAAATTTGCAGAACGATCTCAGCCGTATGAACGAGACAAGGCTCTTGCTCGCCGACGCCGCCTCGGACGAGCGCTTTGCATACGCTGCCGCCCTCCGAAGAGCGGGCCATGCAGTCTATACGGCAGCCACGTTCGCTGAAGCCAAGGCAACCCTGTTACGGACAAGTCCTGACGTGCTCGTGACCCAGGTGCGACTCGCCGACTTCAACGGAATCCATCTCGCGTTGTGGGGCCGTCGGCAGCTCCCGAACTTGCGCTGTGTCCTGATCGGCGCGTCGGATCTCCCGCTCGAAGCGGAGGCCCGCGCGTCAGGGTTCTTCTACGTCCGTTTCAATGACGAGCAGACGGTGCTCCAGGCCACTACCGAGGCGATCATGAGGGATCGTCCCAGACGGCACTGGCGCCGGAAACGACTGACCTCGAGGCTCGCGGCGTGGATCGATGACCACGCGGCTCTCGTGCTCGAAGTCGGCTACGGCGGATTCTGCGCTCAATTACCGGCAACATTCGAGGCAAAGGCAGATACCCCGGTAACGCTGGACATCCCCGGTGTCCCCCTACGCGCCCAGGCGACCTGCCGGTGGGTAACCGCCGCCGATGTGTCAGGTGCGTTCTGGTGCGGCGCAAGTCTCGGGGACGACGAAATTCGTGCGGGCAGCCGCTGGCGGCGTCTGGTCGACGCTTTGCCCTCCGAACCGTAAGCCGTTCGCGGCGGTGGACAAGTGTCGGCTTTCCGGCGCTCTGACGTTCGGCTGACGCCGGACCGTCACACACCCTCCACGCATCGTCAATTTTCTTAAAGATTTCGATAGATCTGCGGCCCGCTGGGGATGGCGAGTCCGTTGCTGTTCACTCGCGCGCCATGTTTCGCCAAAAACATACACCCGCAGAAATTGCGGGAAGCTTGATTGGTCCGAGCGCTGCTGCTCGAGAACTGCGCGAGGAGACCGAGCTCGCTGCGCGCGTCGGCGCACGCGTCATGCTCGCGGGCGAATATGGCGTCGGCAAACGGCGCGTGGGCCGGCTCATTCATCGGCATAGCATCCGCTGCCATGGTCCGTTCATCACCGTCCGATGCGACCACAGGCAGGCGCAGGGGGACCATCTCGAACGGCGGATATTTGGAGAACGCGGTATCGTGCGCGGCGCCTTGACGCGCGCGGACGGCGGAACGGTGTTTTTCCAAGACCTCGAGACGCTGAGCGCCCGGCTTCAGGACCGTCTGATGGAATTTCTCGTCACGGGCGAAGTGAAGCCGATCGGCGTCAACGCCGGCGGAACCGCTAACGTGCGTCTCCTCACGGCCACAACCAGCAAGTTGATCGAAAAAGTCGAGAGCGGCGATTTTCGAAGCGACCTGTACTACCTCCTGAATCCGATGCTCATCCAGATCGCGCCGCTGCGCGAGCGGTCGGAGGATGTCGAACCACTGCTCGAATACTTCACGCGGTACTACGCGCGCCGCCACGGTCTCGGCTCCCCACGGCTCAGCGCCGAGTCGCGATTGGCCTGCCGCCTGTATCCGTGGCCGGGTAATCTCCGGCAACTTCAGGCTGCCGCGGCCATGTTCGCGTCGTCCCCGTCCTGCAGCGATGCTGAAGACTTGACCGGGAGGTTTCTCCGCCCGACTGAACAGGAATACCCGACTCCGGCTTGAGGGATAACAAAAGTCTGCCCGTCAGTGGCCTTCGTCAGAAAACACTCCGAAATCGGCCACTTTGCGTGTTCAGTTGTGGCACGCGTCTAGCTCGTCTGACTTTCCATCATCAAAAGGCCAGACATGAATAATCAGTCCGATTCGTCTACAGATCTGCGAAAACGGACGCGACCGGTCGATTCGGCCGCGTCGGAGTTTGCTTCCGAAACAGCGCTCCCGAAATCCGACCCGGCAAAATCCGGTCGCGCACGGATGTGGACGCTCAAATTCCGGTGGATTTCAGCGGTGGTCGTCGGTGGCCTGATCGTGTCGGCCACCGTTGTAATCGGCCTGCCGAAAGCGGGTCAAGCGGATGCAATTCTTGGCGTCGAAAGCGACCCGAATGGAGCCGAAGTTCGCGTCGATGGCCAGGTGCGCGGCAAGACTCCGCTCGTGCTCGCATTGGCGCCCGGCACGTATGCCGTGAAGGTCGGGACCGATGATCACGCCAGGGAACGCCGCGTGACGCTGGCGGCCGCTGAGCGCGCGTCAATCCATGTGCTCGGGGCGCCGCGGGAGGAAGTGGGCGAAACGTTGCCCTCCGCGGCTCTGTCCGTGATCACGGAGCCGGCCGGCGGCAGGGTCACCCTCGATGGCGTGGATCGCGGCGCTGCCCCGCTGGTCGTACCGAATCTCGCAGGTGGTGATCATCGTCTTGTCGTCAGAAACCAGGGCACTACGTACCAGCAGACGGTCACGCTGGTTGATGGGTCGACCTCGACAGTCGTCGTCGGCGGGACGAACACCGCGGCGGCGGCCGGATGGTTGAGCGTGCAGGCGCCGCTGCGTCTGCAGATTCAGGAGGCCGGTCGCCTGCTCGGCACGACTGAGACTGACCGGCTGATGCTTCCGGTGGGCGAACACCAGCTGACGTTTTCAGACGAGCAGTCAGGTTTCCGAGTGGCCCGCGCAGTGCGAATCGTGGCAGGCGAGACGGCAAACGTAGCCCTGCAGATACCGCGCGCCCCCGTCAACGTGAATGCCACCCCCTGGGCGGAAGTGTGGGTGGATAACGAGCGCGTCGGCGAGACTCCTATCGGCAATTACATGCTGCCTCTCGGCAGCCACCAGGTCGAGCTGCGGCATCCCCAGCTCGGAACCAAGCGCATGACGATGTCCGTGGGGTTGAACGGGGTCAACCGCCTAGCCGTCAACATGAGAGATCGATGAAGCTCGCAACACTGTGCCGGTTGTCGCTTTTTGCCGGCGTCCTGACGGTCGCTTCGACGGCCGCGTCAGGTCAAAGCCCGGAGCCGATCGACGGGCGCGTGTTGCAGCTGTACGCGGCGGCGGAGTACGAGCAGGCGCTGGCGGTTCTCGGAAATTCAGCCGAACCGGCGGCGCATTTCTACCGGGCCTTGTGTCTGCTCGGCCTGGGCCGTCAATCAGAGACGGAGGCCGCTCTGAAGTCGCTCGTGCTTGCCTCACCTGAATTCACCGTTTCCGCCGAAGAGGTGCCACCGCGTTTTGTGGCGCTTCTGACGGAGAAGCGCCGGGAACTTCTACCCGGTGTGCTGCGGCGACTCTTTGCCCAGGCGCGCGAGCAGTACCAATCCAAGGCCTACGATCGAGCTGTTCCGGAGTTCGAGCGGATACTCGCGCTTTCTGCGCCGGCTGACGTCAGGGGACTCGACGGCGTCGAAGACCTTCGCGTGCTCGCCGAGGGCTTCGTAGACCTGGCGAAGGCACCCGCTTCGCAGCAGGCGGCGGCGGTTGCGTCGCCTTCCGCACCGCCCGTGCAGCCGCCGCCGGCGCCGGTCGCGCGACCAACCGTGACCACCCCGCCACTCGCGATTAAGCAGGAGATTCCGCCGTGGCCGCCCGAGGCAGGTAAGCTCGTGGCCGGTACGACGGGAGTCGTGCAGATACAAGTCAGCAAAACGGGGCGAGTGACGTCCGCCACCCTCGTCAAACGCATTCACCCGCGCTATGACGTGAAATTGCTGACGGCGACCAACTATTGGGAGTACAAGCCGGCAACAATCAACGGAGTGCCCGTCGATTCTGAATCGCTGGTTGAAGTTCGGGTCATGCGATAGCCGCCAGCGCGGCGCGCTCAGTCGCGCTTCTGTCCGACGGTACCGAACAGCATCGTATTCTGAATTTCGACGAAGCCAGCAGGTTCGCGCACTGCCTCTCCGGCATAGCGGTCCAGCGATTCCAGGTATTCGTGGCCGAGCCCACGCAGAGCGTCTGTAGGCGCCGTCTCAACCGCCTGCTCGGCGGTGGCACGCCGCCGAGCCCACACCTCGGCCGAAGGTGGCCCCAACTGAACCACCGAAACCGGAAACAGCCGGACAGTCAGCGGGTCGATGCCGTGTCGTACAAACAAGTGTGGAAGCCTGGGTCCGACCGCGGCGTCAGTCCGGTCTCCCCGCGCCGCCGTGAGCGCGGCAAAGAATCGATTGCTGACGTCGAAGGCCTCCTTACCGGCCGCTGAAGACGAATAAAGGGATCGTGCCGCGTTGTCGGGCTCTACCGCGACGATCCGGCCCCCCGTCGCTGTTACTCTCGCAAACTCGCTGATTGCCTCTTCAACGTCGGCGATGTGCTGAAGCACCGCTACACAGAACGTCGAATCGAAGGCGCCGTCCCGGAACGGAAGCCGACGAGCGTCAGCCGTCGCATAGGCGACACGCAGGTTGTGGCCCGCCGTCTGATGCCGCGCCACCATCAGCCGTTCGATCATCAGGTCGATGCCCACCATTCGCATCTGCGACACGTGCAACCGTCCAATGCGGACTTCTGCTGTGCCCTCGCCGCAGCCGACATCGAGAATGCGGTTGCCGGGCCTGGGCCGGAGCGTCTCCGCCAGGAAATCGGTGAAGTCATCGTTCCACCATCGCTCGCGCAGGTACTTGAGGGTAGGGGACGTGAGCGTATCGATCGAAGGCGCCATCAGTCGCTGATTGCCAGTTCGCCCGGGACGATCGGACGCGTACGAGGCAGTAACCCGAGCCAGGACAGCCGCCCCACGAACGCGAGAATCCCGACGAAGACGGTGAGTTTGGTGACCTCGCCGGCACGCGTCGCCGGCAGCAGCTTCCACATGACCCACAACACGGGCTGCGCAATCGTGACCGCCCAGACGGAACCGTAGAAGTAGCGACGCTCGTGGCCCTCGCCCTGCGTGGACGATTTGACGCGAGGCAGGCGTCCCAGCGCTCCCAGCAGCCATACGGTTCCGGCGATGGGATAGTACGCGGCCACATACATTTGTTTGAGCTGCCATTCCCCGGTGAGCACCGCCCACGCCATTCCGGCGGCGTTGAGCACGGCGAACGCGATCACCTCGCCCCACGCCGTCGTGTAACACACCCGTCGATACAGCGGATTGGGGCGGTCTTCAGTGAACCGGATGATGTAAGGCGCCGGCTCGCATCCCGGCAGGCGGCCACGCAGGCCGGCGACCGCCGTGCCGACAAAGACGAGGGCCAGCCATGAGATCAGGCGTTGATCGAAACCGCGCTCGAAGAGATCGAATGTGAGCGGGCCCGGCGCGATGAAGAACACGAAGATCCAGATTGGCCAGTGCAACACCCGGTAATAGGTCTTGTTGCGATGCCGGATCTTGCGCGCTGTGTCGAGCTCGATGTACCGCGCGTGAGTGTGGGCGATCACGTTAACCACATTCTATCCTTCGTGCGACAGGCGTCCGTCGTGCATCACGATGACGCGATGCGCCGCGGCCCTGGCAAAGTCCTCGTCGTGCGTGGCAATCACGACGGTGCGCCCCTGGGTGGTCAGCCGCTTCAAGGTCTCCGCGAGATCGTCGCGACGCGCGCGGTCGAGCGAGGCCGTCGGCTCGTCCATCAGCAGCACGGCCGGATCGACGGCCAGGGCGCGGGCGATGGCCACGCGCTGTGCTTCGCCTCCCGAGAGCTCGTGCGGCATCGCTGCCGCGCGTCCGCCAACCCCGAGCGCGCCAAGCAGCTCACGCGCACGGGCATCGACCTCGGCGCGTGCGCGCCCGAGGACGTGGACGGGGGCCAGCGCCACATTGTCGATCGCGGTCATGTGAGAGAAGAGGTGATGAAACTGAAACACCATGCCGACCGAGCGATGCAGACTCCGCCGGGCGTCCCCGCGGAGCGTGTTTCCGGCCGTCAACGTGACGCCGCTCACCTCGATCGTTCCAGCCGCGAGCGGATCCAATCCTGCGATCGACCGCAGAACGGTCGTCTTGCCCGATCCCGACGCCCCCATGACGGCAAGCAGCTCGCCCTGCCGCGCGGAAAACGAAGCCTCCTCGACCACACGCCGGCCTCCCCGCTGCACCGCCACACCCCGCACATCGAGCGTGATCACGCGCGCTGCCACCTCTTCTCAATGCGGCGCGCCAGCCTGGCGAGCGGCAGCGAAAGCACGAGGTAGAGCGCCGCGCACATCGCACCCGGTACGACCCAGCTGCCGATGTTGGCAGCGAAGATAGACGTCTGCTTGGTCAGCTCGACGACGGTGATGATCGAGACGAGGGAGCTGTCCTTCAGGAGCGCCACGAAGTCGTTCGTCATCGGCGCGAGGGCCAGGCGGAACGCCTGCGGACCGCGAACCAGCATGAGCGCCTGGCGATCGGTGAGGCCGAGCGCGCGGGCGGCGTCAAGCTGCCCCTGCGGCACGGCCTGCAGCGCGCCGCGGTAGATCTCGCTCTCGTAGGCCGCATAGTTCAGGCCGAGGCCGAGCAGCGCCGCCATGAAGGCGGGCAGCTGCACGATCGGCGCGAGGCCGAAGTACAGGACGAAAAGCTGCAGCAGGAGCGGCGTACCCCGCATCACCTCGACGTACGCCGTCAGCAGCGCCTGCAGCGGCCGCGATCCGTAGACGCGGCCGGTCGCGATCAGGCCACCGATGACGACGGCGAGCGCCATCGCCGCGCACGACAGGATCAGCGTGATGCCGGCGGCCTGGAGCAGCGCGGGCAGGTATCGTCGAGCGGCCTCCCACGTGTCGGTTGCTGCCGAACCGGCGGTCCGAAGCTCGACGGATTCCCCCGCCAGGAGACGCGCGTACAGGCGGGGCTGGTCCTCGTTCCACATGTCCCAGCGCCGGAAGATCGCCTCGAGCCGCCCGTCACGCATCGCTTCGCGCAGAATCCCGTTGATGCGATCGCGCAGCGAGGCCTGTTCCGGCGCCACGACGCCGACGTAATAGCCGACGCCAAGATCGGCGTCCTGGTTGAACAGTCCGGTATTCCGCCGCACGCCACGATCCGCCAGCACGGCATCCAGCACCACCGCATCGACGCGGCCGATCGCCAGATCGCTGTACGGATGCACGTCGTCTTCATAGGTGACCGGGACGACGCCATGCTCGGACTGCGCGGCAACGAGCAGGTCATAGGCGAGGGTGGCGCCCAGCGTTGCCACCCGGAGGCCGCGCAGATCCGCCAGCGTTCGGAAGCGAGCGCGATCGGCGTCGCGGACCGTCAGGATTTCGCGGAACTCGTAGTACGGAATCGTCACCGCCAGGCGCGCGCGGCGGGCGGCGCTGTCCTCGATGCCGCTCAATCCGATATCGAAGTCGCCTCGTGCCGCCGCGGCGTCGAGGCTGGTAAAGCCGACCTGCACGAAACGCGCGGTCCGACCCAGACCCGCGGCCAGCAGCTCCGCGACCTCGACGTCGAATCCAACAACACGGGCCGGATCCTGCGGATCGGCCTCGACGAACGGGGCGCCGCCTTCGGCATCGCCGCCCCACCGCAGTTCCTGCACCGACTGTGCGGCCGCGTTGGCGGCGAACAAGACGAGGATGAGCGGGGCCAGCACGACCCGCACAAAATACCTCATGCCTTGCGTCGCCGCTCAAGCTCCTCGAGGGTCCGGGGCCAGTCGTCTCGAAGCAGCCGCGAGAGCGACCGGTCGGCCAGCAACCGGCCGCCCGTCTGGCACATCGCGCAGTAGTTGGCTTCGTTCGAGGCATAGACGACGCGCTGTACCGGCGATCCGCAGTCAGGACACGGCTTCCCGTAGCGTCCATGCACGGCCATTCCTTCACGGAACGCGGTGACTTTTTCGGGGAACTCACCGCCGGCTTCCGCCTGCAGATCGGCAATCCATTTCGAGAGTGTCTCGCGCGTCGCGTCGAACAGCCTCCGCACTTCTTCTTCCGTCAGGGTGCTCGTTTGCTTGAAGGGCGACAGCCGCGCCGCATGCAGGACTTCGTCTGAATATGCGTTGCCGATCCCGCTGAAGAGATGCGGATCGGTAAGTGCGCGCTTCAATGTGTGGTTATCGCGCTGGAGTGCCGCGCGAAAAGCGGGGAAGTCCGCCGCGAGCACTTCGAGCCCGCCGGGATCGTGCTGTGCGAGGGCATCGCGTCCGGAAACGACATGGAGCGAAGCCTGTTTCTTCGTGCCGGCCTCCGTCATCACCAGCGTGCCGTGCTCGAAGTCGATCGCCATCAGACCGACCTTGCCGGGAATCGATGCGCCGGGTGGCTTCCAGCGGAACCGGCCGGCTATCATCAGGTGGAACACGAGAAACAGATCGCCCTCGAATTCGAACACGATCCGTTTCCCGAGGCGACGCAGGCCGACGACGTCGCGCCCTTCGACTGATGAGAGCGGCGGGGTGATTGACCGCAACAGGAACGGGCTCTGGAGCCGGATCCTGACTACGCGCTGAGCGACCACGCGCGGCGCCAGCGCGCGCAGATACAACATGATGTCGGGCAGTTCTGGCATCGTGGCCCGAGCCCCTGCAGTACAAAGAAAAAGCCCGCTTCATCTTTGAAGCGGGCTTCAGTGTTTACCGGAACGTCCTGAGGACGTTCCCAGAATTAATCCCGGCAGCGACCTACTCTCCCACACACCTGCGCATGCAGTACCATCGGCGGTGGCAGGCTTAACTTCCGTGTTCGGAATGGGAACGGGTGTGACCC
>Ga0075421_100005974_pt1 | contig 14781 bp, 14 predicted proteins | sample SoiMetdeltSBSDD5_FD_75292 | JGI IMG/M metagenome (GOLD analysis project Ga0075421, IMG submission 75292) | Bulk soil microbial communities from a Populus tree surrounding site in Tennessee, USA - Soil MetaG P. deltoides SBSDD5 | ecosystem: Environmental > Terrestrial > Soil > Tree plantation...
TTCCGCGCCTTCCTGGAGCGCCTGCGCATGGCCCGCGACCGCGCCGAGTTCGACGAGTACATGAAGGAGCGCCGCAACCGCCCCGCCGGTGGCCCGCCAGAGGGGTCAACTGGGTCGACGGAAGGGCCGGGGGCGCCTCCGCAGACGTAGGCAACGGGGTCAGACCCTCGCCTCCGACGTTGAGATGAAGCAACGGCGGTGTGCGCGAGGGGTCTGACCCCTTCCCGCCTGTCCCGGAGCACGCCCATGACCACGCCACTTCTGATGCTGGCGATCCTGACAGCGCCGCTGCTGATCGTCTGGAGTCTGCGTCTTCGGGGGCTCGGGGTTGATCCCGGCATCGGGGGCATTGTTGGCCTCGTGCTGCTGTTTCTGTTCACGGCCAGCGGCCATTTCGCTACGCCGCAGCCCATGGCCGAGATGCTCCCCTCCTTCATGCCATGGCGGATGCCGCTCATTTATCTGACCGGCGTGCTGGAGATCGCACTCGCCCTCGGCATCGCCTTGCCCGCTACGCGTCGCCTCGCGGGCCTTGCGGCCATCGCCACGCTCGTCGTGTTCTTTCCCGCCAACATTTACGCGGCCGTCGCCCAGGTCGACATGGGCGGGCACGCGTGGGGGCCGGTCTATCTCTTGATCCGCGCGCCGCTGCAGGCACTCCTCATCGGCTGGACATGGTGGTTCGCCGTGCGGCCGGCGGCCTCCGCCAGGGCCCGTGGCAGGCCTCACGCCGCGCTCACAGCAGCGTCCTGACACCGGGGCATCAGCGACGGCGCGACGCTGAGTGTGCCGTTCATCACGTGCCGGACGATCCGAAGGCCGGGAGGCGCCGGGCGCCCGTGCCCCCCGCCCCCGTTCGACACCGCTGCGGCAGGGCGCTACAGTCGCGCAGCATTGGGAAGATCATAGTCGACTTCAGAACGATTGAAGGGGGAGTTCCATGAACCGCGTGTTGGCAATGCTGGCGATCCTGCTCGCCGGTGTGGGAAGCGTCGGCGCTCAGAGCGTCACCGGCGTATCGGTCGACGGCGTGAGCGCGGCGCTGCTGATGCCGGCCGGCGGCAAGGCGAGCGGCGCCATCGTCCTGCTCGCGGGCGGCGATGGCCAGATCGGCGTCGGCTCCGACGGCAGCATCGCCCAGCAAGGCAACCAGCTGGTGCGCACCCGCAAGGCCTATGCGGCGCGCGGCTTTGCGGTGCTGGTGCCGGAGGGTAACGTCAACGTCGCCGCGGCGGTGAAATTCATGGCCAAGTACGGGCCGGTGACGCTGGTCGGCACCAGCCGCGGCACCCAGCGCGCTGCCCGCGGCATCGCCGCCGGCGCTCGGCCCGCGCGTCTTGTGCTCACTTCCGGGTTCCTGTCGAGCGCCTCCGGCGACGGCGACAACGTCATGGCCATTCTCGGCTCACCGGCCGCTTTGCCGCCGACCCTGGTGGTGCATCACAAGCAGGACGGATGCAGGGTCACCCGGCCGGAGGGCGTTGCGCCGTTCGTGGCGTGGGCGAAGGGCAAAGCGCGGGTGGTCTGGCTTACCGGCGGCCGCGATGACGGCAATCCGTGCCAGGCCCGCGGCCACCACGGCTTTGCCGGCATCGACGGCCAGGTGGTCTCGGCCGTTACCGGCTTCGCGGCGAGGTAGGGCGGATGCCGAGCGTAGGTTGGGTCAAGGCGAAGCCGAAGACCCAACACGTTCGGGGCTCAGTCGTTACAGCAGCTTCTTGATCTCCGCCTTCAGCGCCGGCGCCAGGTCGTCGCGCGCCAGCGCGTAGGCAACGTTGGCGGCCAGGAAGCCGATCTTGGAGCCGCAATCGTAGATGGTGCCGTCGAAGCGGAAGGCGTAGAACGGCCGCTTCTGAGCCAGGCGGATCATGGCATCGGTGATCTGGATCTCACCGCCGGCCCCGCGCTCGCCCGCGGCCAGGATGTCGAAGATCTCGGGCTCCAGGATATAGCGCCCGGAGATGTGCAGGTCGGACGGCGCCTCGCCGGGCTTCGGCTTCTCCACCATGCCGGTGACGCGCGAGGTCCGCGCCGCCCTGTCCTCGACGCCGACGATGCCGTACTGGTGCGTCTGCTCCTTCGGCACCGGGGCCACGGCGATGTAGTTGCCGGGGCTCTTCTCATAGGCCGCGATCATCTCGCCGATGCACGGCTGCTTGGCATGGTGCAGCACGTCGGGCAGCAGCAGCGCGAACGGCTCGTTGCCGACGATCTCGCGCGCGCACCACACGGCGTGGCCCAGGCCCTGGGGCGACTGCTGGCGTGTGAAACTGGTCTGGCCCGGCTTGGGCAGGTCGCGCCGCAGGGCCTCCAGCTCGGCGTGCTTGCCGCGCTCCTTCAGGGTCGATTCCAGCTCGAACTGGCTGTCGAAGTGATCCTCGATCGCGCCCTTGTTGCGGCCGGTGACGAAGATGAAGTGCTCGATGCCGCCGGCGCGCGCCTCGTCCACCACGTGCTGGATCACCGGGCGATCCACGACCGTCAGCATCTCCTTGGGCACGGCCTTGGTGGCGGGCAGGAAGCGCGTGCCGAGCCCCGCAACGGGAAACACGGCCTTGCGGATGCGGTTAGCCATCTGGAGAGGGTGTCCTTTCTTGCAAATTCCGTCACACTATGGTTCAGCCTGCACAATTCACAGCGCAAGGGCCAGAATTTGGCCCAGAATCGGCTAAGCTGCCAGCGGCAGTGGGTCGCAAAACGGGCGCAAGAAGGCGCAAGAGGGACATCGTGATCCAGCGGAAGTCGCGCATCCGGCGCTGGGCGCCGCTGACTGCTTGCTTGGCCTTGGCCGCGTGCCTGCCGTTGCTGGCACCCGCTTCCCAAGGCCTGGCGCAGGCTCCAACGCAGAGCCCCGTCGGCTTCCGCCAGTTCGTGGAGGCGCTGTGGCCCGAGGCGGAGGCTCAGGGCGTGTCGCGCGCCACCTTCGATGCGGCATTCCAGGGCGTGGAGGCCGACCTGTCCCTGCCCGACCTCGTCTTGCTGGGCAAGGCCCAGAACGAGGTGAAGGGCCAGGCCGAGTTCACCCGCACGCCCGCCGAGTACCTGAATGTGGGATACCTGACCAACCTCGCCGCGCAGGGCAAGGCGCTGCGGGCCAAGCATGCCGAGACGCTGGAGAGGATCGAGCGCGAGATCGGTGTGCCCGGCGAGGTCGTCCTCGCCATCTGGGGCCGCGAGTCCGCCTTTGGCTCGCACCGCTCGCCGCACTACGCCATCCGGGCGCTGGCCACGCAGGCCTGGCTCGGCCGGCGCAAGGACCTGTTCCGCTCTGAGCTGATCTTCGCCCTCAAGCTGCTGCAGGACGGCGTGCGCACGCGCGAGACCATGAACGCATCCTGGGCCGGGGCCATGGGCCTCACCCAGTTCATGCCATCGGAATACTACACGCTGGCCTACGACCTCGACGGCGACGGCCGCAAGGACATCTGGGGCTCGGTGCCGGACGCGCTGGCCTCCGCCGCCAACCAGCTGCGCGCCAAGGGCTGGGTGCCCGGGCAGCCCTGGGGCTTCGAGGTGCGCTTGCCGGCCGGCACGTCATGCCGGGCCGAGGGGCCGGGACAGGCCCGCACCGTGCGCGAGTGGGCCAGGCTCGGGGTGGTACGCACCCGCGCCCGGGCGTTCCCGGACAAGGTGCTCGACGCCCAGGCGTTCATCCTGTCGCCCGGCGGCGCGCACGGTCCGGCGTTCCTGGCGCTGGAGAATTTCATGGTGATCAAGCGCTACAACATGTCCGATCTCTACGCCCTGTTCGTGGGTGACCTGTCGGACCGGATCGCCGGCGCGGGCACCTTCGAGGTGCCCTGGGGCGCGGTGCGACAGCTTTCGTCGCGCAGCATCGAGGAGGTTCAGGAGCGGCTGCAGGCGCGCGGCTATGCCATAGCCAAGGTCGACGGCAAGGCCGGCATGAACACCAGGGCGCTGATCGGCGACTACCAGTACGCCAGCCGGCTCAAGGTGGATTGCTGGCCGTCGGAGGCGCTGCTGGGGCATCTGCGCAGTGCCGCCGCATCTGAAAAGGCAGCCCGCCCGGCCGTTAAGGGCGCGCTAGGAGCCAAGGCTGTAGAGGCAAAATAGCCTGCCGCTCTTGCGATGCCCGGCCGCCTCAAGCATGGTGGCGCGCAAGCCGCCACGGTCGTAAGAGGCCGGGCATGAGGATTGGCTCAAGTCGCGGTGTATAGCTGAGGCCCGGCCGATGCGCCCCTGTCTTGCCAAGCTTGCGGTTCTGGGCACGCTGCTTCTTGCGTCCCTGTCGGCCGCGCTGGGACAGGAGCAGTTCCCCGGCACCAGCTACGTCACGCCGTTTCCGGCCGGCGATGTCTACCGCGTGCAGGTCTACGGCGACGCCTTCGCCGAAGGCTTGCTCGGTGGCCTCGTGGATGCGCTGGGCGACGATGCACGCGTGCAGCTGCAGCGCAAGCGCCGGCCGCTCGCCGGCATCACCCGGCCCGAGTTCGAAGACGAGATGAAGGCCGAGGAGGCCAGCAAGGACACCGTGCACGTGGCCGTCGTCATGGTGGGCTACAACGACCGCTACAACATGCGCATCGCGCCGCGCGAGTGGATTCCCCCCGGCTCGCCCCCGTGGCGTGCCGAGTACGGTCGGCGCGTCGACCGCCTCGTCAAGATGCTGAAGCGGCGCGGCACGGCCATCTACTGGGTGGGCTTGCCGATCATGCGGCTTCCGGCCGTCAACGAGCCTGCCCAGGCGGCCAACGACGTGGTGCGCGAGAAGGCCTACCTCAACGGCGTCAAGTACATCGACATCACCACCCACTTTTCCGACGAGTCCGGCAACTATACCCCCTACGGTCCGGACATCGCGGGCAAACAGCGCGTCGTGCGTGACCCGGAGGGCACGCTGTTCACCTGGGTGGGATATCGCAAGCTGGCGCACTTCGTGGAGCGCGAGGTCAAGCGCGACCTGACGCAGGCGCGCAGCGAGCGTGCCATTCCGCTGGCCGGCGCCGAGGCGGAGCAGAAGCGCATCGCGGCGCTGCGTCCGCGCCCCAGCCCTGACACGAGCTGGCGCGGCAGTCTGGCCCCGACCAAGGAGGCCACCGGCAAGGAGACCGCGAAGGCCACGCCCAAAGTCACCGGCGCCCCTGCCCCTGCGGGCGCTGCGGCGTCCGCATCCGAGGGCCCCGCCGAATCGAGGGCAGACAACGGCCGCATCTCGCTGAGGACTGTGGCCGCCGGCGGCCGGGAGGAGACAGTGACGCTGGAGCTTCCGCGCCCGGCCATTCCGGCGGCAGTCCTGCAGCTGCTCTCTCGCCGGGATACCGGCGAGAGAGCCTCGCAGATGGGCGATGCGCTGGCCGACGACGTGGGCGGCGGGCTGGTGGTGTTGAGCTCCGTCACGCCTGTGGCCGGCCCTGGCGTGCCGCGCAAGGCCATGCCCGGCCAGCCCTACTACCAGGTCTGGTTCAAGGGCGAGCGCCTGCCGCCGCGCCCCGGTCGCTCTGACGACTTCGCCTGGCCCAAGGTGGAGCCCGAAGCGACCCTCGCGCCGCCCCCGAGCCAGCCGCCGCGGCCCGCCGCCGCCAAGGCCACGCCACGGAGCTGAACTCGTTGCGGGCGCGCCAGGCAGGGACGCCGGCCCCAGGAGCTCGACCTCGCGCGTGCTGGGCGGACGATCAGGATCAGACGCGGAAATCCAGCATGGGCGCTGCGAGCATGTATCGGGTTGAGCTCCTATCCTGACCGACTACCTGATGCAGTACTCCAACCAGCGAGCAGGCTATGAGCACGTTGCACCGCCATTTCGTCTTCGCGACCGCGAGCGGCTTCTGCGGGATCGCCTGGAACGATGCGGGAATCACGCGATTCCAGCTGCCGGCCAAGAGTGCGGACGCCGCTGAACGGATGTTGCTGCGTCGAGCACCGGGCGCCGGACCTGGCGTACCGCCTGCCGCGGTGAGCGAGGCCGTAGCGGCAGCGAAGCGTTATTTCGAGGGCGAGGAGACGGATTTCTCACAGCTCCAGCTCGACCTCGATGGACAGGATGACTTCTGCCAACGTGTCTACGCCGCGGCACGGCGGCTCAAGTGGGGGCAAACCACCACGTATGGCGCACTCGCCAAAGAGCTTGGGGGCGGGCCAGAGGCCGCCCGCGACGTGGGTCAGGCCATGGCCCGCAATCCGATCCCGCTGATCATTCCCTGCCACAGGGTCTTGGCCGCAGGCGGCAAGCTCGGCGGGTTCTCCGCTCCGGGGGGCGCAGCGTCCAAGAAGCACATGCTCGGGTTGGAGGGCGTTCGGTTCGAGACGCCGAACGGCGGCCAGGCGTCATTCGAATTCTGAGCCGCGGCATGCTTCGGACAGTCCGACTTGGGTCGACGGCCCAATCGAGCGGGCATCGCCAGCCATCCCGCGAAGCATGCAGCGGCACTCTCGCAGCCTGGGTTCAGGCCGTCTGCTCCGCGCTGGGCCTCGGCTTGCGCCGGCCGCGGTCCAGCTTGCTGCGCTGGGCGATCTTGGCGGCCATGCCGTCGACCTTGCGCGTGGCGGCCTCGAAGGCATCACGGATGGCGAGCCCCAGCTCCTCGTTGGCGTGGCTGCCGACGCGCTCGTGGCTGACCACGATGGGGCTGCGGCGCGGCATGCCGATCTCGATCTTGATCTGATAGACTTTGGGCTTCTGCGGCGTGCTGCGCTGCGGCACCTCGATTCCCACCCGGCAGCTCGTCATGCGCTCGAAATGCGTCTGCAGCTTGGCGATCTTCTCGCGCACCCGCTGCTCGATCGCATCGCTTTTTTCGATGCCGTGAAAATGCACCTCGACCTGGGTCATGAAAACGGCCCTTTCGACGCTGGAATGAACCCCGCTCCTTCACTTTCACCATGGGAGCAGTTCAACTGTGGGAACGGCATTGACGAGCGTCAAGGTGGGACGAGGCCTGAGGGGGGCGCCCGTCTGCGATGCCGAGGCGGCGATTGCCTGGGGCGATTGCTGGGCCTAGCATGGCTTATTCACGACAAAGACCGGTGGCAGGCTCGCCCCTGCACCGCACGAGGGAGGACGTTCGGGCCATGGCGTACAACATCCTGCTGATGGGCGCGTCCTACGGGTCGCTGCTGGCCTCCAAGCTGCTGTTCGGAGGCCATTCCATCCATCTCGTCTGCCTGCCGCCAGAGGCTGAGCTGATCAACGCGGAGGGCTTCCGCGTGCGTCTTCCGGTGCGGGGCCGCGCAGGGCCCGTGGTGCTCGACTCGCGCAATCTGCCCGGCAAGGTGACGGCGGGCGGCGCCGCCGGCGTCAACCCGGCGGATTACGACCTCGTGGGCCTGTGCATGCAGGAGCCTCAGTACCGCTCGGCCGGCGTGCGCGAGCTGCTCGGCGCGGTGGCCAAGTCGCGCGTGCCGTGCATGTCGATCATGAACATGCCGCCGCTGCCGTACGTGAAGCGCATCCCGGGCCTCGACTACGAGGCCCTGCGGCCGGCTTACGCCGATCCCACGGTGTGGGACGCGTTCGACCCCAAGACCGTGACGCTCAACAGCCCCGATCCGCAGGCCATCCGCCCGCCGGATGAGAAGGTCAACGTGCTGATGGTCACCCTGCCCACCAACTTCAAGGTGGCGAGGTTCGACGACGACAAATCGACGGCCATCCTGCGCCAGCTCGAGAAGGACGTGGAGGCCGCCCGCTTCGATGCCCCGGAGGGCAAGATCGAGCTGCCTGTGAAGCTCAAAGTGCACGATTCCATCTTCGTACCGCTCGCCAAGTGGGCCATGCTGCTGGCCGGCAACTACCGCTGCGTCACGAAGGATGGCATGCGCACGGCCCAGGAGGCGGTGCACAGCGACATCGAGACCTCGCGCTCGGTTTACAACTTCGTCAACGACCTGTGCGTGAAGCTCGGCGCCGCCCCGGGCGACATGGTGCCATTCGAGAAGTACGCGGCGGCGGCCCAGAGCCTCGTGCGGCCGGCCTCGGCTGCGCGCGCGCTGCAGAACGGCGCACCGTACATCGAGCGCGCCGACAAGCTCGTGCAACTCCTGGCCAAGCAGACGGGCCTGAGCCACCCCGTCATCGACGCCACGGTGGCACTGGTGGATTCGCGGCTGGAGGCGAACCGGAAGAAAGCCGCCGCGTGATGGCGGGGACCGGCTTTGACCTCGCGCCGCTGCTGGCGCCCAATCTGCCGCCGCCGGCCGCGCGGTGGACCGGGTTTCCCAGGTACAACTTCGTCGGCGGCCACAACGACCCTGAGCATCTGCCGCTGGAGGCGCTGATTGCGGCCACCAATGCCGTGCTGCAGCGCGAGGGGAGCACACTCTCGACCTACGGGCTGGAGAGCGGGCCGCTCGGCTATCGGCCCCTGCGCGAGTTCCTGGCGCGCAAGCTCAAGGTCCATGCCGGCATCGCCTGCGAGGCGGAGGAGATCCTGATCACCTCGGGCTCACTGCAGGCGATCGACCTCATCAACGCCCTGCTCCTCGTCCGGGGCGATACGGTATTGATCGAGCAGGCAAGCTACGGCGGCTCGCTGTCGCGGCTGGCGCGTCTTGGCGTCAACGCCGTGGGCATTCCGCTCGACGGCGAGGGCCTGCGCATGGATGCGCTGGCGGACGCACTTGGCGAGCTGGCACGGCGGGGCATCCGGCCCAAGTACATCTACACCATTCCCACGGTGCAGAACCCGACCGGCACCATCATGGGGCCGGCGCGGCGCGCCGAGCTGCTGCCACTGTCGCGGCGGTATGGCGTGCCCATCTTCGAGGACGAGTGCTACTCGGACCTTGTCTGGACCGGCGAGCGGCCGCCGGCGCTCTATGCCATGGCGCAGGGCGAGGGCGTGATCCACATCGGCTCGTTCTCCAAGTCGGTGGCGCCGGCGCTGCGCGTCGGCTACATCGTCGCGCGCTGGGAGATTCTCTCCCGCATCCTGCCGCTCAAGACCGATGCCGGCTCGGGTGCGCTGGAGCAGATGGTGCTGGGTGAGTTCTGCCCGGCCCACTTCGAGGCGCACGTACCGAGGCTCAGGGCCGGCCTGCGCGCCAAGCTCGTGACCTTGATGGAGGCGCTGGCCGAGCAGTTCGGCACGGCCGCGGAGTTCGACGATCCGCCCGGCGGCATCTACCTGTGGGTCAAGCTGCCCGACAGCGTCGACACACGGGAGCTGGCGCAGGCGGCCCTGGCGGAAGGCATCGCCATCAATCCGGGCCCCGAGTGGGCCACCGACCAGGCTTACGGCAAGAGCCGCCTGCGACTGTGCTTCGCCAACCCCTCGCACCGGGCGATCCGCGAGGGCGTCGCCGCCCTCGCCCGCGTGTGTCACCGCAAGTTCGGTGTGCCGGTGCGGATGGCCAACGTGGCGCGCGGCTAGTGGTCTGCGCCACTCAATTAAGTTTGTTGAATTCTGCTGTGAACACTGAATTCCTGCCTCGCCGGCACCAATCGACAACGGACCTTCGGTTTGTCAGCGTGCCCACAACTCGGTCTCATTTCGCTGCTACCCAAGGAGGCAAGCTCAACTGGGGGATGAGCGATGTCCATGTGGTGGGTTCTGCGCCTAACCTGGCTGGTCCTGGGACTGCTGACGGGCGTGATCGCGTTCCTTCCGGAATCGGCCGAAACCATGACGGGGGCAATTGCGGTCCTCTTCATCCTGGCGACGCTCGTCCTGCTCGGACGGTGGGCCGTGCTGGTCGTGTCCGAAAAGCTCAAATCGGCGCTGGCGAAGCCGGATCCCAACAAGACAACTCTCGCCCGGCACGAATTCTTCCCTGGCGCTGCTCTGGAATTCGAGGCGAGCAAAGTCGGCGCGAAACAGCCGCCTGCCCCAGACTCGAAGACGGAGCTGTCGCGCTTCAAATTCGCCGGCTTTCACTTCAAAACGATCCTCAACACAGAAGAGGAGAAGCTGGAGCCGCGCAAGAAGGCGCTGATGTGGGACAGCGTCCTCTTCGCAGGCGGCATCATCGCCTGCGCGTTGCTCGTGTCGTTTCTCAATTGAGGCGGCAGACCGAGGCGCAGTGCCTGGTTCGCGCCGACCGTTAGACCGACGGCGCGCCACCCATGCCGGGCTCGTGCCCGCACCTCAGCCGGCGAGGATCGCAATGCCCGCCAGCGCCCCGGCCGCGCCGGCGGCCCGCCCGAGCACCGCCGCGGGGACCGGCCCCAGCCGGTCCAGGGCAAGGCCCAGCCCGATGCCGGCGGCATGCAGGATGGCGGTGGCCGCCACGAACCCGACGGCGTAGGACAGGAACGAGGCCAGCTCGGCCCCCTCATTGCCGTGCGCATGGCCGTGCACCAGCGCGAAGACGGCGACCAGCGCGGTGGCGGCCGCGGTCGGCAACCTGAGCCCGACGGCGATGGCGAGACCCATCGCCACGACCGACAGGCCGATGCCCTGCTCGACCATCGGCACCGGCACGCCGCCGTAGCCGAGCAGGCCGCCCGCGATCATCGCGCCCACGAACGCCGCCGGCAGCAGCCACAGCGAGCGTCCACCGAGCTGGCTGGCATAGAGGCCGACGGCAACCATCGCCAGCACATGGTCGAGCCCGCCCAGGGGGTGCAGGAAGCCGTGGGCCAGATCGTGCGTCTGGCTGACCCCGGTATGGGCGAGCGCCGGCGCGGCAAGCCCGCCGACGGCCAGCGCCGCGACGATCGTGAGCATTCTGTGCATAGCGTGTCTCCCTGCTGAGGCCACCGTGACCCGCGGCCATGTTCGACAATTCCGGGCGGCGATGGAAGCTTCCGCGAGGAGGAAATGCGCAGCCGAGGTGACGCATCCAAAGCGGCTGCCCTCTTTCGTGGCTGCCGCCGCCCAGTTGTGTGCACACTGCCCAAGTCGGCATCGGACCCTGGATCGACTGCTGTGCTCAGGGCCTCAAGCCCGCTGGTCGTGCACTCAAGAAGGGTTCCGCCAAGTCAGAAGCTTACCTCAATGACCCAATACGAGCCTCTCTCCATCGGGTCGCGTTCCCGAAAAGCGGCAGTGTGGAACCATCAGAATGCCGCCACACTTGTTACTCCCACCGTTCGATTTCCGGTGCCAAATCAGTCCCACGACCAAGAACGAGCAATGAGCAGCGAATGGAAGCGCGCTTCGGCCACGGGGCGCGTGCATTCGCCCAAATCAGGAGGTTTCAAGTACCATGGCTACATCAGCTGAGAACGGACGGAAAGGCGGACAACCGGCCATGAAGACACCACCGGTGGTGTCGCCGCAGGCGTGGGAGGCGGCGCAGGCGCAGCTGCTCGTGAAGGAAAAGGCCCACACCCGCGCCCGTGATGCCCTGGCCGCCGAGCGCCGGCGAATGCCATGGATGGCCGTGGAGAAGGCATATGCGTTCGAGGGGCCTGCGGGCAAAGCCAGCCTGCTCGACCTGTTTGGCGGCCGGCGTCAGCTCATCGTGTATCGCGCCTTCTTCGAGCCGGGCGTGTTCGGCTGGCCCGACCACGCCTGCCGGGGCTGCTCCATGGTGGCCGACCAGGTCGCGCACGTCGCCCACCTGAACGCCCGTGACACCACGCTCGCCTTCGCCTCGCGTGCGCCTCAGGAGGACATTGCGCGGCTGAAGGCGCGGATGGGCTGGGAGATGCCGTGGTTCACCATCACGGACAGCTTCGATGCCGACTTCGGCGTGGCCGAGTGGCACGGCACGAACGTGTTCTACCGCGACGGCGACCGCGTGTTCCGCACCTACTTCATCAACAACCGCGGCGATGAGCAGATGGGGGGCACCTGGAACTACCTCGACATCACGCCGCTGGGCCGGCAGGAGGTCTGGGAGGACTCGCCCGAGGGCTATCCTCAGACCCCGACCTACAAGTGGTGGAACTGGCACGACAGCTACGTCGCGGACGCAGCACCCGACAAGACGTGGGTAAAGGTGTCGGACGCCGGAGAGGCGGCGTTCCGGAACAAGCAGGCCGGCACGAAGCCATGAGCCGGGCCTGCTCCGGTGGGTCCGACGGACGACGGCGGTCGGCCTGACACGAAACTGGCCGCAGGTTGAGGCGCCGCCCGGATCCCCTCTCCCCGCTTTGCGGGGAGAGGGAGTTCCCCTAGTCGATCACGACCACCTCGGGCTGCACTGGATTGGCGTGGAGGCGTTCCACCAGGGCCGCCCGCCGTGCCCGGACGGCGCGCTGGTTGAGGTAGCCTTTGTCGGTGATCTCGTTGGCGTCGATGGAGGGGGGCTCGGTCAGCAGCAGGCAGCGGGCGACGCGGGTCGTGGCGCTGCCGCCGGCCAGGGCGTTGTGGCGGCGGAGGCCCTCCGCCAGCGCCGCCCGCACCGCCGGCTGGCCCACCAGGTCGACCAGCGCCGCCTCGGCGCCGAGCTTGGGGCACAGGCTGCGCAAGCCGGCAACGCTGGGGAAGATCAGGAGCCCGATCTCGTCGCGGTCGTGGCCCGTCACCACGGCGTCCTCGATCACCGGCGCCCCGGCCGCGATCGCCGCCGTGCGCAGCATGCCGACGTTCACCCAGGTGCCCGTGAGCAGCTTGAAGTTCTCCGCCACGCGACCGTCGAACAGGAGGCCCGCGGCCGGATCGGCGGGGTCGGCAAGGCGCACCGCATCACCGGTTCTGAGCCAGCCCTCGGCATCGAACAGCTGCCCGGTCAGCTCCGGCGCCTTGAAATAGCCCGGCGTCACGTTGGGTCCTTTGACGCGGATCTCCAGCTTGTCGGCGTCGGGCGCCAGCTTCACGGCGATGCCGGGCCCCGGCACGCCGATATTGCCGGGTCCGTCGAGTCGGAAGTGCACGATGGTGGCGGATGGCGCCGTCTCGGTCATGCCCCAGGACGAGACGAACGGCACCTTGCGGCCGAGCACCCTGAGGCTCAGCGCCTCCAGTCGGTCCCACAGGGTCTTGGGCAGCGCGGCGGCGGCGTAGAAGAGGAGGTCGAGGCGGGCGAAGAAGCTCTGCTGCAGCTCGGCGTCGGTCTCCAGGTGGTCGAGCAGCAGGGCAAAGCCGCGCGGCACGTTGAGATAGACGGTGGGCGAGACCTCCTTGAGGTTGGCCACCGTGCGGCCGATCAGCGCCGGGACCGGCTTGCCCTCGTCGATATGGAAGGTGCCGCCGTTGCGCAGCACGAGGTTAATGTTGAAATTGCCGCCGAAGGTATGGCTCCAGGGCAGCCAGTCCACCAACACCGGCGGGCGCTCGCTGACGAACGTCCAGGCCTGCGCGATCATCTCCTGATTGGAGCACAGCATGCGCTGGGTGTTGATGACGCCCTTGGGCTGGCCGGTGGAGCCGGAGGTGAACAGGATTTTGGCCACCGTATCAGGCCCGACCCTGGCGAAGGCCGCATCCACCGCCGGCGTCGGCCGTACCTCGGTGAGCGTCGAGAGCGGGGTCACTGCTGCCACGCTGCCGAGGGTGCCCCGGCTCGCCACGATCTCCACGTCCGCGGGTACTCCGAGCGTCTCCAGCGCTTTCGCGTAGCGGTCCGCCTCGTCGAGGTAGATCAGCCCCGGCTGGACCAGGCCCAGGATGTAGCGCAGCTTGCCGAAATCCTGGCTCAGCCGTGCGTAGGCCGTGGAGACAGGTACCGCCGGCACCCCCACATGCAGGGCGCCCAGCATCATGAGGGCGTGGTCGATGCCGTTGTCGGCCAGGATCACGAGCGGCCGCTCCGGCCCGAGCCGGCGGTCGATCAGCGACTGGGCAATGGCGTTCACCGCCCGCGCCGCCTCGGCGTAGGTGATACGCCGCCAGGGGCCGGCGGGATCGCGCTCGGCCATGAAGACGCGGCTCCCTCCGGCGGCAGCCTGCCGCTCCAGTAGCGCCCCCAGCGAGCGCGGCATCAGCCCCGGGGCGCGCGTGGAGCGGAGCACCACGGCGCCGTCGGGGCGGCGCTCGTGCGCAATCTCCGGCGTTGCGAACAGCCCGCCTCCGCCCACCCCCGCGGGGCGCGCGGCATTGGAGCTTCCCATGTGCGCCCTCCCATCACCCGGCCGCCGCGCTGTCGTGCGCTGAGGGCCTGGCCCCTAGCCATCGCAGGCACTTAATCAAAGGCCCCTGGCCCTGGCAACGCGCGCTTTCGCCTGGGGATCGCGCGCGCCTGTTGCCGCCGCGCGACCCTGGCAGTTGAGCGAATCGCGTAGCTCTCCACCGGTCATTCACCGATATGTCTCGCGTAGGTCGTAGGGGAACCGACGATGAAGCACGCTCTCCTGGCGGGCCTGATCCTGCTGGCCGGCTGCGCCGCCGAGCACGAACGAACCGAGGCGAGCAACGTCGCCTACGGCACCGCAACTGGGCCGGGGCCGTCGGGGGCGCCGGGCACCTCGCCCATCTCCACGAGCGCTCTGCCCCCGATGGATCCCAAGGTGGCCCTCGATCGGGCACTGCGCAACGAGCGCCTGATCTACGCCCAGGGGCTGGAGCGGATCCTGATCACCAACGGCATGCCCTCGAGTGTGCGCGTGCACGAGGAGGGGCAGGCCGGCCCGGTGCCGGCGCTGATGTTCTTCGGCCAGTTCTCGCAGGCGTTCGTGCGCCGCGCCGTCACCGACGGCGCCGTGCTGGAGAAGGCGCGCGCGCTGGGCTTCAGATCGGTCGAGTTCATCGACCGAGGTCCGGGCGGCAACTACCTGTTCGAGCTGTCCAGGACCGGCGCGCTGCCGAAGTGCGCGGCCCACAGCAGGCTGTGCCTGTAGGGTGCGTTAGTCCTACTGCGTCATAGAGCATGCTGCGCGTCGCGTGTGAAGCTACGCGCGCAGCATGGGCATCTGGGAAGCGTTCGAGCGATCGCTGCCGCCAGCCTGCGATGGATGGTGGCGATCGAGTTGGGGACGTGGCGTTGCAGCCGGATGGG
>Ga0075421_100005976_pt1 | contig 14780 bp, 14 predicted proteins | sample SoiMetdeltSBSDD5_FD_75292 | JGI IMG/M metagenome (GOLD analysis project Ga0075421, IMG submission 75292) | Bulk soil microbial communities from a Populus tree surrounding site in Tennessee, USA - Soil MetaG P. deltoides SBSDD5 | ecosystem: Environmental > Terrestrial > Soil > Tree plantation...
AGTGAACCGCCGCGCCTTCGTGACTGGCCTGGGAGCCGCGCTCGCGCCGCTTGGCGTGGAGGCGCAGCAGGCGAAGAAGGTCTCTCGAATCGGTTTCATCAGTATGCGGTCAGGGCCTGCCGACAATCCGCAGCTCGAGGCATTTCGACAAGGACTGCGCGAGCTGGGGTATCTCGAAGGGCAGAACGTTCTTCTCGAGATCGATTATGCGGGAGCGAACGTGTCGAAACTTCCGGACTTGGCCGCTAAGTTGGTACGTCTAAACGTAGATGTGATTGTCGCCCAGAGCGGGGCGGCAACAATTGCTGCGAAAAGAGCCACGCGAACAATCCCGATTGTGATGGTATCCAGCGCGGATGCGGTACAGCAGGGGCTCGTCGCGAGCCTCCATCACCCCGGCGGGAACATCACCGGGCTGACCTTGATCTCCCCGGAGCTCGGTCAGAAGCGGTTAGAAGTTCTCCGCGAGTTGCTTCCCATGGTGTCGCGCGTGGGAGTTCTATGGTGCGGTAGTCCCGATGAGGCGCCCAGCGGCGACATTGAGTGGCAGGGAATCCAGGCGGCCGCACGTCTACTGAGCGTGAAGCCGTCATCGCTTGAGATCCGAGAGGCTCAGGATCCTGCCAGTGCGTTTAGCTTGGCGACCCGACAGCGAACCGAGGCGATCATCGTGCTCGACTGCAGCAGACTCAACACAAGTCCCGGCCGTATCTCTGAACTTGCAATGGCGACTCGGTTACCTGCGATGTATCCGTTCTCGATCTATCCGGAAGCTGGCGGACTAATGAGCTACGGCCCGAACCTCCGAGACGCGGCCCGTCGCGCTGCCACGTACGTGGACAAGATTTTGAAGGGCGCGAAGCCCGCCGACCTTCCAGTCGAGCAGCCCACGAAATTCGAGTTGGTCATCAACGTCAAGACCGCCAAGGCGCTCGGGCTCACGATCCCGCCCTCGCTGTTGCTACGGGCGGATCAAGTGATTGAGTAATGAATCGGCGTACCTTTCTCGCCGGCTACCTCGGGCTGCTCGCCGCGCCGGTCGGCGCCCAGGCGCAGCAAGCGGGGAAGGTCTGGCGGATCGGGGTCCTATTTTCCCTACTCCCCGTCGAGGCAATGACCGATGAGCATCCCCTTCTGAAAGCGTTTCTCAAGCGAATGGGCGAGCTAGGGTATGTTCACGGGCGGGACCTTCTGCTCGAAAGGCGATCTGCCGAGGGCATCTGGGACAGTCTGCCACATCTCGTAGCTGACCTTGTTCGGAGCAAGGTGGACGTAATCGTCGTCGCTCCCGCTTGGTTGGCCGCCGAGGCTCAGAAGACGACCAAGACAGTCCCCATCGTCTTCGTGGCAGGGAGCGATGCAACAATCAAGACCGTAGTCGCCAGTCTGGCCCAACCTGGCGGCAACGTGACGGGGATCAGCGAACTCACCGAAGAGCTGACCGCAAAGCGCCTGGAATTGTTGAAGACGACGATCCCGACTGCGGAATCCATCGCGTTCTTGTTCAATCCCACTGTCAGCAAAATGGCTGTGCCGCAGTTGACCGAGACAGAGGCTGCCTGCCGGCGCTTAGGGTTGAAACTCCAAGTCATTGAAGCGCGCAGTCCGAACGATTTCGGCAGCGCGTTTTCGGTTATGAAGAGGGCTCGGGCCGGAGCCATCTTCGTAGCAGCCGATCCGCTCTTCTATAACAATCGAGTTCAGATTGCGGAGCTGGCGTCGAAAAACCAACTCCCGACAATGTTCGAGTGGCGGGAGGCGAGCGAGGCTGGGGCGCTCATGTCATATGGGCCGAGCCTTCCTGATGCATTTCGGCGCGCCGCTACTTATGTGGACAAAATTCTCCGGGGGACCAAGCCGGGCGATCTTCCCGTGGAGCAGGCCTCGAAGTTCGAGTTAATCATCAACCTCAAGACCGCGAAGGCCCTCGGCCTCACCATCCCGCCGTCGCTGCTGCTGCGGGCGGACCAGGTTATTGAATAGATGAGCGGCGCAACCACGCGATGAGCGTCCGGCTACTGCTGGACTTCGACGCCTTCTTCCTCGAACACCGACTGTGCGGTGACCTCAACGGCGGTACGGACGACGAGCGCGTGTGGATGGCGTGCAGCGCGTGTGGCGCGCGGATCTATAATCCGGGCCATGGAACTGGAACCGACTTTTGGAGGTGCGTCATGGACGAAGATCGTCGGAGCTTTTTCCAGAGATCCAGCCAGTTGGCCGCTGGCGCACTCGCAGTCGGGGCCTTGGCAGCTTCCACCAGCGAGGCCCAGGCTCCTGCCCAGACGCCCTCGAAAAAACTGAAGATAATGATGAGAAGCGGGTGGGGGACGGATGACCCCACGCGCGGCTCCTTCGTCTTCGCCCACGCGCTCGCCTTTGCCGACGCCGGACACGACGTGCAGATCTTCCTCACCGGAGAAGCCACCTACCTGATGCGCAAGGCGACGGTGGATGCCGTCAAGCCCATCGGCTGGCCTCCGCTGACCGAGATGATGGAAAAAGTTGTCGCCAAACACATCCCCGTCTTTTCTTGAGGGGCCTGCTCCCGGGCCCGTGGGGTCACGGAAGCAGACTTGACCAACTGGGGCGCGAAGTGGGGCAGCCCGGCGATATTCGTTTCGTTGGTCGAATGGGCCGACCGGGTCATCAGCGAATAATGTGAGCATGACGACGGCCGCTGAGTGACGGACGGACTCTCACCCGCGGTCGAGCAGGGGCGCGGCGTCGGACAGGACGTGCTGCGCCGGCACGGCGACGGCGCGGCGGGACTCGTCCCACGCGCCCGACTCCTCCGCGCCGCCGTCGGGTTCTCGCTCGTGCCGCCGAACGAGGCCGAGCTGCGCGTGCTTCACGTGGCGCGGCGTCGGCGACGCGGATCACCACCTGACGCGCTTCGCCCCGCGCGGCGGGCCTCAGCGGCCCGGCGCGGCGAGGGCGGTTACCGCGCGGTCCAGGGCGGCGTGGGGAACTTCGGCTTGCCCGTAGCGACCTCGTCGGGCCAGACGATGACCTGCTTGCCGTCCTGCCACTGGGTCGTGACCGCCTTGTGGGCGATTTGAAATCCGCGCTCGTCGACCGCGAAGTCGCCGAGGAGCGTCTTCGTCCGCAGCTTCAGCAAAGCCTCTCGCACCTTGTCTGCATCGATGCTCCCCGCGCGGCGCGCGGCCTCCACGAAGAGCTGACAGCCGGCGTAGGCATTCGCCGTCTGAAGCGCGGGCGGGCGGTTGAACTCCTTTTGGTACGCGGCGACGAATTCGCGGTTGCCGGGGTAGGGCAGCGACGGCTCCCAAAACGTCGCGCTGTAGATGAAGTCCGCGGCCTTCTCAAGACGCTTCTGGTAATCCGGCAGTCCACCGTACGGCAGACTGCTGAGCATCTTGACGTTGAAATCCACGTCTTTCATCTGACGCGTCATTGTGATCAGGTCGTCGAAGACCTGGGCGGCAATCACGAAGGCGTCCGGCCTGGCGGCCTTGATGCGCTTCAAGATGTCGGAGAAATCCTTCGTCCCCTTCGGGTAGGTCTCGGAGAACACCACGTCGAGGTTCTTCTTCTTGGCTAGTTCGCCCGCGCCTTTCGCTGCTGCCTTCGCGACGAGCCCGTCCTCGTTCAGCATGGCGATCGTCTTGAGCCCGAAGCGCGCGGCGAGATCGATGAAACCCTCAGGGGTGAGCTCCACCGGTGAGATGACCATGATGAGGTACTTTCGGCCCTTCTCCCACAGCGACGTCGTCCCCGCCATCGGCGCGATCATGACCTTGCGATGCTTTTCGGTGACGTCGGCCACCGCGTCGGTGATCGGCGACGAGTACGGACCGAGCACAGCATCGACGCGATCCTCGGTAATCAGCTTCTCGTAGACGCGGACGGCCGTCTTCTCGTCTGAAGCATCGTCTTGGATGACGAACTGGATCGGACGCCCGAGCACCCCGCCTCCCGCGTTTACGTGCTTCTCGCAGAGCTGGTAGCCCTCACGTCCATAGCCGCCCTGCAAGGAGTACTTTCCGGTGAGCGCCATCGAGGCGCCTATCCGGATCGGCTGCTGGGCCATGCTGAGCCATGGTGCCCCAAATACGAGCAAGCTGACAACGGTGAGAGCCAAGCTATGTGTCCTGTACGAGCTCATGGCTGGCCGCCTTTCGCTTCACTCTTCTCGAGTGTCGTTCGACGGGAATGACATGGCGCGGACCATAGCGCATCGCCCGGAAAAGCCGCAAGGCCTACAGGTCCAGTTTTCTCGTCGCTACCGTCGAAGAGCGCGGCAAAGCTAATTCTCTTCCCATACACCTGACTGAGAATCAGGAGGCCGGCGGGTCTAAATTACTTGCGCTAATTTGCGCTGAACGCACCCGTCCTGCAGGCCGATTTCAGTCCTCGAGCGCGCCGGGAGTCCCGCTCAGCTCCCAAGGCGAGCAACGAGAACTCGAGCGGCATCGCGCGGTTGCGCGGAACCGTGCAGAAAGACTGAGGGCCGACTTGCCGTCGGCCCTCGTCTGTTAATCAGGGGGTCGCTGGTTCGAGCCCAGCCCGGGGAGCCAACCCCTACGGCACTGCGGAGACGCCCCCACGGACTCGATAGGCTCTTGCGCTGAATCCGAAGCCGACTGGCGGACGACCGGAAGGAGCAACTTCGGCGAGCTGTGCCAGTGCCTTGAGGGCCACAACCACGCGGCTCGCGAGCACGACGAGCACCGCAACGAGTGCTATTCGATCACTTGATCCGCCCGCAGCAGCAGCGACGGCGGGATCGTGAGGCCGAGGGCTTTGGCGGTTTTGAGGTTGATGACGAGCTCAAACTTGGTCGGCTGCTCAACAGGCAGATCGGCCGGTTTGGCGCCCTTCAAAATCCTGTCGACGTAAGTAGCCGTCTGCGCCACGAGATTGGGCGTATACGAATCGTAGGCCATCAGGCCACCTGCGTCGACCGCCGCTCTATAGGGGTACAGCCCCGGCAATCGGTGTTGGGCCGCGAGTTCGACCACTCGTTTACGCTGAGCTGCGAAAATGCTTTCGGCCGTCGTAAGAAGTCCGTCGGCGCGCCACTTGGCTCCAGCGTGAAACGCGGCCGGAAGGTCATCGCCGGTTCGGATGTCTTGGACAAGTAGCTTCACTCCCAATGAGCGAGCCGCACTCTCGAGTTCCTTTACCTGAGGCGCCGCGATAGGGTCTACGAGATACGAGAGCACGAGGACTCTGGAGAGTCTTGGCACGGCCTCCTTCAGCACCTCGAGACGCTTGGCAGCGAGCCCGGAAGCCATGAACGTCAGTCCGGTGACATTTCCCCCAGGTCGGGCAAGGCTCGTGACGAGCCCGGTACCGACAGGATCGCCGAGCGGGATCATGACAATCGGAATTGTGCGGGTCGCGTCCTTGACGGCTTGGGCGGCCGGAGTGGTGGTCACAACGATGGCGTCTGGCTTCAATCGCACACATTCGGCAGCGAGAGCAGGAAAGCGCTCGCCCTGGCCATCTGCGGACAGGTATTCAATGCTGATGGTCTGCCCGTCAACGTAACCGAGGTCGTGAAGCCGTTGGAAGAAAGGAGTGAATCTGTTCGACTGCGTCGTACCCGGGGTCGAACGTCAGGAAACAGAGCCGTGGAGCTTTTCCCGCCTGCTGCGCCTCGGCACAGAGCGGTGCAGCGAGCACGGCTCCCAGCCCAGTGAGGAATGCGCGGCGGTTCACTTGGGCTCCCCTGGCAATGCGTTGAGATTTCGAGACCGCATCACTGCGCTGACTCGTCGAGGATCTGCCGCGACCTTCTCGAGCAGCTCCCGCACGCTGGCCTGAAGCGTGTCGCGCACGAGCTTGAGGTTCTTCGGGTTTTCCTCGACGATGAGGATCAGCTCATTCAACGTCGACGACAAACTTCCGCGTTAGGGCCAGGCTCAACCCTGTGCCTTCCACTTTCTTGTCAGCGGTCCCCGACCTGCCGGAACTCCTCGAACACCGCCTCCTGATCCTCCGGCGCGATGCCGACTCCGGTGTCGCTCACTGAAACCTCAATGAATCCGTTCCCCGGTTTCGCCCCGACCTCGATGCGTCCGCCCTCCGGCGTGAACTCGATCGCGTTCGAGAGCAGGTTGAGGAGAACCTGGCGGATTGCGGCGCCGTCCTTTCGCATCAGCGGCATGCTGAGAACCGTGCGGTTCCCACGCGGCGCGCGATTTCGCTCCCCTCCGGAAACTCGTCCATCTCGGCCTGGATATCGGCAACGTGGACGGTACGTCCGTCGAGAACCGCTCGCCCGGGCGTCCAGCCTCGAATCAGCGCCTGCATCGATGCAGTCGGAATCGGACCCTGGTGAGCCACTAGATGCAGGGTGTCGCCGTCCCGGCGGTATATGGCCACGTCGAACGCGTCGCACAGCCGCCCCGCGCTCCGGACAATCGTGTCGAAGACTGGCTGAAGGTCGGTCGGCGAGCCGGAAATGACCTGTAGGATCTCGGCGGTCGCAGCCTGCTGCTCCAGCGCTTCTGCCTCGCGCTCCAGCGCCTCCGCCAGCCGCTCCTCGAGATCGCGGACCTTGAAGCCTTCGGTCCGCGCCTTGGGCTCAACAGGGCGCTTGGACTCGACCTCAGCTTTCGTAGGCTTTGCGCGCCGACGCATCGGCCTCCCTCGCCTCTCAGGCGGTAGGACGTCCAGATTCACGACAGGCTAGGCGAACGCGCCTGCCTGAGCAAGTTCGACGGCGGGCGGCGACTGCGGGTGCCGGACGGTCGGGTACGGCGGCCTCGGGGTGACGTGTCTGCGTCTCTCAGTAGATCTACGCGCTGGCGTACCCGGGAGGGTTCGGCTATGCTGATCGGCTCACTGGAAGGAGCCGCGATGCACTCAGAGGTGATCGAGCATGGCGACAAAACACTAACCGCCAACCGGCGAATCCGCACGCACTCGCTGGACCTGCGAGCGCAGACCAGGGGCTGATGCTCAGATACCGAGCTCACCGATTCCCGCACCTCTCCGGTGGAAGCGTCAGGAGCAGCAACCCGACCGACTGCGCCGCGACAATGCGGTCGAAGATCCGTTCCGGCGAACTACCCCAACCGGCCGAGACGCTAGAGAAATGCTGGGTCGGCAAGGGCACGAAGCGACTGTGCCACGGGTGCGGCGCGGCGCTCTCGTCCGATGACCTTGAGTACGAGTTGGACATTCCCGGAGGTGGAATTCTGCTGTTCGATGCGAACTGTCTCGCGGCGTGGAACGGGCTGCGCGCGGAGCGGATCGCCGGACCAGACGCGGTCGAATAGTGGACCCCACTCCCAATCTGGAGGACAGCGACCGGTATCGGGCGCTGGTCGAATCGAGCCGGGCGCTGATCTGCGTTCACGACCTCGATGGCAATCTCCTGTCAGTGAACCCGGCCGCCGCGCGGTGCCTCGGTTACACGCCGAGCGATCTCGTCGGAACGAACCTGCGTGATCTGTTGAGTCCGTCGGTTCGAGATCTGTTCGCCGACTACCTGAACCGCGTCCGTGACGCGGGAGCCGACGAAGGTCTGATGCGAGTTGTTACGCGCAGCGGCGAGGAGCGCATCTGGGCGTACTGCAACGTGCGGGCTGAGGAGTCTGGTCGGCCCGCGCAGGTACTGGGGCACGCGCAGGACATCACCGAGCTGAAGCGCGCCGAACTTCTGGCGCGTGAAGCCAACGCGCTCCGTTCCGTCGCGGAACTGGCCAGGGCGGCCGCCCACGAGATCAACAATCCGCTTGCGATTATCGTCGGCCAGCTCGAAATGCTCAGGCGCTCGATGGTGGAGAACGCGGATGCGGTGGCGCGCATTGACATAGCGTGTGAGGCGGCGCGGCGGATCACGGCCATCCTATCGCACATGGCCAGGATCACCCGACTCGAACGCGCCGACGTGTCGGCTCTGCCGCCGATGCTCGACCTGCGCGGATCGAGTCGTGAGGGTGAGGGGCGATAGCCGTGTCACTCGTTACTTCGTCGTGCCGGTCGGCGTCTCGCTCGCGCTTTTCGAGCTACGCGCGGAGCGGCCACTCATCAGCGTGCCGTCGTCATTGACGCGGACGTGGTGCTCCGCCTTTTGCCTCCTGATTGATCGTCTGCTGCACTCACCGCTTCGAACGTCGAGGCTGGGCGTTTGCGCCTCGCTTCGGCTGGCGCTACGAGATCACCCCCGGCGTCTGGTCGCCGTACTACGTCTGGTGGTGGAGCGGCGGCCGCGTCGTGCTGCGTCCGGTCCCGACCGTGACGATCGTCCGCTATCCGACCGGCTACTACGAGCTCTCCGGTGACGGGATCAACGTCCCCTATCAGTGGGTTTGGGTCAGCGGCGTCCCCGTCGCTACGCCGCCGCCTCCAGTCGTGTCGGGCGCGGTGCCGGGTGCGCCGCCTGTTGCAACGGCGCCCGCGCCTCCTCTCGCGTCCGCGCCTTCGGCAGCCGTCGGCTCGCCACCGCCACCACCGCCTGCGGCACCTGCGGCCGATTCCACCGCACCGCCGCCACCGTCTGCCGCGCCTCCGCCACCGTCCGCGCCACCGCCGCCGGTAAGCGCTGCGCCATCGTCCTCACCGACCACGTCTTCGGCCGAGGTCGCGCAGTGGTATTTCTGCCAGAGCGCCAACGGCTAATATCCGAACGTGCAGTCGTGTCCGGAGCCGTGGATCAAGGTTCCGGCGCGGCAGTGATATCCTGAGCGACACCATGGCCCGCCGCCACATTCTGTACGAGGCGCCGCGTGTCGCTGCTGCCCCCGGCGAAACCGTCGTCACCAGCACATGCGGGCACAACTGCGGCGGCCGCTGCGTCGTGAACGCCCACGTTCGCGACGGACGCATCGTGAAGATCAGCACCGATCCGCGGAAGTGGACGCCGGAGGTCCCGCCGCTGCACGCCTGTGTGCGCGGCTTCGGCCAGGCCGAGCGCGTCAACCATCCCGACCGGTTGACCCATCCGCTGCGGCGGACGGGCCCGCGCGGATCCCGGGAATTCGAGCGCATCTCGTGGGACGCGGCGCTCGACGAGGTGGCGCGGCAGATGCGGCGCGTGCGCGACACCTATGGTCCCGCGGCCATTCTCGACTGCTCGCGCACCGGCAGCCTGTCGATGCTGCACAACGCGCGCGTCACGGCGCAGCGCCTGCTGCATCGCTTCGGCGGATGCACGGAGCTCTGGTCCAACATCTCGGCGGAGGCCGAGGTCTTCTCCGTCCACATGACTTACGGCGCGAAGGCCGATTACAAGAGTGCCGGCCGCGAGCCGAGCGACTACGTCAACTCGCGGCTGATCATCATGTGGGGCTGGAGCCCCGGCGACGGCACCTTCGGTACGGGGACGCTGCAGTACCTCAAGCTCGCGAAGAAGCACGGTGTGCGCATCGTGTGCGTCGACCCGCGCCGCACTCGGACGAGCTACGAGCTGGCGGACGAGCACGTCTTCATCCGGCCTTCGACGGACGCCGCGGCGCTCATCGCGATGGCCTACGTGATCGTCACCGAGGGGCTGCACGATCAGACCTATCTCGATCGTCACGTGCTCGGCTTCGACGAGGCGCACCTGCCGCCCGGCGCGCCCGCGGGCGGGTCCTATCGTTCCTACCTGCTCGGCCTCTCCGACGGCGTGCGCAAGACGCCCGAGTGGGCGGCGGCTATTTCGGGCGTGCCCGCCGAGACGATCCGGCGGCTCGCCATCGAGTACGCGACGACGAAGCCGGCGGCCCTGCAGTGCGGCTACGCGCCCGGACGCACCGCCCACGGCGAGCAATTCCATCGTGCCGCGTACGCGCTGGCGGCCATCACCGGCAACGTCGGCGTGGCCGGCGGGAACTCGGGCGTCAGCAACGGCGCCACCGGGCGCAGCGGCGTCAAGAGTCTGCCGCCCGGACCCAATCCCGCGAACGCGCGCGTGGCCACGCCACTGCTCGCCGATTTATTGGATCGCGGCCGCGCCGGTGGGTATCCCGCCGACATCAAGCTCGTGTACTCCGTGGCCGGCGATCTCTTCAACCAGGCGCCCAACGTGGCGAAGACGATGGCCGCCGCGCAGCGGCTGGAGTTCATGGTCGTGCACGACCACTTCATCACGCCCACCGCTCGGTACGCCGACATCGTGCTGCCGGCGACGACGTTCTGGGAGCGCAACGACATCCACACCCCGTGGGCGGGCGCCGGCCACTACGTCATCTATATGAAGCAGGCCATTGCGCCGGTGGCGGAGTGCCGCAACGACTTCGACATCTGCGCGGAGCTCGCGCAGCGGCTCGGCATCGACGACTACACCGACAAGACCGAGGAGCAGTGGCTGCGCGAGCTGACGCGCGACACCATCGACGACTTCGACACGTTCCGCGCTCAGGGGCTTGCCCGGCTTCCCGCGCCGGACGACGCAGTCGCCTTCGCGAAGGAGATCCGGGATCCCGAGCGCCACCCGTTCAGCACGCCGTCGGGCAAGATCGAGATCTATTCGATGGCGATCGCGGCCAAGCCCGATCCCTATGGCCTCGGCGCGATCCCGCCCATTCCGACGTGGATCCCCGACGCGCAGGACGCGCGCTATCCGCTGCGGCTGCTCACTCCGAAGTCGCGGGCGCGCACGCACTCGATCCACGACAACCAGCCGATCCTCAAGCGCGCCGACCACGACGACGTCTGGATCAGCACCGCCGACGCCGCGGCGCGAGGCATCGCGAACGGTCAGGCCGTGCGCGTGTTCAACGCGCGCGGCGTCACCACGCTGCCCGCGCGCGTCACGGACCGGGTAGCGCCGGGCGTCGTCTCCATCAAGGAGGGCGCGTGGTTCACGCCGAATGCGCGCGGCGAGGACACCCACGGCTGCGCCAACGTCCTGACCGCGGATGTGGCGTCGCCGGCCGCGGCGGCGACCTTCAACACGTGCTTCGTCGACGTGGTCGCCGCCGGCTGAGCCGGCCTACTTCTCGTATTTGAACGACACGTTCACGCGCGCACGGAACGACGTCACCTTGCCCTTGTCGATCGTGACGTCGAAGCGCGTGACCTCGGCGACACGCAGGTCGCGCAGGCTCTTGGACGCGGTGGTCACGGCATTCTTCACCGCGTCTTCCCACGAGACCTTGCTGGTTCCGACGAGATCCGTGACCCGATAAATGCTGTCGCCGGCCATGGGGTATCCTCCCTCGTTACACGACGGGATCGATCGGCGTCGGGAGCGGTCGCTGGGCTTCGATGGCCTCCGCGGCGTCCAGGCACAGATCCTCGCGATAGCGTGGGCCGATGACCTGAACGCCCATCGGCAGGCCCCCGGCCGCTCCGGTCGGCACCGCCACCGCAGGGAAGCCGAGCAGGTTGACCGCCACGAGCAGGCGCTGGGCGCGCGAGACTTCGGCATGGCGCTCGGGCCCCGCGGTGTCGAAACCGATCTCGAATGGGGGCTCGGTGGACACGGGTCCGACCACGAGCGGATAGCGCTCCATGAAGAGCGTCCAGTCGCGAACGTGCTTGCTCCGCAGCGCCAGCGCCTTGAGATAGCCGTCGAGGTCCACGTCGGACACGGCGGCCAGCGTGAGGTCCAGCGAGCGGTTGATGTCGCTGCCGCCGTACTTGCGGATGAACGGCTGCGTGACATGGCGCATCTCGTTGATGCAGAGCGTCCGCCACGTCGTCGCCACGCCTTCGACGTCGGGCGGCTCGATCTCCTCCACCGCGTAGCCCGCGTTGACCAGCGCGTTGCCGGCGGCGCGCACGGCGGCGGCGACGTCGGCGTGCACGCCCAGCTTGGCCGGATCGACGCTCAGCGCCACGCGGATCGGCCGCGCGACCGGCTCGCCGATGAGCGGCGCCGGCGCCCACCACGGATCGCGCGGGTCGCGCGCGCTCATCGCCGCCAGGCCCAGCCGCACGTCTCGCACGCGGCGCGCGAGCGGACCCTGCACCGACATCAATTGCGTCCCGGGCGGACGCTCGTCGACGGCCGTCTGGTTGTAGGACGGCACGCGGCCGAGCGTCGGACGGATGCCGGCGATGCCGCAACAGTACGCGGGGTACCGGACGGAGCCGCCGAGGTCGTTGCCGTGTCCGAGCGGCGCGATGCCGACCGCGAGCGAGGCCGCCGCGCCTCCGCTGCTGCCGCCCGGCGTTCGGCTGCGATTCCACGGATTGTACGTGCGGCCGCGCAGCTCGTTGTCCGTGTCCCAGCGAAGGCTGAAGGCGGGGGTGTTGGTACGGCCGATGATGACGGCGCCGGCGCGCCGCCAGTTCGCGACCGGCGGACTGTCGCTCGTCGCCACGAGATCCTTGAACGCGGGCACGCCGTTCGTTGTCGCCGCGCCCTGCTGATCGACGTTCTCCTTGATCGTGACGGGTACGCCGTGCAGCGCGCCGAGCGCGTCACCGCGCCGCACACCCGCGTCGGCGCGGTCGGCCGCGGCGAGCGCCTCGTCGGCGAGCAGCACGGTGACCGCGTTGAGCGCCGGGTTGACGGCAGCGAGCCGCTCCAGCACCGCCTGGGTCGCCTCGCGGCTCGAGATGCGGCGTGTACGGATGGCAGCGGCGAGGTCAACGGCATCCCAGCGCCACAGCTCACGTTCCATGGCTCCTCCTCGCGTTGCGCCCGCGATCTTACACCCGCGCTGTGATATGTTCCTCCGCGCAGGTGACGTCCGCGTTGGCGCCGCGCTTTGTCTTCTGGTGGCTGCTGCTCGTGATCGTGCAGGAGGCGCAGCGAGTGTTCCTCCTGATCGCCACGGCGAGGCGAGAGATCCCGTCTCCGGGCGTGCTCGGTCTCACCCTCCTCACCGGCCTCCGTGCGGATCTCATCACCGCGAGCGTGGGCATGCTCGCCGTGCTCGTCGTCGCGTTGCTCGTGGCCACGCCCGTCGCCCTTCGCGAACGCCGTCACGCGGGCGCGGTCCTCGCGCGGACGCTGAGCGTCGCGGGCGCGATGCTGACCGTCGCGTACGTCGCGGTCCTGACGGTTGACATGGGCTACTACCTCTACAGCGGCCACCGGCTCGACGCCGTCTTCATGGAATACGTCGCCGACATGTTCGGTCAGGGGCGCCACGGCGCACTCGGTGGCAGCCAGGTCGGCGCGCAGACGGCCGCCGAGCTCGGCGAAGTCGGAACGTGGGCGGCGCGCCTCGCCGGGTACGTGACGCTGCTCACGGCGGCGATCCTCGGCTGGCGTATGCTCTTCCGGCGCACGATCGCGCCGAGCCTGCGGGTGTGGCCGCGGGCGACCGCCGTCGCGCTGCTGGCGCTCGTCATCGTTGGCGCCTGGGGCTTGCATCCTGACGGACCGGACTCGGTGCAGGCGGCGCCGATCGCCAGCTCGACGTTCTACGCGCTGGCGCAGAGCCCGATCTGGATCGTGAAGACGTCGGTCGAGACGGCGGCCAGGCCCCACACGATCCCGCCGACGGTTCAGAGACTGATGCCGGAATCGCGCGCGATCCCGATCGCGCGCGAGATGCTGGCGCCTAGCGCGCGGTTCCTCTCGCCGCGATTTCCGCTCGTGCACCTCGAAGACCCGCGGCCGTCGCCGCTGGCGCGTCGCCCGAACGTTCTCGTGATCTTCATCGAGGCGTTGGATCGACGGTTCCTCGGCCGCACGATCTCCGGTGTCCGGGTGACGCCGTTCCTCGATGCGCTGTTCGCGGACAGCGTCACGTTCGCGCAGTTCCACTCCAACGGCGCGCAGACGTTCCACGGGCTCTTCGCCTCGCTCTGCTCGTACCTGCCGCGCCAGGGCACGGCCGCCACCAAGGCGCGCTACGCCAACGACTACCTGTGCCTTCCGACGCTGCTCGGACGCGGAGGCTATCGGACGCGGATGGTGCTCGGTCAGAACCGGGACCAGAGCCACTCGCGGCTCGGTCTGTTCATGGCGCGCAACGGCCTCGAGGAGCTGATCGACGAGAGCGGATTTCCGCCGACGGCGCCGCGCGCGGGCCTCGGCATCGCCGACGGCGCGCTGTTCGACCGCGTGCGCGTGGAAATCGACAGGCTGCGGGCTGGCGGGCGCCCCTATCTCCTGACCACGCTGACCCTCGGCACCCATCATCCGTTTGGGATGCCGAGCGACCATCCGGACGTGGTGGCGCTGCGGACGGAGCACGACCAGTACGTGCCGGCTCTCCGCTATGTCGACCTCGAGTTCGAGCGGTTCTTCCGCGGACTGGAGCGCGACGGTGCCCTGCGCGACACCGTGGTGTTCGTGCTCGGCGACCACGGTCGGCACGAGCGCATCGCGCGCAACGACACCGAGAACGCGGCGGGACACTTCAACGTCCCGCTCGCCGTCTGGCTCGATCCGTCGCTGCGCGCGGCGTCCGTCTATCGCCCGCGTGCCGTCAGCGGTCTGGTCAGCCAGCTCGACATCACTCCGACGATTCTGGGTCTGGCTGGACTGACGCCGCGCGTGTCGTCGTTCGGCGGCCGCGACGTGAGCTGCGCGCTGGCCGCCGACTGCCTATCGGATCGCCCCGCCTATCTCAGCGAGGTCTATGAGGAGGGCGCCGGGCTCGCCGATCGCGACGGCTTCTGGTTCTACGGCTTCGCGCGGCACAGCCTGGACCACATCGATCTGTCGCTCGCCGGCCCGTCGCGGCGCCTGGCGGGCGACGATCCGGCCGCCGCCCCGCGCATCGAGCGCATCTTGGCCCTGTACGTCACGGCGAATGCGCTCATCGAGCGGAACGCACTCTGGTCGTGGCGCGAGTTCGGCGGGCTGTTGGACGCGGGGGGCCCCGACATGGCCCCCCGCACCCCCCAGCGCTCGTCGCGCCCCGAGTGAATCGGGGCGCTCCTCGGTCACGCTTCAGTTGGGGACGATCGCG